>Ga0075112_1000238_pt1 | contig 25895 bp, 22 predicted proteins | sample AntAceMetag02UKF_FD_69783 | JGI IMG/M metagenome (GOLD analysis project Ga0075112, IMG submission 69783) | Saline lake microbial communities from Ace Lake, Antarctica - Antarctic Ace Lake Metagenome 02UKF | ecosystem: Environmental > Aquatic > Non-marine Saline and Alkaline > Saline | place... | reverse complement strand
GAAGGATAATAATAATCCTCCTCCTGCCAGTGAACAGCAATCTGCGCTTCAGAAGTTTCCACACGTTCTTTGTCCGACATGCTTGCACCCTCCTTGTTCAATTAAAACAGGTTTGGTTGGGAAAACCGGCTGCTTTTCAATGCCAAATTGTTCAAAATAGCAGGGTTTTTCCGCAACGTTTCACAGGTTCTTCTCTAGGCCGTTAACTTTTTAAATTGATTCTATGCAATTTGTCAATCAAAAATTAGTAATTTTTCGCATGGGTTTCATGAAACGAAGGCCATCAAGGGCTTTTGAAACGGCTTCAAACAGATATTTGGAGCATCTTTCCCACAGGCACCCTCCCTTTTTGGGATTCTCTAACGTTCGGGAAAAATACTATTACCTAAAAACTGCAATTAGCGGTTAGCCGTTAGCTATTAGCTCCACGATATCGGTTATTTACGGTTACGTTAGGTTGGCATCAAAAAATGAAAGCTTCAATATAACAAGAAAGCATTCAAATGTTTGAATCCCTTAAGCTAACGGCTAATAGCTAAAAGCTGATTGCAGTTTTTAGGTATAAACTCATGTTTTCCATGGGATCGTCTTTGGTCTTTGACACGTTCCATTTCATACCTTATACTCAGCACATTCAATGGGTGAAAAAGTATAGAGAGGGATATATGGAAGTCTTGAATGCAGGCAAAAACGGTGAGTGGTTGGTCATTTATGTGAAGGGCAGGATTGACGCGGTTACCGCTCCCGAATTTGAGAGTAAACTGACGAATTGGATTAACGACGGGGAAATCAACCTCGTTGTTGATGTTGGCGGACTAGAGTACATAAGCAGCGCCGGATTACGAAGTATTTTAGGAACCGCAAAGAGACTCAAATCAAAAAGTGGGAACTTCGTGATTTCCAGCCTCAGAGACATGGTCAAAGAGGCTTTTGATATTTCAGGGTTCAGCACAATTATCCCTATTTCCGATACGGTTGAAGGTGTCCTCGATGGTAAGAATAACCTCACCGGCTGAGATGGTTCATTTGGAAGAGCTGATTCTCTTTGTGGCGAAGCATGCCAGGGAAGCCGGCTACAATTCCAAACGGATCAGGGAGGTTGAACTTGCCGCGGAGGAAGCGCTGGTGAACATCTTTCATTATGCGTATCCGGAGACAACAGGGGCGGTGCGGGTGGCGTGTGAAGAAACGGATACTGATGAATTCCTGGTGGAAATTTCCGACGATGGAATCCCTTTCAACGTTCTTGTCCTGCCTGATCCCGATCTTTCCTTGGATATTTCCGAAAGAGACCCGGGCGGGCTCGGTGTTTTCTTTATGAAAAAGATGGCCAATGATCTCCGGTATTGCAGGGAGGGGGACAGCAATATTCTCATCCTGAAATTTGGCAAAACACCAGAGGAACAGGGATAGGGTTGCTGAGCGGACGATGTTTAAAGACTGGAGTATAACTTCCAAGCTGGTCCTGCTGATCCTTTTGAGTGCGGGGGCTATTTTTGCGTCCATATTTGCCTATAATTACCATGTCTCCAAGCAGATCATTGTAAAAAATATTCGTCAGAATGCCGAAAATCTGACTATGTCCACTGTTAACCGCATAGATCTGGTGTTGCGTACAGTGGAAGAGATGCCTGAAAGCCTTGCCTTTGCGCTGGAAAAGACCTCCTTTTCCGAAAAAGAACTCCTGAGTCTTCTCGGTATTCTGGTGGAAAAAAACCCTGATGTGTACGGGTCCACAGTGGCTTTTGAACCCTACGCATTCAACGGGAACAGACCCTGTTTTGCCCCTTATTTCTTTAAGCCCGAAGGAAAACTCCAATTCAGATCGCTTGATTGTGAGTCGTACAGATACTTTACACGGGACTGGTACAAGGTTCCGAAAATGCAGGAGCGACCGTTCTGGAGCCAACCCTATTACGATAAGGGTGGCGGAAATATTGTCATGGCCACCTACTCCATTCCTTTTTTTGAGGAAGGTCGTGAGACGGGAAAATTCCGGGGGGTGGTTACTGCGGATATCTCGCTTTCCTGGCTCCAGGAGCTGGTTTCTTCTATTCGAATGGGGCAGACGGGTTATGCTTTTCTTCTGACTGGAAACGGGACATTTTTGACGCACCCGGATAGGCATATCATCTTGAACGAGACGATATTTGCGTGGGCAAAGGGAAATGTCGCCCTCGAAAAAATTGGAGAAGAGATGATTTCCGGGAAAAGTGGTTTCGTGCCGGTTAAAGGGGTCCTTGCAGGGCAGGAATGCTGGATTGCCTATGCACCCCTTTCGACGACGCGATGGTCTTTAGGGGTTATTTTCCCTCAGGATGAAGTGATGGCCGATGTTATTCAGCTCCATCATCTTGTCTGGTTTCTCGGGAGCATGGGTATTCTTTTCGTTCTGATCGTCATTGCTCTGATTACCCGTTCGATAATCAGTCCTTTGCGAGCGCTGGTTGCGTCAACTGAAGGTCTCGCCCAAGGCAACCTGGATGTGAATCTCCCTGCCATCAAGGGACGGGATGAAGTTGGAATGCTGACGGTTTCCTTCCATAACATGGTTGTATCGTTGAAGAAATATATCGCGGACTTGACCCGAACTACTGCGGAAAAGGAAAAGATCGAAAGCGAACTCGGTGTTGCGAGAGAAATACAGATGGATATGTTGAAGCATGTATTTCCTCCTTTTCCGGATATTCCCGAGTTTGATATTTATGCCGTGATCAAGCCCGCACGAGCTGTTGGAGGAGATTTGTACGATTTCTTTCCCATGGACGATGATCACCTCTGTTTCACCATAGGCGATGTGTCTGGAAAAGGAGTCCCGGCTTCCCTGATGATGGCGGTGGCTCAGACGCTTATCCAGACCCACGGGACTGAAGGGTTGGATCCGGGGAGGATACTGGAGCAGGTGAACAAGCATCTTTCAAAAGACAACCCCTCCTGCATGTTTGTTACTCTGTTCATGGGTGTTCTGGATATTCGCACGGGTGAATTGAACTATTGCAGTTGCGGGCACAACCCGCCTGTTTTAATGGGGAGAGAAGGAAACCTCAGACTTTTGGACTTGACAGAAGGGATTCCCCTGGGGCTGGAGGGAGATTTTTCTTTCGGGGATAAAATCATCATGCTGGAAAAGGGAGACACCCTGTTTCTGTATACGGACGGTGTTACCGAGGCCATGAACGGAAAAGGGCAGTTTTTTACGGAAGAAAGGCTGGAACAGACTCTCAGAGATCTTGAAAATGTCCCCATTTATGAAATGGCTTCAGGAGTCATGGAAAAAGTTGAATCTTTTGTCGGAACGGCTCCCCAGGCAGACGATATCACGGTACTGGTTTTGAGGTTCAATGGTTGATGCATTCAAAAAAAAGACAAAATCTCGCGCAAAGGCGCAAAGCTCGCAAAGTTAACTGTCCGATATTGAAAACTATTTTCCTGGCGTCTTGGCGTCTTGCGAGGAAATCTGATTTTTGCAGGACTATCGATGGATAAGTTACAAGAAAAAAATAGAAAAGAGAACGGGATGTTGCTGTCTCCTCTTGCCGCAGTAGATGATCCGGAAGGCCCGAATCTTCCAGAATCTCTCCCTTTTGTGGTTGATGCCCATGTTCACCTTTTTCCCGATAGCCTGTTCCAATCCATATGGGACTGGTTCGAACATTTCGGATGGCCAGTCCGCTACAGGCTGAGTGCCCCACGTGCCGTTGAATTCCTGCTTTCAAGGGGAGTTGGACATATTGTTGCCCTGCATTACGCCCACAAACCGGGAGTAGCGCGTATGCTGAACGCCCACATGGCAGACCTTTGCAGGCAATACCCCCGTGTGACCGGTACAGCCACTATTTTTCCAGGGGAAGAGGGTGCCGAAGGCATATTGCTGGAAGCCTTTAAAATGGGGCTTTGCGGTGTTAAGCTCCATTGTCACGTCCAGTGTTTTGAACTGGATAGTGAGGGCATGCACGACATCTACCGCATTTGTTCCGATCAGGACATGCCGCTGATTATGCATGTGGGGCGTGAGCCTAAAAGCCCGGCTTATAAATGCGATCCCTATCTTTTATGCAGTGCGCGGAAAGTAGAGGAGGTCCTGAAGAATTACCCGAAACTTAAAGTATGCGTACCTCATATGGGGGCGGATGAATTCGGGAGTTACCGGAGGATGATCGAGCAGTATGATAATCTCTGGTTAGATACGACCATGACCCTGGCAGAGTACCTGCCTTTCAAGTTTGGATTTTCCCTTGAAGAAATGCGGACTGACCGTATCATGTATGGGACGGATTTTCCCAACATTCCCTATGCGTGGGACAGGGAAATCAGGAAACTGAGCAAGCTGGGACTTTCGGAAGCGTCGCTTGCCGGGATCCTTGGGAAAAACGCTGTTGAACTGTTTGATATTACCTGAAAGCTGCAATTAGCACTTAGCCGTTAGCTTTTAGCTCTATAATATAAGCTGTTTACGGAGAAACAGCTCAGTATCAAAAAGTGAAAGTTGTAATACAGGAAAAACTAATGTAAATAATTTACATCATTAAACTAACGGCTAATAGCTCAAAAGCTAATTGCTGTTTTAGGTATTAAATGAAGGAGTCAAAAAATATGGCAAAAATAGACGTTGAACTTAAAGGCAAGGTAGCTGTTGTTACCATGAATGATGGTGAAAACCGCTTTAACCCGATGTTCCTCGATGAATTGTTAGGGGCGTTGGACCACGTGGAGAATGAGACGGATGCAAACGCATTGCTGGTCACCTCTGCCCACGAGAAGATATTTTGTAACGGGATCGACCTGGACTGGCTTGTCCCTTTTGTCCAAAGTGGGGATTTTAAGACGGCAAAGGGCCTGTTTTCCCGTATGAACGTATTGTTTAAACGGCTGATTCTTTATCCCATGCCCACCATTGCAGCCATCTCGGGCCACGCCTTTGCCGGTGGCGCCATTATGTGCTGCGCATTTGATTTCCGTTTCATGCGGTCGGACCGGGGGTATTTCTGTTTTCCTGAAGTAGACCTGGGCATTCCATTCCTCCCCGGAATGCTCGCCCTGTTAAAAAGGGCTATTCCCCTGTACAAGATGGAAGAAATGATTTTCACTGGAAAAAGGCTTACGGCTGATGAATGCATGGCCCACAACATGGTTGTGAAAGCATGTCCTATGGATGACCTGATGGAAGAGGCTCTCTCTTTTGCTGCGGGCTTGAACAAAAGGAGAGAGATTATTTTGGAGATGAAAAAAAGGATGCAGAAGGACGTGGTTTACGCATTGGTCGTGGAGGATCCCCCTGTGATTGATTCGGGGGTGTTTTATGTCTAAAGGCAGGGAACCGTCCGGTGGTTCTACTGGGACGCCCTTACCCCCCGCGGGTTTCCGAAAAGGTGATACCATAGAACTGCTCATTGACAGCATGGCCTACGGCGGCAGAGGGATTGGTCGGGTGAACGGGTGCGTCATTTTCGTGCGAGGGACAGTTACGGGAGATCGGATCTCCTGTAGAATTGTAAAGAAAAAGAAAGCGTACGCCGAGGCACTGCTCGTGGAATTGTTAGCGCCTTCACCTCACAGGATAGAACCGCCCTGCCCCTATGCCGGGTATTGCGGAGGATGCCAGTGGCAGCATGTGGTATATGAAAAGCAACTGGAATTCAAAAGAGAGCAAGTGGTAGAGCCCCTTGAGCATATCGGGGGATTGAAAAACCCTCTTGTTCACAAGGTAATGCCGTCGGAAAAGGTGTTTGAGTACAGGAACAAGATGGAATTTTCTTTTTCCGACAGGCGATGGTATCTTCCGGATGAAATGCACTTGCGGGAGATCCATGGTGATTTTGCCCTGGGCCTCCACGTTCCAGGAGCATTTCAAAAAGTGATTGATATGGAGGCGTGCCGGTTGCAGCAGGATACCGGCAACCGCATATTGCGAGATGTGAAGAAATATGCTCAGGAGAGTGGCATTCCCGTGTATGGCCTCAAAAGCCACGAAGGGTTCTGGAGATTTCTGACGCTTCGATATTCCGTGGCGTTTGATGAATGGATGGTAAACTTGATTACATCCGAATACAGGCCTGAAACGGTTCAGGCCCTGTCTGATTTTCTGTGTGAAAAATATGACAGGATCAGGACGGTGGTGAATAACATAAACGTTCGAAAGGCCTCCATCGCGGTGGGAGAGACTGAAAAAACGCTTGCGGGAGATGGATTTATTGAAGACAGGATCGGGGATTACCACTTCAGGATTTCAGCAAATTCTTTTTTCCAAACCAATTCGGTGGGGGCGGCGGCCTTGTACGAGAAAGTGGCTGAATATGCCGGCCTGCAAGGGAATGAAACAGTCCTGGATCTGTACAGTGGGACAGGAACGATCCCCATTTTTCTTTCAGAAAAAGCCGATTCTGTAACTGGAATAGAGATCAGCGAAAGCGCCACCGCGGATGCAGCGAAGAACGCCAGAGAAAATCATGCGAACAATTGTCGATTTATATGCGGAGATATGAAAGATGCCCTGAAAGAGATTTCTTTCAAACCGGATGTTGTGATTATTGATCCTCCGAGGGCAGGCATGCACAAAGATGTTATGGCGATGCTTCTTGAAATGGCTCCGAAAAAGATTGTTTACATTTCCTGCAACCCCACCACCCTTGCAAGAGACCTGGGTGAAATGGTTGGGGCCTATGAACTTCATGAAGTGCAGCCGGTGGATATGTTCCCGAATACCTATCATATTGAGGCCGTGGCCAGGCTGTCTCTGCATTTGGGTTGAGAGGTTCCCCGTTCTAATGCGGGAAGACGGGGATCATAAAATGGTTGACAAAATATCGTTCCGTCAATATAATTTAGTGTTGTAAATTTTTAGATATACCGATTCATTAGTAAGTCAGGAAATAAAAAAAGAAAAGGGGGTGATTTGATTTGGCCGAAGGCTTGACATTGAACTATACCGCACTGCCATGCGGCCTGGATAGTTTTGAAAAAAACCCCCTAACCCATGAGCGCTTCCCAGCTTTCAACTTTTACAAGCGAGGTGATGTTTTGTAATTGTTTCCCTGAGAACGGAGCTGTTTGCCATTGAAGGTAGGCAGTATTGAAGGCTAAGGAAGAGCACCTTAAAAAATGCCGAGGTGCTTTTTTTATTTTCCAGTGTAAATTAGAAAGAATATGAGGTGATATGCAGTTATGAAAGTCATTGTTCGTGACAACCAGATAGAAAAGGCGATCAAAGATCTCAAAAGAAAGTTGACCAAAGAAGGCTTTTTTTCTGAAATTAAGGAAAGGCGTTTTTATGATAAGCCAAGCGTTCAGAAAAAGAAGAAACAGGCCAAGGCCGCCAAGAGGCGACGGAAACGCCTGAGAAGATTCTAATATCCCTTCGCTATTTTCCCCCAGTCTGATCCCTTCCCCTTCCGGGGAAGGGATAGTTCCAAAACCGCCCTGTTTTTCTCCCCCCGTACGTTTTTCAATTCTGCATCTCTTTCCCGTATACAATCGATGGTATAGCGGTTTTTTCACTTGACAAATGTACTAGTAGTCAGGTAAGTACGCAAAAGTTTAAGACCCCTTAGAGTCAATATACCTTTAACACCATATCAAGAGGCTTAACAATATGACGAATCCAACCAATCCCTCTAAAGAGCCATTGAAGGGGGGGGGCTCCTCTTCCGGTTCCGGATTTTTCCCGGCGTGGATTAAGATAGACGTGATTGTCAAAGATGCCGGATTTTTTATTGCGGGCATCATAGGCGCTTTGATTGTGGGATGGATCATCTTTCCCATGGTGCTGTACTCCAAACAGCCCCAACCGATCAATTTTAATCACGCCCTGCACTTGGATTCTGAGATAGTGGATGGTATTGAAGGCGATACAAAGGAAGAAAAATGTGCCTCCTGCCATGGCTTCAGGGATGACGGTAGTTTTACGGGTATCCCGAAGCTTGAAAAATGCACGGAGTGTCATGATGATCCTGAATCTCCCCTCGGCGAGACTGCCGTGGAAAAAGAGTTCATGGATCGTTTTGTGGCTGAGGAAAAAGAGATTCCGTGGCTTGTTTATTCAGGGCAGCCCGATTGTGTGTATTTTTCCCACATTGCCCACGTGAAGATGGGAGAGATCGCTTGCGCCACCTGCCATGGGGATTTTGCCGACAATAAAAAACTGCCTCTTTACGTCGAAAACCGGCTGACTGGTTACAGTATCAATATCTGGGGGGAAAACATATCCGGTTTTCACTGGAATAAAACTTATGCAGACCGTATGAAGATGGATGACTGCGCCAGATGCCACACCGAGAGAAACCAGGAACAGAATAACGCCTGCTTTGTATGCCACAAATAAGGGGAAGACGACCATGAAAATAACCAGAAGAAACTTCATCGCATCGATTGTCGGCGGAGTGGTGGGCATTCAGGTAACGCCGCTTCCGTGGAAAATTACAGATGATGCTGCCATATGGACGCAAAACTGGCCCTGGGTTCCGGTTCCCCCCACTGGTGAGTTTTTAGAAGAAACGTCGGTCTGCAACCTCTGTCCGGGAGGATGTGGAATTGCCGTTCGAAAAGTTGATGAACGTGCTGTCAAGATAGAAGGACGCACCGATTATCCCGTTAATCCAGGTGGCATTTGTCCCGTGGGAACGGGCGGATTGCAGCTCTTGTATAACGAGAGCATTCGTTTCCCCAGCCCCATGAAGAGGGTCGGACCCCGGGGGGCGGGCGAATTTCAGGATATCACCTGGGATGAAGCTTTTGCCATTCTCGGTAAAAGAATCAGTGGACTACGGAAACAAGGGCAGCCACAGAAACTAGCCGCCGTGGACGGAAATGCACCCGGAACAAGCATGTCTGTGCTTATAGAACGCCTCATGACCGCCGTGGGGAGTCCCAATTATTTGCGTCCCGCTTCCATCGAAGACACCTATCGCATGGGAAATGCGTTCATGCAGGGGAATGAAAATCCCATTGCCTACGACCTAGAAAATTCAGACTATGTATTGAGCTTCGGCTGCGGGCTTCTTGAAGGTTGGGGGGCGCCGGGCAGGGTCATGAACGCTTGGGGACTCTGGCACGAGGAGAACCCCGGAAAGAGAAAATGCAAAATTGTCCAGATAGAGTCAAGGGCTTCCAACACCGCATCAAAGGCGGATTACTGGGTGGCTCCGAAACCCGGGACAGACGGCGCATTGGCCCTTGGCATAGCGCACGTCCTTATAAAGAAAGAACTCTATGATCGAAAGTTTGTAGAGCAGAATTGTTTCGGTTTTGAAGACTGGAGCTCACCGTCGGGCGCTAAGAAGCATATGGGCTTCAAAACAATGGTCCTCAAAAAATACTCCCCTTCTTCGGTTTCAAAAATAACCGGTATTGATGAAAAAACGATCATTTCCCTTGCCGAAAAATTCGCACGGGCAAAAGCTCCCGTCGCCATTTACGGGAAAGGAAAAGACACCCTCAATGGTTCGGTTTACGAATTTATGGCAGTGCAAAGTTTGAACGCATTGTTGGGCAGCATGAACCGACCTGGCGGCGTTCTTCTTCCAGGTCCTTTGCCACTCAGCCCCCTTCCTGCTTTTGATACGGATGGGATTGCCAATAAAGGTCTTGCCTCTCAGAGACTTGACGCAGCAGGCACCACGCAGTATCCCTTTACCCACAGCCTTCTGAATAATTTTTCCGAGGCCATAACCCAGGCGCCCGCTTCTCCCATCGATACCCTTCTTGTCTTTTCTGCAAATCCTGTTTTTACCCAGCCTGATGGTGGGAGCTTTCTGGAGGCATTGAAGAAAATCCCCTTCATCGTAAGTTTTTCACCTTACAGAGATGAAACGGCGGTTATGGCGGATCTCATTCTTCCAGACCATAACTACCTGGAAAAAATAGACGACGTGGTCTGGCCTGTGGGGTTGCAGTATCCCCTTTATGGAATATCAAGTCCGGTGGTTATTCCGGTCAAAAATACCATGAATGCCGGTGATGCTGTTATTGAGCTCTCCAAGGCCATAGATGAATCCGTAGCATCTGCTTTTCCATGGGGAAATTTTGAAGAAGTCCTTATGGCAAGAATGCAGGGACTTTTTGATGCAGGAGGTGGGCTTGCCAAATTCAGCGATTCGGACCCGGCGTGGAAATGGAAGAAGCCCGGAGCTGGTTCCAAGGGTGGATTCAAGAACTTTGATAAGATGTGGAAGGCGGTAACCTCCGGTGGAATGTGGTATCGGCCGGTAGCAGGGACGGGAAAACCATCTTTTAGTACCCCGAGCCGAAAGTTCGAATTTTTCAGCAAAAAGATTGAACTGGCGCTCGATGATTTTGCAAAGAAAGCCCCCGGAAAGACCTCCACGAAAGAGATGGGAATCGATGTTTCCGCAGATGAAGCTTGCATGGGACATTATTCGGCGATGGCTCCCGACGGAGATCGATCCGAATATCCACTCACGATGGTTCCCTATGAGATGATGAATCTGGCCAGCGGGTGGATACCGAATCCGCCGTTTCTGTACAAAACACTCTTTGAGGATCAGCTTCTCAAGGATATTTCTTTTGCAGCGATCAATCCGGAGACGGCCGCACAATATGGACTGAAGCAGGGTGATCATGTTTTGGTCAAATCCACTGCAGGTGAGGCGAAAGTGGGGGTTAATCTCTACGAAGGGGCCATGCCTGGTTTTGTGTATCTTCCTCTTGGATTTGGGCATACCGCCTATGATGAATTCTCGAAAGGGAAAGGGGCCAATCCCAACAATATCATTCAGGCCGGAAAAGACCCTTTGAGTGGGCATCCTGTCTGGTGGAATACGCCAGTAAAGTTAATCAAGGTTTAGGCGAGGTAACTCATGAAAAAAGAACATGACCAGGGAAAAAACAAATACGGGATGGTCATTGATCTTGACAAATGTACCGGTTGCGGCACGTGCATGGTCGCCTGTGCTGCAGAGAATAATGTTGCTGTAATGCCGGACCAGTCTGACAAAGAGCGTACCATTACATGGATGCGTCTTTATAAAATTTCCAATGGAAAGAAATTTCCACATACGGAAGTCAGTTATTTTCCAAGACCATGCATGCACTGCGATCATCACCCGCCCTGCGTTTCGGTATGTGTTGCTACTGCCACCAAACTTGATTTTAATACGGGGATAGTCAGCCAGATTTATACGAGGTGCATTGGATGTAGATATTGCCAGGCAGCGTGTCCTTACGGCGCCCGATACTTTAACTGGTGGGATTGTTTTCCCCAGGACAAAGGTCTGGATCGATCCCTTTCGCCGGAGGTGTCGCCACGTATGCGAGGGGTGGTTGAAAAATGTACTTTCTGTCATCACCGTTTGATGAGGGCTAAGAATCAGGCGTACGCGGAGGATCGCAGGGAACTGGAAGAAGGAGAATATATTACAGCCTGTACTGAAGCATGTCCGGTCCAGGCGATTACATTCGGTGACCTGAATAATCCGGAACATAAGGTGACGGAGCTGAGCAAGCACCCTTTCACGTTCAGACTTCTGGAACGACTTGGAACCAGCCCCAAGGTGTATTATCATTCCAGCAGAGACTGGGTACGAAAACTGGGCGACAACTTCCTGCCCGGAGAGTATACGCCGGTGGTCAACAAAACCTGGATGGAAGAAGAATGGTCCACGGAACCTGGAAGGGATGAGTTCTGACGAATTTCTTTTTTACCATGAAAATGCCTAACCACGAATCATACGAATGACACGAATAGAGAAAGGGTCTGGGTATTGAATTCTGTGAGAGAGGCTTGTAGCCTCGACGATCGCGGCAACATGCTGCTCGCACAAGAGATTTTCATGCGCGGAGCGACACAATTTGTGTTATGAGTGTTTAGTACATAACTGAAATTTTTTTGGGTAATTTATATACTGAGCTGGCTTTCAATTCTCAGGAGGAAAATTAATGGATTCGCCATTGTTGCCGCACGGTGTGAAGAGATGTTCCCCAGGGGTGTTTTTGATTTGGACCCTGCCTTGGCTGTTGTTGCTGGCATGGGGTGGCCTTTCTGCTGTTCTGTGCCTCTGGAAAGGGCTGAATCAGACAAACATGAGCAATGTATTTGCTTTTGCCCTTTGGATTGTATTTGACCTTGCCGTGATTGCTCTTGGCGCCGGTGCTTTTTTTACCGGGTTTCTGACCTATATTATCGGAAAGAAGGAACTCAAGAACATTATCAATACCGCGGTGATTATTGGTTTTATTTGCTATTCCGGTGCAATGGCCATGCTGGGGATCGATATCGGCCAGCCTGTGAGAGGCTGGTTTATTTTCTGGCATGCCAATATTCATTCCATGCTCGTTGAGGTGTCTTTTTGTATTACCTGTTATCTCATGGTACTGGCCATTGAATTTATCCCTATTATTCTGGAAAACAAGAAACTTGAAGAAATCAAGGGATTCAGATTCCTGGGACACAACTTACATGAAATTATGGCCGTGTTTGCGGCAACGGGAACATTCCTTTCCTTTTTTCATCAAGGGTCGCTGGGTGGCATGTTCGGTGTGATGTATGCCAGGCCTTTTGCGGCAAGGGAAGGGTTCTATATCTGGCCTTGGACCTTCTTTCTGTTTGTTTTATCCGCCATAGCCTGTGGTCCGTGTTTCACCATACTCTGCACGAAACTCACCGAATTTCTCACGAGAAAGAAGCTTGTTCCCGATAATGCGATCCAGCTTCTGGCTAAAATATCAGGTTGGCTGCTTTCTCTGTACATGGTCTTGAAAATCGTTGATTATCTTGGTTGGATATACGGAGTTATCCCTCGGGCCGGGCTCACTTTTATGAGTTTCTTTGATGAAGGACCGTATGGCGTTTGGTTGGTGATCATGGAAATGATTGTCTGCGGTATTTTGCCTGCCATCATTCTAATGACGCCTTCCGCAAGGAAGAGTACGGGATGGCTAATTTTTGCCAGCCTGCTGAACTGTACCGGCATTGTGCTGAACCGTTTTCTGTTTATTATTGTGACATTGGCGGTACCGGTAATGCCTTTTGACAAATTCTGGAGTTATCTGCCGACCTGGCAGGAGTGGGGAATCGGTCTGGCGGTGATTGGGTACGGGTTCCTGGTATTCTCAGCTGCATATAGATACCTGCCGGTATTTCCCAAAGAGGTAGAGTTAAATCCAATACCCGTGAATGAATGATATTCATATCGTTTTCCGGTGAAGAATTTCGAGATCCTGTCCTCGCCGAGGTGTCAGGTGTCGGGTGTCAGGGCTCCGGGTCCGAAATTCCAGAAATGTGATTTTAAACAGCATAACTCTATGATTCTATGTCGAATCAATCGAATGACAACAAGTTTTTTCCTGACACCCGAAACCTGACACCTGAAAAAGGTCTATAAGAGAGCGAAGTCGAGTAACGCGCAAATGCTTGACAAACAAAGGTGAATGGAAGTCATTCACGGGTATTATAGTTAAATCCTCTTCCGGAATAATTTTGAAAAGGGGCAAGGAGAAATACGATGACACCATTTTCTTTTGAATGGCAGTGGAATGTTGAATATATAGTTTTCTTCGGGTTACTTTATCTGGCTCTCGGAATTGTGGGAACCGGGTTGACCGTTGTCGGTATCAAAACGGTTTTACAGCTTTTTGGGTTCATGCGGGAAAGGCATCTTTGATTGCTGTCCGCTCCGGCTGTGATAAGTCCGCTCAATATGGTTAGCTGCAGCCCTGCTCTCATGGAAGAACAGGGCTGTCCGTGAATCTTAAGGGAACTTACTGAAACATCCCCCCTCTTCAAACGGCCTTTGTTTACTCCCCCGCCTTGTTAAAATCTCCCTATTTGTTATTCTAAAGATACGGTAGAACCCCACAACATGTAGACTTATGAGGATTTCGTGATATAATTTTCCCTGCTGAAATCCGCAATCCGCAATCTGCAATCCGAAATGGTTTATCATGCCGGTCTATGAATACAGTGCCCTTGACAGGGCAGGCAGGAAAAAGAGTGGCATCATTGATGCTGACAGTCCTGTAACCGCGAGACAGAAGCTGCGGTCATCAGGAATCTTTCCTGTAGAAATGAAAGAATCCCTGTCTGCTTCAAAAGAACAGGCTTCGAGTTCCTTCTCCGGGTCCTTTCTGATCAAGCGGGTGAAACCTGCTGAATTGTCCGCTTCCACAAGGCAGATTTCCATCTTAATCGGGGCCGGGGTTACACTTGTTGAATCTCTGGACGCTTTGACGAGGCAGGTTGCCAACCCTGTGCTAAAAAAGATCCTGGTTCAGGTCAAGGAATCAGTCAACCAGGGAAACAGCCTGGCGTTTTCGTTGTCCCAGCATCCGAAAGTCTTTTCTCCAATCTATATCAATATGGTGCGGGCGGGAGAAGCCTCCGGTTCCCTCGATCTTGTGCTGGATCGACTGGCCGAATTCAGTGAACGCCAGGTGGCTCTAACAGGGCGTTTGAAAGCCGCACTGGCCTATCCGGTACTTATGTCCATCATTGGATTTCTGGTGCTTTTTTCCCTTATTGTGTTCATCGTACCAAACATTACAAAAATTTTCAGTGAAATGAATCAGATCCTTCCTTTGCCGACACTTCTTCTTATAAACGCAAGCAACTTTCTGAAGTCATTCTGGTGGATACTTGTACTCTGCCTGGCATGTGGGGTGTTTCTTATGAAGAAAGCCATAATGAGACCAAAAGGTCGCGCCATCTGGGACAGGATGAAACTCAGCTCCCCGATTATGGGGACGCTTACCACGAAAATCGCGGTGGCAAGATTTTCGAGGACATTGGGTACGCTCCTTCAAAATGGGGTACCCCTTCTTTCCGCGCTGGAAATCGTCCGGAATATCGTGAACAACTCTCTGATTGGCAAAGTGATTGATGATGCCATAGAAGAGATTCGCACGGGAAAAGCCCTGGCAGCATCGCTTGGTCGAAGCCGCTGGTTCCCTCCTGTGGCGCTCCAGATGATCTCTGTCGGGGAGCAAAGTGGTGAACTTGAGAACATGCTGAACAGGGTAGCAGACATTTACGAAAGGGAGGTGGAATCTCAGACCCTTGCAATGACCTCCATGCTGGAACCTATTATGATCCTTGTTATGGGCCTTGTGGTAGGTTTTGTCGTTATCTCAATTCTGCTTCCCATCTTTGAGATGAACCAGATGATTCGCTAGGCGCCTAAAGATTCATAGAGGCCAAAATAGGCATCCCGGATAGTGCTGTGCGAATAGTTCGATAAAAGATGGTCCCTGGCGTTTTCCGCAAACCCCTGCATGGTTTCATAATTCTCCATCGCATAACAAATCCTGTCTGCCAGTTCCCTACTGTTGGAAGGGGGCACCAGGAGCCCTGTTTTCTGGTGAGTTACGAGGTCGTTTGTTCCACCAATGCGGGTTGCAACAACGGGTAATCCGGTGGCAAAGGCTTCCATGATTACATTGGGCATTCCTTCCCAGAGAGAAGGGAGGACGAGCAGGTGATATTGGGACAGCAAGTCTGGTATCTGCGTATGTTTGATGGGAGGTTTCCAGAATACGATAGACTCCACAGCGAAGGTTTCGATCTGTCTTCTCAGTTGGCTCCTGTATGGTTCTTCGGTTTTTCCCGTGAGGTCAATGGTGAACGGGTGGTTCCATGATTTCAGTTGCGCAGCTGCATCAATAAGATATTCTAGGCCTTTCTGCGGATTAATGCGTCCTAAGAACAAAATTTTAAATGAATTCCCATATGTGTAATTGCGTCGTGAGAAATGAAACAGGGTAGAGTCAAAGGAATTGGGTATTACCTTCAGCTTTTTTTGGGGAAATCCTCTTCGGGCTGCAAAATTTCTTACACCCGTGGAGTTGCAAAGAATCCTGTCATTCAGAAAGGCTGTGCTTCTTTCAAGCGTCACGTGGTGCGGACGTTCTTTTTCCGCGGTTCGAAGGGACGCCAGAATGTATCTGATTCCGCAGAGCTTTCCGACGATTTTCCCCAAGATATTGGCATGGAACATCCATGTATGGAGGATATCCGGTTTGAATGAACGAAAAACCCGGAATAGCTTTATGAGTTTCCAGATCTGAAAAGGCCTGCTGTAGTCCAGACAACAAGTAGGAATGCCTCTGTTTTTCAACCATTTATAGACTTCCCCGCGGCCATTCATCCCCACAACCAAAATCGAAAACATTTCATGTGCGTGGATCGATTCTGCAAGGCGGGCCAATTGCCATTCTGCCCCTCCCGAGTTCAAGTCTATGATGAGAAGGACAGTTCTTCTGTAGGATAATTTCTTTCCACCCATGATTTTTATCTCCGGTGTCTTTCCTCCGCTTCTTCACTTTTCGAATAATTAATGACCTTTATTGAACAAGACTATTGTTGTCAACAGTTTTTAAAGACTATGAATTTGTCAGGTTTCCTGTAAGGAAACATAATAGGGAAATATTTCACAAAATATGAAAGCATTATTTGACAAAATCAAGAATGAGTAGTAATGAAGACCCAGAAGATATACCTGAATAAAAGCGGTTTTGTTGTTATTTGTAAGGAAATATTTCGACGAAAGGAGGTGGATCTGTTCAGGCTGATTTATTTGTTGACATTCGAAACAAAACAATCATCGGTTCGGGAGGTTTTTGAAATGAAAAGAAATTTGTTGAAGGCATTTTTGGTCATCGCCATGTTGTTGCTGTGGACCACCACCGGTCTGGCCAAGGACAAAGTTATCAAATGGAAAGTACAGGGATTTGTGCCGGCCGGCATGTTGTACCACGATACATTACTCCGCTTGGCTGCTGCAGTGAAAAAAGCAACAAACGGTCGACTGGTCTGGGAAGTTTTCCCGGCCGGTTCTCTGGTCCCGCCGTTTGAGGGAGTTAAGGCTGTCAGTGACGGCGTGTACCAGGCAAATTATGGATATGCAGGCCAGTGGGTTGGGAAAATCCCGGTTGCCCCGCTGTTTTGTTCGATCCCCGGTGGGTTCAACGCCTTAGATATGCAGATGTGGTTGAATGAGGGCGGCGGCAAGGAACTGTACCAGGAGATGTATGACACATACGGCTACAAAGTAAAGGTTTTTCCGAGCGATCCCATTTCCATGGAAAATTTCATGTGGTCGAAAAAGCCTCTGCGTACCATCGAGGATTTTAAAGGGATCAAAATGCGCATGATGCCCCTTATGGGAGATGTGCTGGCAAAACATGGTATGTCCGTTATTTTTGTTCCGGGCGGGGAAATTATGCCTAATCTGCAAAGAGGCGTTCTGGACGCGGCTGAATACAGCATTCCTGCTTTTGACAAGACCCTGGGCATCTGGGAAATCTGTAAATATGTGATGCTCCCGGGTATTCATCAACCCTGTTCCCAGATCGAACTGGTGGTTAACCAGAAAGCGTATGACGCATTACCTGAAGATCTGAAAGCCCCGTTGGCTGCAGCAATTGGCCAGATGAGGTTAGACAACTGGCTCTGGACTGAAAAGAAAAACGTGGAAGCGGTCGAGTTTCTCAAAAGCAAAGGCGTAACCACCGTGGTTATGGATCCTGAGACGGTCAAGACATTTACGAAATGGGCGCATGAATACCTGGATGAACTGGCGTCTAAAGATAAGTTTTTTGCCAAAGTCTGGGAATCCCAGAAGGCGTTTGGAGCGAGGTGGTACCCGTACCATGCCACCTACAATCTTCCGCATTAATTTGTTACCAAAATTCCGGGTTTAAAGGCAGGCTGCTGCCTCTGATAAATTTTGGGGCAGTGGCCTTCGCCTTTTGCGGAGGCCAAAATGGAAAAATTTTTTCACGTTATTGATCGCACCAGTGATCTGGTGGGCAAATGGGCGAGTTTTCTGGTGGTGATCCTGACTCTCGCTATCGGTTACGACATCACCGTGCGGTATCTTTTCAACATTCCCAACTTCTGGGCTTATGATATGGCGATCATGCTGTATGGGAGCTATGCTATTTTAGGGGCTGCCTATTGTCATTATACCAACGGGCATGTGAGGATGGATCTGCTCTATGGACGCTTGTCAAAGAGAGGCAGGGCGATCATGGATATCATCTGCTATATTTTCCTTTTTTTCCCACTGTTCATTGTGCTGATCTGGAAATGCGGAGACCACGCGTGGTGGTCGCTCATGAACGGAGAACGGTCGTCAGCCAGTGCATGGAGACCCCTAATCGGACAGTTTAAAATGGTGATTGTTTTCGGGCTGGTGCTGTTTTTCCTGCAAGGGCTGGTAGATTTTCTGAGAAATATACTTTTTGTGGTCAAAGGGGGAAAACATGAGTCCTGAGCTGACAACTATTCTTATGCTCCTGAGTCTCCTTATTCTGCTGACAGGCTTTCCCATTGCCCTGGGTGTCGGTACGGTAGGGCTTGTATTCGGGTTGCTCACCTCCGGTCAGGCCTTCCTTTACATGATACCCATGCGAATCATGTCGGGTACCCTATCTGAATATATCCTGGCGGCTGTTCCCCTTTTCATCTTCATGGGGACTATGATGCAGACTTCGGGGGTAGCGGAGAGAGCATTTCAGGTGCTTCATAAATGGATGAGCGGGGTCAATGGCGGGCTGGCCGTTGCAACGGTTGCTCTTGCCATCATGTTTGCGGCCACCACAGGGGTGGTAGGCGCTTCAGAGACAGCCATTGGTCTCCTTGCTGTTCCTGCCATGCTCAACGCCAAGTACAAGCAGTCTCTTGCCGCCGGCTGTGTCTGCGCCGGAGGAACTCTTGGGATTCTTATTCCGCCCAGTATTATGCTTATCCTCTATGCGCCCATGGCTGGTGTATCGGTGATTCAGATGTTTGCCGGAGCGGTCATTCCGGGGGTCCTTCTGGGCGTTGTCTATATCGCCTATATCCTGATCAGGTGTTTTATCAACCCTGAACTTGGACCAAGCCTTCCTCCGGAAGAGAGACTGAATTTTTTTTCCATGGAATCTTTGATCATGGGATTCAAATATCTTCTTCCGCCCGCTTTACTGGTGGCTCTTGTACTGGGATCCATTCTTATGGGGGTTGCTTCCCCTACGGAAGCGGGCGCCGTAGGTTCCATAGGCGCTACCCTCCTGAGTGTGATCTACAAACAGCTTACTTGGAAGAATTTCAAAGAAAACTGTTTTATCACGATCAGGATTACAGCAATGATTATTTTTATTGCCGTTGCCGCTAACCTGTTTACCGGCGCTTTTCTGAGCGCGGGATGCGGTCAGGTCATTACCGATTTTCTCATGTCCCTGGGTTTAGACAGGTGGGGTATCTTTATAACCATGCTGCTAATTATTCTTTTCCTTGGCATGTTTATCGACTGGATCGGGATTCTTCTGATTGTTGTGCCTATCTTTTCGCCCATCCTTTTCGGCCTCGGTTTTGATGCACTCTGGGTCGGTCTGGTGATCTGCACGAGTCTGCAGATATCGTTCCTTTCGCCGCCATTCGCCTACTCCATTTTTTACCTGAAGGGCCTGGATCTCGGCCTGGATCTGATGGAGATGTATAAGGGAATTATTCCTTTTGTCTTTCTTCAAATTGCGGTGGTGATTACCCTTATTCTCTTTCCACAGCTGTGCCTGTGGTTGCCGAAGGTGCTTATGAACTAATGCCCATCCATTAATGGTACATTGGGCACTGCGGGTTTCCAATTCAGAAATGAGCAATTTTTCGCAAGGTCAAGGAAAACAAGGGTTTGCGCGGAGACGTACGATAGTACGTCGCACAAGGAAACCCGCAGTTTGACGTCGAGATTGCGGAAAAGGGCCATTTATGGATGGAAACGAACTAGGAGGGATTGTGGTTTAACTGTTCACGGTTCAGGGTTCAGGGTTTCAAAACCTGAGCTTTGCACCTGAACCGCTCGGCCAATGTATCAAATTTCAGTTATCGTATTGACAGTAAAATTTGTGAGGTCTCATCTATGAATATTGGAAACCTTTTGAGCAGGCATGCCCGATATCAGCCGGATAAGCTTGCCCTGGTTTTTGAAGATACCAGATGGTCGTACAGGGAATATAACCAGAGCGTAAATCGCCTGGCAAACGCCTTGCTTGATCTGGGAATAAAGAAGGGGGAGAAGATTGTTACGTTGCTCCCCAATTGTATAGAGCTGCTTGAGATTTACTGGGCTGTGGCCAAGATGGGAGCAGTGGTTGTGCCCATGAGTACCTTGCTTCTGGACAAAGGGCTTATCTCCCTTTTGAATGACTCAGATTCGGTCATGGTTGTTGCCAACTCGCATTTCGTTGATACCCTGAACCGGATCAAGGAAGACCTTCCCGGAATTCCCCATGATCGATATCTCTTGACGGACAGCCCGGATACCCCAGGTTTTCAGGATTATCATGCGCTTAAAGCTGCTGCAGGCGAACAGGAGCCCGCTGGGATGGATATCTGCGGCGATGATATGTACAACATTATCTACAGCAGCGGCACAACAGGCGACCCCAAGGGTATTGTACACAGTCATGATGTGCGAGGCATGTATTGTATCCTGTTTTCATCCTCCTTCCGGATGACTCCGGAAAGCGTCATCCTCCATTCGGGGGCGCTTGTATTTAACGGGGCTTTTGTTACACTCATGACGTCCATGTTTTTGGGGGCAACCTACATCCTCCACGGGCAATTCGATACGGAAGCTTTTATTGAGACTGTCAGGAAAGAGAAGGTGACCCATGTGATGATGGTGCCTGCCCAGATTGTTGCAGTTCTTCATTCTCCCAATTTTTCCAGCGAAGCCCTTTCTTCTCTAGAGATGATATGTTCGGTAGGGGCGCCCCTCCACAGAGAACACAAGGACGAATTGATCAAACATCTGCCGGACAGGCTCTATGAGCTCTATGGGCTTACGGAAGGATTCCTGACCATCCTGGATAGGAACGATTATATGACCAAAACCGGATCCGTCGGGCTCCCCACTCCATTCTTTGATATGCGAATTGAGGATGAAGGCAGGAATGAGGTCGCGCCGGGAGAGGTGGGAGAAATTGTGGGAAAAGGTCCTACCCTGATGGTGGAATACTACAAACGGCCTGATCTCACGGAAAAAGCGATCGTGAACGGCTGGCTTTATACCGGAGACATGGGGTACGTGGATGAGGATGGTTTCCTATATCTTGTTGATCGGAAGAAGGACATGATCATTTCAGGGGGTGTGAATGTATATCCCCGGGATATAGAGGAAATTATTGTGCAGCATCCCGCTGTTCTTGAAGCTGCCGTGTTTGGGATTCCAAGTGATAAATGGGGGGAATCGCCCGTTGCGGCGGTCACCCTTACGGAGCCCGGGAAAATTGCAGAAGAAGAACTGATAAGCTGGATTAATGCCCATGTGAGCGCAAAATTCCAGCGTATTCAAAGGGTGTTCATTATGGATGAATTCCCCCGGAATATTGCGGGGAAGGTCTTGAAGCGGGTCATGCGGGATGATTTTCTGTCCGAAAAAGCGTGATCATCCGGCTGTCATGTCTTGAATCTGTTCTATGGACATTGTTTTTTTATGAAACGTTGATACCACCTTCGCCGGGTTGGATGAAAAGTCTAATCCAGTGGGAAATTACCATGAACGTTCTCTCGACGCTAATAGCGTCAAAGATTCAACTGCGTTTTAAACGCTAAAAGCCTTTGCGTCTTTGCGTCTTTGCGCGAGAACTTTTTTGCTTCCGGTTTGGCCGGGTCAGGGAGAATAAATATGAAACTCGAAGAAATAAAGAACATTTCTGTTCTTGGATCAGGCATCATGGGACACGGTATTGCCCAGAGCTTTCTTATGGGAGGCTATCCTGTGATGCTCTACGATATCTCCGAATCGATCCTGGCCACGGCCAGGGCGCATGTGGAAAAGAATCTGGAACGCTTTTGCAGTTCCGGTCTTGTCAAAAAGGAAGAAATTTCTTTATGTCTTGAAAGGCTTTCCACCACCACGGATCTGGAGAAAGCGGTTTCCGGGATGGATTTTATTGTGGAGGTGGCTCCTGAGGACCTGGATCTTAAACAGGGGCTTTTCGAACAGATCGAGACTTTTGCAAGAGAAGATGCTATCATTGCCACGAATACGTCGTCCCTTACACTTGGGGATATCAGTGTCAGGGTCAAAAACAAAGGCAGGCTCGTGGTTACGCACTGGTTTAATCCTCCTCACATTGTACCTGTTGTGGAAGTGGTGAAAAACGAAGACACTAGCGATGAAACAGCGGATGTTGCGTATGAACTTCTGGAAAAAATCAAGAAGCTCCCAGTGAAAATAAACCGGGAGATTCCTGGTTTCATTGTCAATCGAATCCAGATTGCCATGGTTCGGGAAGTCCTTAATATTTTAGAGCAAGGAGTGGCGAGCGCCGAAGATATTGACAGGGCAGTCAGGGGAAGTATCGGTTTCAGACTTGCGAGTATCGGCCCCCTGCTTACCATGGACCTGGGAGGCCTTCAGGTCTGGTACAATGTCTTTCAGAATCTGCTGCCCGAGATAAGAAGTTCAAAAGAAGTTCCTGATGTGCTTGAGAGCCTTATTGCCGCAGGAGATAAAGGAATTCAGACTGGAAAAGGTTTCTATGATTATGCCGTGGATTTTTCCCAGGGGGATCTGGACAAGGCGATCCATCAGCGTGATCAGGAGTTCCTTGACCGTTTGAAGAATCTATATCTGGAGAAAAAAGGTGATGGGAAATAAATCGTATGATTTCACTTAAAAGAAAGAGGTTATTAGCATGACTGAAAAGGCCTTTCAAGATCACTATCCGGATGATTTCGCCCATTGCTACGGCTGTGGAAGACTCAACGAGAGCGGATTACAGTTAAAAAGTTATTGGGATGGGGAAGAAACTGTGTGCCATTTTCAACCGCGGGCCTATCATACGGGCGGTTTTCCGGGTTTCGGGTATGGTGGACTGGTCGCATCCCTGCTGGATTGTCATGGCACCGCTTCGGCGGCGGCCGCAAAATACCGGGAGGAAGGCAGAGAAATGGGAACCAATCCACCCCTGAGGTTTGTAACGGCCTCATTAAAGGTGGATTTCCTTGCCCCTACGCCCATTGATCAGGTCCTTGAAGTTCGTGGAAAAATAAAAGAGATTAAAGGGCGGAAAATCACCATAACGGAGACCCTCTCGGCCAAAGGAAAAATAGTTGCCAAAGGAGAACTCATAGCGGTTTTGATTCCTGAAGGTTTTATGGATGGAAAATAGGGCATCCTTTGTTCAACCGTTTACACTTTTCGCGAAATGGGGTGTATTATCAATTTGAAGATCAGAACCCGAAACTAGGAATCGGATGCTGAAACTGGAAATTAGAAATTAGATGGTATATCTGAAATCTTGATGGTCTCGTAAAAAGTCCCCAAACCCGTCACCCCCGCGAAGGCGAGGGTCCATAAGCACTTGGTACCACCGGAGTCTCGCAGGCCCGCTTATACCTGGATCCCCCCCTTCGCGGGAATGACGAAAACGGATGGATCTTGACTTTTTACGAATTCATCAAATCTCGTGTTTTCCCAATTTCAAGTTTCAAATTTCCCTGCCGAAACACGAAATCAACCCTGCGTGTTGTGGTATAAACAACTTTGTGGCTTTGATGAAGAATACCGAAATACATATCTTAGGGATCTCATGCTTTTACCATGACAGTGCTTCCTGCCTGCTATGCGATGGTCGCATCCTGGCGGCAGCGCAGGAGGAGCGATTTACCAGGAAAAAGCATGACCCGAGATTTCCCGTAAATGCCATTACATACTGCCTGAAAGAGGGAAACATTGCCGTTCAGGATCTGGACCATGTTGTTTTCTACGACAAACCGATCATGACTTTCGAGCGGCTTCTCCTGAGTTACCTCTCCGTTGCGCCAAAAGGATTGCGTTCATGGTTGGAAGCGATGCCCATCTGGTTGGGAAGGAAACTGCACGTTCCCAAAGTGATATATCAAGAAATCGGCTATGAAAAAGAGGTGTTGTTCACGGAACATCACGAGGCGCATGCTGCCTCAGCCTTTTACCCGTCTCCTTTTGAGGAGGCCGCCATTCTTACTGTGGATGGAGTGGGTGAATGGGCTACGGCGAGTTATGGGTTCGGCCGAACAAATCAGATTTCTCTCCTGAAAGAACTCCATTTTCCCGACTCACTGGGTCTTCTTTATTCCGCCTTCACTTATTTCACCGGTTTTAGAGTCAACTCCGGTGAATACAAGCTTATGGGACTGGCGCCCTATGGGGTGCCCCGGTATAAAGACCTTATTCTTTCGGAAATTGTGGATTTGAAAGAGGATGGTTCTATTCGCCTGAACCTCAGGTATTTTGATTTTCTCGGCGGCCTCAGGATGACCAATCGGCGTTTTGCAAAACTGTTCGGTGGACCTCCACGAAAACCTGAAGCGGAAATTACTCAAAGAGAAATGGACCTTGCTGCCAGTATCCAGGTTGTTACCGAGGAGGTCGTTTTGAGGATGGCCAGGCAGATTTACAAGGAAACCGGTTTGAAAAACCTCTGTCTGGCCGGTGGTGTAGCTCTGAACTGTGTGGCGAATGGTCGTTTGCTACGGGAGAGTGACTTTGAGGAAATCTGGATCCAGCCGGCCGCAGGAGATGCCGGAGGGGCTGTGGGAGCTGCTCTATCAGTCTGGCACAACTACCTTGGCCACAGCAGGCCCGATCCGGAGATTGCCCACGCTCGGTGGACTCCCTACCTCGGACCGGCGTTTTCCAATGATACGGTCAAAACCTTCCTGGAGAGTAAGGAATATCCTTTTTCAGAGCTGGGTCCTGAAAACAGGGCTGGAACCATAGCCTCCATGCTCGCTGACGGGAAAATCGTCGGATATATGACAGGCCGCATGGAATTTGGTCCCAGGGCTTTGGGGGCCAGAAGCATCCTTGGGGACGCGCGGAGCGAGGAAATCCAGAAGGTCATGAATGTTAAGATCAAATACCGCGAATCATTTCGGCCCTTTGCTCCATCGGTTCTTGAAGAAAAGGCATCGGACTATTTTGAAATAAACACCTCAAGCCCCTATATGCTTCTGACCGCGAATGTGAAAAAGGAAAGACAACTTCCCCAACCTCTGGGAGCCGGAACCCCCATGCTGGAGCGTTTGAAGGTGAAACGGAGTGATATTCCTGCCGTCACCCACCTGGATTACTCTGCGCGACTTCAGACAGTGAGCGCAGAAGATAAGCCGGACTATTATGATGTGATCTGTGCGTTTGACAAACTGACCGGGTGTCCGGTAATTGTCAACACCAGTTTTAATGTCAGGGGGGAACCTATTATTTGTACCCCGGAAGATGCCTACCGCTGTTTCATGAGAACAGAGATGGATGTGCTGGTCGTGGAAAATTGTTTACTTCTGAAAGAAGATCAACCGCCCTGGAAAGAAGAGCGGGACTGGAGGGAAACCCTTGAACTCGACTGACAGGAAAGAGGTCCGTAAGTTCGGGATCATTGCCCTTTTGTTTTTCGGGGTTTTGTGCGCCCTGGGGATCTGGATGCAGAAGACTTTTCCCTCTTTTTTCTTTGGATTCCTGTCCTTCATGGGATTGGGATTCACTCTGTTTCCTGTGAGACTCAGGCCCATATATTCCGGCTGGATGAAGGTCGCCCACTTCGTGGGGAAAGTCATTACGGTATCGATTCTTACTCTGGCTTACTACCTCGTGATTACCCCTTCTGCTCTGATCAAGCGTGTTTTTGGAGGAGCGCCGATCCCTCTGAAGTTTGACAAAGAAGCGGACTCCTATTGGGTAAAACGAACGGAGACGATACAACCAAAGGAAAGATTTTTAAAACGATATTAAGCTTTAACCTAAAAGAGGCAATTAGCGGTTAGCCGTTAGCTATTAGCTATTAGCCGTATGAAATCGGTCATTTACGTTTGCAATGGGGTAGCATCAAAAAGTGAAACCCCAAGTAAAGGGAAAAGTCATGCAAATGTTTGGGATCTTTAAGCTAACGGCTAATAGCCAAAAGCTAATTGCAGCTTTTAGGTA
>Ga0075112_1000218_pt1 | contig 27789 bp, 28 predicted proteins | sample AntAceMetag02UKF_FD_69783 | JGI IMG/M metagenome (GOLD analysis project Ga0075112, IMG submission 69783) | Saline lake microbial communities from Ace Lake, Antarctica - Antarctic Ace Lake Metagenome 02UKF | ecosystem: Environmental > Aquatic > Non-marine Saline and Alkaline > Saline | place... | reverse complement strand
ATCAAGCCTGTTGAGCCAGGTATCGTGGATGTGGCAAAATTGCTAAAGCACAATAGCGTGGCGATTGTTGGCATCGGTCTTGATATGATCATTGCTAAAAGGGCGAATTGGATGTACTTCCCCGAGACGAACTGTCCCTTTTACAGGGTGACAAATTTGCATAATTATTCACCGCACAGCACCCCCAACTCAAGATGCCATTCGGCCTTCATGGCCGAAGTTTCGTGTTCGCCCCAACATACAATCGATCAGAAGCGCTTGGAAGAAAAGGTCGTAAAGGGGCTGATAGATGTGGGACTTCTCGCCAAAGAAAAGATAGGTAATATTATTTCAAGATGGCGAATGTCCTCGGAATATGGATATCCTGTACCTTGCCTGGAACGAGACCGGATACTGACAATGATTCAGCCTTATTTAGAAGAGCGGAATATCTATTCCAGAGGACGCTTCGGAGGATGGAAGTATGAAGTCGGCAATATGGACCACTCGTTCATGCAGGGGGTTGAATGGGTGGAGAGGATGGTATTGGGCAAAGAAGAATCTACTTATCCGAGGCTGAAAACCGTAAATTGATCGCTTTAACTCCTGTTTGGCCGGCATTGGCAGTCAAAATACCCCCTCATGTGTCACATCGGATTCATTGAGGGAAGAAAGGTAGGCTAAAGCGATTGGATATAGTTATATCCGTCACATTTTTTTGGATGCTAATTACAATCCCAAATCTATTATGGGCAGGGAGTGCTATCATCGAAAAGAAAGATGTTTTTGTTTCCAGTGAACATAGTCATTACCGCATCCCTTCCATATGTATTGTTAACAAGGGAGTGGTGTTATGTTTTGCCAATCGACGTGTCGATACGGTTGCTGATGGCGCCAAGGAGGTCCATCTGGTTATCCGCCGAAGTGCAGATGGCGGGCAGAATTGGGAACCCATTAAAGACCTTTTTGCCAAAGAAGGTTGGGATGCAGCTATGGGAACTGCAACTCTGGATAGTTCCAATGGAACGGTTATGGTTTCTTATAGCAGAAACCCCCGTGTCGATTCTGCCGCAGTTTGGCCAGGAAACAACGCTGTTGAAAGAGGAGACTTCATGGCTGTCAGCGGAGATGAGGGAAAGACTTGGACCCATGAAAAGATGGTCATTCATCCTGATAAAGCCGGATACCGCGGGCACAGCCATGGATCCTCTCCCGGTATTGCTCTGTGTTACGGTCCACATCAAGGTCGACTCCTGGCCCCCGCGCGATTTCAACACAAACCGGGCGAAGAACTCCGCACCCTTCAAAATCATCATTTCAACTGTACCCTTTACAGTGACGATCACGGTAAAACCTGGCAAACCAGCGGGCCGGTGCAGGTGGGGACCGGTGAGGGGTGTCTCGCGGAGTTGTCTGACGGAACCATTTATTATAATTCCCGGGCCTATTTTTTAGACGGAAAACGTCGCATCGCTCGGAGTTATGATTGGGGGGAGACCTTTGAGGATTTTGCGGTAGACGATACGCTGGTTGAGCCAACCGGTGGCGGATGCAACGCGGGAATGGCTGGTTTTTCAAAGAAACTCTCGGGAGGTAAAGATCTGATTCTCTTCAGCAACCCGGCCAGTGATGAAAGGAAAAAACTCACTGTTCATTTAAGCCGGGACGGGGGCCGAACTTGGCCTGTATCAAAAATTATTCATGAGGGACCTGCTGCTTATTCTTCGATGGCGGTTTCTGCGGATGGCACTGTTTTTATCCTTTATGAGAACGGTGAGAAACATCCCTATGAAAAAGTCTCTATCGCACGGTTTAATTTGAAATGGTTGACAAATTGATTTGAGTGCAGCCTATACCCGTTGTTTTTCTACGCTTAATCCGATCTCCTCAAATGAGGTCATAGAAGGTTATCATTGCGAGTTTGATGATGAACATTCGAACGTATTGTCAGATCAATTGCGTCCTTCCGGTTTATCCGGGTTGGGTGGGAGGTGTTTAAAAAAGTGATTTTATGATGGGCACTTTAAGTGCCGATACTTTGGTTATTGGAGGAGGGGCGGCCGAAATTCGAGCCGCCCTTTCTGTTTCCGGGATCGGTGATAGCATTCTATCTCTCCCCCAGGCTGGTTACCACTTGGTCAAAATATTCAAGCCGTTTTGCAGCTTCTTTCACTATCCCATTTGCCTTTCTTATGTCTTCGCGTTCATAATTTCCATCTTTAATCATTTCTTCCACTTCGAGCATTAAATCGACTATGTAGCTGTTTTTGCGGGCAGCTACACGGAAATCATACCGGAGTTGCAGCATTTGGGTTGAGATCCTGTTCTGGTTTTTCTGCAGAGAAAGTCCATATTTTTCAATCCGTTGTATGTTTTTGCGCAGGTCTCGCAGCAGTTCCTTCCTTCGGGGTTTATATTTGAATCCCTCCACGGGTTTGTTGATGGAGAGAAGTTGCAAAAATTCGAATTTTTTTTTCGTTGCCGTATCAGGGATAAGGTAGAGCATTGATTCATGGTCCACTGTTTCTGCCTCGAGTATTGGGAGCCCTCCTCCATAGAGGTTAAATGCCGGCATTTTGTTTTGGCTGACATACCCTCTAAGAGATTGCCAGGCCGCGACTAACTGTGTCGTTGTTTTTCCTGAAATCTTTTCTTTTCCGAATTTAATATTAAATGTCTCGTGACGGATATTTGCGTTCGCCGCATGGTGCCCGGAGGCGTGTGATTTGTCATCTGTCCAACCAAAATCCTGGCCCACAAAGAAAAAGCGGTTTAACCCGAAAAAATGGAGCATTTTTGTTAATGCGACAGCGACATTGCCCTCCGGATTGATGGAAAAGGCCTCAGGAAAAAGGGTGGCAGCTACGCCCCCCTCTGTCCAGCAGGGTATTTTTGTGCCAGGATATCGATCCAGGACCCCTTTGTGGGCGCATACGAGATAGACCATGGTGATATTTGCAAGCCATTCGGGAGGCGTCTTTTCGTAGATATGATGATGGGCTTCCTCCTGATCTATCAGCATTACGATATCGGGTTTGACGCCTCCTGCATACAAGGTGGGAAGTGCCTGGAAGGCAGCGCATAGGAGGGCATGGTCGCTGCACTTTCTTAGAGTCTCAAAGCCATTTTCCAAGGATGGCCCTGCTCCGATAACGACGCAGTCCAGGCCATGGGCGATATTCTTGAGATGGTCTAAGTGTCCATGTCTTAAAGCGTCTCCGCAATTGTCCAGTTCATGCGTAACGCATTTTTTGTGAATTGCTTTTATGGAATCATGTTTCACTTTTTTGCGTGGATCAAACTTTGGTGGCTTCATTTTTCCTTCTCCGACATCCGATCCCGATGCCTCGGGATGCTGTAAAAATTCAATGTCTTTTTTTCGCGCCCTATTCAAGCATCCGGTTTCAAACAAAAACCAACAGCAATCACTCAGATTCAAGAAGACCGGATCATCATTTAGGGCCTTGTCCTGTAAAGGTGATCCCATCACTATAGGAATACGTGTCTTTTGTGTCAAGCTCCGGTGCTGTGGGTTCGCAGACGTGAAGAACTTTCAATAAAAATCAACGGGGCAAATTTTCCCTCTAAAGGGAAACTATTGCCGATTTATTATTGTTCAGCCCCTTTTTGGCCTGTCAATTCGGATGAGGGATGTTCCTTATCGAGGGGAAAAAAAAGAGTGGATATAATTAATAATGTCTTTATTTACAGGTTATTAGGTCTCCATAATATGATCAATCAACAGAACCTGTCTTTGGCATTGTTTGTTATTAGTCGATTTGGCATGCAGGTTGCAAAAAGGTCTCATCAGCGGTCCAACCTCAACGGAAATAATGGAAATTGACCTATGCAGACAAATCTTCTCATCATGGATAATCAAAATACGATCTCCTCCAAGAGGTCGGGGCATGGCATGGGGTTGATTGGAGAGGGCGGAAAACAGGGTGGAGAAGAAACAAACTTTTCCTCCTCCTTAGCGGAAGCAACAACTGAGCAGAGGTCTCATCAAGGGCCTGCCGGTAAATCAAAAATGGTCCGGAAAGAGATTGGAAATGGGGAGAGTGAATCGGAGGAGCTGAAGAGAGAAGCAAATGGGGGATTTGACAAGGCGGCAACGAATTTCAGCCCTTTCCTGGCCTTAGAGAGAAAAAAAGGCGCGAAATCATCTAATGAGCGTGCTGTTCGAGGGGAGGAATTCCTGGGCTTTGGTTTGAAGGGATCGCCGGCCAAATTGAAAGTGATAGACAAAGGAACGCAAAGCCATAACGACGCAGACCATAAAACCTCCATGGATTTGAACAAGAACAATGTCTTTAAAGTGGATCCGGCAGGATTCGGCCTGGAGCGGCAACATGGAGAATCTGAAGGCAGGAAAGTAGCCGTACCACTTGAGGGCGTTGAGAAGGCAGAGGGCCCATTAAAAGAGCTCGGGGAAGAATCGGGCAGGATAGACAGGGGAGTACAGGGCCAAGAACAGGCAGCTCAAAAATCAGGGGTGGGCCAGATGAAAAATTCCCCGGAAAAATTTGCACGGAAAGAGCTGAGAATCGAAGGTTCCAATCCAACATTGGGCACCGAACCCAAAGATGCCAGGCCTGAGACCACAAAAGCGAAGGTTTTGGAGGAGGGCTTAGCCCATAAGAAAATCGAAAAGACGGAATTGAACAGCGGGGAAAATTCGAATTTGTCTTCGAAGAATCATTCTACTCCCGATAAAGGGGCCGGGGCGGTTTCTCATTCCAAAGAACCGCATGCATCCACAAAATCATCCCAGGCAGATATCTTGAAGCAGATCGTGACAAAGGCTGCATTCAGTCAAGAGACACAAAAGGAATCGGCAAGACCCCAGGGCCTTGATCGAGCCGAGACTCTTTTACATGAGATGAGGTCAAAATCCGCAACGAAGAATCAATTGGATCTAAAAGTAGAGGCAAGACCCCAGGGCTTTGAGAAGGCAGAGGGCCTATTGAAAGAGCTCGGGGAAGAATCGGGCAGGATCAACAGGGGAGTACAGGGTCAAGAACAGGCAGCTCAAAAATCAGGGGTGGGCCAGATGAAAGGTTCCCCGGAAGAGTTTGGACAGAAAGGGTTTCGGACCGAAGGCGCTACTCAGAGAATGGTTGCCGGGGCGATTTCTCATTCCAAAGAACCCCATGCATCCACAAAATCATCGCAGGCAGATACCTTGAAGCAGATCGTGACAAAGGCTGCATCCGGTCAAGAGACACAAAAAGAATCGGCAAGACCCCAAGACCTTGATCGAGTCGAGACTCTCTTACATGAGACGAGGTCAAAATCCGCAACGAAGAATCAATTGGATCTAAAAATAGCGACAGGACCCCAGGGCTTTGAGAAGGCAGAGGACCCAATAAAGAATTTGGAGGAAGAATCGGGCAGGATCAACAGGGGGGTACAGGGTCAAGAACAGGCGGCTCAAAAATCAGGGGTGGGCCAGATGAAGGGGTCCCCGGAAGAGTTTGGACAAAAAGAGGCGAGAATCGATGGCTCCACTCCAACATGGGGTAGTGAACCCAAAGAAGTCAGGTCTGAGACCACAAAAGCGAAGGTCTTGGGGGAGGGCTTAGCCCATAAAAAAATCGAAAAGACGGAATTGAACAGCGGGGAAAATTCGAATTTATCTTCGAGGAATTATTCTACTCCCGATAAAGGGACCGGGGCGATTTCTCATTCCAAAGAACCCCATCATTCCACAAAATCATCTCAGACGGATACTCTGAAGCAGATCGTGACAAAGGCTGCATTTAATCTGGAAAACGGTCGCTCCGAATTCAAGATTGATCTCAAACCGGAAACATTAGGCCATCTCAAGATGCAGATTTTAACGGAAAACCATCATGTAACAGTCAGGATCCTGACAGAAAGTCCTCTGGTAAAGGAGATGATCGAGAGTAATCTCGTTCAGCTCAAAGTTAATTTTCAGAATCAAGGGTTGGAGATTGAGAAGTTTGATGTTTCAGTCGCCTTAGGTTCGGATAAGAACGGGGCAGGAGGCGGCAGATATGAGTCTAAGAAGATGAGAGAAAAATTCGCTGATACAGACAATGGGTATGGCGAAAAGGCTGAAGATGCCGGGGAAGCAGATAATTCAATAAAGAGAGACCAACAGGAAAGTGCTGTTAATCTATTTGTCTGAAAGCGGGCATTTGGCTTGTTGTAAGGACTTAGAATGTTGGCTCCGTCTATAAGAACCTTGGATGATAACCAAAAGATTGGAGGTAGAAAAAGATGTCTACTGAAACAATAAGCGCGGCAGCAGGGAGCGGCAGCGAGGTGTATGTGCCGCCGGACAAAACGTCGCTTGGAAAGGATGACTTTCTGAAATTGTTTGTCGCACAGCTCGAAAATCAAGACCCGCTTAGTCCCATGGAAGGTACGGATTTGTCAAATCAGCTCGCTCAGTTCAGTTCTTTGGAACAACTTACCAATGCGAACCAGAATCTTGAATATTTACTGCTATATCAGTCATCCATGAACAATGCCGAGGCCGTTAATTTCATCGGCAAGACGGTGAAGGCCGTTGGTGATTCAATCAGTGTAAAGGATGGGACATCCAGCCAAATACAATTTGACTTGGCGGGGGATGCGGCAGAGGTCAATGTTTACATCTATGACTCTTCGGATAACCTTGTTAAAACCATCAACTGTGGTTCGTTGAGTGATGGAGAACAGTCCATTGAGTGGGACGGCACCAATGAAAATGGTGAGACTGTTTCTGATGGGACATATACCATGGAAGTATCAGCTACTGACGGGGAAGGCGAGACGATCGTGGCTTCGACTTATATGACGGTTGAGGTGACCGGTGCGACCTTTAAGGAGGGTAATGCCTATCTGTTGGCAGGGGATATCGCGATATCGATGAGTGATGTACTTGAAGTGACAAGAAATAGCGAACTGGAAGGTGACGATTCCTGAACTTAGGGCTCTCAAGCTTTCAGAAAACATATCAGGTTTAAATTATCATAAAAGGAGGATTTTTAAATGATTAGCTCATTATATTCAGGAGTGCAGGGAATACATGCGAATTCACAAGCCCTCGGAACCGTAGGCGCTAACATTGCCAATGTCAATACCGTTGGCTATAAGTCTAACAATATGACGTTCTCGACTATCTTATCTGAAGCTATGGGAGATGGGGGTGTGAAAGTCTGGGGTATGAACAGGGCATGGGCCCAGGGCGCCATGGAGTATACCACCAGCAGCACGGATCTTGCCATTATCGGCGCCGGTCTATTTGTTGTTAAGGATTCTGAAGGGGTGGAATATTATACGAGAGCCGGGTCATTTGTCTTTGATAAGGATGGATGTCTGGTAAATCAGGATGGTTATAAGGTTCAGGGGCTTGCAATCGCCTCAGGAACAGCTTCTGGGTCACCCACCGATATCGATGTCTCATCATTAAGTTTTGACCCGAAAGCTACCTCGGAGATGCGAATGACTTTGAACCTTGATTCCGGGACTCCAGCATCCGGTACATTTACCAATTCGATAACTGTTCACGATTCTCTGGGCAACGAGGTCCCCTTGACTCTAACGTTTACAAAAAGTGCTACGGCTAATGAGTGGACGGTTGAGGGCTCACTTCCTGAGTCGGTCGCAAGCGGCACGGGTACCGTCCAGTTTGACGGCAGTGATACACTTACTCTGACATTCGGCGCTGATGGGAAAATGACAGGTATTTCAGCGGATATAGAAATAACACTTAACAATTTGACGACCGGGGCATCAACTAACCAGTCAATAAATTGGGACGTATACGACGAATCCAATGGTATTGCCAATGATGACGTCAGTCAATTTGCCGGGAGCTCCGGCGTTTCATTCCAGAGCCAGGACGGCTATGCCACCGGTAGCATTACGAGTCTTCATGTAGGTGAAGATGGCATTGTTAACGGCATATTTTCCAATGGAAAAACCATGGAGTTATACCAGATCGTGTTGGCCGGATTCCCGAGTTACCAGGGCTTAATTCCTTTGGGAAACAACCTTTTTGCTTCGTCAGTGGAATCCGGAGTGGCTGTAATCGGGGCGGCAAAGACAGGCGGGAGGGGGGCTATCAGTTCCATGTCGTTGGAGATGTCGAATGTGGACCTGGCTACCGAATTTGTAAAAATGATGACCTACCAAAGGGCATATCAGGCCAACTCAAAAGTCATTACTACCAGCAATGAAGTGTTGCAGGAACTTATTAATATGAAACGATAACAACATGGGGATTGAGGGGGTAAGCGTTTTAGAGCTTGGATGATTCCTCAATCCCTTAATTCGTAATCCAATTCCCAAATCCCGGCTTGTCCGGATTCGTTCAAAGGAGGAACAGAAATGATTCAGGTAACTCGTTTAGACAACTCAGTAATGACTGTCAATGTGGCATTAATACAGTCCTTTCTGGAAACGCCGGATACTGTTATCACCTTTGTGTCCAAGGAAAAAATAATGGTTAAAGAACCTGCAGAAGAAATCTCCAAAAGGATACTTGAGTATCAGCGCTCGATCTATCGGGATAGTCTCTACGCCAACGGTCTGGGCACGCAATCACTACAGAAAATGGCGGCTTGAATAAGGACCCGAAACAAGGGCCTCGGCCGAAAACACTTACGCATCTACCTTGTCCTTTGGCCCGTCTCCGGCGTATCATCCACCGGCACATATCCACCAATGTGCGCAGGTGGATGTGCCTTGCCTGATACCATTTAAAACGTCAATGTTGTGACACCGACAATAATATTGACGCGAATGCCATGGGCTTTCGGTTTTATCCTGCCTCTATTATACCCATCTTTCACGGTTCTTTCCTCGAAACTCAGTTTTTTTCGATTTAAATCCGATTTCCTATTCGTGGGTTCAGTTCCCGGGCATTAGAAAGTGCGCTTGAGTGCCTGATATTAAGATCATGACTTCGTAAAATTCCATCGATCAGGAATCGTCTCCTGGCATCATGAGGACCTCATGCGTGATATTTTTATTCTGGCATAATATTTGCATAATGATAATCCCGATCAGTTAATTACGGAGGTTAGAGATGGATATTGCGACGTTTGTTGGTCTTATTGTGGCCGGATCACTGGTAATGGCGGCCATTTTTATGGGCGGTTCGGTATCATGGTTTATCAGTCCGCCATCCTTAATGATTGTGCTTGGCGGGACAATCGGAGCAACCCTTATCAGTTATCCCCTTGCAGAGGTGCTGGGTGTTTTCAAAGTGGTTATGAAGGTTTTTCTTCATAAATCTCAGTCGGTTGAAGCCATTATTCAAAACATGGTTGAGTTCGGAAAATTGGCCAGAAAAGAGGGAATCCTTTCATTTGAATCGAAATTGAAAGATATTGAAGATCCTTTCTTTGCCAAAGGGGTGTCGCTGGCTATTGACGGAATGGAATCAAGCGCAATAAAGGATGTTCTATCAACAGAGATAGCATACGTGGAGGAACGCCACTCCCTGGGCGCTGAGATATTCACGACCATGGCCGGATATGCTCCGGCAGTGGGGATGATGGGAACCATAATCGGGCTGGTGCAGATGTTAATGCAGATGTCGGATCCGAGTGCCATTGGAGCACCCATGGCCGTGGCCTTACTGACAACCTTTTATGGCACGGTTATAGCAAATCTCCTTTGTATCCCTATGGCCGCAAAGCTAAAGATCAGGAGCAAGCAGGAAATACTATTAAAGGAGTTAGTGCTGGAGGGGATAATGTCAATCCAGTCGGGTGATAATCACCGACTAATTGAGCAGAAACTCATGGCCTTCCTCCCACAAAAGAACAATCTAAGTGCAACGGAAAAAGAATAAAGCACAGCAGGCAGGCGATCACTCGGGCTGTGAGAAAGGCGAAAGAACATGGCAAAACGCAAGTCGAAAGGGGGGGGGGCCGAGGGTCCTGGATGGGAAGTAATCTATTCCGGGTTTATTCTCATCATGTTATGTTTTTTTATCATGCTGTGCTCCTTTTCAAAAGTTGAGAAGGTGAAAATGAAAAAGTTCGTGAAATCATTCGTCCACTCCGTGGATATGTTTAAGGGAGGGTTTGGTTTCCAGAGTGGTGCCGAGTTGTCCGATGCCATGTCGGAAACTGCCGGCCTGGAGGGAGGGCTTGGCCCAATAGTCAAACAACTCGTGCAGTTAAGGGATGAGTTCGGGTTGCAAAAAAAAATGGAATTTACTATCTCCACGGAGGGTTTAATGTTGCAGGTATATGATAATACGCTCTTTGACCGTGGAAGAGAGGAGATCTCGCCGAAAGCCTTCCCTTTTCTGGACATAATGGCGAACATCATTTCGAAAAGCTCTCATAATGTTCGTATCGAAGGACATACGGATAATCTCCCAATCCGTACCGCAAAATCTCCTTCTAATTGGGACCTTTCAACGACGCGGGCGGTAAATGTGTTAAGGTACCTGATAAATAAGGGGAAATGTTCGCCCAAAAAATTATCTGCAGCAGGATTTGGAGAGTTTCAACCTATTTTTCCAAATGACACTCCCGAGCACAGGGCCAAGAACAGGCGAGTGGAATTCGTTTTTGTCCCGGATGAATAGAAAACGATCCTAAAGGAGATGGATAGGTGGGGCAGCGTAGAAAAAAAGGGACTGAGGGAGGAGGAGGGTCAGACTGGCTATGCACTTTCAATGACCTCGTTACATTGTTAATGGTTTTTTTTGTTCTTATTTTTACGATGGGTTCCGGAGATTCCGAGGGATTTGAAGAGATAACAAACTCGATTAAGAGGGGGCTTGGGTTGTTGAATTCAGTAGGAATGGGGTCGTCAGGCCTGGTGAAAAGTTCTATTCCCGTCAGAAGGCTTTCACATAAGGAGGAGGAGGAGGATTCGCAAAAGGAGGTTTCTGATGATTTAAAGGATTATGTCACAGAAATCAGCTCCGCCATGCCTTGGATTGATGCCTCAATTACGGAAAGTGGAATGACACTAAGCCTTGAAGGGAGTGTAGCTTTTGAGCCGGGGGTCGCTGATATTCACCCGAGAGTCTTTTCCGCACTGGAAGGAATCGGCAAGTTGATTAACAAGATCCCCAATGCCGTCCGTGTTGAAGGGCACTCTGATGATATCCCAATCCGTACCCTGAAATTTCCTTCAAACTGGGAACTGTCGATTGCACGGGCCGTAAATGTTACAAAATACCTTATAGAGCATGCAAATGTTTCCCCCCTGAGGCTTTCGGCTGTCGGGTATGGAGACTCCAAGCCCCTTCTCCCTAATGACATGGAGAAACATAGGGCGAAGAATCGGAGGGTCGAGATTGTGCTGCTGACGGAGGGTACAGACTGAGATGTCAAAAAAGGGACTAATTATACTGGTAATCTGTTTTCTAATCATTGCCATAGCGGTGGGGGCAGGCCTTTTTCTTTTCTGGGGGCAGGTCTCGGGCACCGGGTCTGAGACAGTGGAAAACAATGGGCAAGTGCTTGAGAAAAAGGATGGTAAAGCAAAAGTCAAATCCGTCTTATCATTGGAGACCTTTGTTGTTAATCTCGCCGACCCGGGTGGAAAGAGGTATTTGAGGGTTTCCATGGCTCTGGAAATAGATGACATGGATTTTGTAGAAGAACCGAAAAAGAAAGTTGCACAGATCAGGGACAGAATCTTGATGATACTTCCTGCAAAAAAATTTAAGGATATTCGAACCTCTTCCGGGAAGGGCTCTTTGAGGGATGAAATAATTGCCCAACTGAATCCACTCCTGAATAAATGCAAGATCACAAATCTCTATTTTCAGGAATTTGTAATTCAGTAGAACTCGTTAGATCTTACACCGGGAATTATGACCGTTTAAAAAGGAAAGTATCACAGTTCTTAGCAACATGGCGGTATTTTCCCTCAGCGCATTCTATCTGGGATGCAGGTAAAAACAGATGGCACAGCAAATATTGAGTCAAGAAGAAGTAGACGCTCTTTTATCGTCGATGGCATCGGGGGAGGTTGAGTTAGAGCATCCGGATGGAGTTGAAGAGAAAGAGGCCGTGGCCGACCTGCCGGTCTATGATTTGACAGTCCAAAACATAATGATGCGCGAGCAATTTGATGTGCTCGATGAAGTTCACGATAGATTCGCTAATTCTTTACGTAACTACATGGCCAGTACCTTAGGGGTATCTGCTGAAATTGAATTGGCCTCCACAGAAATGGTTAAATTTGGGGAATTCATGGAAGGACTTTCCGGCCAGACAAGCTTTCACACCTTTAGAATGGACCCTCTTGTGGGTTCAGCTTTGTTTGCCATTGAAGGGAAACTTGTCTTTTTTTTAATTGATTGCATGTTTGGAGGAACTGGGAAGGGCCGCATAAAACAGGAGAGGGAATTCACTGTGCTTGAGCAGAGGGTCATGAGGAAATTCGCGGGTGATGTTCTCAAGGATCTGGAAAAGGCCTGGGAACTTGTTCATCCAATTGGGATCTCAATAGGGAAAAGCGAGACAAAACAACAATTTGTCCGCCTGGTTTCACCGAGTGATCTGGTGATTGTTGTTATGACCTCAGTAACTTTGGATGAATTTTCGGCGAACATGTTATTGTGCGTCCCTTATCTGTTGTTAGAACCAATTAGAAAAAAATTATCCTACAAGAATCTGAGGGATGCTGAGCTGGGTAATACTTGGAAAGAACAATTGAAGATATTGCTGGGTGACAGCGAAGTTACAATAGCCGCAGAGTTGGGAAAGACTTCCCATACTATACGTAACATCCTGGACCTTAGTAGGGGGGATGTCATCATGCTTAACTCAGGCCCACAGGACCCTATTTCCGTGATGGTTCAGAAGGTCCCTAAATTTCTTGGCATTGCGGGTGTTGTTGAGGGCAACCGGGCAGTTCAAATAAATAGTCTTGTCAGTTAACGAAAAAAGGCACCAATAATAGCCATGACTACAACAAAAGTCTATCCCAATATGAGGAGGTGTGAACATGGTCGAGACAGATCTTCATTATGATTCCAAACGATATTCAGCAGCAAATTTAGACTCCCTTCTCGATATTCCGTTAGAGGTTACTGTTGAATTGGGGCGTTCTGAGATCCTTATTAATGAACTACTTTCACTCGGTCAGGGCTCGGTTGTTGAGCTTTCCAAGTCTGCAGGCCAGACATTAGATTTATTTGCCAATAAAAAATTGATCGCGAGGGGGGAAGTCGTTGTTGTCAAAGATAAATACTCCCTTCGCATTACAGAAATTGTCAGCCCGATGGAGCGAATTGAGAACCTGAAATGAATTATCATCCGGACTTCATATGGACAGCCTTAAAAATGTTAGTTTCCCTGGGCATATTGTTGGGAATTTTGATCACCTCCCTATATTTTGCAAAGCGGATATTTAAAGGGGGCGGCAATCAGCCCAGGGGGAAGATGATCAGAGTTCTGGCAAGCACCTATGTGGGAGTAAAAAAGAATATCTCCCTGGTCGAGGTGCCGGGCGCAATTCTGGTTTTAGGGGTTACGAGCGATGCCATCAATCTCCTTAGCAAGATAGAAGACGAGGAGATATTAAAAAATTTCAGCGAATCTGAAGACGAGAAGATATCGGGTTCGTTCTCGAGTCAGTTACGAAAAACTATCAACAAGCTGCAAAAGAGACAAGTAAACGTGGATGCCGACGGAAAAGAATGTGACGGGGAACAAGCTTGATCATGGCCAAGTGGAGCCAAATTGTGGTTAGACCGTTGAGATTATTAACTGTTTCCGGAGTGACTCTTCTCTTTGTCTGTTTAAGCTGCCATGTTTGCTGGGGTGCGGGCTCTATCCCCTCTCTGCCATTTATAAACATCGGTTTAGATAAGGCCGGCAACCCGGGAGAAGTGGCTGTTGTTTTGCAAATCTTTCTCCTCTTGACGGTACTTTCCCTGGCCCCGGCAATCCTTATTCTCCTGACATCGTTTACGAGGATTGTAATCGTTCTTTCCCTCCTTCGCAAGGCCATGGGGACCATGCAGAGTCCACCCAATCAGATCATTATTGGATTATCCTTGTTCCTTACCATCTTCATCATGACGCCGGTCTGGCAAGACGTTAATCAGAACGCGGTTCAGCCCTATCTGGAAAAGAAAATTACAAGCGAAAAGGCATTAGAAATTGCTTCAAAGCCCATAAGAGCGTTCATGATCCGGCAAACTCGGGAAAAGGATCTGGCCCTCTTTGTAGACATCGCAGGTCTAAAGAGGCCGAAAAACGTTGATGACGTTCCGATTACCGTGCTCATTCCATCCTTCGTAATAAGCGAGTTAAAGACCGCATTCCAGATCGGCATGCTGCTTTACGTTCCGTTCTTGGTCATTGACATGGTTGTGGCGAGTGTCCTTCTTTCCATGGGAATGATGATGTTACCCCCTATTATGGTATCTTTACCATTTAAACTGATGTTGTTTGTCCTGGCAGACGGATGGAATTTGATCGTGGGTTCAGTAGTAAAGAGCTTTGGATGATTTAGAGGGTTTTGATATGACTCCGGAATTTATAACAAGTTTCTTTGTCGAGGCAATACAGACCGCAATTCTTCTGGCCATGCCGATGTTGTTGGCCGGTCTCATAGTGGGCCTGTTGGTGAGCATGTTTCAGGCTGCAACGCAGATTAACGAAATGACGTTAGTCTTTATTCCTAAGATGTTGGCGGTGGGGTTTGCTTTGCTTATATTCTTTCCCTGGATGCTCCAGCTCATGATCGATTTTACGCAGAATGTGTTTAGCAACATCCCAATGTTCGCACGCTGAAAAAGCGGCGGCAATGACCTTAAAAGCGAACCAATGACCAATGCTGTCTTTCAATGTTTCCCTTCCGCAAGTGCAGGCATTTCTCTTTATTTTTTTGAGAGTCAGCGCTATTTTGCTGACTGCCCCTGTTTTCAACAGTCGCAGTATACCTGTTCTGTTTAAGGCCGGGCTATCTTTCGCTGTCACTCTCATTCTTTTCCCGATTTTGGATCTGCAAGATATGCCGGTCAGATTTGAGGCCGTCCTCCTTGTCATAGGCATAATCAGCGAAATCATTATCGGGATCATTATCGGTCTTTCCGTTAGGATGATATTCGTGGGGATACAGTTAGCAGGGCAGTTGGTGGGATTTCAGATGGGTTTAGCCATGGCCAACATCATTGATCCTTCCACAAGCGAGCAGGTCCCCCTTCTCGCACAGCTAAATAACCTTATGGCTTTGCTGATTTTCTTGGCAATAAATGCCCATTACTGGTTTTTGCGGGCCCTTGTGGAGAGTTTCCGACTGGTGCCCCCCTTTGAATTCCAATTTACCAATTCCTTGATGGAACAATTGATATTTCTTTCAGGGAATATATTTGTTATCGCCATCAAAGTAGGGGCGCCTGTCATAGTGGTATTATTGTTAATGAGTGTAGCATTTGGGCTGGCAGCACGGACCGTTCCGCAAATGAATATTTTTTTTGTGGCAATGCCCCTGAAAATTATCGTTGGACTGATATTCCTTGTTTTTACTCTTCCATATATAGCGTCGTTTTTAGAGTCCATATTTAGCGGATTGGGGAATGATATTCTAAGGCTTCTACATGCCATGTGAAAGATATAGGATCATCATAGAGGGCTGTTGTGGCTGAAAAAGGCGACCAGGAGAAGACTGAAAAACCGACGGGCAAGAAGCTCTCCAAGGCAAGGGAGGAGGGCCAGGTGCCAAAGAGCCCGGAAATTTCCTCTGCCTTCATATTATTGGGGGCTTTAGGCGTATTCCTCTTTGCGGGGCCATGGATGTTCTGGGCGATTTCCGACTTTATGCACGGCATTTTTCAGAATCTTGGGACCTTGCGTATCGAGGGGATCTCGGCCAGGGCGTTTTTGTTGGAGGTTCTACAGAGCGTAGGTCTCATCATAATGCCCCTACTCGCAGTCCTTCTGGTTTTGGGAGTTGCCGCCAACCTCCTTCAGGTGGGCTTTTTGTTTACTTTAAAGCCATTTACGCCTAAATTGTCCAAATTGAACCCCATTACGGGGATGAAGAAATTTGTTTCCCTGAAATCCCTGGTGGAGCTTCTTAAATCGCTCGTCAAAGTTGTTTTCATAGGCGGCATCTCCTGGCTGGTCCTGCGAGGGGAACTGGATACTATCCCATCGCTGATTGAAATGAGTGTGGGACAGATCCTGACCTATATCGGCACAGTCGCCCTGAAGATGATCTTTTATGTCGGTTTTGGAATACTTGTTCTGGCCGCAATAGATTTCTCTTACCAGCGCTGGCAACATACAAAAGACCTGATGATGAGCAAACAGGAAGTGAAAGATGAGGCCAAGCAATCAGAGGGCGATCCACAGGTGAAAGGCAGGATCAGGAAAGCCCAGCGAGAAATGGCTATGAAAAGAATGATGAAATCCGTGCCTGATGCGGATGTTATCATAACCAACCCTACCACTTTGGCCATTGCCATCAAATATAATGCAGAAGAGATGTTTGCCCCCCAAGTTGTAGCGAAGGGAGCCAAATTGATTGCGGAAAGGATTAAGGACATTGCCAGAGAAAACGATGTGCCGATCGTGGAGAATAAACCCTTGGCCCAGATTCTTTTTAAGTCTACGGAAATCGATGACTTTGTCCCTCCCGACCTCTATAAGGCAGTGGCCGAAGTCCTGGCATACGTCTATAAGCTGGGGAAAATGAGGAACAGTGCATAGTCCAAATTTTGACGCCCATAGTCAAATTGTCCAACGGATGTGCTCATCATTTCCCATAGGACCGCTATTGTCGTTTCTTATAATATTTTCAAATCCTGCTTATCGCTCGTAAATATCCTTTGAATTCACAAATCTGATGACTAAAACTCGGAATTCTGCGTGGGATGTTTTCTGCGGGCATGGAAAATGCATGCATTCATAAAAAAACAGAAATTGAAAGTGCTAACGAGGCTGGAAGGATATGGAGTTGACAAACCAAACCGATCATTCATTGGGGATACCCTTTCTCACCAAGAACAGTGAGATCATGGCAGCTGCGGGTGTTGTGGGCATCCTGATCGTAATGGTAATGCCTTTACCCCCCTTTCTTCTGGATCTGCTTCTGTCATTCAACATAACATTTGCCTTGACGATTCTCTTAGTGGGCACATATCTCCTGAAGCCGTTGGATTTTTCGTCATTCCCATCCATACTCTTGTTGGCCACTTTATTCAGATTGTCTCTTAATATTGCTTCAACCAGGATAATTCTGTTGCATGGGAGCGAGGGCCCTGCGGCCGCCGGAAACGTGATCAAGGCTTTTGGGAACTTTGTTGTGGGAGGGAATTATGTGGTTGGGGCCATTGTTTTCATAGTCCTTGTTATTATCAACCTCTTGGTTATCACAAAGGGCTCCGGAAGAATCGGTGAAGTGGCCGCTCGTTTCACCCTGGATGCAATGCCCGGGAAACAGATGAGCATCGATGCGGACCTCAATGCGGGACTCATAGGCGAGGACGAGGCAAAGGCGAGAAGAAAAGAAATCTCTCGTGAAGCTGATTTTTATGGGGCCATGGACGGGGCGAGCAAGTTTGTCAAGGGCGATGCCATAGCCGGCGTGATTATCACTTTGATCAACCTTGTGGGAGGGCTTGCTATCGGGGTCCTGCAGAATGGGATGAATATAGCCGATGCAGCACAGACCTATACCCTGCTCACAGTAGGAGATGGCCTTGTAACCCAGATTCCTGCCCTGATGATATCAACCGCCGCAGGTATTGTGGTCAGCAGGGCGGGGTCAGAATCAACATTGGGCAAAGAAATATTGTCTCAGATTTTGCGACAGCCAAAGGCCCTTGGGGTTGCCTCTGTGGTCCTTTTCGGATTTGCTCTGGTACCGGGACTTCCGGCTGTCCCCTTTATTATACTGTCAATGATTGCCGGGGGGGTTGCGTACACCGTGACCCAGGCAAGAAAGGCCGAGCAGGAAAAATCTGAAGAGCGAGAGTTGATTGAAGAAAAGGCCAAGCCACGGGAAAGACTGGAATCGATCCCCCCCGTCGATATCTTAGCCTTGGAAGTCGGGTACGGCCTTATTCCCATGGTGGATGCTGAACAGGACGGTGATTTTTTAGAAAGGGTGAGGACTTTCAGGCTTCAGATTGCGAAGGAGATCGGGATTGTTGTTTCCCCCATTCATATTCAGGATAACATGAAGTTGCGCCCCGGGGAGTATTCTATATTGCTCAAAGGAAATGAAGTGGCCAGGGGTGAGTTGATGATGAACCACTATCTGGCCATGGCTCCCGGCAATGCAGACGAAAAAATCGCCGGGATTTCCACAAAGGAACCTACCTATGGGCTCCCGGCTTTTTGGATTAAGGAGGGAGCAAGAGAAGACGCTTTGGGCAAAGGATATACCGTTGTTGACCTGCCCACTGTTTTGATAACTCACTTGTCGGATGTTATCAGGCGGCATGCTCGTGAGTTATTGGGAAGACAGGAGGTCCAGCAACTCCTGGATAATCTAAAGAAATCCTATCCAAAAGTGGTGGAGGAATTAGTACCCAACCAACTCCCCCTTGGTGCAGTTGGGAAGGTCCTTCAAAATCTTCTGATGGAGCAGATTCCCATTAGAGACCTGCTGACCATTTTAGAGACATTGTCAGATTGGGCCCCGATGATAAAGGATGCTGATATGCTCACCGAATATGTGCGTCAAGCCCTTGCCAGAACCATTACCAAACTCTATCAGAGCCCCGAAGGGAATATCCCGGTAATGACACTGGACCAGAGTGTTGAGAAAACCGTTGCGGAAGCGATTCAAAATACCGAACATGGGAGCTTTCTCCCCATTGATCCGAACGTAGCCCAGAAGGTGATGCAATCAGTCACCCGGAATCTGGAGAAGTTTTCACAGATCAATCAGCAACCGGTTGTTTTGTGTTCACCGCTGATCAGGTCGCATTTCAAGAGGCTTGCTGACCGGTTTATTCCTGACCTGGTTGTGCTGTCATATAATGAGATTGCAAACAATATTCAAATTCACTCTTTAGGAACGGTGGTTGTGGACAATGCAAATTAAGAAATTTAGAGCTCATGATATGGCCGAAGCCTTGAGAATGGTCAAGAAGGAGTTTGGCTGTCAGGCAGTAATCCTTTCTGCAAAAGAGATGAAGAATGGAGCAGGTGCTCTTGGATTTTTGAAAGGGCCGTGTGTGGAAGTCACAGCGGCAACTGATGCCTCCTACTCTGACGTCAAAAACAAAAACATTTCTGTCGGAAGATGGAAGTTTAATAAGGGCGTGCCTGCGCAAGCGGTTTCCAAAGGCCAAAAAGATTGGAGAAGACCGATTTCTTTGTTCAAAAATGAAGCCGGAGTTTCAGAAAACAGGGTCAACCCGGCTAAGACAAGAAAATATCCGGCCCCACGGAAGGATATTGAAATGAGCCTATTTGATCTATCTCAGGAGATGCAAAACCAGGGTGTGAAAGAACACATAGCATTGGACTTGATCAAAAAACTCGATGCTGTTGTGTCCTCAAACAGGCTTTCTGAACCTGACAATATCAGACCGAGCCTGATCGGAAGTCTTGAGAAAATGGGCGTAGCCGCCAAAAGCATAAAAATTGCGCCCGGAAAACAGAAAATAGTGGCTCTGATAGGCCCCACCGGGGTCGGAAAAACGACTACTATTGCGAAATTAGCCGCCATTGGAGGCCTTACGAAGAAGAGAACGATTGGCCTGATTACCTTAGATGACAAACGGATCGGGGCTGTTGCTCAACTCGAAGCCTATGCCAGAATTATAGGTGTTCAGATGGAAGTTGCTTCAAGCAAAGAAGAGCTTGTGGAATCCCTCAAAAAACTAAGAAATAAAGATATGGTCCTGATTGATACACCAGGGATAAGCCTAAAGGATACGCGTCAACTTGGTCAGCTAAAAGATCTTCTTGATGATGTCAAGTCTGTAGAGATTCACCTTCTTGTGAGCGCGGTCACAAAGGAAAAGGACTTTATACGCTTATTCGAAAAGTTCAGCATAATGCCTATTGACAGCCTGATATTTACAAAACTTGATGAAAGTGGTGAATACGGAGATCTCCTTAATCAATTAGTCCAGACAAAAATACCTGTTTCATGCTTTACAAATGGCCCACATGTCCCTGAAGACATAGAAATTGCAACCTTGGATAAGTTGGTGGATCTGATACTGGTCAAGAAAAAAGAAACCGGACTTGAATCCTTGAAACCGGAAAGGCCAAGGCATAAGGAGCGAGTACAGCGTGAGTACGGTCCTTATTTGAGGCAATCTTATGCATGATAGCCAAAAGTAATTGATTTCAATATGGGATCATGCAATTGCAGCCTATTTTTTTTCAGACTCAAAAAAATGGAGAGAAACAAACAGTGAATCATCAAGGGCCATCGAAAAAGATCATAGATTTGACTAAGAGAATAGCAAGCAAGAAACCTGTTGCGGAAAAGAAAAGAGAAGAAAGCCGCAAATCCTACACGCGTGTAATAGCCATAACCAGTGGCAAGGGGGGAGTGGGCAAGACCAATATCGTTGCCAATCTTGGGTTTGTTCTTAGCCGTTTAGGGAAAAAAGTTCTGATTCTTGATGCGGATTTAGGATTAGGTAATCTTGACGTCTTGCTGGGACTGGCTCCAAAGTATAATTTATCCCACGCCATTTCAGGCGCCAAAACCGTCTCGGAAATAGTCGTGGAAGGTCCTGGAAAGGTCAAGATACTCCCTGCTCCATCGGGGATTCAAGAACTCAGCGATTTGACGGACGAACAGAGAAATAAGATGCTCACTGACCTTGATTTACTCATTGATTCCGTTGATCTTTTTTTGATCGACACGGGAGCAGGTATTTCGTCAAATGTGATGCATTTTAATAGCAGCGCTCAGGAGATAATGGTTGTTGTTTCTCCGGAACCCACTTCTATCACGGATGCATACGCCTTAATGAAGGTCCTCTCTCTCAATTATTCGAGAAAACACTTTAAATTGGTAGTAAATATGGCCAGAAGTTCCAGAGAAGCAATCGAGGTTTATCAACAATTAGAGTTGGTCGCTGATAGATTTTTGGATATAAAAATCGAATATATGGGTCATGTGTTGATAGATGAAAATGTCAAAAAGGGTGTAAGGCTTCAAAAAGTGGTAAGTGAGATCCACCCTGATACGAAGGCAAGCAAATGTTTTACCGCCCTTGCAAAAAAAATATTTGAATCGCGGTCTTCGAATTTTCCGGAGGGAGATACCAATTTCTTCTGGAGGAAGCTTGCCCGCAATGGAACGCGTTATGAGTGAAAATTGACATGTAAGGATGTCTTGGCATTGGTCAATCGCTCACGAGGGCTTCGAAGAGAAATAGGTTGAGTGGATATTTACCATGGAATTGGCAAAAAGCGAAATTGAGGAAGGGTGGAAAGCGAACTGCGCTCTAAGGGATGAACTGATAATCCGATATCTTCCCTATGTTAAGAGCATCGCCTATCGGATGGCAGTTCTTGTCTCCCCCTGCGCAGAGGCGGATAGTCTGGTTCATGCGGGTGTAATGGGTTTGATGAAAGCCATGCAACGCTATGACTTCACAAGAGAAAACAAGTTTATCACCTATGCGGTGTTCAGGATCAGGGGGGCCATATTGAGTGAATTAGGGTCCCGGGATTTCCATTCAAGATCCAATAGAAGCAAAATTCGTGGATACGGGGACTTTAAAGAGAAATAGGCAGAGTGGATACTTACTATGGAATTGGCAAAAAACGAAATTGAGGAAGGGTGGAATGCTAACGGTGCTTTAAGGGATGAACTGATAATCGAATATCTTCCCTATGTCAAGAGCATGGCCCATCGGATGGCAGTTCATCTCCCCCCCAATGTAGAGGCGGATGACCTGGTTCATGCAGGTGTAATGGGCTTGATGAACGCCATAGAACGCTACGACTCCACAAGAGAAAACAAATTTATTACCTATGCGGCGTTCAGGATCAGGGGGGCCATGATGAGTGAATTACGGTCCCGGGATTTCCATTCAAGATCCAATAGAAGCAAAATTCGCAAATTGGACAAAGCATATCAGAATCTGGATCTGAAGTTAGGCAGGGAGGCTAAAGATGATGAGGTGGCTGAGGAACTCGGAATAAGTCTTGACGAATTCTTCGAGATCAGAAGGATGTCTGCGATGAACTTTGTCAGTTTCGAAGAAATCGGATTGCTTTCAAATGAGGGGAAAGACGATTTCATGCACCTCTTGGTGAATAGCGAAAGTGAAGATCCGCTCAGTTTGGCAGGGTTGAAAGAGATGAAAAGCAGCACCGCCCGTGCCATTGAACAATTGAATGAAAAAGAGAAGATGGTGATTTCATTATACTACTGGGATGAATTGACTATGAAAGAGATTGGTAAAGTTTTAGAGATAACTGAATCACGGGTGTCCCAGATTCATTCTCAGGCACTTATTCATCTGAGGGCCAAGTTGAGAAACGCAGACTTGATAAGGAATTGAACAAAGTTGGGCAATTTGAGAGGCGGGTATTATGAACGGCGCCATGAATATTCAGAAAGTGTTTTCTCCCATATCTCCCACACACAGGGTTGGCCGTCTGAAAAAAGAGCATCCGGATTCACAAAAAAAGCGCTTTGAAGGGGATCTCGATGAACAGAAAGATGGCGATAAGAATGAGAAACAAGGCATCCCCATTCTTGAAACGACAAAAGCGAGCGGTGAGAAAGGGAAACGGAAAGAAGGAAAATTCAAAAATGGTCTGCCGGATCCTAGCGCTGACATGAAAAAACACGATAGCTCAGACGTAGTGGGAGCTCTGGTTGATATACGGGTATAGTATGATGACAATCCTCAGATGGGTGGTTTTAGTCGTTGGGAGGGAATCGTAAATGACATTCTTCACAATAAGTCAACTGGAGATAATGACGGATGTTTTGTCCATCTGTTTTTTTGGTATTACTTTGCTTTTACTGGCCATAATGACAATAAAATATGACCGAATTCATCCTATTAATGTCCCTTATGAAAAAAGAGGAGATTTTAACGAAGAACTTGCTCACATGATAAAGCAAGCTGAAAAAAAGGATGAAAACAATATTACTACCGATGAACAGAGTGCCGGTCCATATGAAAATGTAGGGCGTTTGGCTGATTTGGGTCTGGATGCAGAAGAGATCTCCAAAAAGGTGAGTATCCCCAGGAGTGAAATTGAACTCATTGTAAGGCTGAAAGAATTTGGCCTTAAATCCCGCATGAAGAACCGTGAATTGAAGATTGACGCCCCGGCCGGACATGGAGAAGAAGGATAGGAAAAAATTGCCCGTGCCAATAGTGACAGGGCATCGCGATATGCGGGTATCATAGGCACGAAAAACCTGCTTGGTTCTCTATTTAACCCGCCGATACGTAGATAGGAAAGGAAAAAGTTTGTGTCAGAGAGATTCACTATGCAACACTTATTATTCCGGTGATACACGGCATGTATATTGCATATTGAATAACGTAAGACAGAGGTTTCGATTTTTCTCATGATGAGCAAGTCAATTCTGAACTCGAACTGCACAACCTTATTGGAGATTTGAAGATGGGCCTGACCCAAGCGATGTACGCGGCTTCTGCTGGAGCACTTGGAACTCAACAGAGATTAGATGTCTTAGCCAATAATCTTGCCAATATAAATACGACGGGATTTAAACAGGACAAGTTGATTTTCAGCGTGCCGGTTGAAAAAGAGGGGAGTTCATCTACCGATTATCTTGAGGCGACTCCCCCACCCATACCATCCGGATCCAGGACCGACTTTTCACAAGGGGTTCTAAGGCATACGAATAATGCCATGGACCTGGGGTTGGATGGAGACGGTTTCTTCTGCATCCAGACACCGGAGGGGACTCATTACACGAGAAATGGAAGTTTTTCAATCAATGGGGATGGCATTCTTACCACCAGGGAAGGGTTCCCGGTTATGGGTAACGGGGGTGAAATAGCAATCAACGGGAACGATGTCCATGTTGACGAGGGAGGGACTGTTTCCGTAGATGGAAGCGAGGTGGATACGCTGAAGGTTGTCACCGTTTCACAACCCGGGTCTCTGAAAAAAATGGGCAATACCCTGTTTGCTTTGAATGGGTCCGAGGTAGCAAAAGAAAAGGCCGAAGGATTCAAAGTAATGCAGGGATACGTTGAGACATCTAATGTGAACGGCACAAGGGTGATGACGGAAATGATTGATATATCCAGATCCTATGAGTCATATCAGAAAGTTATTCAATTCCTCGACGATGCTACCAAGAAATCCGTTAATGAAGTTGGAAGATTGGCATAATGCGGAAATATTTAAGATGAGAGGTTTAGGAGGCAAAAATGCAGAGGGCATTATGGATTGCATCTACAGGGATGCAGGCACAGACATTAAATATTGATGTTATTGCAAATAATCTGGCCAATGTAAATACCACCGGCTTCAAGAGGAGCCGGGCGGATTTTCAAGATCTATTATATCATACTCTTCGTGCGGCAGGGACCGCCTCAGCCCAAGGGACTGAAGTCCCTACCGGTATTCAGATAGGCCATGGAACAAGACCTGCGGCTACTCAGAAGATCTTCAGCCAGGGGGATTATCAGCAGACTCAGAATCAACTTGACATGGCAATTGAAGGCCATGGTTTTTTTCAAATCGTACAACCCAATGGCGAAACCGCCTATTCAAGGGCCGGGTCATTCAAGCTGGATGGCGATGGCCGTGTCGTGACCTCTGACGGATTCTTATTAGAACCGGAGATTTCTATCCCGACCGATGCTGTTTCCATCTCCATCGGAACAGATGGAACGGTTTCCATCAACCAGGCAGGAGAGACCGAACCGAGTGAGGTCGGAACCGTCCAACTCGCCAGGTTTATCAACCCGAGCGGATTGGAAAGTATCGGGAGAAATCTGTATCTTCCCACAAAGGCTTCGGGTGAGGTGACAACCGGCACTGCTGGAGAGGACGGATTCGGCACCATTACCCAGGGCTACCTGGAGATGTCTAACGTGAGCGTGGTTGAAGAAATGGTAAATATGATTACTGCTCAAAGGGCCTATGAACTTAACAGCAAAGCGATTAAGACCGTAGATGAGATGTTGCAGATGTCCAATAATCTCAAACGATAGGAGAGAACCGTGATGGGGTATAGATTCTTTCTGTGTCTGAGTATTTGTTGCGCAATCTTCCTGACGGGGATGCTTCCCCGGGTTTCCGAGGCGGGTCTAATTACCATAAGGGGCCTTGAAAAAGCGGAAATAAACAGTGATGTTATATATTTGGGGAAGATTGCAAAGATTGGAGGGGATGATCCGGCCCTGGTTCAAAGGTTGAAAAAAATTATCATTGCAAGAGCCCCTCTGCCGGGAAAAAGCCGGCGCTTGAATGAAAATTACATTCGACTCCGCTTGAAACAGGACAAAATCGATCTGTCGCAAATCAGGTTGGCGGCCCCCAAGGGGATTGTGGTAACCAGAGGTTTTGTGGAGGTTACAAAAGAGGATATAAGCAGGGCGGTTTCCGATTTCATATATGCAAATATCCCCTGGGACAGGGAGAAGGTAAAGATCAGGACTATCAGGGTGGGGGACAGTGTTATTCTCCCCAAGGGAAAGGTTACTTATAGTGTCGAACCCCTCAAAAATACGGACTACAAGGGGAGTGTGCCCCTGCCTCTCCATTTTAAGGTGAACGGCAGCTTTCAAAAGAGGATCTTGGTCACAGCCGATATAGAGGTTCTAGCGGAAGTGGTTGTCACCAAGAGGCCTTTGAGAAGGAACCGGAGGATTACCGAGGATGATATTGAGATGAGGGAAAAAAATTTGGCAGAACTCCCACGCAATATTATCTTTGATTGCGAAGAGGTTTTGGGCAAAAGGGCCAAGCGGAATATCGATGCCAACAGGGTACTGAGGTCCGGTCTCATTGAATTTCCGCCCTTGGTCAAGCGTGGCGATGTGGTCCAGTTAATCGCGGAATCGGGTGGCTTGAGGATTACGACCCTCGGTATGGTAAAGCAGAGAGAGGGCCGTCGGGGAGAGAGGGTCAGGATTGAAAATATCGACTCAAAGAAGAGCCTGTACGGCCGTGTCTTGGATGCCAAGACGGTGAAGGTTGATTTTTAGGGTCATTTTCAGGGTTATATCGGGGAGGTTCGGAAAGATGTTCGGCAAGCGCGGCGGGTTCATAAGATTTGTGACATTTGGGGCGTCTTCCTCTTTGCTCGCCATGAGCCTTTTCGGTTGTGCTGCGGGGCAAAGGGAAACATTAAGGGATTCCAACCTGAATCGGGCCAAATCCCTCGGGGTCGACGAGGATCAAAGATTAAAATCTAGAAGGTATGAGGGATCTCTCTGGCAGGACAAAGGGGCGCTCAGTTCATTGTTCCAGGATTATAAGGCGAGCCGTGTGGGAGATGTTGTGACGATTATTTTGGATCAGAAACTCACGGGGTCCTCCAATGCCAATACGGACACCAGTAGAGACAGCTCACTGAAGGCAGGGATGGATTCCGCCTTTACCGGTTTTGGAAAAACGGCCAGCGCCTATAAAGCCGATGTCAGTTCCAGCCTCGGCACCTCGCATAAGGGGAAGGGCAAAACCGACCGGTCGGGAGCGCTGTCGGGCACCATAACCTCGAGGGTTGTCAAAGTGCTTCCCGACGGGAACCTGGTGGTTGCGGGGTCTCGGGAGATAATGGTGAACGACGAGACAAATTTCCTGAGCCTGTCGGGAATAATCCAGCCCAGGGATATTCGTTATAAAAAAGACAAAAATGGTATATGGGGCTATGAAATCGAATCGTCCCGGATCTCTGATGCCAAATTCGTTTATAGCGGCAGGGGCGTGGTGGCCCAGCGTCAACGTCCGGGTTGGCTTTCCAACTTTGTAAATGTGATATGGCCATTCTAAATATAGGGCGTTTTGAGAATTCCGTCCGGGGGGACCGGGGGAGAGAAGAAATGGAAAGCACCTTTTTGTTTTTTGACGTCAAAAAAATATTTGCCAAGGTGAGTCTGACACTCATAGCGCTATTCGTCTTGACCAGTTATGCCCATGCAACGCGCATCAAGGATCTGGCCGACGTTAAGGGCGTGCGTGAAAACCAGTTGGTCGGATATGGTCTGGTTGTGGGGTTGGCCGGGACAGGGGATGGCAAGGATTCAAAATTCACTTTTCAGTCCTTGGCGAGTATGTTGGAGCGGATGGGTGTTACGGTTAATGCAAAGGATATCGAAAAGGCTCAAAATGTGGCCGCCGTAATGGTCACCGCCGATCTGCCGGCCTTTGCAAATGTGGGCTCCAGAATGGATGTCACGGTCAGCTCAATAGGCGACGCGGAAAGCCTTACGGCGGGAACCCTGTTGGTTACCCCCCTCAAGGGTGCAGACGGCAAGGTTTATGCCGTTGCCCAGGGACCGGTCAGCACCGACGCGTTCTCTGTTTCAGGGAAGGCGGCCAAGGTCAGCAAAAACTTCCCCACTGTGGCTCGAATTGTGGGCGGTGCCATCATTGAAAACGAGATCCCCTATGATTTTGTTAATAAGGGGAGTTTGTTCTTGACCTTGCCCTTGCCCGACTTTACAAACGCCGCTCGGATGGCAAAGACGATCAATTCAGCCTTGAAAGGTAGTGTGGCCAGGACCTTGGATGCCGGGACAATAGAGGTTGAGGTCCCGAAAGAATATTCCGGTAGGACAGTCGAACTGGTCGCCATGATAGAGCAATTGGATGTTACCCCGGATAAGTCATCCACGGTGGTGTTCAATGAACGGACCGGAACGGTGGTCATCGGGGAAAATGTCAAGATCGCCACCGTAGCCATTGCCCATGGGAACCTGAGTAT
>Ga0075112_1000207_pt1 | contig 28711 bp, 25 predicted proteins | sample AntAceMetag02UKF_FD_69783 | JGI IMG/M metagenome (GOLD analysis project Ga0075112, IMG submission 69783) | Saline lake microbial communities from Ace Lake, Antarctica - Antarctic Ace Lake Metagenome 02UKF | ecosystem: Environmental > Aquatic > Non-marine Saline and Alkaline > Saline | place... | reverse complement strand
CGAAAAGCTGATTGCTAAGACAGTAGCCGAAGAGGATAAGTATTGGTTAGAGGATGGAAAAATTGACCTGAACCAAGCGGTGGATGCCAACTAATTCGGTAAAAAAGTGCCTTTTTCAAAAAACGGGGCATCCATTTCGCTGGCCTAATGATATAATATGGGCATGAAACCTAGCGGCTCACATCCCATTGGCGGAATTGATTACCCCAGAACTCTGCAAGAATTTGACGAATGGTTCTCGACAGAGCAAAAATGTCTCGATTACCTTCAGCGACTTCGTTGGCCAGACGGATTTATGTGTCCAATTTGTAATGGCCGTAAATACTAATATATGAATACCGATCTTCTCCGGTGTAGCACATGCCAACACAAGGCTTCTGTTATAGCAGGCACAATATTTCAAGGCACGAGAAAGCCGCTTAAATTGTGGTTTCAGGCGATCTGGTATGTAACAAGTCAAAAATTCGGCGGAAGTGCGCTCGGGCTTAAGTGTGTCCTCGGTTTGAATAGTTATCAAACTGCATGGAGCTGGCTTCACAAAATGCGCCGTGCCATGGTTATTCCTGGACGGAGTCTCCTTTCCGGTAAAGTCGAAGTCGATGAGACTCTTATTGGGGGAAAAGACCAAGGTGGCAAACGCGGCCGAGGAGCAGGTAAAAAATCTATAGTTGCGGTTGCCATCGAAGTACACGAGCCAATGGGGTTTGGCCGTGTTCGAATGCAACGCATCCTCGATCTTAGTGGGGACAGTTTGATCCCGTTCATACGAGGTTCTGTATCCACCGGATCTAATGTTCTCACTGATAGTTGGAAAGGGTATAATGGCCTTGAGAAATTTGGTTATCGTCATGAAAAAGTGAATCTTTCCGATAGAGGCGATCCTGCTCATGTAAGTTTGCCAGGTGTTCATCGGGTTGCTTCGTTATTGAAAAGATGGTTACTCGGTACCCATCAAGGGGCGGTTAGCGAAAAACATTTGGACTACTATCTGGATGAATATACCTTTCGCTTCAATAGAAGAACGTCCAAAGCCAGAGGTTTGCTGTTCTATCGCATTCTGGAACAGGCAGTACGTCAAACGCCTACTACATTTAGGGAGATTGTAGGCAAGCAACCGTAACCCATGGCAAATAAGTCAACGCCACTGAAGTGGATACCCCGTTTCAAAAATATCTTGATATCAAGTCATTCGGAATGCGCTATAAGCACTAGTTTAGATCCAATCAAACCAGCAGCTCCGGAAACCAATATTCCTCTATCCATACAAAAGCTCCCCCCAACAGCGGATTACCTAAATAGTTCTAAAACATTTGCGCAAGGCCAATGTTCCAATAACTTCTAAATAGACTTCACTATTTTTATCTATATTTTATGACACGCGTGGGCAAACCGGCAACAACCACATTTGTGCTTGATGTCTCGATAGGCATTAGATTGCGCGAACTTGGTTTCTTTTGACGTCTGTCCTCCGTTGACAATTTTTGCCAGGTTGTGCAAAGGTCTCGGAATTGGGCAAATTTGGGAGTATACAATGATTCGAGAATTTTTCCCGCCGCGTAGCGACTTCGTCCAACAACCTGATTCCCATCTGAAATACCCCACCCGCTCTGATTTCCGTCTCAATGAGAACCCTCTTAAATCACCTCTATTTACCTTGTTTTACGCTGAAATTGTCACGAATTTCGGTTAAATGGAAGTCGCGACAGGAGTAGCTTAGTGCCGATTTTCCCCCACCATGGAATCCTTAAAGACATCATATTCTCGTTTTTTTCTGCCAGTGCCTTCGTTTGACTATGGGCTTTATCTTTTCCACGAACTCGATACCTTGAGGTAATTTAATACTGGAAACTCCCCGGTTTCTCAACGATTTTCAACCCACTTTTTTTCATTTCAACCCAAAAATCAGAATTGTTTTTTGTGCAAAACCCCCTGCCACAACTTTCTTTGAGGCATGTGCATTTTTTGCTGACGTCCACGGATTCTTTCTGATATACGATGGACATGTTGCGCATTACCATCAGGAAAAGGACCATTGCCGAAGAAGACATTCCTTCTATTCAGGGTCAACGATCATTGGGACAAAGGCCGAACCCATATTTCCAGAGTCCTTTGTGAGAAATGGAACTGGCGACAACCCAATGGCAACAATAAAGCTCGAAACCGCACCTTGAAGGGAAGAAATGCCAAATCCAATTATCTCAGAATTCGATTCAAAAGAGCTCGCTGCTCAGCATTGTGCTCTATATAATTAAGGACTATTTCTACTTCACTTGGCTCGTTTACTGAAGGTAAACTTGGACTCACTGAAACCGAACTAAGGTGAAAACCGTTTTCAATTATACGCATTTGCTCGATAAATTCAGCTTGTTCTATCGGCGACGGGGGTAGTTCAGTGAGATTCAACAGAAAGCCCTTTCGATAGGCTATGAGCCCAAGGATTTTTCGCACAAAATGCTTTTGTAAGTCAAACGAACTGAAGCAAGGCGTTCGCCGGAAACAGTAAAGAATTCGATACAACCTCGAAACGGCGCATTTAACGAAGGAATGACGGTCCAACTCCTCCTCCTTTTCGATTGGTCCAGTGGCATTCCATGCGTCGCCATCAGGTTCAGCAGCAATCGCCTGTGTAAAAGTATCAATATGACGTGGCAACAACAGGGGTTCATCGCCTTGCAACAGAATCACATGGCTACATTCAATGTCTCTGACTGCCTCAGCAACACGACTAGTTCCATTGGTGTGCGCATTTGACGTCATGATCACTTTTCCACCATAGCCGCGGACTGTATTAGCGATCTCATCGTCGCAGGTCGCTACGTAGATATCTTTGACAGCGTTAGACAACAGGGCACGTCGCCGGACATGTTCGATCATAGGCAATCCATGGAGCATAAAAAGGATCTTCCCGGGGAACCTGACTGAAGCGAGATGTGCAGGGATGACGGCAACAATGTTCATCATGAAAAACCCACTATTGAGGGAAGACGCCACAATCAACGTTAATGCATTGCCCGGTAACAGCCGATGCCTCATCTGAAGCCAAAAATACACACATCGCCGCTACTTCTTTCCCAGTCGGCAATCTTTTCAAAGCTGTATTTTCCTCTGCGAACTTGGAAATAAATGCTTCCGGCTCGCCTTCTGCCGGGCCATACGAGCTCTTTAACGCATCTATCAAACCCTCCGTGGATATGAGTACCGGACACACTGCGTTCACGCGAATTCCACGCGGGCCCACTTCTTTTGCCAGAGCCTGTGTCAGGCCGTTCATCCCGAATTTAGATGCGCAATACAATGTGTTATTTGAGCTACCACGTTTTCCGGCTATGCTGGAAACATTGATTATGGCTCCATCCTCCTGAAGCAAATCTGCAGCCACCTTGCAACCCCAAAAGGCACCTTTAAGATTTACGCCAATAAGCGTATCGAAAAAGACCTCATCAATCAACTCAATTGGTCGCCATTCGGAAAGTCCCGCGTTATTAATGTAGACATTCACCTGGCCCGTCCATGCTAATGCTGCCTTGGCCAACAGACGGTGTTCTTCTTCCCTGCGAACATCCATAGATATAAAACGGACCTTATCACCAAATCGTTCTTCGACGTCTGTATTGCTGCGTGCGCCAACGACCACAGCATAACCGGAGTTTATAAATGCCTCGGTGATGTTCAATCCTATTCCCCGGTTGCCACCAGTAATAATAGCGGTTTTTTGATTCATGATTTATCCTTTCGACTCATTTTAACTAATGGAATGCATAGATGTTTATATGGTCATGCAGGAGAAACCACCATCTACGCAAATCTCCGCCCCGGTCACAAATCTTGAGGCATCGGATGCCAGCCACAATACAGCACCGACCAACTCCGACGGCACCCCATATCTTGCCATAGGCGTGTGCCCCAGAATGGCTTTTTCCCGGTCTGCCGTGATGAAATTCTTGCGATTCCATTCCGTTGGGAAAAATCCAGGCCTCAGCGCATTAACGCGCACCCCTTCCCCCCCCCATTCCCGGGCAAGATTCTGGGTAAGATTCTTGATCCCGGCCTTGGCCACTGAGTAGGTAAACGCTTTCGAAAGCGGCGGCCCAGCAGATGCAGAGGAGATGTTAATAACGGAACCGCTGCCATTAGCAACCATGTGCTTGCCAAATACCTGGCAACCGAGAAACATACCGGTAATTTGAGAATCAAGGACGGCATGCCATTCGTCTAAAGAAATGTCGAAATATGCGGTTGGTGCATTGATTCCCGCGCCATTAATCAATATATCTATATGCCCAAAACAATTCGTAATGTAATCCAAGGATTTCTCATGATCCTGTTTCTTTGTTACATCAATTCCACAGGAGATGATTTTTGAAAAACCATTTTCGCACAGCTCTGTTTCTACAACCTTAGCCTTCTCAACACGCAGGTCAAGAATAGCTACAGCACATCCTGCCCGGGCAAACCCACGAGCCATTTCACTGCAAAGATACCCCCCACCGCCAATGACAACCGCAACTTTCCCCTCGATATTAAATAACTGTCCCAGGTAATTGTTCATAGAAACGCCTCTGTTTTAATTAAACTACCTTTTCATCAGTTGAATCATAGACTGCATCTGCTCAGCCCACTTCCACAATACAAATAGGTCAGAGCCCAGGATCGCATAGGTATAGCCAAGTTCAAACAACTTTTTCACATTTTCCATCGTTGCATCAGCCACCTGTGTCCCACAGCTTTTGCCGTATTTTTCACACGCAACGATAACTTTCTTCGAAGCTTTGATCACATCCGGGTGGGACATTTGGCCCGGCACTCCGAGGGACCCGGAAATGTCATAAGGACCAACCATAACACCATCGACATCTTCGAAGGAAAGTAGTTCGTTGATATTTTCAACAGCTTCAATGGACTCCACTTGGATAATAAAGGTAGAGGTTTCATTCCAGGCTTGAATGTACGAATCAAAGTCAAAACCATAACCCTGGGCACGATTCACCCCGAAACTTCGATGTCCATTGGGGGGATATTTAAAATGGGATAGCAAATTCTCAACTTCCGAGGGTGTATTCACCATCTGCACAATGATGCCGTCGGCACCAGATTCAAGAAGGGGTTTAATCCAGTCATTGGAATGAGAAACCGGGCGTGGCAGACAGAGAGTTCCTTCACCCTGACATGCCGCTATGATTCTTTGTGCCTGTTCAACCGTAATGGTCGAGTGCTCCATATCAATGGCGATGAAATCAAATCCCGCCCTCGCCAGCGTTTCTGTGATCGAGGGATGGGCATAGGATACCCAGCCCGCAAAGAGCCGTTCTCGATTTCGAAGTTTCTCCTTCAAGGCGGCGCGTGCCCGATATTGGTTTAACATTTGTAACCTCACATAAAGTTTTATGTTGCAATCATGCTCATGATCTCAACCACTCATTACCGTTGAGATAATCAGGAAATTCGAACCAAACGATGCCGGAGCGGGCCGTCGTACGGCCTGTAGAACGGCGGATACTTGGCGTAATACTGTTGATGCCACGGACATAATTCATCCACCAATACAAGATCCAAAACATGCCAGGGATAATCTGTAAATCGTGTTATCGTACCATCAGGGAGTTGTTTTTCCTCACGATTACAACAGTAGAAGTACAACTCTTTGTCCTTTGACATGACACGCATATCCTCAAAGTAATCGGCGATAACCGGCGGATCCATCTCCTGCATTGAGGCGATATTGATGACCAGATCCACGGAAACCCGCTGCAGCAGGGCGTGATTAACCGATTGAATTGCAATTACTCCCTCTCCCCCCGAGTTCATCGATTGGGTTAAGCCTTCAGCGTCAACCACTAAATTAAGCGTACAGTCGGAATGACTGACGGCCCATTTCCGGTAATAGACAAGGTCAACTAAGAGTGTTTTGTTCAGATTCACCAACAAAATTTTCTTTGCCAGTCTACTTGCGAGAAGCAATGTGGTCATCGAGGCAAAACCGTCCCCGATAACAGCGACAACAGATTGATCGTTCAACGACGGCAGGTGCTTTTTCAGGAAAGCAAGTGTGATAGTTTGCCTCAGAAAGTCCAGGCTATAGGCACGGCACTGCTTTTCTGTGATTGACAAGGCACATCGATCAAGCCGGTCGAACTCAGGGAAAATTTTAGCCATTCTCCGATATTTATGCTGCAGCACCTTGTGCACCAAGGAGCGCATACCCCGATATTGTGGACTACAGTCTCCAAAACCCTGAAGGCCGGAGAAGCTCCCATCCTCGCGCACAACGAAGTTCCTGTGGTACATGTCCCAGTGAGACGATGACCCGGGATCGTCCTGCTCCACTTGGGCAGATAGAAACGCAATCGCCTCTTGACCGCTATAACTCATTATCCATTCCCAAAACCGCCCTAATGGCTGGGTGTAAATGAAGTAATCCGACCAGCGTGCCTGAAATGTCGATCACCGGCAAATCCCATATCTGCTTTTGTCCCATCAAAGTTACACCCTCAATAAGAGTAGCGGTCGGCTCAGTGGTTGTCGGCATTCGAATGGCATGAATCAAAGCATCATCTACAAAAAAAGCAGAAAATGGTTTTTGCACTTTCAGCAATTTTCTGCGGATGTCGCCGTCCGTAATAATCCCTAAAAGTTGGGATTGCTCATTAACAATACAAACAATGCCCAGACTGGATTTCCCCATGGCCTCAAGCGCTTCTTTCATAAGAGCTTTCTCCAAGAGCACCGGGAAATCATCGGGTTTCATCATGACCTCGCTTACAAGCGTGTACTTATTTTTCAACGTGGACATTGTCTTCTCCATATTTTTCTATTAATTCTCTTTTCATGTCATGTATTGCTTTAGCCTGAACCAGGATTTGTTCCAAATATCGAATATCAAGAACCGTGTTGGCATCGGACAAGGCGTTTGGCGGGTCATTGTGGACTTCCATAAAGAGAGCATTGATACCACAGGCCGCAGCAGCACGGACTAAACATGGTATATATTCTCGCTGACCGCCCGAAATATTTCCCATTGAGGTTGGCATTTGTATAGAGTGGGTGGCATCAAAACAAACAGGATAACCTGTTTCAGACATAATGGAAAAATTTCGGAAATCATTTATCAACATATTATAGCCAAAAAAGGTGCCCCGATCAGTCAATAAGACCTGCGAATTACCGAATGCTTCTATCTTTCTGACGGAATTCTTCATGTTCCAAGGACTCATGAACTGGCCTTTTTTTAGATTAATTGGCCGGTTCGTAGCCGCAGCAGCACGCAGTATCGATGTCTGCCTACACAAGTAGGCAGGAACTTGAACCATGTCACACACTTCGCCAGTTGCACCCCCCCATGCGGGATCCGAGAAATCGGAGACAACCGGAACGCCAAACGCCTTGCGAATTTCTGCCAGTACGTTAAGGCCACTATCAATACCCACTCCATGAAAACTATCAGGCGAAGAACGACAGTCTTTATCATAACAGGCCTTGAAGATCCACGAAATATTCAAACGCTGGCAGATTTCCCCAATACGCTCTGCCATCATAAATGCATGATCCCGACTCTCAATCGCACAAGGGCCACCAATAAAAACCAGAGGCAGACTGCCACCGATAGAGACCTTGCCTACTTCTCCATAACCTACATTTAAAATTTTTAATTCCATTCCACCTCCATTTTTTTCGCCCAATAAAAGCTGTTTTTTGTTTCCTACATTCAACTGTAAAGCCACAAGCTGAAGCAAGCTCCACAACCGCCCCCAATGCTACAGTTAGGGTATCAAACGCTAACCAACCGTATACAAAGGCGACCATATTTTTCACAGAAGAAAAGTCTGTTTTTTCAATGCATTTAAACACATGACTACCTACAGGTCCGCCACCAATGCTTTGTTCATTTCCGGAAAACCCACTGCTCCAGCCTAATCAAAAAAAACAGCCAAATTAGACCTTTCGTACCGCTTCGTGTTCCTCACGGTAAAAAACCACTCCTAAGGGAATCAAATTTAGAGGGGTTCAGCAACGAATTTACCCATAGCACGATCATCAACTTCATGGAAATACGCACGGATATAGTTACGTCCCTTCTCTTTTAAAACAGCAGATTCTTCTTCTGAAAGACTCCTAATCTCATCCAAAACGGAGCATAGATCCTGGCTTTTCCTTACCGTCCATTTGAAATCATCGAATTCGAACAAAGGGTCATAGCTCAAAAAGTCCCCTCTATCAAAATGAATGAGAGGCTTTCCCATCATCAATGCCTCCAAAGCCACGGTTGTGCCCCAGTACAGAACCGCTGAGCTATCCTCCACGTCACCAGCCACAGTGCCTCCGAGGGAGACTTCAATATTTCCTCCTGACTTTATCCTTCTGCCGAGTTTATTCATAAGCTTTGACAACGGGAGCACCGGATGAGCCCGAATCCGAAAAAGAATGTTTGGGCAATTGTGAGCCTGTCCTAGCGCATATTCGAGGAGGGGAAGCACACCCCAAACACCTTCCAACGCAACAAGGACAAGGAACCTCTCCTGTGTCTCAGCTTTCTCATGATAATCGATATCGCAAAGATACTCGTAGCGTAGCGCACATGCGGGTTCGACCGTATCTTCTGATAATACCCCGTAATCCCGAATAATCCTGGCTGGAATTTCTCCCGTTGTTAGAACACAGGTTGGTAAAGGACTCTTTTCTTGCTCTCTTGGCCCTATAAACACGCCGGCCGCAGACTGAGGGACCACTGAATGCTGATAGCCAAAAATTGGAAGTTGTGAATTGGCTCGCCTGAGACCAGCAATAAACATACGTTCCCACGGGTTTCCTTCAAATGTCAAAGCACAGGAAAAAGGCTTGACCATATCAGCAATTCGTAGCCCTGCGGCCAAGTGCAGGTATTGATAAAAAGGAATTTTCAATCCACCGGATACAAGACACTCGTTCAAAAGGGGAGTTACATTATGCCCAAAAAAACTCACTTTTCCCCTTATACAAAACCGCCTGCTGAGTCGCCCCAAAAATAACTCCTGAAAGCCTTTCAGAATATCGCCCCAACACAAAAAGACCTCCAGAGGAACCACCAAACTCCCCTTCGAACACCGCATCTTCCGCAAGCATTCGTCCCTCTTTCCGGCGCTGACAGCAACAGTAAGGATATCAATCTTGTCGTTTAGGTTTCCGGAAAGAAACTCAGACAACCCACCAAAAAAAGGATCTTGATAATGATTGTCCTCGGAAAATGATCCTGGATACACAAAACTCTTGATCAAATAGACGGGCCTCTGTCCAACTCGGTTCCCAACAGATCGACCGAAATAGCGTCTGGTCTCCCAAATTTGCAAAATTGAACCCAAGCACCCCTTGAATGTCGCAACGAATGTCTTGGCCTTACCCTGCCAGCGGGCTAGAAACCGTGACCAGGGCCACGATAACACCCTGAAATTCAATCCAGATTCCTTTGCTGAGTCTTCTAAGGCGCAAACCACAGGCCAAGGTGGCTGGACAAGAACCATCAATCGTTCTTGTTCTTTCATATCTTCAACAGCTCCAAGACAACGCACAAAAGTAGTTAGAAGGCCAGGAAGAGGCGAAGTAAAACGATTCTTGGAGGAAATATCCGTGGCCCACCATTGTAAATCCTGACCGTTTTGCCCCGCCAGTTCATCCAATATTTTCAGATAATCACGCAGGAATTCGTCCCGCCGTTCTTTTGAAATAAGAACCGGCAGGACCGCTCTTAAGCCAATACCTTCCAAGAACTTGATAATCGAGGGATCAGAACTACGAAAGGTTACATATTGCCCTTTTTTAAACAATTCACGGGGCTGGCGATCAAAAAACAGCCGTGCTCTTAAAAAACTCTGTATAATCACCATAGATGTCATTAGCGACCCCATAAACCTAAGGACGAAAATTTTGACGACACGTTAAGGTATCAGACGCCAACCTTTACTGGAATGAACACCTCTTTTACCAGGAGATAATTCTGTTTGGTCAGCACCTTTAGTCTCGTGCCGAGGTACAGGTAGGCAGACAACGAGCAGAGTTTAACAATAAGCCTTGTTTCATAAGATATGCCTGCATATCTCAACAAGATTATCAACAGGGTAGCCCCAAAAAAAATGCAAAAAATCAAGGCAATGTTTTTATACTCCCATTTAATTCTATAAAAATGCTGTGATACCACAAATGATATGGCTCCCGAAATCAAACCCGCAGTAAGCGTTCCCCATGCGGCTCCTATAGCCCCCCATTTCATAATGAATGGAATATTTATTCCGACATTAAGCCCAATCCTCACAAGGGTAAGCAACGATGTTATGTATGTTTTCTTTGCATAAATGAGCTGCGGTTGTTTTCCGAAGAAATAGCTTCCGTACAACATGGATAGAACCATCACGATATCAATGGCCCCATGATACGATTCCGGTGTCAGGATGCTGATCAGTTCCTCGGAAAAAAGGGCAATGAGAAGCCCAATAGCAATGGAAATGTAAAGAAAAGGGGTAAGATATCGCCCAACAGCCTCCCCACCCTTATCTCCCAGGTCGAACATCCGCCTGTAAACCTGCGGTGCAAAAACGTTCTGAATGGCCGTCATGTACGTAAATACAATATTTGCAACCTTCTGTCCAATATTATAAACACCGACCCCACCCACCGTATTGAGAAGGCCAATCATATATTTGTCGAACTGGTTTCCTATCACGCCAAAAAATATCCTCGGCGTTAGAGGCAGGCTGAGTTTTAAAGAATCTCGCAATGCTTTCCGGTCAAAAGAAACAGGAAGTAGCCGGAAAAATTTGAATGAGAGAATAGAGAAGATCACCATCCCTGCTACAAGCTGGCCCCAAATAAGCCCAATTACCCCTATCCGCAGGTAGGCAACCATGAAAAGGGATGACGATACGCTAATCAGGATCTCTCCAATGCTGTACGAAACAAGGGAATTTGCATTTTCTGTATTTCTGAAATAGGTCAGGTAATAAGTCTTCAATCCCACCACACCCGTAGCACAATAAGACCAGAACAGAATATTGGCGTGATCGGGCGAGCCAATGATCCAACGCGAAAAATGCGCTTTGAAAAGAAACGTGACACAGCCAAAGAATAGGAAGGCGGTCACCACAAAAAGCAGGGTTGAATAAAGGAATCCCGCTGCGTTTTTCTTGTCTTTATATTCGAAGAAGTTCCTTTCGTATCCCACAGTCAGCCCAAAATTGGCAATCCCACTCACAAAAACGGCATAGACCTGGGCAAGGGCCCATACGCCGTAGTCCTCCTTCGTCAATACTCTCGTAAAGATAGGTAGCGTTACAATGGGTAGGAGGTTACCCGTAACAACAGGAATGAGATAAATAAAGCTATTCTTGATCTGTTTTTGTTTGCTAATCATCTGGGTATCTGACAAAGACGATCAATCTATGGGTTCCTGCATGTGTGTGATTCATTTCCCTCGTGGACACTCTCCAACCAGTCCTCAAGTTCTTCGGGGCCCCTTATAATTTCTATGCCATGTGCTGCCCTATCATCCTTCTGGACCATGCCGCTCGGGTCGTAGTAGCAGGAGGGCTTCCCGAGTTCACGGGCAACCAACGCAGTCGATGTAAACGGCATGGAAATCACGAGACTACTCGCTTCAATGACTCGATTAGCCGAACAGTCAGGATCAATCATGATGACATTTTCGGCCTCTGATATATGCTCTGTAAAAAATCGGTAGCGGGGGTGAGCGATTGAACCGATTTTCCGCTTGCGCTTCCACAGCATCACATAACCGGCACCCTTAGCGACTTGCTGTATGTCATGTAAGAACGGTATGCAGGTCTTAGGCACATAAAACTCGAAGTCGATTCCCAAAGTCCTATATCGCGAAGAACGAAAGGGCGTTATATCAAACACAGCCACACCCCGTCCGCTGGATGCTGACATTTCCGCCGCACTGTCGCTAAACCAGATTGACCCCACGATACTTATGTTGGCTGCCTCACCTACGCATCTCCTTACAAAATCTGCCTGATATTCATCCCAAACAAGATAGCGGGGCCAGTTCATCGCCTGATAGCCATAAATGGGATTGGGGTAACCATCCAAACGCTTGAAGCTCTCGCAATTGGTTGAATAGAAGTAAAAGGTGATCCCCGCGCCTCGGTTCTCAGCCTCATAAGTCCACAGCGGACGGTAGATCCAGCCGGAATTATGAAACATGTAATCTTTCGCCAATTTTTCGGGATCTTGCATGCGCACCTGTGCTGCGAGCGCTGCCTGATTGAGCAACAGGGCATGCCACCACCGGCCGCGCAGAAAATCCCAGGCCGCGATCAGACTCGCCCCTATGCCCCACGCTATGAAGCGAGCTATCGAGCCAAAACGCCTCAATGGCGGTATGGGAGACGGAACCGGGGCAACCGTTTTCCCATTCACTGCCCTCTGCTCAACATTTTTTACCCCATGGCAGAGCGTGTCAATATCGCTGACCCTGGCCGGCCATTGCATATACCAGGTGATGATGTCGTGACTACGCCCGTCCTTGCAGGGCTGAGGCAGATTCCCGGACGTGAGGGTATTGAAATAGACATAACGCCCTAATTCTTGCGTTGTTTGATTACCTGTCGCCTTAATTCCGTTGAGAATAATCTTGGCGATCTTCAAAACGCCATACCCCAGCATCATTCCGACAAAGACATTCCACAGCAAGGCTGTGCGTAACGGCGCAACCTTAATCCCCTGAATTTGAATTACTTTCCGCCATTCAGGCGGGAGATAGTAAACTACCGGTGAGCCTGGCTTACCCAATGCATGAAGCAAGGCACGATTCAGATTCAGGCCCGCCACGCGAGTCAAGATATACTGCCTGCAAACAATCTCCGCCAGATTTATCCCTTCTCCAAATATATATTTTGAACAGCGTCTCTCCTTTATGTCCAACGAATGAGTCGTCAGCACTCGATTAATATCCGCAATTCGACTCAATGATTTCGAATCTTTTAGGAATCGATAACCTCGCATGACGCAACTGAGGCGACGGGAACCGCAGCGTTTAAAAAGTTTTGAGTAAAAATGAAAGCCCATTTCAGTTAATCAGAGTTCTATGCGGCAATCGGTCGTATATAGATAAAGCTCCCGCACATCATTTAATCTCCAAAACCATTGTTAGCGCATTTGTTTTGCGTTGAATAAAGTCTATATCCGAAATCTCAAACCTAACCTCATAAACCAACTCCCCTTCCTTGCTCTGTTCCCAGAACGACTAAAAAGTTCGCGCGCGGCGGAAGCTTCTGGTTATCAAGATAGTTCACTGCGGTTTCTGAACCTGAATTGCCTTTGGGTTACGATCAAGCCACTTCTCTCGACTTAACTGAACATGCACTAAGTCCACATAATTCCCCTTAAAAAAAAACAGATTTTTGTCCCTGCCAACAATCTCGAAATCGAAGATCTTCACAATTAACTCCGTTAAGGGGTTTGATTCTATGAACCCACCCTTCAAGTTGAGTAGGTTGAGGCGCAGGAAAGCAATTTGGAGCAAGAGTGAAACTGTCTCCAGTGCACGTTGACCGTCCCGATATTTTTTCTCACCTATTACCAATGCAATATCAGCAAACCGGTGAATCCAGTTGATGGCACTTAAATTACATACACCTATATGCTCACCAGTCTTTTGGTCAATGATTGATAAAACAAGTCTATTTTGTGAATGCTGTATACTCTGAAAGAATTCTTTTTGGAGCTCAATCGTATTGGGCCAAAAGCGATCGATTAAATATTGTGTTGTTTCCGGATCACTGAACCATTCATGCCACCGTCCTTCCAAATCCTCAACCGTCGGTGCCCTCAGGTATATACGCTTTCCGATTGCATATGGGTTATTCATGCCGTGCCTCCAATATTCCACTAATAATAGAAATTATGGTGGGCAAATTCAAGAGATCCATCATTTCTTCATCCGAAAATCTCAATTGAAATTCTTCCTCCAGCGCCAGGACCAAGTTCATGTGGCTGAGAGATTCCCAGTTTTCGACAACTTCTGGAGCAGCATTATCAGGAATATCTTTGATATCCATATCGAATACAGCACTCATTACATCAAGGACTTTGTTTTTGATCTCGTTCATGTCAGTTACCTTTTAAATTTATCGAAATGTATTCTATACTTCGCGGCTTGTAATCCGCCAGACTAATCAGATATTCCCGTCGACCCTCAATAGTCGCAATACGTTTAAACCCATAATTGTCGTATAATTGAGCAACTTGGCTATTTTTTGGTGTTGCATGGTACTCTGCACGAAGCTCTGTTATATTCTTTTGCTGAAGACTAAGGACGATCTGATCAAAAAACGCATATTCAACATTTCGGCCAATAACACGACAGCTCATTAAAAAACTATCGATCAGAGCCTTGCTGGGAGAAGTTCTATCTGTTTTTATTATTATCAGCCCCGTCACGCCATAATCACCATAACGATCTGCCAATGAAAATACTGACGATGTGTAATCCTTGTCTTCAAGCATTCGTTGAATATCGGCCTCGGTATAGCGTCGCGTTGTGAAGTTAAATTGGTTTGTCTTCTGCGTCATTTGAGCAGCACGGGAAATGGGGATATCTTCATCCCACAAGATCGTGAGCCGCAGTTCCAGTGAAGCTAAGTATTCATCAATCGAATCGCTTTGAGCAGCCTGTTTTTTCCGCTGTTGCTCTTGTAGATACAGCTCCGTCTTGCGACCATCTTCGGCGGTTGGGGATAGAGTGAAGAAATCCTGTTTAAGTTCGCTTAGCAAGGCTGGATATTCTGAAAGGTTTTTCGGAACTTGAGCACATTTCACCATTGGAAGTTCTTTTTCTATCAATCCCAGTTCAAACGATGAGTCATCTACAAAAACAAAGCTATCGAGCCCAAGGTTGAGCTCCGTGGCCAATTCGCGGAGGTTGGTTGCCTTGTCCTGCCAGTTCACCTTTTTTGCTACCAAATCATCATCCCTAATAATCATATCCGGATGGGAATTAAGAACATGATCCACATCAGCGGGATTGTTCTTGCTACATAGTGCGAGTAAAATACCTTCCTGCCGAAAACCATGCAGAATCTGCTGCACCTCTCGGAATATCTTCCCTTTAAGTGACGAGTCATCCATCTGAATACCGCTTTCACTATCCTCCCCCAGGACACCAGACCAAAGGGTGTTGTCGCAATCCAACACAAGCACCTTTTTGGAACGTCCCGCAGCTGCGCGAAGGGCAGGAGCCACGGCCGAAGCATAAACCTTAAAATAATTGATTGTATAGAGTGCTTTTGACGAGTGAAATTGTCGAAAGTCCACTGCTGCACCCAGCCCCACTTTTGCCAGAATAGCATTTATATCAACGACCAATTGGTTGCGTGAAACACTCTTTTCAAGTACGATATTGAGCTGCCTACAAAGCAAGCTCAACGGTCCATCCCTCAACACATCTGTGCTAAAAAGCAGGGAAGAAAATCGATTGAAAAGCACAAGGGGGGTATGCTGAAGATTCTTTGAGACAAGATCGATCTCGCTTTCAAAACGCTCTTTTAAAGCTGATATCTCGTCGACATTCATTGACATTATGCGAGCGTTCAGTCCTTCAACCCAATTAGGCGCTTCCCAAAAGATTAAAACAGCATTCACTTCACTTAACCGACTACTATCTTGCACAATATTATCGTACTCACCAACAATCACCTCGGCGTTGATACCTTGCTGCCGCAATTCTAATTCAAGAACTTCTTTCAACTGGTTGACAACGATATTCGAAAGCAAGGCTATCAGGAATTTTTTTCCTTTGAGTACCGTTTCCAATTCTCGATTCAGGCTCAGGATTTCTGTATACTTCATATACTTCATAGCCTTCATAACATTATCTGCCCACCGTTTACTCTTACAGTTTCGCCAGTAAGATAATCAGCCTTCTTTGAAGCAAGGAAGGCAACAACACCTGCCACATCTGCCGGTTCAGCCAGACGGCCTAAGGGTGTGCGAGCTGCAGTTACCAAACGCACACGCTCAGATACGTCCGCAATTTGCTCGGTATTAGTCATCCCAGGGGAAACGCTATTCACCCGAATCCCTTTGGGGGCGAGTTCAAATGCAAGCGAACGACTGAATCCCATAAGCGCCCCCTTTGCAGTAATATATGGCAGCCAACCTGATGAGGGGGTATCCAGCGCTTGAGAATTAATAAATATAATTTTACCGTAGCCTGCCTTAGACATGTGGGGGAGCACACTGCGCACCAGGTTGAAATTGCCCAAGATCTGGTTAGACATATGATCTTCAAAGTCTTCCCATTTTAATTCTACAAGCTTTATTGCTGCAATCTTGGCTGTCGAACAATTTACAAGTACGGTAATAGGACCCAGATGCCGAACAACCTGCTCAACCATCTCGTTTACTGCCGACTTATCTAGGATGTCGGCATTACAGGCATACGCATTGTGATTTTGATCTTCAATATTCGCACAAACCAAGTTCGCTGAATTAGCATTCTTAAAATAGTGGACAGCAACATCAAAGCCTTCTGAAGCCAGAGCAAGACAAACTGCAGAGCCAATACCTCCAGACCCCCCGACTACCAAGGCCACTTTTTTAGGTAAAGATGTGGTCTCTTCCGCGCGCAACTCCAACTCTTGCTCCGCGATTTTTACTTTTGCAACACCCGTGGTCACCTTCTGCCGGTGCTGATTGAAAATATCGGTCTTCAGTTCGATGACACCTGAACGTTCATTCTTGCTAATTACTTCTGCTCGAACCGATAAGGTGTCACCTACCCTGACAGGCAGGAGGAACTTAAGGTTCTGTTCAAACCAAAGCGCACCGTCACCAGGCAATTTTGTGCCAATTATTGTTGAAATGAACGAGACGCCCAGCATGCCATGTGCTACCGGCTTCTTGAAGCTTGTTTTCGCGGCATAACCGGGATCAGTATGGATTCGATTATCGTCCCCAGTGAGCTCTACAAATTTTCGTAAGTCTTCATTTGTTATTTCATGTTCAATTTGAGCAAATTGACCTATAGTCAACTCTTCGAACGAGGGCATTATTTTTTCTCCAATATTGCACAATAGTTGATTGTAACACGCTTTTCTTCTGCCTCAGAGACAGACATAAGCTCAGAGGGCAAAGCAAGCTCATCGATAATTGTAAGACCAGATATTTCAATGAGTTCTTTTATCTGCCCAACCCTATTGAACTCGATTACATGATCAATCATGGGACAATTTGCACAAGTAGAGATAAATGCCTTGCCTCTAACACTCAAAAGGCTGGATATTTTGTTTAACAACTCACCAGGCCTATCCACGTGTTCAAGAATTTCCCCCATTGTTATAAAATCGAAAGATTCCCTGAAGTTTATCTCGGTAACATCACCCAATATGAATTCCGCCGATCTGTTGAGACAATTGGTTTGAAAAAATCTATTTATAATTTTTTCAGTTAGATTAAGTGAAATATCGCTAATGTCAACTGCTATTGCTTTTTCGATATTATTGCATTCCATAAACATTTGTCGCATATAGAGACCATGGGCAGGCCCAATTTCGAGGTAAGATTTAATGTCATTTTGAAAACCTTTTATAGCGTTTTTATAGAATTCAAAGATTCGATAATGAGTGGACCACAAGAATTGCGACATGGCCAACCCAATCATGTACGGTAGCATTTTGTCTGGTTTTGTATAGACGTTATACTTGGCGCTTTCCGCATCAATTTTTGGATATGAACCTAATCGAAGGAAAGCAACCTGATATCTTAACATTGTATTGCACATACCAAGATAAGCATCCACTACATCTTCAATTGAATAACCGCTTTCTGCCAAATACTCGAAATAAAATGAGAAAAAATCTTCCGCCTCATTCTCGAAATTCCTATCTGTGCTGGACAGCCATGTATCCAAACGTTTCTTATGCAATGGCGCACGCTGCCTGATTAGCTCAACTACCTTTTCAAAAGACTGTGTCATGTTATTTTCCAATGAATTCCCAAGACAAGGGTGTGCCTCTTTTGACCTCCCTATTTACTTTGCGCCCGAGGAAGATGTCGTAGTACTTAGGCGGCAATCCCAGGCCAGGTCGAATGGCCCTTACATTGTCAATGGCTAACACATCGCCGGTCTTGAGGTCCTTCACCACATACAAAGACCGGCGGAACTGAATGGATTTCTGTTCTTCTTCGGTGGGTCCGTAGCTCACCTTCCCTAGGGCCTGCCAGGCGCGTTCAGTCTCCACCACCAGTTGGATCATCTCGGCCGGTTCCATGGAGAATGCGCTGTCAACCCCGCCATCAGCTCGGTTTAAGGTGAAATGTTTTTCAATCACGGTAGCTCCCAAAGCCACACTGGCTACTGATGCACCTAAGCCCATGGTGTGATCGGACAGACCCACTTCGCAATTAAACAACTGGCGCATGTGCGGGATGGTGAGGAGATTAGTCTCCTCTGGTGTGGCAGGGTAGGTGCTGGTACATTTAAGGAGTATAAGATCCTTGCAGCCCGCCTCTCGTGCGGTGCGAACAGTTTCATCAAGTTCTGAAACTGTAGCCATGCCGGTAGAGATGATCATCGGCTTACCGGTGGTCGCGACCCGCCGGATCAGCGGTAGATCAGTGTTCTCGAAAGATGCGATCTTGTAACAGGGCGCTTCCAGGTTTTCGAGAAAGTCCACGGCAGTTTCATCAAAAGGGGTGCTGAAGGGGATTAGACCCAATTCACGCGCACGCTTGAAGATGGGCTCGTGCCATTCCCATGGGGTATATGCTTTGCTGTATAGGTTGAACAGAGAAGTTCCCGACCACAAGCTTTTAGGGTCGCTGATATGGAACTCGCGTTCATCAAGATCAATCGTCATCGTATCGGGCGTGTATGTCTGGAGTTTTAGGCCGTGTGCCCCCGCTTTAGCTGCCGACTCAACAATCTCCAATGCCCGTTCCAGTGACTGATTATGGTTTCCAGACATCTCGGCGATAATAAAGGGACAATGTCCAACTCCGATCAAACTGTTTTCAATAGATATTGGCATAATTCTGTTTGCTCATTCACCGGAATTCGTGCTTCAAGATTGAAAGTTCACAGAAAGGAAATTTTTCCTAAATTCAAACCTGATTCTTCTCTGGATCTCCATGTTTTGGTCCCCTGAACCAATGCATAACACCATCCGTTTCAAAAGAAAAAAACATGCCGGCATTCAGGGCAATACGTTGTGAAGCTCTATTTGTACTCTTGATTTTGGAGCAGATTGCCCCATCAATTTGCTTTGCTGCGATCTTGACCATTTCCTTGCCAAACCCTTTTCCTCGCACCTCAGGCGCAACTGTCCATGATAATTCACAGAACTCATCAGACAGATCCTTTCGTATGGTTCCAACTGGGGTGTTTTCTATTTCCGCGATATAGATGAATCTGGTTCGGCTTTTCAAGGAATCCTCGAACCAGCGAATATGTTCTTTCCAAAGTACGAATTCAGAATCGAGACTGGCTGAACGCGTCTCAGGATCATTCCTCCATCTTTCTAAGATTTCTGCATCGTCAATCATTGCCTGTCTCAAACTCATCTTTCTTTCTCGTGACCGCTCCGTCTCCATTAGTCTTTCCAAAAAACACACGTCCTTGGCAAAATCTTTGAGCCCTGATAGTGGACTACGTGGTACTTCAAGCGTAACACGTCCATTTCTTGGGATAACCTCAACAAATTTCTCCAAAGGCAAATTGCCTTTTCCAAGATTGAAGTGCGTGTCTTTTTCTGAAAAGGCATCACCATCTGAAAGGTGAAAAACCTCCGGTTTGAAAGTAAGAAAATCCAGGATTACGTTCGTTGTTTCACGCTGTATTGAAAGTGCGGCACAATTTGCATGACCAAAATCAAGAACAAATCCTTTGAAAACATCAGAGGCGAAAGCCAATTCGAAGTCTTCCGGCGACCAGCCTACGCAAGCTTCCTCATTAATCCCTACTTTTGGCTTATTCTCTAATAAAATACGGGGGTCATCTAGAAGCTTAGCTTGCAGTATTGTTTCTTTGATGCTTCCGCTGTGTCCTCCATGGACAATAATTCCATCCGCATTCAATTTGTTTGCGAAATTCTGAGCCTCTTCAAAACGATGAATGTTTCCCTCTTGGAGTGAACGAACAGCAAGATTCATATTGTGAAAGGAATGGGGGGCATGAATAACAAAAGGAACACGGCATGATTGCCATTTTTCGTGCGTACCAGGATATGAACCCGGAATAATATACAACTCAATATATTGAAAAAAATCCTTGTCGAAAAGGGATACAAGTTCTGGTATCAAATCCGTGTTTACTGAATGAAGCTTTAGACCGATGTTGAACGGAAGGCGCATTTGACGATGCCCTGAAAAAGCTTAAAGGAGCTTACTGGAGAAGTTTATGGCCATCAATTCAACCGCTTAAACCCGCTGTGGCACACAGGTCCCTTAAGCAGTGCCATAACATCCCGTCCCTCTTCACATTCTTTAATTAGAGAAAAGACCGAATCCAGCGCCTCAAAATAACCACTAACAATCTCCGGAACATGTTCAGTACACACATAAACACTGGTACCCGCCAGATATCCCTTGGCCAGCATTTCCTGCGTAATCAGTGTTTTGTAAGCCAGGGCGTTCGGGCTGTTAAAAGAAAAGTTTGTCAATGCAGGCAAACCACCAGTGGTTATGGACAGGTCATGTTTTTTAGCCAATGCTCGCCACTTGTGCGTGATTTCAAGTCCCGTCCGGGTGATCTGCTCCCACGATTCAATCTCCTCCATCACCTCCAATGTCTTCAAGGCAGCCGTGGGGCCGATACGTTCCGTCCAGAAGGTACTGCTGATAAAAGTGGTTTGTCCCGCTTCCATGATTTCCCGACGACCAATGACGGCCGTGATAGCGTATCCGTTGCCAAGGGCTTTACCGAAGACAGCCATGTCCGGTTCAACACCATACAGTTTGTGAAGTCCCCCAGAGGTCTGACGGAAGCCCGACGTGCATTCGTCAAAAATCAACACAATCCCTCGGTCGTTTGCGAGACGGCGGACTTTTTCCAGAAAACCTTCTTCCGGACCAAAATTCCGTGACACCTCCATTTTGATGACGCCGATGTCATACTGGTTAACCAGCACCTCCAGTTCATCAAATCGGTTATAGGTAAAGGGATAAATTGTGTCCCTCAGTGATGCCGGTACCCCATTGGGTTCAAGCCCCGGGAGCAGGTGCCCTGAAAGATTTTTATCGTCACCCAAGTTCGCGGCTAGATACCAGTCGTGCCAGCCATGGTATCCGCAAAAAGCTACCTTGTCACGGCCTGAAGCGGCGCGGGCGATCCGAATGGCAACGGCATTTGCCTCCCCTCCTGTGCGCGCAAAACGAACCATATCCGCCCATGGATGAAGTTCAACCAGACGTTCAGCAAGATATACTTCTTCGGGACAATTGAAGGTGGACATATTGCCCGCATCGATGGTATGCCGTACCGCCTCATCCACTTCCGGATGGCCGTAGCCGAGGATGTTGGTGCCGATGCCCATGATAAACATGTCGATATATTCTCGACCGTCCAGATCCCACACACGGCAGCCTTTGGCTTTGCTGAAATAAGCGGGCCACTGTTCCGGCAGAAACATTTCGGCTCTTTTGGAAAGCAGCATATTTCCGCCAGGGATAACGCGTTTAGCGCGTTTCCAGAGGTCCTGGCCTGTCCTATTCATGTTTTCCCCAACGGTACATGGTAGCATAACCGGCTTCAGTGAAAGGAGCAACCAGTTCGATTAATTTTGGATTCTCATCCAGGAATCTGATAATATCACAAACAGGGATCCGGGGCGCCAGGTCTTTAAAGGCGCTGTAAACAGCCCGACATTCCACAAGGTCTTCGGGGTTGTCAACGGTCAACCTGAGGTCCTTTCGCAATAGCTCGGGAAATGGGTCCGCCTTAATTATTTTGAAATGCTCAATATGTTCCCGGATGTACAGGGTACATAGTTCCGAGCGGTGTTTCCTTTCCCCTTTTGCGTGAGATTCTTCAAGTGCCTTGAGGGCGATAAATTCAAAACCGCACCCATCAATGATATCGTCCATAAAAGTGGCATCCGCCTCTTCCTTCTGGTGCTTTCGCCACAACTCTTCAACAGGTTCAAAAAACAGGAATGGCGACTCACTGGTAATTCGGAAAATATCTGAGGCGCCCGCGAGTTGGCCGCATTGCACAAGGCGAGACAACACATCAATTTGGTCGCCAACCACGTATCGTAGTCCTTTCTCTTTTGCAACAAACTTGAAAACCTCGTTCTCAATCCCTTCTGAAATGCCAAAAACAATCTCATCAATACAGTCTATAGTATTCAAACAATTGCAAATATTATCAATGATTCGAACCCCACGTTCAACATCAAGGTTTTGAAGGGGTTTGGCATAAAGGCGGGATCCCTGGTTCCGGCAGGCGATGGCTGCGACGAGCTTTCTGGTCATGTACGAACCTCTTTTCTCCTTATGCGATGTCTTTCAGGGTGATTGGCGTGTTCTTCTTGAAATCGCGTTTGAGCGTCTTGCCGTAAGCGAGAGTCAAGTCAGTCAAAACATCGTCTGCAGAACTGCGTTTAAGAACCAAATCCTTCGGTTCCAGATGCGCCCCTGCGGCGACTTTATGACGGACAACCACATGGCGTCGAATCGCCTTCCGGTAATCGTTTTCCGCACTGCTCATTCCAAAGTCCGGGCTGTCACTAGTTTCGCCATAGGCCAAGGCGCAATCCCTGACAACCCGGCAAAACTCAGCAAATTCATCCGGATTGAGGGCAGATTCATGGTCTTCCAACTTCATGACCTGGCCAAGGGTAAGATGTTTCTCCAGGCACCTGGCGCCGGCGCCGATGGCGGTCGAAGCTACCGCATACCTCAAAGGACTATCGGGTGGCGCATGATCGGCAAAACCAACGGCGACCCTTGGATGGCTTTCTCTGAAACGATCAGACAACAGGCTGACGCGGGCAATCTGGTTGGACTCGTTGGGAGTGGGGTATCCCTGAAAGCCAAGGAGGACAGCGATATCCTTCCCCGAGAGAATATTGATTGCATTTTCCAGTTCATTGAATAAAGCCCCCCCAGCACCGAGAAACACTTTTGGAATTGAGCTTTTTGCTACCTCCTCCAAAAGCCCCACGTTGGCGATATCCGTACCGTGCAGTTTCACAGCTGGAATTCCGAGGCGCGTCGCCAGTTTAAGACCTCGACTTCCAAAAATGTCGAGGTAAAGGTTTATCCCCAACTCTGTTGCATAGCGAGCCAGCTCTTCCCAGACCGCATCTTCCATTTCGAGGGATTGAAAAAGCTCGTAGTGCTCGTAATCAGGCGTCGCCAATTCATCTGCATAAACAAGCTGATATTTAGCTGCATCAGCCCCTGCGGCAGAGGCGGCTTTCATCAGCAACCGTGCCTGTTCCGGTCGACCTTCGAAGCCCTGCGCGAGTTCAGCAATAATTTCTATCCGCATTGTATTACCCTCTCAATAAAACTTCTTGTTATTCCAAACTGCATTTCCATCCTAATTCCAATTTCTTGGATCCAACCACCTGTCAGCAACAAGTGAACGCCACTTGCTTGCCCACAGTTCGATAGTTTCAGGCAGTACCGGATTGAGGCTCAAAAGATCGTCCAACTGCCTAACAGAGTCAACACCTACAAGGAAAAAATCAATAGCATCAGAATTGGCAACATAAGCGAGGGACAGCTGCAAAGCAGAGACCCCACAAATCCCGCAGTCTGCTGAGATCGCAGTATGAAGGTTTTTCAACGGAATGGGTGCATCTTCTCTAAGCGATGTCCCGGCCAAAAGTCCCTGAAGAAAAACCGACCTTCCGAATCGCCTGCCCTTTGAAATCGCGTTTTTTTCAAAACGCCTGTCCAGGACATTGAAAGGGAATTGGATGGCCAGATCAAAACCACAGGCATCCAGCGTCTGTACTTCCATCGGTTCGTATACGGAAACCCCCAGTGTTTCTATGGGGAAGGAAGCGAGGAGCTCTTTAAAAAAATCTATATGTTTAAAGAGCAGGAGCGCGTCTTTAGAATCATGGAAAAAGAGAACTTCGATCCTATCCGCGCCAAGACTCTTGAACGATGCCGCTATTGAATCGTGAACAAAGTCCTTCCATTTTTTTACCGAACGTAAAGAAGAAATCTTGGTTAAAATCCGAATATCTTTTTGCAGGCCTTCTGCTCTGACGAATTCACCGATTATCGCTTCGGAGCCATATCCGGGCGCGGTATCCACATATCGTATCCCCGCTTCCCAGGCAGTATTGAGTATTTGAAAAGCGTTTTCGACCGATGGCGCCTCGCAAATGTTAGCGATACCGTACCTAGAACCCAATTGTGCAGTGCCCAGCACCATTCTTTTAGTGTGTTCATTCACTGATGAAAAAATCCATTTTCACAAACCAACACCTGAAATATTATTGATTGCCGCCAACCATGCTGCGTATTTGCTTGATCACCTTTTCGACATCCTGATCGGACATTGCCGGATAAAGGGGCAGTGAGAGACATTGGGAATAGTATCCTTCTTCGGCCTCCGGGCAATCGCCTGTACCTGTCCCAAAGTGTTTTTGGTAGTAGGGTTGCAGGTTCACCGGGATGTAATGGACTTGCGTGTGGATGCCCTCTGTCTTAAGCTGGTTCATCAGTTTTATTCGTGAAATACCCAAAGCATCGAAGTTGATTTTCAGCACATAGAGATGAAAGTTGCTTTCACAATCAGAAGATTCAAAAGGGGCAGTGAGATGCTGAATCGATCCAAAGGCCTCGTTGTATTTTTCTACGATTTTACGGCGTCTATCACGAAATACACTCAGCTTCTTGAGCTGAGCACTCCCAAGGGCGCATTGGATGTCGGTGATGCGGTAGTTGAACCCTAACTCGTTCTGTTCGTAGTACCAGGGGTTGGGGGAATGATTAGTGGAAAAGGCAAGGTCTCTGTTAACGAAACTTTCCGGGTCTTTAGTCATTCCGTGGGATCGAAGCTTGCGTATTTTTTCAGCCAGATCTCGGTTATTGGTTACCACCATGCCGCCTTCCCCGGTGGTGATATGTTTAACAGGATGAAAACTGAACACGGCGGCATTTGCGTATTCGCAACACCCCACCTTGCCATCCCGATAAAGAGACCCAAAAGCGTGACTCGCATCCTCAATAATGAAGATTTTATGGTTGTACAATTTCTCTTTCTTCGAAACAACCTCTCGTATTTCTCTCATGGCACAGCTTTGCCCGGCAAAATGTACAGGAATAACCACTCGCGTCCTTTTGGAAATACATTTTTCAAGCTCCGCAGCGTCCATGTTGTAAGTGCGCGGATCAATATCTGCAAAACAGGGCGTAGCTCCACAATAGGCGACCGCGTTCGCAGAAGCCAGAAAGGTGATGGGAGAGGTAATTCCTTCATTGCCTGGTCCAATACCGGCCGCAAGGCAGGCGAGATGAAGGGCTGCTGTGCCTGAACTGACGGCAACCGCGAATTTCACTTCCACATAAGAGGCTATTTCTTCCTCAAAACGTGAAACCTCCGGACCCTGGGTGAGATAGGGAGATTTCAACACCTTTACCACAGCGTCAATGTCCGCCTGGTCTATGGCTTGGCCCCCATAGTTGATCACATTTCTTTCTGGATAAAAGGCTTTCAATTCTCCACCAGCACCTCTCTTGATCTCACTGGAGAGTCCCCTTTTCCAATCTTGTTGCATTCTTACAAGGCTTTCGGACATCGTAGGCAATGGTTCACCCAATTCCGTTTCCAATCGCCCGACATCGAGTCGAAGGTCCTTTCCTCGTTTTGCCTTAAAGCCGGCATCATCTAGGCTGGTTGGCAAAACTTCTTCAGGGTCCAGCCCTAAAACTTCCGCAATCTTCTGACCGAACTCGTATTTGGTCCACGAATCGCGGCATGCACAATTGTAAAGTCCCTTCAGATTACGTTTTATGCACTTTTCGATAATTTCGGCCAGAAGCATGGTATAAATAGAAGAAAAGTGAGCATCGGCAAAGCCCATGGTGGGTTGTCCGGCTTGAAGTCGATCCAGGAACCATTCCGCCAGGCTCATCTTTTGTTGGATATTCCACCCATAGAGATTGGTCCGTAAAATGAGAGACTCTGGCCTTCGGGACACCGACGCTTCGCTTTCAAGCTTGGTTTTTCCGTACCAATTAAGTGGGGCGGTTTCCATCTCTTCGTCATAGGGGCCTTTTGCGCCTGAATAGACCGAATCCGTCGATATATGGATGAGTTTGGCATCAAGACCACGAAGGGCGTCCAGCAAAACGTGTGTCGTGAGCACATTTGCCTGCCATCCGTCTTCTTTGTCGCTTTCCAACTGGTCCACGTCGGTTCTCGACGCGCAGTGAATGACCGCGTCAGGACACAAATTTATAGCCAAAGCCCTTGTTTCAGGATAGTCGAGCAAATTGAGACAACGGGTTTCAACACCTGGAATGGTTACAGGGTGTTTAAAATACAGGCCAATGACCTGGTTCTTTTCTTTGAAGTAGTAAGCCAGATTATTCCCCAGAAGACCGCTTACCCCAGTTATCAATATGCGACGGCGCAATGGTATTTTCCTCTGATTAGTCGCTGAAATTCATACAGGAATATCCTTCATTGACCATCTGGATGCTTCAATATTGAAATCATCTTCAATTTCCACTAGCATTTGATTGAGATCATCAACAGTCATGAAGACCGGGTTTTCGTCGGATGTATAAAGGAATTCTTCCTCACACATTTTTCCATTTCCTTTAACATTCAGGAGTTCCTTAAGCCGTTTCAAATGGGGTTGAACGACAAAACATTCCTCAAATTCCACCGTATTCCGGGCCTCATCCTCACTGATAAGCATTTCATGAATCTTTTCACCCGGGCGTATGCCGACGGTTTTCTGATCGCATGCAGGGCAAATAGCCCGCGCCAGATCCGTCATCTTCATGGAAGGGATTTTCGGCACAAAGATTTCACCGCCTTGACCGATTTCAAGGCATTTCAGCACAAACTCGGCGCCTTGCGCCAAAGTAATCCAGAAGCGGGTCATTCTCGGGTCCGTAATGGGAAGCACACCCGTCTTCATACGTTCTTTGAAGAAAGGAACGACAGACCCTCTACTGCCAACCACATTTCCATACCGTACCACACTGAATCGCGTTCCATCGTAACCCCCATACACATTGGCCGCCACAAACAGTTTGTCCGAACAGAGCTTTGTCGCGCCATAGAGGTTAATAGGATTGCAGGCCTTGTCTGTGGAGAGGGCGACGATTTTTTTAACTCCGCAATGAAGAGCCGCGTCAATGATGTTCATGGCCCCGAGGACATTTGTCTTGATGCATTCCTGTGGATTGTATTCCGCAGCGGGAACCTGTTTCAAGGCGGCAGCATGAACCACATAATCGATCCCTGAAAACGCCCGCATCAAGCGCTCTTTATCACGTACATCTCCGAGGAAATAACGGATGCAGGGATAATCCTTCATATTCCATTTCTGTTGCATTTCGAATTGTTTTAACTCATCGCGGCTGAAAACAATTAGCTTTTCCGGCTTGTATCTTTCAAGCATAATCTGTATGAGCTTCTTTCCAAATGATCCGGTACCGCCTGTAATAAGAATGTTTTTCCCGTTTAACATATTTCAATCTCCGTCAAAGTCACTAAAGCTGAATTCGTCATTGGTATCGAACGCCGTTGAATAATATTCGATAACCTGAATGGGTGTGATTGCCACAAATTTGTGTGCACATGCGGGGTATACGGTTACCCTTTGCCCCGCCTCCACTTCGATTTTTTCGGTTTTATGGCTCTCCACATCGGCCAAGAAGAGCCATGCCTTACCGGAAACAAGATAGAATTTTTCCACCTTTTTCTTGTGATAATGGACACCACGAAAATGGCCATTTCCTGGGTTCAGGGTAAAAAATGTTATGTGCCGGATTTCTTCCCCATCCGAAAGAAGGACCAGTTCGCCCCTGTCTTGAATGAGGCGTTTTTCACGGATAAATTCATCGGTGATGGGGAGAATTTCTACTTTGTATTTGTTTTTGAGCATTGGCTTATTGAGGGGTCAGGTCTGCCGTTGACTCTTGGAGACCTTTGAATATTTCGGAAAATTGACAAATCATCCCCCTCAGTACACAATGACATGAGCAATGGGGGGGCAGGTTATGCAAAGGTCTCGAAGGGGAAACCATTCGGTTAATCCTGTTGATCCTGTCGAATGTTGAGACAGCTCCGCCCCTTGGATTACATCGGGTGATGCAATATAACCTTTCAATTTCATTTAATATTTTGTTAAGCGACCATGTTCTCTACCGCAGAGTTGGGAGTTTTTCTTGAAAAAACTTACCACAAAAGAGTTAATTTCTTCTTGGGAATATTTAGGTGATTGCTGATTTTCTTTACGCCCTCGGCATTCCCATCGAATAACAGCGCCATATCAAACGATTCGGGATCGATTTCTTTCAGATCTTTCAATTGGTTATAGTGACCAACTACCACAAGCTTCAGATCGTTCTTTTCTATTATGGAATCCACAAAGTCTTTCACGATAAGAGGCCCGACAAAAACAAACCTGACAGGAGATTGTTTTTCAATGGAGGCCAATTTTCCGGTCAACGTGTCTCTGAGATGGTTGTATTCTCTTAGCCTGGACTTTATAAATCGAAAGGCCAGCTGAGATTTGGTTTCCAG
>Ga0075112_1000178_pt1 | contig 31450 bp, 33 predicted proteins | sample AntAceMetag02UKF_FD_69783 | JGI IMG/M metagenome (GOLD analysis project Ga0075112, IMG submission 69783) | Saline lake microbial communities from Ace Lake, Antarctica - Antarctic Ace Lake Metagenome 02UKF | ecosystem: Environmental > Aquatic > Non-marine Saline and Alkaline > Saline | place... | reverse complement strand
CACGCTCAACATCCTCCTCGTTTCTCTTGGAATGATGTCGGCGATTATACCTTTTTAAACGTCATCTAAATGGGTAAGTGTAATTGTCGCTGATGGGTAAGTATAGTTGTCGTTGGGGAGCCGTGCCTGCTTTCCCATTGTAAAGACCGAAATACTTATAGCTCATGAACCAGATGATCATGACCACGGGAAGTGCATGCAGGTAAGCCGGCGAGACGGAAGGGAACTGATTGAAATGCCTGACCCAGAATGCGATGAAAAACGCGATGGTGCAAACCATCAGGTCAAGGGCCACAAGGCCGTACTGATAGTGGGTGATTGCCCTTTTAATTCTCATTTTGGCTTTATTGTCAGCAGATTACGCAGATTATAACGGATTATGAAAAAATGGTGCTTTACGCTTTGCGGTGTGGGTGATTCGGGAATAGATTTGAACAGCTATCTTCTTTTTCTGATAACAACAGCGGGGTTCCCCGCAACAACCACATTTTCGGGGACATCCCTGGTGACTACGGCGCCGGCCCCCACCAGAGCGCCCTCGCCGATGGTCACGCCGGAGAGGATGGTGGCGTTGGAGCCGATGGAGGCCCGTTTTCGGATTATCGTGGGGACGCATACCCAATCGTCATCGCCCTGTGGGGTGCCGTCGGGGTTGACGGCCCAGGGATCCGGGTCGTTGATGAACATGACCCCGTGGCCGATGAAGACCTCGTCTTCGATGGTGACCCCTTCACAGATAAAGGTGTGGGATGATATCTTGCACCGCTTTCCGATGTGGGCGTTTTTCTGGATCTCCACGAAGGCACCGACCCTTGTGTCATCGCCGATCTCGCATCCGTAGGCGTTCACGAAGTTGTATATTTTGACGTTCTTTCCTAATTTGACATCAGGAGCAATTGTGTTAATACCTTTATCCATAAGACCTCAGTTTTTTTAGCCACAGACCCACACAGACCCACACAGAAAAAAGTCGTCTGTGCCTTTCCGTGTGTGTCTGTGGCTAATATTTAAACAACAAAGCGTTTGATTTGGGCCTTGGGATGGGTAAAATTGATCAGGAGACCGAGCCTATATCCGGTGGCCTTAAGATAATTCAACAGCTGTGCCTCATGAATCTTCTGAAGCTGGTTAACGGCTTTCAGCTCCAATATAATCTGCTCTTCTACGACGATATCCGCGAAGTACTCTCCGACCTCTGCGCCTTTGTATTTCACAACAATGGGAATCTGGCTCTCAGCCTTTAATCCTTGGTTTCTGAGTTCCATTAACAACGCATTTTCATAAACCTTCTCAAGGAATCCGGCACCCAGCACACGATTCACCTCAAACACAGCGCCATTAATTTTATACGTAATATCATTAAGTTCCATCTTTTTTTTAATATGTTTAGCCACAGACCCACACAGACACACACGGACGTTTTAAAGGTTGGTTAGCCTTTCACGACAGTATCTGTAAAATATTCTCCAACCACGTGAAGTTAGCTTCTCAATTCTATTGCATTTTGTCTGTGTCTTTCTGTGTGTGTCCGTGGCTAATTCTTTGAGATATATTCCTTTATCCGATCACAAACATAAACAATCTGCTCAGTGGTAAGTTCAGGATACATAGGCAAAGAAAGTATCCGTTTCGCCCCAGTCTCAGCACAAGGAAAATCCCCCACCTTCCCCCCCAGAAACCCATAAGCCTCCTGCAGGTGCAACGGAACCGGATAATGCAGCCCCGAAGCAACGTCATGATCCCCAAGATACTTCTGCAGCCCATCCCGATCATCACACTGGATCACATACAGGTGATAAACGCATTCCGACCCTTCCAGTTCCGAAGGCGTTTCAATCCCGTCAATCCCTCCCAGCAGTTCGGAATACAACCGCGCGTTTTCCCGCCGTTTCTCCGTCCAATCCTTCAAGAAACCCAACTTAGTGGAAAGAACCGCCCCCTGAAAGGCCGCCATCCGGTAGTTATGCCCGACCACCTGGTGATGATACCGCTCCAACTCCCCGTGCTGCCGGAACATTTTCGCCCGCTTAAAGAGCCCCTCGTCATTGGTAATCAACGCCCCCGCTTCTCCATAGGCGCCAAGGTTTTTCCCCGGATAAAAGCTGAAGCATCCAAATGCTCCGAAATTCCCCACCTTTCTGCCGCCATATTCCGCCAAATGCGCCTGGCAGCAATCCTCCACCACCTTCAAGCCATATTCATCGGCTAAAGCCACTATCTCATCCATATTGGCCGGCTGCCCGTAAAGATGAACCGGGATCACCGCGCGTATTCGCCCAATGTTTTCTCGCGAAGCGATGACATGTTCTTCTTCGGCCGCGTCGGCCGGAGAAGAGGTCTGTGTGTCTGTGTCAGTCTGTGTGTGTCTGTGGCTAATTTCGTCTTTTGCATTCCGTAATATTTCTCTAATTCTATCCGCATCAATGTTAAAATACTCATCACAATCCACAAACACCGGCTCCGCCCCTGTGAGAGAAACCGCCTCGGCCGTGGCGATAAAGGTATTCACCGGCACAATCACCCGGTCCCCGGACCCGATCCCCAAAGCCAGCAACGCCACATGAAGGGCGTCCGTACCGCTGGAAACCCCCACGCAATATTTCGCCCCCTGGGCCTTGGCAAACCGCTCCTCAAACTCAGCCACATGCTTCCCCAGGATAAACCCCGTATTCCCGATAATATCCGTAATCCGATCATCCACCTCGTTATAGATCTGGTGATGCTGCGCCTTCAGATCCATGAAGGGGACCTGAGTAACCGTATCAAATTCACCCGCATTCCATTTTTCCAAAAATTCAGTCGGGCTCAACGCGGGTATTTTGGATTGAATGAAATCCTTCGTATTTCGAGTAATAATGTAGTCCACGCCCAACTCTTCGGCACAGGCGATCTGGATATCATCCTCAAAATCCGGATTATTGCTTTTCAAAGCGCTTGAAAATACGGATCTACGAAACGGTATGATTGAAAAAGCTTCTCGTATGAAATGCAGGAAGTCCCTGGCCTTTTCCTGATGGCCCATCCTTGAGAGGATATATTCGAGGTTGTTAAGTGAAATGGCTGAAACCCATAGGCTGGCTTCGTCCCACTCAATAATATCATTAATGAGTTTCAAGCTGTCCGGAAATTGATCTGCCCTGGCGGCTACATCAATCAGAATATTTGTATCAATAAAGGCTTTCAAGAATTTCTCCTTTCTCCAGATATTTCTCCATTCTTGCCATCCCTACTATTTCTTTGTCCGAATACTGCAAATATTTTTTGTCTATGTCTTTTGAGATACCTATGATTTTTTTCAATTGTGGGATTATATTTGTCCTGAGGTTTGGGTATTTTTCATCCATAGCCTTCTCTATGTTTTGTATGACCTCGTCGATAGTCTTCATCCCCCGCTTCTGGTTCCTCAGGGGACGTATTACTATCTCACATTCTGTAGTCTGATCTATATTTTCGAGAACATTGGCCGGCAATTTTATTGTCCCTTCCCGCCCTACATTTATCCTAAATTTTGCTGTTTCCATGTTTTACTCCTAACTGATGAGTTTTCTAATCCTGTGTTCTTCCCACCTGCTCACCTTACCTTCTCATTTTCTTGCCCTGTCCGTGTGTGTCTGTGTGTGTCCGCCTGCCCAATGAAATGTTTTTTCTTTTCTATTTCATCGGGGTGGCTAATTAATTTGTGCAGATATTGTTCGGCAACTTATTGTTAAAAATTTGTAATAAGGCGGAAATTATCTTAAGGAAAGGGAAAATTTTATCGCTGCATCAATTTGCTGCAATCTTTCATTTCGAAGAAGGGTGATTCTTTTCGTCAATAAATCCTTCCTTACGGTTGCTATGGTATCTAAATTTGCCACACAGGTTTTGGGTAACCCATCCTCAGGGCCAAGCGCTACCTCAACGGGAATTCCCCGAATCGTGGTTGTCACTTCTGCGATAGTTACAGCATTTCTCACAGCATAAGCCTCATCACGAGATAGTAAAATCACGGGGCGCCGACCTATCGGCCGCGGCAATTCCGCCCACCATACTTCTCCCCTACGCATTACCACTCACCTTCCGAAAAAACACCTGATGAAACCTTTTCCCATCCCTCTAATTCTCCTGGATTTTCAGGAATCCTTTTGTAACCTTCTTCATATATGCTCACAAGCCTTTTTTTCTCTTTCTCTTCCTGCCAAAACCGGAGCGTTTTGAGCACGAACCTGCTTCGGCTTATCCCTTCCTTGTTCCTGTGAGCCTCCAACTCTTCGAAAGCTTCTTGTGGAATGCTGATTGCGATTTTAACAGACTTACCCATATACCCTCCTTGGTATGATCATTTTCATACCAAAGTAACCAGAACGGTCCTTCATGTCAATTGATTTTATGCTACTGGGTTTACAACCTTTTTTCTGTTTTACCTCCTCTGCCCCTTCCCACCCTCTCACCTTCCCATCTTCTGTCCGTGTGCGTCCGTGTGTGTCCGTGGCTAATCTTCTGAGCTTCTCACCCTCTTATCTTCTAATCCCGCCTGTGTGTCTGTGGCTAATTAAGGGGTAATTTCACCGAGCAGATTAGGATGTTTGTCTAAGAGTTTAAAGAGGTTGGTCACCGATTGCATGGGTTTGGCTTTGCCACGCTCATAGCGGGAAAATGCATTTCGTCCTCCCCCGGTGAGGAGTGCCGCTTCCTGCTGCGTCAATTTGAGCTTTTTGCGTATCCTGACAAGTTCAACTGCTTCCCCAGCATCAATTTCTTTGGCGAATTGTTCGATTGCCTCAGCAAAACGAACACCTTCACCCGCATCGAATTCAACTTCCCCGCAATGAAGGCAGTGCCATCCCTTGACTTTAGAAATAGTGGTATGCCGCCCTCTATAGGTATATGGCACATCTCGAACAGAGTGTACCATCTCCTCTTGTTTGCAATTCAGGCATTCGCGTTTCATCTTATTTCTCCTTGAACTGGATCACGACGGCTCCATCCTGACGCAAAGTAACTTTGACGTAAGCTATTCCCGCAGGCGTTTCAGGGTGGTAAACATCCTGCCAAATTTGGCTTGACGTATGGGTCGTCATGCTTTTGTAAAAATCCGATCGACTCATGGAACAAACCACTTCGATGGCCTCGGCAATTTCAAGCCCCATTGCCTTGGCCCCGATCAAGGCTGTTGCTGTAAAAGAATCAGCCCCACGCAAACGGACGGCGGACTGCACCGCTATAAGACTGTAATGTGGTTTTCGTTTTTCCATATAGAAAATTAACCTTATAGGGTAATTTTGTCAAGGGATGTTTGACAAATGAAATAGAGCCCCCACTACCGCTTCCTCCAGTTTGATTTCATGGCAAATGAACCAATTTAAGACCTTAACGCCTCTTGCCCCCTATCCCTACACCCTCCTATCTTCTAACCTTCTATAGTTTCCAATCTTCTTGCCCTGTCCGTGTGCGTCTGTGTGTGTCCGTGGCTAATCTTTAGCATCAACCACATCGCCTTATGTCTCCTTATCTCGCGTCCAGACAGTATCCCCACAAACTTGAAATCATTTAAGCTACCAAATGACCCCATACCCCGACAGCAATGGGCCATTTCATGCGGCGGATAGAGGCAGGGGCTGTAACAAGGTAATAGGAATGGTCTCAAGAACCGAAGGCGTGAAGGCTGACACAGAAAGAAAATCGCTCACTGGAGGGGTTAATAGCATATCAACTACAATCTGCCTGAGATCATCAGACAGCTCGGACAGGCCCGTCAGCGGAAAGCTACGTGGGCCAAGGTCTGTTTTTTGGGCCAAAAGGGAATATTCAAAAAAGGTCAAGCCAACTACCTTACGCTTATTCTTATTTATCCGTAACAAAATATGCTCGTTCAGCTCAATGCCTGTCGCTTTCGTTCCAGGCGCAAACGATACGTAAAGGGTGTCGCTCATCTCATCATAGCTAATTTTTGGCTTTTCCATAATCTCGGGCTATCTCTTTCTGATATGCCGTAGCGATGTAGTTGTTTGGGGTGGGTTCACCCACCTCGCTTTCCTTAAGCCTGAACAGTACAATGGCAACAATGTGCGTATTATCCTCAGGCAAACCTTTGAATGCCTTAACATATCTGTATTTCTGTAGATTAAGCGAATCTTGTTTTCGTTTACCGGATCGAATTGTTTTTTTGAGATGCCCTTCGAAGTCTATCATTTCAGGATGGTTGACTGGCTCAATGATGTGATTCCACCGCTCGCGAGTCAAATAGATCGCGTTTCCAGAATGATCGTTTACCGTCCATCGCATACTCAAAGCAGCAATTCTCCCGTTAAAATATCACAAACAACATGAACTGTAAAACCCGAAATGGCGTATGTCTTCTATAACCAATGAACTTTTTACGAACTCTTCAAAGTTGCTGTTTGGTTTTTCATGCCTCAGCGTGATTCGATGTCGGAGTCTTCGCTTACCTTGACGTTCGTCTTTTCTTTCACCCTCTTACCTTCTAACCTTCTTGCCCTGTCCGTGTGTGTCTGTGTGTGTCCGTGGCTAATATCACTTATTTCTCTCCTCAAAAGCCCGCTCATAAGCTGCCAAAAAATTCGGCACGGAATACTGCCATCCCAGCTTTTCCTCAACCCTTTTACGTCCGAATTCCCCCATTCGTTTCCTCTCCGAAGAATGGTCAATCAACCAGAGAATTTTATCCGCGAAATCCGCAACGCTACCATTTTCCGCATACAATGAGGCTTCTTGAGCGGAATATCGTCCTTCCTTCAGATCAAACTGAACGATCGGTTTACATAGCGCCATATATTCCATGATTTTTATCATTGTTGACATATCATTCATTTCACTCGGTCTGTCCGGATTAACGCAGACATCGGCAGTGGAAAGGATCTCCAGCAGTTCCCGATCAGGAATTCTCCCGGTAAAATTAAACATGTCATCCAGGCCCATGTCTTGTTTCATGCTCTCAAGTTCCTTAAGCCCCGGCCCACCGCCAATACAAGTAAAGTGAATGTCCTCTCGTCCTCTTTCCTTTATGTATTTGGCCACATCAAGGAGTATATCCAATCCCTCTTGTACACTCATGGTCCCTACATACCCCACAAGGAATTTTTTCCCGTATTTCAATCGTGGTATGGGTGCCACTGGCTTGAACTTATCGGTATCCGGCCCATTTCTCACAACAAAAACATCTTCCGGCAACATCTTTCCTCTACCAATGGCAATACCCCGGTATGTGCTATTCGTTGACATAACAACGCTGCTAAAACGGAAAGTCATCTTCTCAAGCCATGACTGTATTTTATACAGCAGATCTTTCCTGCCAAATTTAGCATAATACAACTCAGGATTAACGTCATGGTGATCAAAAATATACTTGACACCGAACACCTTAAAGAAAAGCGAAATAAAAAAAATGTTGTCAGGCGGGTTACACCCCTGAATAACATCAAATCTATTCTTCAAGAAAATTTTCCATGCCAGAAAAACCTCCCAGAAGAGGGCTGAAGAGTATTCAAGCAGATAACCCAATGCCCCCGCACCCTCTTTTGGCATAGGGTGCCTGTATATATGAACACCGCTAAGGTATTCATACTTTTCCTGAAAGTTCTTTCCCATGGGGCATATTACGGATACTTCAAATCCGTTTTCCTTAAGAGCAAGCGCCTCCTTCCAAACACGCGTGTCAAATGGAACAGGCAGGTTTTCAACAATAATCAGGACTCGCCGTTTCACTGTGCCCCCTTATTCAAAAGACATTCATAAAGCCCACAAAGAGCGCAAAACATGGTTGCCTGCCCCCAGTGAAGGGTAGGGGTCTTGTTAACCATCCATTTGCCGTATCGCCTGTAGTAAAAATATCCTGATTTATCCTGCATGTTTTCGATAGCCCAGTCGGCTACCTTCAAAGCCAGGTCCAGACTGTGCTTATCAATATCTGAAAAGAATACCAGCGTATCGATAGCCTGGCTTGCGCACTGTATGTCCATAGGCATTATCTTCTTATTATAATATTTTGGAGTTCCATCTTCTAAAAAGAAGGTTCTTTTCCAGTAACCATAACCATTTTCATCTGGTTGCGGTAGCGTGTGTCTCCCGTTCCGGCAATGACGTGTTTGATGGAATCGAGCACATAGGCTGTATGAAAATTGTCCACCCAGTGCAGGTCGCTAGCTTCCCCATAATACCACGAACGGTCGTCCCTCTGATATTTTACGGTATACCTGATTGCTGCTGTCGCCAAGTCCCTGTACGATGCTCTCCCGGTAATCGAATATGTCCTTGCCAGGAGGCTTGCGCCGAGCGTATTTGCGTTATGAACTTGTTTGTTTTCTATTGGAATATAGCTGATACAAACAGACCCTTCGTCATTGAGCCGGTCCAAATCATTTGTGATATGCTCGCATGAACTAATGGCAATATCCAAATAGGCGTTGTCCTTTAAGCGCTCATAAGCATCCAGAAACGCATGTCCGATGAGGGCAACCCACACCACCGTTGGAACACCCTTTGGCAGGTAGAAAACTCTTGATTGATAGTCGAAGTGATTCCCCCAGCATGCCCCTGAATACCCTTTGGATTGATTGCAAATCAACCATTCAAGGCAAGACCTGGCCTTTTTTTCCCATTTTTTTTCGCCCGTTGCTTTGTGAAGCCTGAGATATCCTCTAACTAAGAACCCCATTCCTTTAGATGAATGGGACTTTTTTATTCCTACAGCAGGCCTAAGATTAATAGGAAATCTCCGAATTCCCTGTTGCAGTGCGATTCTGAGTAGGCTGTTGTTGAACGTGAAGGGCCTTAAGACCTTGGAACTAAGTCCATCAAATGGGTCGTATCCTTTGTAATCATGTTCTTCCAGCCATTGATCCAGTCTGGATATCGCTCTAAATATCTTGTCTTTCGCTTCCAAATCCGGCTATTACCCCATTAGAATAGTTCTATGACAATTACAGTCCCTACCAGCAGATGCCTTCATAGCTTCCCCCTGTTCGACAGTCTCCATTGATACGCACAAGATCTACAATGACCTGGTCGCTGTGGAGTCGATGGAGGATATCTTTAAACTCGAGAGATTTGTTGCCGATAACGATTGTTTGTGAATGATCCAAGACTTCTTCAATCCGCTGAACCATAAGTTTTGATATATGTGGGATACGGTTCAAGATGTAGTCTCTATTGGCCCCCACAAGACTAGCGACATTAACATTTCGATCGTAAAGGCGTAGGTCATAGCCTTTTCCTATGAGTCTCTCGACAACTTCCACAAGGGGACTTTCACGCAAATCGTCGGTGCCCGCTTTGAAACTTAAACCTAGAATTCCTATCTTTTTATGTCCTTTTTCCATAATCATTTTAAGCCCCAGTTCTATCTGCCGCCGATTGCTCGGAAGAATAGAATTCAGAACTGGTAAGTCTAGATCAAGATTACGAGCTTTATAGGTCAAGGCACGGAGATCTTTAGGCAGACAGGATCCACCAAAGGCGAATCCCGGCTTGAGGTAATAGGGGGAAAGATTCAATTTGGTATCCTGACAGAAGATATCCATGACCGCGTGACCATCAATTTCAAGAGCTTTACAAACATTGCCTATTTCATTGGCAAACCCTATCTTCAACGCATGCCATGCGTTATCAGTGTATTTGACCATTTCGGCTGTTTCAATGTGGGTACGGAGCATAGGCGCATCCAATTTTTCGTAAAGCCTGGCAAGGAGATCACCGCTTCGGATATCTGTTTCACCAAACACGGTCTTTGGCGGATGATAAAAATCATAAACCGCAGTTCCCTCACGCAGAAATTCAGGGTTGTTGCAAACTCCGAAACCTTCCCCGGCCACCTTGCCCGAAAAATCCTCCAAGATTGGAATGACAACGTTTCTCATGGTACCCGGAAGAATCGTGCTTCGGATAACCACAACATGCCACCCGGCCTTATCTTTCAGGAAACTTCCGATATTTTCACATACTCGTCTGATATACTTCAGATCCAAATTACCATTGGACTGACTCGGCGTGCCAACACAAACAAATGAGATTTCAGTGTCTTGAATGGCTTGCGCAGCATCGGCTGTTGCCCTCAGCCGACTTTCTTTGACGCCCATTTGAATCATTTCCCCCGCATCCTCTTCAATAACGGGAGTTTGTCCGTGATTGATAAAATCAACCTTGGTCTGGTTTGGATCAACGCCGATTACATAGTGCCCTTCATTAGCCAGGCATGCGGCTGAAACCGCACCTACATATCCAAGTCCGAAAATGGAGACATTCATGTCCTAACCTCTTGATTAGTAGTATTAAAAACTGTGAAAGGATGGGTTGGTGGGGGTGGAAAGAAAAATTTTGTTGCCTACTATTCTTGGCATTCGAAGCAGCTAACAAATACCTAACGTGGATTCGTAAATACGTACGAGACGTTTCGCCACAACCGATGCCATAAAATGCTCCTTGGCATACCTGGCATTATATCTGCCGATCTCTCTCATTTTATTTCGATCGTTAATGATTTTTTCTAAACAGGTCGCAATCTCTTCCGGGCTTTTTCCCTGCACTAGAGCACCCATCTTCCCATCTTCAAATATATCTGCTAACCCACCTACCGCTCTAGTCACCACCGGCATGCCGAAAGCCATGGCTTCAAGCACGGAATTTGGCAAGCCTTCTCCATAATAAGTTGGAAAACAGTAGATATGATGTTCAGCCAAGGCAGAGATTTTATCATTACCTCGGATATCCCCGGTAAAAAGGACTTGCTGTGGGGTCAGGCTCAAGGATCGCGTGTATTTTTCAAGTTCCTGTCGAATTTTTCCGTCCCCAGCAATTGTCAGGCAGACAGGGAATTTCTTATCCAAGAGCAATTTGACTGCCTGTACAGTCTCAAACACGCCCTTTGCCTTCTCGAGCCTAGCAAGAAACAGTATTTTAATTTGCGATAATCGAGCATCGTTAGCCCATTTTTCAAGCACATCGAATCCCACAAGGAGATTTTCCGCAACGCAGGTTGTTTCTCGAAATATTGGAACCGACACACCCCAATCCCGTAATTTCCGTTCGAACTCAGAAGCAAGGACAATAAACCCATCTGCCCGTCCAAAAGTCTTACGAAAAAACCACATATATTTTCTCTCGATCTTCGCCTGAAAGGCTTTATCCCAGCCACGCCAGAAAACAAGGAACGGATATCCCATCTGTTTTGTCTGCCAGCCGAGCAATCCGTCCCGGATAAAACTTTTTGGGTCCAATGAAGGGTTCAGATGAATAAGAGCAGGTTTCTCCTTTTTAACAGCACGTCGAAAACGAATCTGGTCAACCAACGAGTGTAGTAAACCGCCGGAGTTTTTTGTACCCCCAATCTCCAAAGGGAGGACTTTTCCCTGAGAGAAATGGGGTAAAACACCATTATAGAAATTGGAGACCCCTCCCGGATCTTGAAGGCAAGGAACGGTAAGGAGCAATTTATTATTAACCTTACCCATTGAAACCGAAATGAATATTTCTCTCTATTTTTGTGTCAAACAGAACCACACCACTGAAGACAACCCGCATAATCTGGCGGATAAGAAACGCAAACAGGGGGTTTCGCTTGCAATAGCAGAAATTGGTAGTTTCGTAGAGGTCGCATGGAAAATTTGGTTTTAGTGTCATGGGAAATCTCTCAGTCAAATATTTGCCGGTAAAGAGAAATGTGGTTTCGTGCCATTTTTCCCGCTTCTCCAAAATTTTCAGTTCAATTGATTTTTCCATTCGTCGAAAAACATCCTCCCCCACATATCGTTCGCATTAAGCGAAGAATAACGGGTTATGTTGTTACTACTTTCCGTTTCATGTTGAGAGCCAAACCAGTAATATAACGGCGTCGAGAACCCCTGTTTTTTCCTCCATAATATGTCCTTAGGGATATAAGGCTCCATTGCCTTTCTTAACAACCATTTGGTCTTCCAAAAGCGAAAACGCTGCTGAACTGGTATCTTCGCAATATATTCCACAAATTCATGATCAAGTAGAGGCACACGAACTTCCAGAGAATTTGCCATACTCATTCTATCAACTTTAGTTAGCATATCACTGGGCAATGACATTTTGACCTGCAGGTAGGCAATATGATCAAGAAAATCATCTGCAGTTCCATGATTTAGGAGTTTCTCAAAAAAATCGACAACAGGATCTATACTCACTTCACTAAGTAGATCATTTCTGAAATCTTTGGTGAACTTGCAGCTTTTAGAAAAAATCCTTTCCATTTTTTTAAGACTAGCATCTTCGAACCGTTTCTGGAATATTCCTAAGATTCTATTTGATTCATTATTTTCGGAGAAACTAATTTTATTAAATGCTCGGCAGATTATCTTTCGCAATGACAAAGGAATAAGGTTAAATAGCTCTGAAATTTTATGTCCAAGATTAATCGTATACCCACAGAACAATTCATCCCCTCCATCCCCAGATAACACAACTTTGACATGTTTACGTGCCTCTTCTGAAACATAATAAGTAGGTAAAGCAGAACTATCGGAAAATGGTTCACCGAAATGTTTGACTAGCTTGGGTAAAATTGAAAGCGCATCTGGCTTGACAAAAAATTCGTGATGTTTTGTACCAAGGTGATGGGCAACTTGTCTTGCATACATACTTTCATCATATGCTTTTTCCTTAAAACCAATAGAAAAAGTCTCAACCACTTCTTCTGTCGCAGGGTTCATCATTGCAACAACAGCGCTCGAATCAATACCACCGCTTAAAAATGCTCCAACAGGAACATCGCTTACCATCTGACGACTGACTGCGTCCGACAATTTTTGAGGTATAGTTTTTAATAGATGTGCATAGGACCGTTTCTCTTTATTAAAGAAATCAACATCCCAATATTGTTTATTCATTAGTCTTGACTCAACGAATAACAAGTAATGCCCAGGTTCAAGAGTCCGAATTTTTTCATAAATACTATAGGGGGCTGATATGTAACCAATGGTTGTATAAAATGCAAGCGCGGTATTATCTATTGTCAGCGAACCCGGAAGACTGGATTTTAGTGCGGAAATTTCTGAAGAAAATGCAAATATATTATCGTGATGATAATAGTACAAAGGCTTGATTCCGAGCCTGTCTCGGGCTAAAAACATCTGCCTTTTTTGAGTATCCCAAATCGCAAAAGCAAACATACCATTTAATCTTTCCAAGCATTCAACGCCCCACTCTTCAAAACCGTACAAAATAACCTCAGTGTCACTATTTGTACGGAAGATGTATCCTTTTGACCTCAATATGGAAGCGATCTCCTTATAATTATATATTTCTCCATTATATGTGATCCACAAAGTTTGATCATTATTGCACATAGGTTGATTGGCGTAAGCGGAAAGATCAATTATTGAAAGTCTATTATGGGAAAGCCCTAAAGAGTATGTTTCTGACTGGAAATACTTTATATCTGAACAATCCGGGCCTCTATGGGTAAGACATTTATTCATATCCTTGAGAATGGTCTTTATGTTTTTATTACCAGAACAATAATAGCCTGCTACTCCGCACATTGTTGAAGTTTCTCCTTTGATAACTTGATTTACTGACGCCTGGCGTAGCTATTGACTGACATTTCCAGGGTTGCGCCAGCACCACGAATGCGTGATAGTTTCACTACCCCTTTCAGTGCTCGTATTGATCCTTAGCTCCAATCCGAACACCAAGACCACCCCACCATGAAACTTTATTTAACCCAGCTTCTTTTCCCTGTTCCATTCGTTTTGCAAGTTCCTTTTTGATACCATAACGGTCACCATCCAAAAAGGTCAATAGTAGATCCCAGGAGTCATGGCGGCTTAATTCACAATTTTGATTGCTGAACATGCTGGTTCGAATCGTAGATAAAACACATTTCCAATCTTCCGGGCTTTGCCACCCCCGGCAGCAAAGGATGGATCGGAAATAGTCAATGGACATTCTGGCAAGCATAACGCAATAATAATGAGACTCCACTTTTTCAGGCGAAGTTCCAATGGGTTTGTTGAGGAAATAGTGGATTTTCAAAAATCCAGTTTTGTCGCCTCAGAGTTTTGATTCGACATAATTCGCGAAATCATTCTCCAATCGTGCGGAATGTAGGTTAAAAAGCTCAACGATTTACCTTTTGACAATTTTTGCAGGTACCCCAACCGCCGTACATTTGGAAGGCACATCATCAATAACCACAGCATTGGCTCCAATTGATGCACCGCTACCAATTGTTATAGGTCCGAGCACTTTAGCCCCTGCTCCGATTATGACATTATTTCCAATTTTCGGAACACCAGGACCAACGCGCCCGCCAATGGTGACATGTTGGTTTATTTGAACACTATCTCCGATCACAACCTCCCTATGAAGTACAATCCCCATCCCTAAATGACCGAAATTAACATTCTTTCCAATTTTTGTTTCGTATGGGATAAAACAACATAAACTCATCCTAAGTAGTTGCTGTATGACCAATGGAATAAAGGGAATATGATGCCGGTACAACCAATTAGCAACGAACCAAATATAATAGGGAAAATTTGATTTCATAATTTTACCTAACAGTTAGATCGTATTCTCAACGTTTTATTATTTCGGCTTTTTATGAACAATGGTTAAATTTATACACGACAAGTCCTCTTTAGTGTATCGTTTGTATTTGGAATTTATTTTTAATGGATCTATATTTGTAAATTCCGGTATTTTTTCCATTAAAACAAATCCTTCCTGACCAAAGATGTCAAGCCAATCACTCATTAGCAATCTATTGAAATATTGCACATCATTTTGAAACAATATTTTCCATGTAGTATCTGAGTAGCGTAAATAGTTCATAGACGATTCTTTTTTGTCATAATGAGATAAATGGTCATCTATACCGATTTGATGGATAGAAATACCTCCAGGCTTAAGAATTCTATAAATGTTATTTGCTGTATCATTTATGTATTCTTTTGGAACGTGCTCAAGAACATGGAAGCTAAAAATAAAATCAAATGAATTGTTTGGGAATTGACTAAGAGAGCCTTTACTGTCAATTACATAATTCAGGTTTAATTTATCATACAATTTCTCAAAATTAGCAACTTTAGCTATGAAGTCAATATCGTGTAAACATTTCGGGCTTGCTACCGCCTCCTCGGAGAGTTCTTTAAATTTAGAGAATGTCGCTTTTAATGCCTCAAGCTGCCTATTATCCCAAACATCCATCATTGTTATATTTACGTTATTAAAAAGGCGAACAAAAAGAGAATACCAATGTATCCAACCCGTTCCAATTTCGAGCAATTTGTCATTTTCCCTGACAGCATGATATTTTTCACAAAGACTGAGTAACAAGTTTCCTCGTTCTATATAGGACTCTATATTTCCTTTTTTTCTTTTTTCTGCCCCAAATGTGTTTCCTATTTTCCGATACATTTTTTTCGAAAGATTGTTAAAAGAAAATATTTTCAACGATAATGCTGCAAACAAGTACTTTGTCATTCAATTTTTCTCCTGAATTAATCATATTGTAAATTACTGAAGGCCAACGGGTTTTCAGGGAAAGTTTCTTAGCCTGATTATAGTCAGCAATAGTTATCCAACGATAAACAGGTGCTGGTGCCTTCGATCACATTGTTTCCTATCATCACGCCTGGTAATATGATATATCCGCTTCGGTTCGTTTATCCCTTGTTCTTGCAAAATTTCTTTTTTCCTGTGCAAGAAACCAGAGTGTTTTCGCCATCAATTTGGTCTTTAGTGGCCATTTTGTCGGAAACCCTTTGCTGCTTTGTGCTTTGAAATCCTCACGAGTTCGTAGGATCAAAGTTCAGTTACTTTATGTTGTGCCTCGCCTCACTAGGCCCAACTGACGATTTCATAAAAAGAGTGATCGAGAGAAGTCACCTCATTGTATCCAGATAAACCATCTCCAAATCGCGTACTACTTTTTGAGGTGTGAAGTTTTGCGATCTCGAATACGCCCTTTCACCCATCTTCTCGCGTAAATCCCGATCTTCCAGAAATCTGAGAATTTCGTCTGCGCAACTTTCAGCATTGCCGGTTTCAAAATACAAACCGTACTTGCCATTTTCAATCAATTCCATTAAAGGAGGAATATCAGAAACCAAAACGGGCATGCCACACGCCATGGCTTCCAGTAGCGCTATCCCGAACGTTTCGGAAATAGAAGAAAAAACAAAGAGATCAAAAGCAGATAGCAAGGTTGCATCAACCCGTTTTTGGCCAGCGAATATAATAGAATCAGTCAGAAAAAGTTCTGCAACAAGACGTCGGCAGACAGCCATAAGAACAGGGTCACCGGCTCCTATCAAATGCACCTTAACAAGAATACCCCGTTTTTTCAGAATATGAGCAGCTCTAATTATTGTTGCTTGGTCCTTCGACCAACGAAAATGGCCTGTCATTACAATATCCAGGAGATCTCTGTTTTTAATGCTTGATTTTTTCTTCTGCTTCCAGAACGCTTTGTCGTCATAGCTGTTATAGACGATAGCAAGTTTCTCATATGGCAGGCCCATTTTGAAAAGTTCCAGCTCGAAAGAATTGCTTACAGCAACAATGCGATCGAAATGTTTGAGTACTTTGTGATTCACAATGTTCCGCCAGCTATGGTCGTAACCGTGAATTGTTGATACTTTTGAAACATCCAAACCCAATGTGGCTATATACACATAAAAAGAGTCAATCCATCCGTTCGTATGAACTATTTGAATCGATTTTTCTTTGATATATTTTCGTAATTTGAGGATCGCGATTACATCAAGACTGCATTTTCTGTTCAAGCATTTATAATGATCTGCCTTTTCTTTTGCAGAAGGAAGAAGGACGCCTTTATTGGTTTGCGTGACAAGGTGAACGTCGAACTTTTCCCTGCTTATATGTTCCAGCTGTTGAAGAAGTAACGTCTCTTTCCCACCCAAATGCAATGAGTCATCAGTTATAAGAAGTTTTATCCTTCCTTTCTTCACGGTCAAAACTCCACCAGATGTTTTTGCAGCTTATGAAACTGGCTCGTCCATGAAAACCCCCTGGTAGCTTCGACGCAACCTTCGCTGTCTCTATTTCGGGTCCGTCCATTCAAAGCCTCTGATATTTCGTCCGCAAACTGCTCTCTTTTTGCAAAGCTGATCCATCTGCCTGCTTCCTCGCGACGCAAACCCTCCATGGGAGTAGACACAACAGGTTTTCCGCAGGCTAAATACTCGTAAACCTTCAGGGGGCTGACTGCTCTCGATACGTTGTCTTCCTTAAACGGGTTAATGCAAACATCAAAATTTAAGACATAAGAGGGAATCTGCTCCTTTGCTTTACGACCCAAAAAGTAGGTGTTTGGGAGCGTTTTTAGCCGTTCTACGCCATGCCTGCCGCCCTTCTCCGTCGGGCCGACAAAAACAAAAGAAACAGTCGAAAGGGTATTTGCAGTGTCATAGATCAGATCATAGTCTAAAAAGCTAAACAGCACGCCTATGAAGCCGACCACGGGTCGGGGGATGTCGGCAAGATCAGATGGAACAGGCTTAGGTTTGCCATCGAAAAGTTCTTCATCAAATCCATTGGGAACAAGTACACAATTGCGTGTGGAATGCTTATATTTGTCGTAAAGTGTCGGGGATGTCACGACCATAAGATCTGAACTGCCCACAAGCTTGTCGATACATTTTGTCAAATATTTATGTCGGGTTGGGTTGTCGCTATAGGCAGCAAGATCATCCGCAAGGTCAAACACGAGACTAGAGTGGGTTATCAAATCAATGCCTGTCGCATATTCCGGACGATAGATCCACAAGACAGGATCGTTCATGTTCAATTTTGCGGCCGCCCTATGAATCAGGTTAGCAAATCTACGATAGCTTAGTTTGGAACTTATGGCCGTGCCTGGTTTTGGCAGAAGCCTTGGTGGTGAAAAGAGATAGATGTTTTCGGTTTGCTTTTCGAGGAAAGGAAGAACCAACCTATTTCTGGCAATACCCGGTTTTTCATTCATTCTCATCACTGAAAACGAAGGTTGAACGTAAAGTATGCGATGGCCCAAAGCCGCGAAACGTGACATGAAATGTTGTTTGCGAAACCAGAAATCATTCCAGTAATGGGTGGAAATGCAGATTATGTCATGTTTTTTCATTATAACTCTCATTTTTCGTTTTGGAGTAAAATCCGGCCAAAATGCCTGCAAGGCAAAATAAGCTTCTGTCGCTAAATCCATTGCCGCCGGCAATGTATTCCAATGACCTGATGATAAGAATAAGAACGATAAAAGAAACCATTGTTTGTTGTTCATTTGTTAGGAGTTCAAAGTAGCGGTCTTTTCGTAACAGCGATATGCCTTTCAAAACTGAACTAAAAAGCGTAACCCCCAGAAAATAGATGCCTCCTAAACCAAAAAGGTGCAAAATTGACAAATAGGATCCGTGTCCGCCCGCTTTCAATTGGCCGAATGCGAAAGTTGTTGTACTCCCGAATCCTTTTCCATAGTAGCCGATGCCGCGCCCAAAAATTGGATTCACCAAAAAACCCTCCCACATATACCGATAAGTTAAACTCCGGTATTTATCCTGAGACCGAATTCCACCCTCCAGAGCGAACAAGCGATTGATTTGACCTGTTAGAACATCAGAGCTTACTAGAAACCAAATAACTCCTGATAACAGTGATAAACCAGCAAAAATCCATGCAAGATATCTCATGTTTAATATAAAGCCATAAAAAGCTAACGCCACGAGCAAACCAACCGTTGCACTCCTTCCGCCACTCAGAAACAGGAAAAAGCCAAAGCACAAGAACATGAGAACATCCATTAGCTGAAGGCTTTTCCCGCTTTTAAGCGCCAAAAGGGCTGAAATTCCTATTGTGGCCGGCTCGCTCAGGCCCCCTATGCGATATGCCGTTCCGCCGTATTTGGCCAATCCATATTCTCCCCCATATCGATAGGTACTATAAACAAAAGGGATATCGAATGAAAAAAAATAGGAGAAGATGCGCAAAATGCCCAATAATATTGAGAGGATTACAATGGTCCACAGGACCCTTTTCCAGAAAGATTGATTCGCTTCCCAATAACGGCTGAACCACAAGCCCGACAAGAAAATACATACCCCAACAAAGATTAAAAAATATGATCGGAGGCCTCCCGCGCTATCTGAAACACCCATCAGTTTTTCAGCCAGAACGGGATGCCGCAAGTAGTTGATAGCCGCCCAGACTACAAGCACAAAGATGGCGCTTAATACGGGGAAGCACTTTTCAGGAAAGATTTTCTCTTGGTTCAAAACCACATGATACAGCATGATGCAGAAAATGAGCGGCCCCATCCATTCCGCCCATAAGAAGGTGGGGATAGGACCAAAATTTCCGAAGGAGAGGGGGAAGAGGCAGCCCAGAACAAGCAAAACCATTTTGATCTGGAGCGGCAACAGAGCATAAAGTGTCAGCAGTACCAATCCGCCCAGAAAAATGTATTTTTGGCCTGTAATCATTTTGCTGAGCATTAGGAATGACATAATTGTTGCGGCTACAATTACAACACCAAACAATAGGGCGCGCTTATCCTTTAGAAAAGATTCTCTATTCGAATTTATTGACAGCATGTTGCTCTATTTCCTGCCCATGTAACAGACCCCGCCGCAAACCGGAGAACCTGCGAATTTATCTTTCATGAGCTTGTCCAAAAATGCAAATGGATACAAGGCCCAACCGGTCGTGAATCGCAAGGCATAACTGAGCAAGGCTTTTCGCGAAAAACCGCCCGCCAAAACCATCGTCATTTGCGCCCAAGTCCCGAACGGCCCTGCACCCGTTGCACCTCCTTCAATCTCATGCAAATTGCTGAATACGGAGCGAAGCCCATCCAATGTATAGCGAAAGAAATCGTGGGGTGCGCCATGGTGGGGATAGATAAAGGGAACGGTTACCAGTACAAATCCACCCGGTTTCAAGACTCGGCAGACCTCGTTGCCGACTGCAAAGGGACGGTTCAAATGCTCCATGACCGCGCAAAGCCAGACACCGTCCAAACAACTGTCTATAAATGGCAATTGATGTGCATCACCGGCCACATCCGTATTCCCATGGGGGTAGATGTCAAAGTTAATTAGACCCGGGTGGGACAGCTCGTTCTGGACTCCGCTTCCGAGGTTTAATATCATCGCCTCGGCCGACGCATTAAAGATGTGGGCATCACGCAATCTGTCATGCAGCGTGGGCCGTGCCAGAATAAAGTTAGGCAAAGGCAGAAAGCGCTTCAGTCGGTTCTTCAGCGAACTCGAATCATGCTCAGAGTAGGCTTCCTGTCCTTCATGCACGATTGTTTCGTCTTTTTGGCTGAAAAGAACAGGTACATCATTGATGATGGGAAAATCCCGGCTGCATGGACCGCATCTCAACTTTCCATCAACAGAAGATAGGAGTGAATGGCAATCGGGGCAGGCAAGAATACCTTTGATGCTATGAAGGTTTTTCAACGTCAGCCTCCTATTTTTTTGCTAATATGTGTATCGCTCTTGCCCATTTGATGCTGATCTTTGAGAAGCATCCCAAAAGCCGGTTAAGGGGTAACAGCAATGGTCTCCCCCCCCCAAAGAAATATGGCACAATCTGCGGTTCAAGTCCTGCGCTACGAATACTTTCAATCTCTTGTTCAGGATACAGTAAATCCTCATTAGGCAAGAAAGAATATTCGGGATCATAAGGTGCCTTTGTTGTTATGAAGGGTTTATACTGACGCAGTTTTCCAGTCTCCAAAAATTCTTTGCAGTTCTGGATAATTTTTTCAGGTCGCAAGTAACATGTCCCTTTGGTCAAATAATCTATGGACTCATTTTTTGTCCTCAACACTGGAAAACGATCAAGAATAAACGTTTTTCGTGCCTCGTAAATTCTCCCACCTGGTTCTTCAGCCAGCACCCATTTCTGCTTTCGTTTACTGGCGATTTTCTGGTTGGCGCCGTTGTTGCCGTCCGTTGCAAACATTACCCCACCAGGCGAAAGCATGCCTTCCACTTTCTTGTAGAAGGTCTTCCTGTCCCATAGATGGCTCAGCATTTCGTTACAAAGCAAGAGGTTCCCCTTATGTTTTGGTATAAAATCAAATATGTCGGAAACGACCAATTCTATACGCTCTATTTCTTTTACGCTTTTGCCCCATTGCCTCAGTTTCACTCGAAAGTAATCTATCCGTTCCGCGTCAATATCGACACCATACACCTTCCTTGCCCCCAAAAGAGCAAGAATCACACAATTCTGCCCCAGTCCACATCCAACATCTATGACGATTTTATCTCTAATATCAAGTTTGCTTTCTGATATTATCATCCTGAAAAAAGATATGCTTTTTGCTAACCTCTTCCTGTTAAAAAAGCTACTGATCTGTTCTTTCCATCGATTGTCAGGAACGTCATTCAATGTGTTTTTGAGTTTCAGCATAGTATTGATGATAGCGTTTACGTCACGATTCATGGAAATCCCCCCCAAATAGACAAATGTACATTTGCGTTGTAAATATTAGATAGGATCGCAATCGAGCCTCAAGCGCATGCTGAAAAAACAGTGTGAAATGAATATGATGAAAGATCCGAAACCCTTTTTTGCCATCGAATAACTTTGGACTTTTCTCGGACATTATAGCTGCTCGACACCCAATTTTCATCTGTTTGCAGCGATGTACCAAGATCGGAAAGCGCGAACTCAAGACAAGTTTCTCCAATTTTAGAAATTATGGCTTTGTTGTCTTCCACCCTGCAATCAAGCCCCACATCCAGGTGCAAATGCCATTCAAATGAATGTTTTCCATCACCGGTGAAGGTATCCGTGATATCAACCTCATTTTCCCTTTTGTTCAACAAGAAACACCGGCGATGAATAACCGGTTCGGATAACCTGGTATACCCCGTGTGTTCCGCCTCAAGAAGGTCCTGCTTATCCCCTGACTCCCATCGAAGAATTCTGATATCGCCGTGAGGATCAATAAGACCGAACATACTGTTGTGTATTTCAACCTGTTCTTTTCCATCTACGACAACGGTATTATGATATGCAGTAGAACGAAAGAGCCTGCGCATTTCCATATTTCCAGTGTAGCAGTATGTGCCGGGATCAATAATGATCGGTTGCCCGTCCACGCAAAGTTCAAAGCTGAGCCAGTCATTGTGCTTGTGTGCGCCAACGCCGTTGATACCGATGGGCTGGCATGAGGCTAGGAGGTAAATACGTTCCGAGCGCATGACATAGATGCCGGCATCAGGAAAAGCAATTGATTGCAAGGAAGGACTTTTTAACATCCGGGTTTCTGGTAAACTATCTTTGCGGAGTCCCTGTGGTTAGGGGGTGTAAAAAGAAAAGAGATGGGAATCATCAACCCGAAAATAAAATCGATTGCCTTCGTTAGGCCATGGCGCTTTTCGACCCAGTTTGATATTGCGCCAAGACTATACAAAACCGCATCTTTACCCTTGTAAGCGAGAAGATTCTTGTAACTTGCCACCGGCCTGAGATAGCCCTTATGAATGTCCGCGAGTTCAACAATGGGGGTAAAACCGGCTTTTCGAAATCGCTTGAAATTCGACTCCGGGAGTTCCAAACCGTAATGCCCGTATTGCTCCACGTAGCATTTTGAAAAGAGTTCGGGATGCTTTTTTGCCCGTTTGTAAACGATGCTTTCGGAATCGCACTCGATGCTGCTGAGCAGGTATCCTTCGGGTTTCAACACCCGATATATTTCGTTTATAACGCGGGGTTTTTGATCCAGCGGGATATGCCCGAACACATGCGAGGTATACACACAGTCAAAAGAGTCATCAGAAAACGGCAAATGCTCCCCATCAATCTGATAAACCCGGTTGTAAAGGCTTCGCGCTTCGAGAAGGGATGACACTGAGAGATCAACACCCGTTACGTACCCATATTCCGGCAGAACCGCTGCCCCCCCCCCGCAACCAAAGTCGAGAATACAGGCTTGATCGTTCGGAATAATTTTCTTGAGTTGCCTTGAGAGAAACCGGGCTTCAAAGGCCCGATGCTTATTGATCTGTATACGGCCTTGATGATTTTCTTAATCCCATTTTTTTCCCCAAGAGACCAATCCTTGCTTTCGGTGAATTTCCCCTCATAAAACGCATCTTCCGTGCCGAAACACAAAATGCCGTTTTGCTCTGGAAAAATGCTTCCGCATTTGCGGCATTGAGGTTTCTTGCCCTCGTAATCAAGATCATTTTTACAAAAAGGACAAACCACTCTCGGGCCGTCAGCATCTTCATTATAGGCCGGTGATGTTGGGTCATAACTGTTCATACTGTTCAACTCCATCCTCTCCAAACAACCACAAGACTTCTTCGTGCATCTTGCCCGCAAATAATTTAAAATCCGAACGTTCAAAAAGTACGGCCCCGATTGAAAGAAGATAACGAAAATCCCAGCGGTCCCAATCATAATAATCAGCCAGAATAAAAAAACGCCCGTCGTCGGCATCACCAATCATAGGCATCCGACCATCGGGCCGCATGCAGTCCATGATAAATTCAAACATCTTCTCAAGGCGCTGCCAGAAGGGCGCGGGGAGGGCAATCTCATTTCTTTTACAGAGAATTGCGGAATAGGTGAATAGCTCCATAACCAGACGATGATAGGCAATTGAGTTTTCAAAGCTGACCCCATCCGGATAGACCATCTCTTCCATGGATCGAATCAATTCCTGAACCCCAAATTTCTGCCAACGCTCAGCATCCTTCAACTGAGAGAACATAACGCCAATGAACAACAGCCCTACAATATCCGAAAGGTAATGGTTTGTTCGAATACCGCCCTTGTCTTCAAGATTATGTTCAATGTACCAGCCATGCTGCCAGATGCTTTCTATAAAACGTTCATTGAACTCATTTGTCCAGCTTGGAGTTTCGTGCAATGCCCACCACGCCCACATCCAGTTGCAGGCACGAATAGCCACCTCCATGGCGCAGGTCCAGTTGACGCCATAAAGAAATCTGTTATTCTTAATCCAGTTGGAGATTTGATGAATAACCTCATTCGAGTACTCTTTTTTGTGAGCCAGAGAATAAGCTTGTAATAAACAGCCTAAGTGCTGAAACCGATTTAGTTCATAAGGTAACTTACCATCATAATATATTTTAGCTTTTATAGGATCATCTAAGGGGTCTATTGGCATAATGAGGAGGTAGAATTTATTTTCCCAAGAATGTCCACTTAGGTAGTCTTTGTTCCAGTAAATGTTTTTGTCCAAACGTTTTTCGTTACAACCAAGAAAATTAAACGAGTGCTGGAGAACTGCATTTGCATTTTCGATTGCCTTATCGAATTGGATGGGTTCAGTCTCATTAAGAATATATTTCTTTTTAATAAAAAAAATCGGCGATGCGTCACTATGTAAAACAGCATTTCTTGAATTCTGAGTGGCTTCAAACTGGTAATGTAAAAATACAGGGATACTGTGGACGACCTTTGATAGTTTTCTTTTAAATTTTCTTATTGGAGTTTTCATTTTATTTGGTTGACGTCAACCAAATCGCCAAAATCAGGTTCGTTTTTATTAAATTCTTCCTCCGTTGTGTAAATTGTTATTCCCTTTTGAAGTAAATATCTTTGCGCAGTAATAAGTTTATCACACCCAATACACCATGAGGACGCCTCTCCGACCATGCCTTTCAAAAGGCCGAAATGCTCGTTTAGGAATTCCATGAAAAATGCTCTGAGCCAATCTGCACCTGGCTTATCGATTCTCGTTTCAGCGCAAACTGGGTCGTGTGCCCTAACAGCCATTTCTTCGATATCACCTGCTTGATTTCTGTATTTTGCACTGAAAGTTCTTTCGAAATAAACCTGTTTGGGAAAGTTTGGCTCAACGTCTTCAATAACATGCACGTAAGTAACAGGTCCGAAAGGTATCCCGAAACCTAATATTTTCCCATTAATTTTTGACAATTTATGCCATGGCGTTCCTTCACCAAAATTACTTCCGGCACTTTCATGGCCTTGAACAAGCCAGTCAGCATGTTTGCCTAAAGCACCAATTGAATGTGTTGGGTGAATACTCCTTTTTGCTTCGGGGTGCTTCATCAAAGCCTTTGATATTCCGTAAGAGTAGTTAATTTTTTTTGGATAGAAGATTCTGCTATCATCTTGCAAGGTTTGAAGCATGGAACCTGAAAGAGAAATCGTTGGGACACAAAGAGTACCACCAGTGCCGATAAGTTCGAGTATCGTATTGATGATCGTCTGAGCACCTCCTTCGATATAGCCTATTGCTTTAAGTGAGCCGTGGACAATTAAAACACTATTTGTTTCTACCCCAAGCCCAATTAGACCTTCTAAAAGGGTGCTTTTGTTGATATGCTTTTTTGTCCGTTTTAATTTCTTTTCTCTAAAATTTCTGTAAATTGGATTTTTATTAGTTTTAACCCCTTTGTTAATAAGTTTTCCAATTATGCTCATGATGCAACCATACCAATTTGCGACATTAATGCATCAACAAAAAACTTCGCGGCCCAGTTAGGGAAATAGTACAACATGTAATTTCCCCAGATAGGCTGCGAACCCATTATGGCTCCGTTGATAGCATTGTCACCACGCAGGGAGATCTGAGCCCGTATTAACCCTTCGTTTATTTCATGAACTGCGTTTAAATATTTAATATTGCTGGAATATTCATATATTCTCGAAAAAATGATAGACATTTGAGCGCAACCGGTCAAGCAGCTGAATTTGCCTAAAGGAGCCCAGTCCCGGTCAAATTCGCCAGGAAGACTTCGTTTAAGATCGAAGTGCCGGAAAAGATGTTCAGCGGGTTTGCTGGCAGCCTCGAACAGGCGCTCATCTTTTAAAATCAAACCTGACTCCAGAAGCCCCCGGATGGTGTAGGCGATGGTGTGAGTGTAGGGGGTTTCATCCTCAAACGCCATGTGTTTGAAGAAACCGTTTTCCTGCTGTTGAAGAACAGCCCACTCCAGATTTCTTTTGGCTGTTTCCAAATATCGTGATTCCTCTGACACCTTATATAGCTCAAGCAGTGCCCACGCGACCCGTGTCTTGTAAGTGTGAACTCTTCCTTTATAGGTGTACTTCCGCCATGCTCCATCTGAATCCTGCACTTTACACAACCAGTCTCCTGCGTTCATGGCAGCAGTTAGAAACCAATCATCTCCCTCTTCTTGATAGGCCCTCACCAATCCGAACAAGATCATGCCGGTGTTGAACACCACAGGACTTGCATCAACGTCAACGGGTCCACCCTGGAATGCTCCGGAAGGCGTTTGAATCGATAGAAGCCATTCAGCCATGTGCCTCGCTCTTAACCTGAATTCATTATTACCTAAGTACTCTGCATAATCATAAAAGGTTTCAACAATATAGCCAGTGGTTTCCGGATAAGCAGCCTCCCAACCGTTCTTGAACGAGTACCCAGCAGAAACCCCTCCACAATTTGTGATATCCTGTGCCAGGCATAACCAACGCATGGCCGCAGATAATGCAGTCTCTATTGAAATGGGAGAACTGTTGTTTGAAAAAGATATGGCGTACAATCTGGAAAGGTTTTTAATCTTGTACAACCGATGATTTTTGATATTTCTTAGTGGCTGTATAATGCTTTTAAAAAGACTTTTGTGCATAGAGCAACCTGTAGACATTAAAGGTGAAATAGCTGTTCAAAACGAGATGGGACAACACTTGAATTGATGCTGCGCCTAAACCACCGTAAATCGGAGTTAGGGCCAATTGTCCGGCAGTATTTATTGTGACAAAGATTAGTCCTCCTATGGCAATCAATTTGAACTTGTCCAATGCAAAAAGTACATTCACCGGCGGCGACAGCAAAGTGCTTGTTGCAGTGCCGAAAATCAAAATCTGCAGCATGGTACCTGCCCCGGAATAGCGTTCACCTGCAAATGTATGAACGAAAAATCCTAGGAAAGGTATACTTATGAGAAAACAAACAGATATCCCTGCGGTCGCTTTAAGGGTTTTTTTGAATGATGTTTTGAGTTCATTTCTTTCTTTTATTCCTGAGAAAGTCGGGAGAAGAACAGTTTTGATTGAAAACATTATCATTAACGAAATGCCATATATTTTACAGGCAAAGCCGTACAGCCCCACCTCCTGCATGGGAAAATTTCTTGAAAGAATAATCATGTGAAACTGACCGGAAAACCAAAGACAAAGCGTATAGCAAAGCAACCAACCATAATTAGAGCCCATTGTTGAAAAAAAATCAAACAAACGTTCTTTTCGCGCTTTTTTGAAGCCATCTCTAAGCAACGCAATTGCAATTATGGAAATGCCAAACGGTAGTGATACATAAACGATTGAAATAATGCGAATATTGAACTGATCCTTTAGTAAAAACAGAAGAATAATACCCAAATAGCACAAGGAGTGGCTGGCCGTAAAAACGGCATTCAGCCGGAACTTCATAAATGCCTGAAAAATTGCATTTCTATAGGTAAAAAGGATGTTCCCCAATACACCGATACTGCACAATCGAATGTAGAATAAGAGTTCCGGCTTATGGAAAAGATTTTTTGAAATGAATGCAGCGCCGAAATAAAGCCCGATCGCCAAAATAAGGCCATATATGATCTCGATTTTGAGTACATTCCTTGCGACACCCCAAGCAGTAGCGGAATCTTTCTTTTGACTCGCCACTGACTTGATCATTGACCAATTGAACCCTGTGGTGATTAGCCCTGCTGAAACACCTGCCACCATATCCAGAATTGAAAAAATACCGTATTCATCGGGAGTTAGATGTCGAATTAGAATCCATGTGGTTAAGAATCCGATGGCTTTCGCCAAAGAATCACCGCCAAATACCGTCGATACATTTTTGAAAAGAGGACTTTGAATCATTCGCCTCAATTTTCGCGGGGACTGAACAAGTAAGCTTTTCTGCCCACTTATGCTATTCAATTTAATACCATCGCATATAGCCATTTCTGATTTTCCATAACTGCAATGCCACACATACTACTTCTTTGCCGTTTCCAGTGTTATCATGGTTGTTTCAAACATTTCCTCAATTCGAATAGGCCAGATATGATCCTGTCTTTTCACGCATCCATACAGGTCAATAAGCTCCTCTAATTGTCCCTTGTCCTGATTTTTTGTTTTGATGTCAGGAGTTTCCACACCATATCCCCGGATAGATTTGTAGTCATCCACGATCAGACTTTTCTCATCAAAATGAACTTCCATATATTCTTTCGGTATTTCATTCGAACCTACGGCAAAATACTCCAATGTCGCAACCGAACCGTCTTGATATTCCAGAATAATGCTCTTATTATCCGAGGAACTAATGCTGTCAGTCTGGGGTTGAAGGCTTGCACTGCTGAATGCTCTTACAGGTGCATCGATTAGATATGAAAACAGGTCAATGATGTGGCAGGCCTCCCCCACAATTCGGCCCCCACCTTCCTCGCCGTAGGCCCAATGATCCATCGGGATGTAGCCCGCATTCATCCGATAGTGAATAAAAAGGGGATTGATTCGACCTGCAACGCACTTCTTGACCTCAATCGCATATTTGGAAAACCGGCGGTTGAATCCGACCATGAGCAGCGGCAATGCGGGTTGCGGGTTGCGGGTTTCGGATTGTTGGTCATAGAATTCCTTAATATGATCCAACTCAGCTTGCGTGGTACAAAGGGGTTTTTCCACAAATGTGTGTTTTCCAGACCGGAGACTTTCCATCACCATTTGACCATGAAGATTGTGTCTGGTGCAGATCATTGTCAAATCGATTTCAGGATCTTCCAACACTTTTTTGTAATCGGTTGTGGCATAGCTGGCTCCGAATCGTTCAGCAATCTCCGCAACCTTATGGCCGGTACGATTGCAGATGGCCCTGATCTCATATTTGTCCGCCAGTTTTTGAAGATTGGGAAGATGCATGCCGGTAGCAAAATTGCCGGCACCAATAATTCCAACGCGTATCCGGTCATTTGAATTGATAACATTCGGTCTTTTGATTTCAAGGGTACTTGCTTCATATTTTTTGGGATTTTCATCCTCCGGCGGGTTGTCGTAATTGAGCAAAACCATGAGGGGTCTTTCAGGCCTACTCAAGGTTTCAAAGGCCTTCTCAACCTGATTGATGGGAAACACGTTTTCTATCATGGCAGCCACATCAACAACGCCGTTTGCGAGAAGGCGGAGATACTCCACCATGTTCCGGTTTTCAGTCCAGCGCACATAGGCGTAAGGGTAATCCAAGCCTTTTTGCTCATAGGTTTCATCATAGCGCCCCGGCCCGTAGGAAGTGGAGATGAGAAAATCGATCTCTTTTTGATAGATGTCGTTTCTTCGTAATTCCCGGCCGTAAACCCCCACCATAACCAAGCGACCCTTCTTTCGGGTCATTTCAAAGGCCTGGGTCAGTGCGGAGGGTTTGGATGTGGCGGCTGCAAAAATGACGGTGTCCGCCCCATGGCCGGAGGTGAAATGAGAAACCGCAGCAACAGGGTCAGATGTTTCGGAAGCGTTGATGGTCAACTCCGCCCCGAAATCCTTTGCCAATTTGAGGCGCCTTGAATCAATATCCACAGCAATGCAGCGGCCCCCGGCCGCCTTGACCAGTTGCAGCGCAATCAGTCCCAGTATGCCAGTCCCATAGACAACCACAAATTCGCCCAACTGAATTTGGGCGCGCCTGACGCCCTGCATGGCGATGCCACCAAGAGTGACCGTTGATGCCGTTTTATAATCCAAACCTTCAGGGAGCCGCATTACAAGATTTCGCGGCACATCCACAAACTCGGCATGGTTCGCAATCCCGAATCCGGCGGCGGCAACGCCATCACCGGGTTTAAGGTCTATCACCCCTTCCCCTGTCGCCAGAACAACACCTGATAGAGAGTAGCCGGTAGGTCTTTCCGCACCAGCGCTCTTCTTTTCGTTTTCGGCAAAGGTTTTGACCTTGGCAACTGTTTTGATGAAGCCTTCGGACTTGAACATATCCCAGGCCTTTTCCACCTTTTCAGGCTGTTTCAAGGCCTTTCGAATCAGCGTCGTTTTTTCCGATGATTGAAGCCCACTGATTTCAGTGCCGGCTGAAATGCAGGAGTAGACGACACGGATCAGCACTGAACCCTTTGTTACGACAGGCGAGGGCACTTCTTTCGCCGATACCCGGCCATCCTTTATGATTGCTTGGAGCATGTTTGTTTTCCTCAAATTGCTTCTTTATGGATTTATTCTTAGTGTTTTAAAATCAGCTTCGGAAATGGAAAAGCTAACTGGCATGGGGTATGTTTAGAAATTCCTCAATTGAAAGAACAACCCTCTCGGCAGTCTTGCCATCCCACAGGCTGATGGCGGGTGGGCACTCATGACCGGTAGTGAGCAGAGATAATGCTTTTTCTTCAAAATCCTCCACGCGGCAAAGCCGGTTAGTTCCCTGGGATATGGTGACAGGCCGCTCGGTATTGGGCCGAAGAGTTAAACAGGGGATTCCCAGATAGGTCGTCTCTTCCTGAATCCCCCCGGAATCCGTAATAACCATGCGACAATTGAATACCATATTCATAAAACGGATATAGTTCAACGGTTCGAGAAGGAGGATGCTTTTGGCATTTTGCAGCGTCGCCAACAGATCGCTCTGCTCCAGATTCTTCCTTGTGCGCGGATGAACCGGAAACACCAGTTGAATCTTCTCGGAAATACGGCTGAGGGAATGACAGATTTGTTTCAACTTTTCCGGGTCGTCCACATTGGCCGGGCGATGAAGGGTTACGACACCGTACATCCCCCTGTCCAAACCGTATCCCCTGTAAACGTCCTGTTCCTCAATCCTTTTCCTGAGCATCTCAAGGGAATCAATCATGATGTTTCCCACTCGAACGATCTTGTCCTTTGAAACCCCTTCCCGCAACAGGTTCTCATCTCCATCAGGCGACGGGGTCCAGAGGATGTCAGCCAGGGCATCGGTCACCACCCGGTTGACCTCCTCGGGCATGGTGCGATCAAACGATCGAAGGCCGGCCTCCAGGTGGGCGACCTTAATCCCGAGTTTGACGGATGCAAGTGTGGCTGCAACCGTAGAATTCACATCACCGACAACAATCACCAGGTCGGGCCTGTTGGCCATGAGGCATTTTTCATAGGCCATCATCACGCGTCCGGTCTGCTCCGCGTGGGTGCCGCTACCCACGCCCAGATGAATGTGGGGCGCGGGAAGTTGAAGATCCTGAAAGAATGCATCCGACATGTTGATGTCGTAATGCTGTCCCGTGTGGACGATTTTCGGGTCCGCCCAGGGTTCTTTCTTTAATGCATGAAAGAGGGGCGCGATTTTCATGAAATTGGGTCTTGCCGCTGCGATGAGGTGGATTGTTTTTTTGTTCATGTTTAATCTCTATAGGATACTGGGCCGGGGTCGGACCAAGCTATCCTATTGATTATTCAATATTTAAGTCCAAAATATATGTGTTTTCTGTGCCCCGGAGAAATCCGCTCCGCTCGTGACTCCGTCAATTTCACAGGGTAA
>Ga0075112_1000175_pt1 | contig 31926 bp, 17 predicted proteins | sample AntAceMetag02UKF_FD_69783 | JGI IMG/M metagenome (GOLD analysis project Ga0075112, IMG submission 69783) | Saline lake microbial communities from Ace Lake, Antarctica - Antarctic Ace Lake Metagenome 02UKF | ecosystem: Environmental > Aquatic > Non-marine Saline and Alkaline > Saline | place... | reverse complement strand
TTTTTTTTCGATCAGAGGCGGCGCTCGTGCGAATAGTTTTTTTAACAAATCGGACTGTTTCCCCTTCATGCTCTTCAAGTCCTTCATGGTAAAAAACATGTCTTCCAGGTTCCTATTTCATTCAACATCAGAGTCTTCACTTACCTGACCTCATCCCCTGAGGTCTTGTTTTTTGGTACTTCTGCGTCGCTGGGCCTCTAGGTCAGATTACGTGCGAATAGTTCACGCCTTTGTCTGTGCCTGTCCGTGTGGGTCTGCCTACCCCGTTAAATCCGCTTTTGCCTCTATTTAACCGGGGTGGCAAATTTTTGAACCATCAAATGCTAACCGTAAGGCCATCGTAAGCAACGGTCACGGAATAAGGTAGGTTCCGATCCGCAACAACCCGGTTCACAATTTCCTGCCACTGTTCCTGGTTCATTGGGATAGGATAAGCTTCCCCATTTAATAGGGATTTCAGAGGATCAAGCGGCTCGTATTTCTTTTTAGTATCGTTGGCAGGATCTCCGGGGATCCTGTCCGCGTCTCCCATGTGAACCAGGAAGACTCCTTTCCGAGGCCTGATTGTCTCGATGAAAGAAAGGGCCCTTTGAAAACTCATATGGCTCGGACGGTTCTCAACAGGTTCATTCAACCAGAAAGATTGTATGATAAGATAGTCAGGTTCCACCAATTCCTCCGGCATGTCGGGGATATCTTTAAAATCCGATGTATATACAAGACTTGTCCTTCGCCCTGAATTCCCCGTGACTCTCACAAGAAATCCCACAGAACCCTTGGCAAAATCCCCGTGATCCGTATGAAAAGGGAACGCCTCAAATTCATTTACCCTGAACCAGATCTCGGGATCAATGATCACGTTTTTGATCACTTGCAACTCTTCAAGATAAGCAAATTGCCGGCGAACGACGTTGCAGGCGGGGCCCGTTAGAAAAACGGGAATCGGTTCAAATCCCCCATTAGGCCGGTTTCTCAGAAATGCAAACAGCTCGTCAAGACCGATGTAGTGATCGTTATGCTCATGGCTGATAAACACAGCATCTATGTCCGATACCGCGTGTCGTGTGAGCTGCTCTCTCGCATCCGGCCCGCAGTCAATGAGAAGCGTATGCCTATCCTTCAAAAGAAGTGACGTCCTCGTCCTTTTTTCCCGCCTTGCCCGCATCTCCCTGCAAACCATGCAATCACAGGCCAACTCCGGAAGCCCCCAAGCAGCCCCTGTTCCCAGAAACGTCAACTCCATATGCTTATTAATCCCCCCACAGTCATATTTAATAGTCAGCTTTCAAAGTAATGCCCCAGCCGGTTTCCACCTGTGCCAGTATTCCAGCCCCGCAAACTGCACGCGGGATCTACGACATAATCAGTTATCCCAGTATCATCTTTTATTCCAGTATCCCAGCATTAGCTTTTATTATCCCAGCATTATCTTTTTTCATTCCAGCATTAGTTTTTTTCATCCCAGCATCATTTTTCGATATCTCCAAAGATTCGCCATAACCTGCGCCGCCCTTTCAGGGGTCGGATAATTCATCAACGCACCGGCCTCTTCCAGATCCCGGATCTGTTCGTCCCAGATTCCGGGAGGGGACAGGATACAACTGATCACCGGCTTCTTCTGTTTCCATTTCTTGAGCAGGCCGCTTATCCCATTCAACGCATCTTTGTTGGCAGACGCAAACACCATGAGAAAAAGAATGCCCCCAACATTCTCATCCTCCAGAACAGACTCCACAATCCCTTCAATGGCCGAAGAATCGTACCATGCGGGACCCATATCAACAGGATTGGTTCTCAAGGCCAGGGGAGGAAGAAGCCGGTTTACTTTCGTCTGGGTCTTCTCCGTAAACCGGGCGATCTCCAGACCCTGCTCCTCACAGGTGTCGCAGCTGGCCATCGCTGGACCAGCTTGACCAGACAGGACGGCTACCCCCCGTACCCGGGGGACAGGGCAGGACGTCATGGCCCGGGCAGTATCCAGGAGGTCCTGTGTGTCTTGGGCCGTCACAATTCCAGCCTGATTCAATGCACCGGTATAGATTTCATACCTCCCCGCCATGGAACCCGTATGGGAAAGGCACGCCTCGTTGCCGGTTGTCCCTTTTCCCGTCTTATAGGCAATGATCGGTTTTCTGCCTAACAATCTTCTAGCGGGTCCCAGCAAGGCTGCCGGATCATCAATACCTTCTACATATAGGATAATCACTTTCGTTTCCACATCATCCGTCAGGTATTCAAGGATCTGGGGGAAATCCACATTCAATCGATTCCCTAATCCAATAATTTTACTGAAACCCATGTCCATTCTCATGGCCATAAAACCAAGGAGATGCGATATCCCTCCACTCTGGCTCACGAGGCAGATGCCTCCCTTTTTTAGAAAAGAAAATTCCGGGGTAAAGGAGGCATTGAGATCTGCATGGAAATTGATCATCCCAAAAGTATTGGGACCAATAATGGGAATTCCGGCATCATTGGCAATCCCCGCTACTTCATCATGAAGATCAGCACCGGAAGAATCTTCAATTTCTCTGAAACCGGCAGTAATCAGAACGATGCCTTTTACTCTTTTTTCAGCGCATTCCCGAACCACCCCGGGAACCCCTTTTGCAGGAACGACCACAATAGCCAGGTCAATGGCCCCATGACAGTCGGAGACGCAAGGCGAGGTTTTCATCCCCATGATTTCAGAAGAACCTGGGTTTACAGGAACGATCTTCCCGGAAAATCTTCCATCAACCAGGCTTTTCATAACGTGGTAGCCAAGTTTAGACGGGTTGTCGGAGGCTCCGACTACCGCTACGGATTTGGGACTGAATAAAACTTCAAGATTTCGAGAAAGCATATTCATTCGTGGTTATAACCCCCAAATTCTGAGAAACAGCACCATTTATCCCGATAATCCTGTTGATCCTGTCAAAGTATTGCAGTCTGTCATCGGGTTTTCTTTGCGGCTTTGCGCGAGTAACAGATTTCAGGTGATATCACGGAGGCCCTTTCTTCCTCTTATCAGAAGATAAGGCTTCCACTGCCGTGAAGGGTGCGGTAACCGTCCTTTCCAGAACCCCAAACAATCCCAATCCCACAGCAGAAGGAGAAAGGGCCGTAACTTTGGGATCCTCTATATTGCCGGTGACTTTCACAGGAATGGTCCCAATGGTGCCTGCCAAAAGATAATTTACAATGGGGATATGCCGAACGATCCAGTTGGCGGTCGTAAAAGGCGCAATGAGAAGAGTAAGATCCAGCTGGCCGGTAAGAAGGTTATGTTTTCCTTCGAAAGCGATATCCATGGAATCACCGTAAATCGCCCCTTCTTTAAACTGAATCAGACTTCCTTCTAACACCACATCAGCTTTTGCATCAGAAAAATGAAACCCGTCCTTTTTAAAATGGGTAAAACCGCCGGTAAGCAGGTTGCTGAGACTCAAAAACTGAAAGATGTTGGTCCACATGGAACTTCGGTTGACTGTTCCGTCTTTGGCACGAAATTTCAGAGAGCCTTTCATTCCTTTTAAAAAATCTTCCGGTTTTCCTTTGCCGGCAACTTTGCCTTTAAGGCTAAAAGTCCCGTCGATTTCCTCGTTCGTCAGACATTGCATTGTGGGCTTCATCGGCTGATTTTCTGCAAGTAATGTAAAATAAAGCCACATCTCACCAGCTACAATCTTCATTTGTCCCGACACTTCAATCCCGCAAATCCGGTTCTCGGAAAATTGAATCTCAACACTGTCGCCGTACAACCTGATCTCCGCATGAACCGGACGCCAGGCCAGATTTTCATATTTGAATGTCCCTAAATCAATACGGAAAACACCCTGGATGGGCAACGCCTTTTCCTTTTTACCTGATGAACCCTTTTTAGCATCACTGTTTTCCAGAAATGTCTCAATGTTTTTCCAATCCAATTCATCCATAGAAACATCCAAATCCACAGTGATGTCCTTTTCGGAAAACAGGATTTGTCCTTTACAGTTTCCCTGGTGCTCTTCCCAGAGAAATCGCATAGTTTCCACATCCACAGTTCTGTCCGCAGTTTTCAAAGAAACTTCCTCTATTTTGAGCGGAACCTTCAACGCTGAAAAGTCCAGTTCCCAACCACGGAGATTTCCAGAGAGCTTCGACTCCTTCAGTTCCTTTACCGGGATGCGTGCCTTCAAATTTCCTTCAATTCTCCCCGAAAGGATAGGGTTCTGCACGAGCAGCTTATCGAGGGTCTCTTTATACAAACTCCCTGAAAAGGCAGCATCGAGAAGTCCCCTCTTTTCGGTAAGTTGAAAGGTTCCATTGGAAACGCCATCGGATAACACGAGTTTCTGCAGGTCAAAAACATCTTTGGTTTTAGTCAGTTCAAAGGAGACCTTGACTCCCTCAGGAGAAACTATATCCGAACCAACGGTGAGCCCGTTTTTCTCCCATTTTATTCGAGAATGGGAAAATTTGAGAGGCGCCTTCATTCTCAATTTTTCAGGCAGACCAGCATTCTTTGAAAGCCAGGAAACCATTTCAGGTCCCATGTTTCCCGTGAAATCCGCCTGGAGCGATGGCGCTCCCTTCTTATAGCCATGGAGAGTAACATTCGACGTTATCTGACAATCCAACACTCTAACATCCGCGTTCATAAATATAAGCCTGGAGGAATCGGCTTTCAGTGTCCCACGAGAAACAAGGAGCGGTCCCGGCAGTAAGGGGGTAATTACCCTCACAGCTTTCAAGGCGCCCTCCCCTTGTAAAAGCCACGATTCCGGCCGGAAAAGAGCCCCTTCAAATTTCACATTGGTCAAGTCTAATTGACCGGATGCCTCTCTTATGTCTCCGAGCTCTTTTTTAAGTCCGGCGGCTGATACAATCCAAGGATAAATCTCATCAACGACTATTCCCAGGGTCCCCGATAAAACGGACAAGTACATCTCAGGTTTCCACTTGAGCCCTCCATGAAGTCCCGAAAAAGAACTCTTCCCCAGAGTTCCAGTGAGATTCTTGACGGCTACGCCTGAATCATCATAGTGAACTTTCCCGGACTTGATCAGAATTGGGTATGGAACCGGCTGATATACTGCCCGCAGGTTGAAGCGGGATACATCCACATCGGTCTTGAAAGAGCGGACCGTTCCATCCAGAATAATTCTCCCTTCGGCACTGCCCTTTATTTTTTTTATGCCGGCAAACTCTTTTGTAACAGTATTTTTTCCGAGTATTCCTTCAAGAACAGGGAAAAGGTGGGCAAGATCCGCTGTCGCCTTCACATCCAGTCGGAAAGGCCCTTCGTTATCCAAAAGGTCCAGCTTTATCGCACCGTTTCCAACTATCTTTTCGCCTATTTTTGCATTGAGGCCACTTCCTTCCAGAACCCCGCCGGATATTTTCAAATCACCATTCAGGTCCTTAATATCCAGACCCAGCCCACGGAGTACCAAATTGCCTTGTTCAATCCGACCCTCAATACCCATGTTCTTCAAAGAAAACGATTCTTTGAAGGAATCGCCTTCGGAGTTGAGCTTAACAAAAGGTATTTCCCCTTCCTTCAATAGTGCAAAAAAATCGGCGACACCGCTAATATCACCCGCCAGAGAAAGAACCTGTTTCCGGATGGAACCCACATCTATCTCTTTTCCTTCCAAAGAGACAATGGACCGTTTTTTTTTGGGGTCCCCGGAAATTTTTCCACTTACCATCAGCCGTGGAGATTCAACACGTAACTCTTTCAGGGAAAGCGCCACCTTTCCGTCCCTGAGAGTGACGCTTCCTTTCAAACGCAGGCCCTCAAACCGTAAAACATTCAAATCGCCACGATCCAAAGCCACGGAACCATTTCGCACAATGACCGTGAGGCCTCCTTCTGCAAAGGGGGCAAGCAACGGCGCAAGGTTCGCCAGGACATCCTCATGGTTCAATTCGGGCGAAGGTCCGTTTTGAGAGCGTCCCGCGGGGATGGTGATGGTTGTCTCAGGTGAATCAAGGGCCAGATCGGTAATCTTGATATTCCCCAATAAAAGGGGGCCGAATTGTGGGCTAATAGTTACCGAATTAAATTGGGCAACAACCCTTTTTGGCAACTGGAAACTCGCCCCATAAACGGTGAGGCCAAACCTTGGAAAAAAAGAAAGGTCGAGTTTTTCATATTCCACCCGGCCACCTGTTTCCGTAGAGACGTATGTATAGATCCTGTTCTTGACAAAATCCGAATTCAGCCCCATGGGCGCAACGAAAATGAATGCAACAAAAAGGAACGCAACCACTGCGCCACAAATAATAATAGTCAGGATGTTTCTCTTCATAGTTAGGATCCTATTTGCTTTTACCAAGGGCGATTCTAGGCCGCCATTTCAGCCATTCCTCCTGGGCTTCGCTATATAACTGAAAAATAGTCCCATTTTTCGCTGGGCTCCCTGAAACCTGTATTCCAGTCTTCGGTTTCGCCTTCTTCTTTTGACTGTTCTTAGAACCGTCAAAAACGACGCCTTTGCTCTTATCCTCCTTCTTTTTTTCTAGATCCGACGCCCCGGGGGTCGCAAAAGCGATCCCGCCTTCCAGGAGGGCTGCCATCGATTCGGTCTGGATCTTGGCCCCTGAAAAAAAGCTGAAATTCACGTTAAGACCTGAGGCTTTCCAAAATCTAGAGGTGGTCCGCACAATGGGAGCATATTGTGTCCTGATGTCAACACTGATCAGGGTGGAAGTGGCATCCTTCGAAAGTCGGCAGCCCGTGACTTCCCCCACCTTGACCTGCCTATAGTAAACGGGATCGCCGCTCTTCAGAGATCCCAGCCGTTCAGATTCAAGAACCACATGGAGACCGCCTTTTATTTCAACCTCTCCCGGAGGGTTATTAAGTCCTTTGAAAGTCTTTTCGGGTTTGCCTTTACCGGGCCGAAAAGTAAGATAGGATCCTGAAAGCAGGGTGTCTAAATTCCTGGTTTCCGCCAGACCCAACTGTGGTTTAACCACCCAGAATTGAGTGTCTTTCCTGAGCAGCTTCCGGTACTTTTGCTGCATTGTGGCCTGGAGCCGTACTCCATCCGTTTTTTCATCAAGCTCTACACTGAAAGCCTTTCCCACTTCCACCCCTCGGTACTTAACCTGGGTCCTGTTTGACAACCCATTTCCATCCTGGAAATAGACCGTAAACTTCTGCCCTTCCTGTTCAGCACTATCCTTGTCCTTAAAAAGCCTGAACGTATCATCATCTTTTGCATTTTGTGCTTTGGACCCTTGTTCCGGATTCAGGAAACTTATTCCCCCCAGAAAAAGGCTCTCCATAGATTCGGCTTTCAAGGTGAACCCGGAAAGCCCTCCTTCGAACACTATTCCACTGATGTTGAAAAACTTTGTCGTCTTTTTAACCAGATTACGACATTTTTCCTGTATGAAAAGATCAAGAACCAGATCGGTTTTGCCCTTATCGTCCAGGTGTGTCTGGATAATCTCACCGACCTTGATTCCCTTATAATAGATCCCGCTTCCGGCCTTCAGAGCCCCGAGATCTTCTGTGAAAGCACGAATATGAAGTCCCGGTGTATCGGACCTGAAGGGCGGGGGATCCGACAAGGCCTCAAAATGGTTTGTTTCCTCCCCTTCCCCGGGCCTCATGGTAATATAATTTCCCTTCAACAGGGTCTCCAACCCGCTAATGCCTCGTGCGGATATCTCCGGTTCCACTTTCCAGAACTCGGTACCTTTCTTCAATTGATCCTTTGCTTCTTTTACAAATTGCACACGGACATCCACACTCTCGAAATCCTTTCTTATCTGGAGATCTTTCACAAGTCCTATGGGCATTCCCCGGAAAATCACCTGCGTCTTTCCCGCTTCGATACCCTGGGCATTCCTGAAGGTGATAGTCACGTCGACCCCCGCATTCATAACGCTTTTGTAGACAAGCCAGGCGGCAATAATAACGGCTATGAGCGGCAGAATCCAGATGGGAGAAATGCCTTTTTTTCTCCTTAATTCCGGTGCAATGGAAACCATTCCTGAATCCGATGGTTTTGTCATGATCTATTCTCCCATAGGTGTCGCGTATCAAAAGAAGTCGCCGCCAGCATAGTCAGAACAACAACCATCGCAAAAAAGGTTGCAGCAGGAGCGGCTTTAATGGTTGTCAACGACCCCAGGTTTACCAGGGCCACCATAATGGCAATGACAAAAATATCGAGCATGGACCACCGCCCGATAAAACGGATGATCCGAAGCATGACGGCTTTCTGCCTCAAAGAGGTTTGCCAGTTCCGTTGAATAGAAAGCAGGATAAGCGTGATTCCAATGAGTTTGAAAATGGGAACAAGAATACTGGCAAAAAAAATCAGGAATCCGATGAAATAGGTTCCTTCCTGAATAAAATGCTCGATACCTTCTATAATGGTGCTTGGATAAGAATGACCGAACGATGTGACGGTCATAATGGGCAGGAGATAGGCTGGAAACAACATGATGAAACTGGTCAGCAGGAATGCCCAGGTCCTTGTGATGCTATTCGGCTTCCTGAGATGCAGTTTTGCCCCACACCTGGAGCAGCGTTTTTGAACTTCGTCATCGCCCTGAATAAAAGCCAGCTTATGGCACTCAAGACAGCACACCACCCCCGCATCCCTTGCTGTAAACGACCTGTTAATCATCTTCTTTCCTGTTCGCCTTTTCGGTTCATCGCAGATTAGAGCGAAGAATCATTTTTCCGGAACCGAGGTGTCAGGTTTCGGGTGTCAGGTTTCAGTACCTACTATTCCTATTTTCTGATTCTAATAATCATCTCTATTGGTTATTAGGTTGAATATGCTGAATACGGCCTGGTTTTTTCCTGACACCTGACACCTGACACCTGAAATCTGAGCATAATCTATTCGGCAACTGATAAAATATCAAATTGATCCGCGATGAGCCGCCTTTTCGATGAGGTCCCAATACTGGTCTTCGGAAAGAGCAGCCGATGAAAAAAGAGATAGGGCCAGAACCCCTACAAAACAATATAGTCCAATCCCGTAGCTGATTTCCGCAATATCTCCTAATTTGATGATGGAAATCAATATACCCAGCATATAAATTTCAAGCATCCCCCACTCATCCAAGAACAGGTAGGCCCGGAAGCCCAGAGGCAGATAATCCGCAAGCAGTGTAAAACGGATGCAAAAAGAAAGGCAAAACAGGAGCGCCGCCTTCGCAAATGGAATAATCGCGCTGGTCAGAAGCACAATGCATGCCACAAAATAAAAGCCCGATTCGTATAAAGCGCTTACACCTTGAAGGATAGTCGCGGAACGTCCCAGGTCCAGGACGCTCAATTTCATGATTGGCAGCAGCATTGCCGGAGCAAACAAAATAAGGGCGCAGAGGCTTAATGCCAGAATATGTTCAACAGGGTCTTTCTTCTTATCGTGTATTGCAGCCCCGCAGCGGGGGCATTTCCCAATAATGCCAGGGACATCTTCTCCATCGCGCTGCAAAAGAAGATCACACTCGGGGCATGCGCTCACGCCTTCGAGAGAAAAGTTTTGCAGACTGTGTTGAAGCCTTGTCATCGAATCTCCCGGACCTACCGGTCAGGCGTTGTCAAATAATCTTACAATCATATTCACCGTGATAAGCCATATCGATAAGTCTACATAGTTTTGTTTTCGCTTCCGATACATTAATAATCATTGGTCACTCCTTGTTTCAGAAAAACAATTGGTCAAGTATAGCCATTTGGACGCTGTTGATCAAGCACATTACCCAGAACGATTACTTGCATTTAAAAATTAGCTATAATATGAATGCATCATGAAAAATATCAAAGCTATAGGTTTTGACCTTTTCAACACACTCCTTACCGCAAAACCTGATGCCCTGACTACAGCGGTACAACGATTGGTCCATAGCCTTCAGAACAGCGGGATATCTTTCGACCCGGAGGGTTTCAAACGGGCCCACAGGAAAGCAGCTCTTCGGTTCATTAAGGAAACTCGTACGAAAGGAAGGGAAACCCACAACCGCTTCTGGATAAGTGCAGCTTTAGAAGATCTGGGAATAAATATCTCCCCTGAAGATAATCACATAACTAATGCAGTAGACGCCTATTTCTCCGCCTTTTTCGAATATGTTGTTCTAATTCCCGGGACCCTCCAGATGCTGGAAAATATGAGAACACAATACAAACTGGGTCTCCTTTCTAACTTCACCCATACCCCCGCCGCAAAAACAATTATCGAGACACTCGGTCTTACCCCCTATTTTGACCCCATCATCATTTCCGGGGAAGAGGGATATTGCAAACCCCACCCGTTCGTCTTTGACAAACTAGTCGAGAAACTGCAGGTAGAAAGAAGTGAGATCCTGTTTGTTGGAGATGACCCGGATGCGGATATAGGAGGGGCATTAGACGCAGGAATCAAGCCGGTTTGGATAACCTACGCAAAGAACAAAGAGATCCCCTTTGCGTCATCGGACGCAGACATGGACAAGTACAGTTTTCTGAAGGATGTGACAGAAATCCGTGACTGGGATGATTTCTTAGCCCTTTTTGAAAAAAATAGTGACTCGGGTTAAACAAGAAAAGCCTGGCAAAAAAAGGTGGCCTCCAAAGGTAAGAAGCAAAAAACCGGTCCATTTCAAGAAAAAAGGGTCTCCACCAAGGCTCGAGTGGACTAAAAAAATCATTTTAACGCCCATATAATAGACAAGAAGCAGGCAGGCCCCCAAAAACAACCCTTGACAACCCGCAAGAACCATAGGTAAGAGATGTAGTCTGATTCTTTAACAAATGGCGATTGGACTGGTTTTGTAACAGAAACTATCGAAATCTGCCGTAGGCTACTCTTTCTAATACTGCCTGAATAAAATGAAAATATCATCTCAAAAAATTAGTTATTTACTTCCTGATCGACCTGGATTTGCTCGGTTTATCATCTGGGAACAGGCCTTCGTTACTTTTCCAAACCCACACAGACTAGCCCCCAAAAGAAACACTAGCCTGCCTGTGTTTTGAATGCATTGGATTTTTTACGGGTGCATCAACAATAGTTAAACCGGTGATGCAAGACAATTGAATGCTCACACCAAACACAGTATGACCTAACATGAAGGAGGAAAGGTTAAATGATTATGAAATATGGTAGAAAAATTTCACTCGTACCTCTGTTGACCATATCCACAATGTTGATGGCATGGGCTACGTCTGGATCGATTCTGGCGAATGAGATGAATGCCGAACAGGTGCAGAGCCGGATCAATCCCGACACCCTCAGTCGCTTGGAGCCAGAAATCCGGAAAAAGATGAATGCCCTCTCAGCCCAATTTGCGTCAGGAGCGCTAACTGTTTCGCAACTTCCTGAACGAATTGATACCCTGATGCGCCTCTCCCCCGGTACCCATGAAATCGAACAGATTATAAGAATCCGAAAAGGGGGTGGTTTGATGATTTCCGGCGGCACCAAACTGTTGTTTCATGCCGGTGCCGGTTTTGAATTAAAAAAAGGGAATCTTCTTGTAACAGGGCGTGGACCAGTTGAATTTTGCGCAGCCAAGACCGGTAGCGGTTGGCAAGGCATTAAAATGACACGCAAATCAAGGGCGTGGATCGAAAATGCCTCTTTTTCCGGTATTAATGGACCGGGCATTGAGCTGAAAAACTCAGAAGGTCTTTTTGTCAAAACCCGATTCATCGGAAACCAAAGTACTGAAAGCGGCATCGTGTCGGTCATGCGTGAAGGACGAGCAGCCTTGGTGGATTGCGAATTCAGCGACAACCGCTCCAAGAACAACGGCGGCGCGCTTTCCGTTTGGGGTCTTGGTTTGGCCAACGTGCGGGAGTGTATATTCAAGAACAATCACAGTGGGGGGGATGGCGGTGCGGTGATCGTTCGCACCGCTAGCGGCGTCCAGATCGTTGAAAGCCTTTTTGAGGGCAATATTAGTGACGGCAATGGAGGGGCCATCGCGATCGTCAAAGATTTTTCACTTGGTCTTCTTGGCAAGATTCAATTCCGCAGCAATAAGGCTCGTAAAGACGGGGGGGCTGTCATTGTTGCCTATCAATCCAACATGCTCTTGACAAACAGCGATTTGCAGCAAAATGAGGCCAATCTGGGTGGTGCTGTGATGATCCGTGAATCCCGAGCGGTCATACAAGGCAATCGTTTCTTTAACAATAATTCCACCTACAATGGCGGGGCCGTGAATGCCAATGCCGATGCCTTTGGATTGGTCATGGAGAATCTGTTTTCCGGCAATGGTGCGGGTGCTTATGGCGGTGCAATTATGCTCCGTAGCACAAATCAGATGGCCCTGAAGGACAATCAATTTAAGAACAATCGCGCCCAGGAGATGGGGGGTGCAATCATGTGTTTCCAGGCGAGCGCGGAGAATACCATCACGGCATCCACTTACAGTGGAAATTATGCCCCCGATGGCAAAGATATTTACCAGCATGAATCAAACGTAACGGTTAAACCATAATTTCAAGCTGAGGATTGTGGTATGCGCCTTGTTTTTCTATTGTTTATTTTTTTGTTCTGGGCAGTTACAGACATCGGATCCGCACATGCAGAGACGATCAGATCACTGCAACAACAGGGGGTAAATGCCTTTGAGGCCAATCGTTTTGATGAAGCGGTATCTTTCTGGCAACGTGCGCTGAGCCGTGCGGAGGATCAGGACAACGATCAGGCCTCTGCAATGCTCTTCCGGCTGCTGAGCCGGGGCCTTCAGGCGATCAACAGAACTGACGATGCCCTTCGCCAACTAGAAGAGGCGTTAGAGATATACCAGGATCTTGAAGAACCCGACGAGGTAGGAATCGTTCTCAAAGAGATGGGTGAACTGGATCTTGCGACCGGCCGCTATGATCGGGCTCTCACCAGACTACTCCGCGCCCTCAATAAGAATCCGGATGATGTGGAACTTTTGAGAGCGGTAGGATTGGCGCACTATAAACTGAACAATAACAACCAGGCTCTCCAGTCATATCAAAAGGCTCTGGATTCCGGTGATGATTCCTCGGAACTCCATAGTGGACTGGCCAACGTTTACAACGTGCTGGGCCAATATGATCAAGCCCAAATCCATTACCGAAAGCTGCTTTCATCCATTCCGATATCAGATGAGTCAGCTAGAGCAACCATTCTGTCTAACATCGGTGTACTCCATGAAAAAAAGAAGGCGTGGGATGAAGCAATGGCGCTTCACCAGGAGGTAAATGCTATTTTCACCCGTCTGGATCAAAAACAGAATATGGCCAATAACTTGAATAATATTGGAAATGTATTGTCGGGCCAGCATGACTATTATCAGGCGCTCAAGTACTATCAACAGGCACATGACATCTATAAGGGATTAGCACCGAATCCACTGATCAGATCAGACTTATTTATGGTGTCGGGCAATATTGCCTGTGCTTTCCGAAACATCGGTCTCTATAAACAGGCGCTCAACACTCTTGAGCAAGTATTAAAACACTTTACCGCAGTTGATGATCGTAGAAACAAAGCCGGAGCGCTGGCCAACCTCGCCAATATCCACGAGGACCTGGGAGACTATCAGAGAGCACTGGAACGAAATAAAGAAGCGCTGAAACTGCTTGATGATATTCGTGACATGGAAGGGCAGGCAAAAGTCCTGAACAGCATCGGAGTTGTTTATCAAAAACAGGGTAACTGGCCTGAAGCACTCAAACAGTTTGAACATTCCAGCGAAATCTACCAGCAATTGGGAATCCCCGCAGGCTACGTTGACGCTAATATAGGTGATCTCCTTCTCGCACAGGGAGAACTGGAACAGGCACGGATCATCTTTGAAAAATTGAACGATCAGCTACGGAAAAGTCGATATCTTCTGCTCACAGGTGCTTTCAAACAAGCCCGAGAAGGATTCACCCAACGTCTTAAACATGCCCGAAAACTTGGATTGAACAACCATATTCAGGCCTGCCTGATCGGTCTTGGTCTGGCCTGCGAACAAATGGGCAACCCAACCCAGGGAGCGGATTCGTTTAAGCAGGCAATCATGGCGATGGAACGTCAACGGAGCAGTCTGCCGTTGCCTGCCCGTGTACGCTTTCTATCGGGGGAAGTCGTAGGATTCAAGCGGATCGAAGCTTATGAGGGTTTGATCAGGACCCGCCTCGCCCAGGGTCGCCCCGCTGAAGCACTGAAATGGTCGGAAGCGACCAAATCCCGAACCCTTCTGGAGCAGCTAACCGAACGTGGCAAGATTGGTCATGCCATTCTGCCTACCACACTTCAAACCGAGGAAGATCAATTAACCCGGAGGCTATCCCTGCTTTTCAGGAAACGGGAACAGGCGTTTCGCGATGGTCTGCATGACAGGGTTAAGCAGCTGGATAAAGATATTGAACAGGTTGAGAGCCAATTGAACAGTTTTGTTGAGCAACTCTACCGAACTCATCCAGTTTATGCTGCACTGATGTATCCGCGATCGGTCACCCTGGACCAGTTGGCAACAGGAGAACAAGAGACTCTCATTCTGTATGAGGTCACCGATCCACAAACTATTGCCTTTGTAATCAAAGACCGGAAAATCCTCAAAGTGATCCGTATTGATGTCTCCCGTGAGACTTTGGAACAAGAGGTCGAACGTTTCCGTATTCCATTGACGTCCGATGAAATCCCATACCCCGATTACGATGCAAAAACCGGATCCCGCCTGTTTAAGATTCTGCTTTCTGAGGCGGTGGAGGACATTCCCGCAGGAGAGCGGCTGACGCTGATACCGGATGAGTGTCTGGCATTGCTTCCCTTCGAGGCCCTTCTGGTTAAATCAATGGGTAAAACAGTGCCTCCCAAAAAAGCCATCCCTGTTCAAAACAAAAGAGGTATTGTTGATCGGGCAACCATTCTTCAGGCCCTGCAACCCCCGATAATTAGGCGAAGGCTCGAGATCGCCCCCAGCACCCAGCCTTCGGTAAACATCCCTATCAATTTTGCCTATGATTCTTCGACGTTGAAACCAGATGGCATTCTACAGCTCCAGGAATTAATCGCGGCTTTGAGTGACCCGATTCTCAAAGGGGGACGATTCCGTATTGAAGGGCATACCGATTCAAAAGGACCGGCGGCCTATAACCGTGGTCTCTCAAAGGCGCGAGCAAAACATGTGCTTGATCAACTGATCTTGGCCGGGCAGCCAGGAATCAACTATTCTACCGTCGGATACGGGGAGAGTTGTCCTATTGCCGATAATAGTACCCAGGAAGGAAGACGTCAAAACCGGCGGGTACAGTTGGTTCGTCTGGAAGTGGACAAGGCCATGACCTCACACACGTTCCCTTCGGACAAAGAGCTGGCCTTCATGCTTGATCGTAATCGGATTAGTTACTACCCTTCAGCAACGGTGATGCGATTTCAACGCCTGCTCCAGAAGCATCATCCGTATAAAAACCGACTGTTTGCGTTGGGGAATCCCATTTTCAGCCTTAATGATCAACGCGTCACCTCCTCAAAAGATGGCCCCTCTCAAACTGTTACCGTTGGAGATTTCAGGCTGGCTCCACTTCCCGGAACCCGAAAGGAAGTCACATCCGTCGCCCGTCTATTTGATAATCCACTGCTTCTAATGGATGAGGAGGCAAGGGAATCAGCGGTCAAAGAGGCAAAACTGGATCAGTTTGATTTGATCCTCTTCGCCACCCATGGCTTGTTAGGATATCAAATTCCTAACATTAGGGAACCATCCCTGGTGATGACCCTGGTGGGAAACCAACATGAAGACGGCTTTTTGACTCTGTCTGAAATCTTGACTCTCGATATTCGAGCTCGTACTGTAGTGCTTTCCGCTTGTCAGAGCGGCATGGGTGTTCGCATCGCCGGTGAAGGCATGATGGGGCTCTCACGCGCTTTTTTATCAGCCGGTTCCCAATCCGTTGTGGGGACTTTATGGAGCGTGGCAGACAAATCCAGTGCCAATCTGATTATCAGCTTTTTCACCAAACTTTGTGCACGGAAGGACGCTGTGGATGCACTCTATGAAGCAAAAAAAGAATTACGTAAAAGGGGTTTTAACCACCCGTTTTTCTGGGCCCCTTATATCCTTATCGGTGAAACTCGATGATACAAAAGATGAGTGATTTGAATATTTGAGAAGCCTTTATAAGGCCGTCAAGAGCAATATTGAAACGATTATTTTTTACTACAGCGGTCACAGCATAAGCGATGTGTTGACGCCCGTTTGAACAAGATAAACAGCACGGTTTCCTAATGCAGACACAAGGGGAAATATATGGAAAAGATTACCTGGTTGCTCATCTCCCTCATTATTCTTTGTTGGAGCGGTGGCCCCGTCGGCCCCGTTTTTGCACCAGGCCAAACCACCGATTCCTTTCACGTGGTCAGTATCAAAGGCCGGTTTCTGGGTCCAAAAAACAAAACGATGGAGGAATACGATTACCTTGAATCGGGGCGCGAGTATCGTATCCTGCCTGAAACCGAAATCCAGCTTTCTACAATCGATGGTAAAAAGACGTTCGAAGCAGTGGGCCCGGGAGTTGTTTTCATTGATTCCTCCGGTTCCGTCTTATTGAACGGAAAGGCCCTGAAACCGAAAGAGCAACAATCTTTGCTCGGGGGGGTAACTGTCGCCAAGGTTCCCAGTCGGGATTTAGCGGGATTAACTTTGCGGCGTCTTCAAATCGTCCCGGATCAGGAAAAGCGTTCCTCCATATATGAGGTGGACGGCTATGCCTACCTTGGGAAAAAGACCACTCTCGATCAAGCGCGAAAAACAGCGTTGATCAATGCCAAGAGACAAGCCCTTGAAATGACCCGGGCCTACATCGAATCCAATTCCATGGTGAAAGACGGGAAACTGCAATATGACCTGATAAAGGGCGGGGCGGAAGGGTTGTCAGTGCTGGAACAAAAAGATTATGGGCTTGAGGATAACCGCTACCATATCTGGATTCGGGCGGAGGTGAAATACGATCTCAAATCTTCAGAGAGCGGGGAAGAGGGAAGGGAGCAAATCCTGTCCCCCGAGGCGCCGCTGACCGTACGGGTCTGGACCGATCAAAAAGAATATCGAAAGGGCCAAAAGGTTGTGGTCAATATCATCGGAAACCGTGATTTTTATGCCCGGATCGTAAATGTAGACTCAGAGGGAAGCATTACCCAGCTTCTCCCCAACGACTATAGAAGCGAGAGCCGTTTCAAGGGGGGTAAGCTTTACAAGGTCCCCGACACAGGCGATCGTTTTGCCATCAAGGTAATGGACAATTACGGGGAGGAAGCGATTGTGGTCTATGCCGGCGAGTCGCCCCTGGGACAGGTGAGGATGGAACCTGCTGGGGCCGGTTTGCACGCCTATGGTGGTTCGCTTGGGCAACTGGGGCGGGACACACGCGCCATCAAGGTCGTACCGGTCAGTGCAAAACCCGAATTGGCCGCCGGTTTTTACGAAAACACGTGGAAATTTACCACAAGGAGATAAGAGGATTGCCGCGGTGTTGTTCCCACGCAGAGAGTGGGAACCAGATGAAACCAGTCATTCCCTTTCACCTTCCTCCCTGCTTGTTCCCCCCTACTGGCCTCATGAAAAGGCCAGCCGGAAACCCAGGTTGCTGCTCCAGTTGCCCGGCCGGCTCCAGTTTCGATACGCAGAACGGCCGTACCTGGCGAGATTTTCCCAGCTACCCCCACGACATACCCGCTCCGAGCCTGATGAAGGGCCTGCAAAATCGGTCACATCGCTTGAAGGATAGACTCCATACCAGTCCTCGCACCATTCCCATACATTGCCATGCATATCGTAAAGGCCCCAAGCATTGGGCGTAAAGCTTTTGACCCTAAGTGTTTTTCCCCAGCCTTCTCCCTCGGAGCATCCAGTATAGGGATAACTCGCATCGTAGTTTGCCTGATCCGTATTCAGGCATCTACCGGTATTAAATGGCGTTGTCGTACCCGCTCTCGCCGCATACTCCCACTCCGCCTCAGTGGGTAAACGGAATCTGACTCCGGACACCATCCCGTTTAGCCTACGAATGAAATCCTGACAATCATCCCAGGATACCCGCTCCACCGGGCAGTCGTCACCACAGCTTGAAGAATGAGACGGTTTGTTCCCCATCACCGTCTTCCACAGACCCTGTGTCACCTCGGTCTCCCCAAGCCGGTAGTCTTTACTTATCCTCACACGATGCAGAGTCTCATCATTTTTCCGACCCGTCTCGCTGGGTGGGCTCCCCATCATGAACTCCCCGGCAGGTATTTTTATCATGTTGAAAGACACACCATTTACAGTAAAGCTCGAAGTATCACCGGAAAGTATCAATTCAACGGTTTTTCTTAAGGTACCTATGGCCTTTTTTGCCTTGTCCTTTTGAAGGTCCGGACAGGTTTTTTCAACCGTTTTCCAGGCCTCTATCTGGGCCTTTACCGCAACAGTCAATTTGCTGATATCCTTGCTCAGAATAAGCGATCTGATGTTGGCATAATACGCGTTGGCGTCATCCCAGGATTTATCACACTGGATATTCTTTACTATCTCCTTTTGTGCCTCAATCAGTCTCCGGATATCCTTCACTTGATAGGCACCGGCATATTTGGCGGCCTTTTCCAGCAAACCATTGGATTCCACCAGATCCTTTGCTGCCTGTTCATATCTTTTTTCGGCAAGGTTTTTGCTGGATCGCTCGCTCCGGCGGACGGCCTGATCACGGTAATATTTTGCGTACGCCGTATAAAATTTCCCCTTCATTTTCCGGGTGTTCTTTATTGCCGTTTTAGCCTTTGCTCCCTGGCAGTATTGCGATGCGGCCCGCCGGAGGCCCAACGAACGGTCAAAGGCCTTAATCGATCCGGGTATTTCATTCTGTGAAAGCAAACGTTCGGCTTTGGCGGCCTCTATCCGGGCCTGGTTCATGCTGGCATCGCAATGGTATGACTGGACCTGGGTTTTCAAGATTGCGAGTGTTTTAATTAAATCCTTCTCACCCTTGCATAAGGCGTTGGCGTTGTCCCATTCGGATTCCAGCCTTTCAACGTTTTCCAAGACCCGGGACCACTTTTTTTGCTTAACAGCAGTCTTTTCTTTTAAATCCAGTATCCCCACAAGGGCGCCTTTGCACCGGGCATAAACCAGGATTTGTTGAACAATGGAAGCAACCTTATTTACCATGTCTTCAGAATCCGTCAGACCACCACAATGCTTCAAGGACTCTTCAATTTGCGACAATATGTTATGGATACTGTCTTCCTCGGCCCGCCAATCAACCTTTCCCTTCTTTTCGATCAGCTTGACTTTCTTGGCCAGGGCGGAATGGATCTCTTTAAGTGCCTTGTTACAGGCTGTTTCCTTCATCCGCTCCAGCCGGTTAAGTCCTTTTTTGACTCTGACATCCATACTGTTGACGAGGCCTTCAAGAGCCTTTTGATCCTTGCCCTTAAATGCCAAAAGCGAACGAGCAGTCTCCTTTGCATTTCTAAAAAGATTCTCTGCGCTCGCCCATTCTTTATTGTTTGCGGCGGAAATACCCTGTGTTATCAAAAGCTCTACATTTGAATAGACTGTATAAAAATTTGCCGTATCAAACATTTCCCGCGCATTATCCGCCACTTCTCCCGTACAGCCGACAGCCGCTTTTTGAAGAGCTGTCTTGGCCCGCGCGTAATGGTCATAAGCCTGATTGTAATCCTCACTCTCAAAATAACCAACCGCCTTTTCGTATAACGCCGCCCCATCATAAAGATTGTGATAGCACCAGGCGACTTTTGCTTGCTCACGCGTTGCTCCGGCGTTATTCCGTGCGTTCTGTGAATTCTGGCCGGAACAGGAATTTCCGGCGTTGTTCCACGCATCAGCGGCTTCTTCCAGGGCCGTTGCCGCCTGTTTCCATTCCTGTTTCGATATATAAGCATCTGCCTGTTTTGTCAGACTTGTGGCCCGATTCCAATCGCTTTCGCACCCTGCAAACGCCATGCGCGCAAAAAGCACGAGAATAAAGCACATCACGCACAAAAAGACAGCCCGACCCATTCGACAGCGCCTATGTAATTCAAATATCAAATAATTATTCCTTTTAATGTTCATACTGACTCCCTTTAAAGGTCTCCGGAGGTTCGCACCAGGCTTGAGTGGCAATTTCGGCTACAACTTCTTTTAGATCCCTCATTGGTTCCCACGCAGAGCATGGGAACCGGATGAAATCAGCCATTCCGTTCACAACGGAGAAGAGGAAGCATTCGACCTGCACTCCATTATATTCGTCCCTCTCTCCATTCCGTTCCGGTACGAATCCTTCCTTTCTCCTTCCTCCCTGCTTGTTCCCCCCTACTGGCCTGAGGAAAAAGCAAGCCGGAATCCAAGGTTGATACTCGAGACGCCGGGGCTGGTCCAGTGCCGTTTGGCCGACCGGCAGCCCCAGACGAAGTTGTACCAGCCGCCGCCCCGGTACACGCGCCCCGAAGCCGTTGAAGGCCCTGAAGGATCGGCCACATACCGGTCTTCGCACCATTCACATACATTGCCATGCATATCGTAGAAACCCCAGTCATTGGGCGCGAAGCTTTTCACCCTGAGTGTTTTGTCTCTGTATTCTCCCTTGGAACATCCAGTATAGGTAAAGTTCCTCCCATTGTAGTTCGCCTGATCCGTATTCAGGCATCTGCCGGTATTAAACGGTGTTGTCGTACCCGCCCTCACCGCATACTCCCACTCCGCCTCCGTGGGTAAACGGAATCTGACACCGGAGACCATCCCGTTTAACCTGCGAAGGAAATCCTGACAATCATCCCAGGATACCCGCTCCACCGGGCAGTCGTCACCACAGCTTGAAAAATGAGACGGGTTGCCCCCCATCACCGCCTTCCACAGGCCCTGTGTCACCTCGGTCTCCCCAAGCCGGTAGTCTTTACCTATCCTCACGCGATGCTGGGTCTCATCACTATTCCGATCCCTCTCGTTTGATGGGCTCCCCATCATGAACTCCCCGGCAGGTATTTTTATCATACGGAAGGACACACCGTTTACAGTGAAGCTCAAAGGGTCACCGGCAGGCAGTAATTGAGCAGTTTTCCGCATGGTACCTATGGCCTTTTTTGCCTTCTCCTTTCGAACATCCGGACAGTTTTTTTCAACCGCTTTCCAGGCGTCTATCTGGGCCTTTACCGCAACACTTAATTTGTGGATATCTTTGCTCAGAATAAGCGATCTGATATTGGCATGATACGCGTTGGCCTCATCCCAGGATCTCTCACACTGGATATTTTCTGCTATCTCTTTTTGTGCCTCAATCAGCCCCCGGATCTCTTTTAATTGATCGGCGGCGGCGTATTTGGCGGCTTTTTCCAGCAAGACATTGGCTTCCGCCAGATCCTTTCCTGCCTGGTCATATTCTTTTTGGGCAAGGTTCTTACTGGATCGCTCACTCTGGTAGGCAGCCTGATCACGGTAGTACTTTGTGTACGCCCTATAAAACTTCCCCTTCATTTTACGGGTGTTCTTTATTGTCGCTCTACTTTTTGCTCTTTCGCAGTATTGCGTTGCGGCCTGCCACAAGCCCAACGAACGGTCAAAGGCCTTAATCGATCCGGGTATATCATTCTGTGAAAGCGAACGTTCGGCTTTGCCGGCCTCTATCTTGGCCTGGTTCATGCCTGCATCACAATGGTATGACTGCATCTGGGTTTTCCAGTTTGTAAGCGTTTTAATTAAGTCCCGTTCATCCTTACATAAAGCGTTGGCCTTGTCCCATTCGGATTCCAGTCTTTCAACGTTTTCCAAGACCCGGGACCACTTTTTTTGCTTAACAGCGGTCTTTTCTTTTTCTTTTAAATTCATTATCCCCACAAGGGCGCCTTTGCACCGGGCATAAACCAGGATTTTTTGAACGATGGAAGCAACCTTGTTTACCATGTCTTCAGAATCTGTCAGACCGCCACAATGCTTCAAGGACTCTTTAATCTGTGACAAGATGTTATGGATACTATCTTCCTCTGCCCGCCAATCAACCTTTTCCTTTTTTTCGATCAGCTTGACTTTTTTTGCCAGGACAGAATGGATCTCTTTGAGGGCTTTATTACAGGCTGTTTCCTTCACCCGCTCCAGCTGGTTAAGTCCTTTCTTGACTCTTACATCCATACTATTGACGAGGCCTTCAAGAGCCTTTTGGTCCTTGCCCTTAAATGTTAAAAGCGAATGAGCAGTCTCCTTCGCATTTCTAAAAAAATTCTCTGCGCTCGCCCATTCATTTTTTTCCGCAGCGGAAATCCCCTCACGTATCAGATTCTCCGCTTTCGACAGAGTTGCAAAAAAATTGGTGCTATGGAGCATCTCCCTGGCCTCATCGGCAAGTTCTCCCGTACAACCGACAGCCGCTTTTTCGAGCGTTGTTTTAGCCTGTGTATAATGGTCATAGGCTTGGCGGTAATCCTCACTTTCAAAATAGCCTTCCGCCTTTTCGTATAACGCCGCCCCTTCATAAAGGTTGTGATAACACCAGGCTGTTTTTGCCCGTTCACGCATTGCGCCGGTAATTTTCCGGGCGTTGTCTGAATTTTCTCCGGAACAGGAATTTCCGGCGTTGTTCCACGCATCAGCCGCTTTTCCCAGGGCCGTTGCTGCCTGTTTCCATTCCTGTTTCGATATATAGGCATCTGCCTGTTTTGTCAGACTTGTGGCCCGATTCCAATCGCTTTCGCACCCTGCAAACGCCATGTGCGCAAAAAGCACAAGAATAAAACACATCACGCATAAAAAGACAGCCCGAGCCATTCGGTTGCGCTTATGGAATCCCAATATCAAACAATTATTCCTTTTCATGACCATGCTGACTCCCATTACAGCCTCTAATCCCCGATGAAGACAAAAGGCGCCCAATAGTATGGATGAGATCGGGATATAACCATTTCCGTATCCCCCGTTTTTTCTATTCTCAAACTCCTTGTCCGTCTTCCTGCCGAAAAAGAACTGTTTTTCAGATTCTTTCGGGATAAACCCAATGCTTCGATGGGTGGTTTCCCACTTGCCATGTACTTAAAAGCGTCTACCATAAGATTTTTCGTGGATTCGCTTTCGACGCTCCAATGGCTCACAATCAATCCCTTGGTCCCTGCATACATAAAAGCCCTCGTCAGGCCCGCGAACCCCTCACCATTTCGGGCTTCCGCTGTCTCGCCTGCCGTATTGCATGCGGACAAAACAACCAGGTCCGAATTGAGGCGCAGATTTTCAATAACTTCTTTCATGGTTAGGAAACCATCTTCCCCCTTCAGATCTCCCACCAGCGTAAGCGCCAGAGCGGGTTGGCCGAATTGTCTGACAGGGGCATAATCAGAAATGGGGTCATTTATCAGCGGGTTCGAATCCTCATCGTTCACCATGATAAATTCCCCCCCCAACAGGCCATGGGTTGAAAACACCAGGTAGCGTGCAAGGCTCAAATCAATGGTTTTTACCAGATATTCCTGGGCTTTTTCGCCCAAATAAAGGTTCGTATGGCTCTCACCCAACGCGTCTGCAATTTCAATGGCTTCGTCGGCAGTTTCAGGAAGCCTTGGAAGCAATGCGGAGCCTTCTTTTCCCTCGGGAACGACGACCAGGCTTCTTGCCAAAAGACCAAGTGTATTTTTGGTGTTCTCACTATACTCGGTTTTTTCCAGACTCTTTTCCCGGTGAAAAATGGGATCCGCAAAGGCCACCAAATCCTGCGTGAAATCAATTTTGGGTCTTGGATAAATTCGTTTGGACGAGAGAACGGACAAGCTTGGATAATACTTAAACCTGTACTTTTCGCCAAGATAGGGCAACATTGCGTATTCATGAAATATCGGATTTGTTTCGCTTCCTGTCGAGTTGGATCTGGTTGTTTGAAACGCTGCTTTTTCGCCAGGACCCCATCTAAGAACCAGCATTTCAAATGGGATCGTATATATCGGTCCATCACCAATGACTATGATGGTTTTCTTATCCTCAATAACTTTTTCAAGAGGAGCAAATAGATTATGATAAAGAGAAAAAAGATCCGCCGGCTCAAGCGAAAAAAGAACGTCGAGAGGTTCCCCGGACGCCACCTTTTCCGCACCGGCACGGACCTTTTGGGTTAAACTTAAAACAGCTTTACGGGGAATCGGGACGGACCGCATTTGAAAAGAGGACTCCGTCACAGCGAATATGATGGTTCTGTCCCGTAAGAGCGCATAGGTAAGGAGTGCCTCTTTTGAATCGAGAATCTTTTTCTGAAGATCGGAAACAGTGACAGGTTTTGGTGCGTTAAGCTCCATGAACCGTGGATATGCATCCCAGAGTTGCTTTTCCGCCTGCACCAATTGGCGGGTGGCTGAATCGAGCTTCTTTTTCAAGTCCTCTGCAGAGGCTTCATAATCGCGGTTGTCGGTTGTCAGGGAATGGCTTTTGAGGCGTATGGCCATTATTCCGGCAAGCAAGGATTCTCGATTTTCCTGCAATTTCAGAAACAACGGATCCTTGCCGAATGACTGAACATCCGACTGGCGAAGCAGTTCGCTGAATATTTTACTCTGCATACGTGAAGTGACGGCAAAGGCTTCCCGGTCATAACCTTTTGAAGGCGCTTCTTCATGAAGGCGAACCAATAGCCCGATAGTGGACGCATAAATATAGGAAAATTGATTGAGAAATTGAATTCTATGCTGATCCTGGTTTCCCCTGGTTTGGGAAAACAGGGTATCCAACGTATCGAGCGCTCTTATGTAAATGGCCAGCGCCTCCAGGAGACGCCCCTGCTTTACAAGCACTTCCGCGAGGTGGGCGCCGTGGGTAACCAGATTCTCCGGTTCTCTGTTTTTCGTGGACATGATATAGGCCTTGTTAAGAAAATCTGCGGCCTTTTTCAAATTGCCCGTCTTTTCCATTAAAAAGCCTACATTATGAAGGCCAGATGCAATTTTGGGATGATCGGGCGCATAACAGGATTCCGCTATTTGAAACGACTTAAAACCGGTGCGTTCCGCTTCAATAAGTTTCCCTTGCCTTTGTAAGGCTATTGACAAATTTCCATAGGCATCAGACTGAAATTCCTTTAGCTTCCCATGGCTCCCGGTTTTTTCTATTCTGTCAATGGCCGTCCAAAACAGCTCGGCTGCCGATTGATATTTGCCTAATTTAAGAAAAAGTAGTCCGCTGTTAACCAATGTTGCGACATACATGGGTTCCCTGTCCGGAGCCTTTCCGCTGTCTCCTGCAATTTCGATGCATTCATCAAGAACCTTGAGCGCTTCACTGCTCCGGCCCTGCTTCATCAATAATAACGCCAATGAATTCATGGGAGCAAGGATATCCATATCCTTGCCTTTTGCTCTGGTATGTATCGAAAGGGCTTCTCTTAATTTTGTTTCCGCCTGGGCATATTTCCCCAGCCCTTCCAACGCGAGAGCATAATTTGCCAGGATTACCGGCGTCAAAATATTTGTTTCTTTCCGATCCGTTATAATGCCATACGCTTTTTCAAAGAAAACCACCGCATTTTTGTATTTTGCCTGCGCACAAAGTGCTTGACCAAAGTTTCCAATAACAACGACGGCATATTCCGGGTTTAAGCTGTTTTTTTCCAATTCTGAAAGGGTTATGGAAAGCGCCGGTCGTAAGACCGCTTCAGCCTCTTCAAAGTCACAGGTATCAAGCATAACGCGGCCAAGGTACGCACGGGTTCGCACGGTGTCGGCGTTAGCTTCTCCCAATTTTTCTTTTTGAATGCTTAATGCCTGACGCAATAATACCTCTACTTCCTTCCCGGCGTTTGCGCCTGCGCCTTTGTTAATCTTGTTTTTCGCCAATAATACGCGGGCTAAATAGTATGAAATGTCGGCAAATTTGACGCTGTCCGGGCCAAATATCTCCCGTGCTTCCGGCTGCGTTTCTCTTAATATCTTTTCTGCCTCGCTATATCTTTTGTTTCCAAACAGGGCTTTTGCACGGTCAATTTGGAATTCTAGCTTAAGCTCGGGATCATCCCCTGTTTCCTTCAAAGCTTGTCCATAAAGTTTCTCCGATTTCCCGCGGCTCCCTTGGCTTTCATAAATATCTGCGGCTACCCTCTTAACCATGGCACGCATTGTATTCGCGCCAGGCCCCTTCAGTGTTTCTACGGTCTTCAAAGCCTGTTGGATAAACGGTTCCGCCTCATTAAATTTGTCCTGTAAAAAAAAAACGACCGCCAACCCCAGTTCGGCCTCGATCCGGTATTCCGGATCTTCCGCCAACGCAACAAGCGCCTTGCGATAGGCTTTCTCCTCTTCATGGTATTTTTTTTGCTCACCATAGATCATACCCAAAGTACGATAAGCAAGACCCGTTCTTGTATCTTCTTTGCCATATTTCTTCTCTGTTTTTTTGACCAGTAGCTTTGCCATGCGCTCGGCACGGACGATATCTTCATCCTTTATTCTAAGGATATACAAACATCGGTCCTGGTACTTCTTGATCTGAGGATCAATGGCGATAATGCTCTCTTTGTTTTGCTTGCTAAGATCGATCAGCTCACGGATATTCGCGGCAAATGGATGGTTTTGCCCAAAGCCCAAGCCCTCTTCCACCTCTTTGAGAAGTTGCTCGAAGATAACAATGGCTTCTTCATAGTTGCCTTGCCCCAACAAATAGAGGCCTTTTCTCTCCATGTTGACCATTTTAAAGGAAGGCGAATCATCGGAAGACTTTGCCTCAACGGAATGTCCAGTAAACCCTGTCATTAGAATTGCCAGCGTAAAGACGGGCAGAAGTAGGGAAAGTAATTTCATCAATAACCTCTTGGAAATCAGAACTCTATTTTCAACATTTCGAAGGACTCATTTGTATAGACAATTCCTCTGTTGTCTGATTTTGCTTTTCGGTACAATGGATCGGAATTCGGATTTTTTCCGAGGCTATCTAATATTTCCGAGAAATTGTTCAGCAAAACGGAGGGATTACGACGGCCTTTCTGCCTAATATTGGAGGTTTCACCATTAAATTCCACCGGATACGTTTCATTCATTCTTAATGCATCACGGATAATTTTTTCAGCCTCCTCGTATTTGCCTTGTGCATACAGAACCACTGCAAGATTGTTTAACGTCAATAATGGCATTACTCCTATCTTCGACCATCCTCTCAACACTTCTTCAGCTTCTTCGTATTCACCATTTTTATAGAGCGAAATCGGAGTCATCATGAGAGCCATCGCCTCTTCATAAGCTTCTTGAATATCACTCCTCCTTTGTGTTTTTTCCTTATGCGCATCGGTCTGAATCTTTTTGCCTAATATATTAACAGCCTCGATATATTTGGTTTTCATCCGATCCGAATACTGGAAAGGGTCTTGCCCGGAAGAAAAGACGGGATAAACCACGATGAAAAAGATCAGGATCAGTTTAAAAGTAAAAGTATTCGCTGGTTTCATGAGAACTCCTTTCAAAAAGCTATCCTTATTATATAGCTGGATGATTTATTTAATCACCTTTGCTCTTTAGACTTCCCTTGTTTTTCAGGTTGAGGTTCAATCAACCGCAAAACATTGTTAGGCTCATGCTTTTCGAGATTATCTTGTCGCCATTCATCAAATGCCTCTAATCTCAGATTGCCCGGCATCGTCCAATCCGGTGATTTTAAGAAAGCCCAAACATACTCCAGCATAAAGCCATTGGTTTTTACCAAAACAAGTTCATCCAAGGTTTTTTCCGACATCTTGGGGTCACTTTGTTTCATTTCTTCCCATAACGCCGCCACTTCGCCGCGGGCAAAAGCTTCACGATCCACGGGATTGGATTCTTGATGCTCTGAATCCCATTTCACTAACGCCACCCCATAAAACACCCATACAGATCGAACATTATCATTTACCAGGACCTGTTCTTGAACATTATCGTTTACCGCGGCCTGTTCACGGGCTACCGGGGTCGACACGCACCCCGCAATATTTATGGCTACCGGAATCATTAACAAAAACGATAATTTCAACATCGAACATAGGCTTTTCATGGGGCAACCTCTTTGATTCTAACGATTGATGGTTTAGTTGACTTCAGAACCACCCCACCGGCTATGCTGGGGGCTGTAGAAATAATTCGTTACAGGATTTCCAAATTCTGTTTTCACTACTGACCGTGGGAGTAATTGTCAACCGGCCAGGTTAAAGTACGTGAAGAAAACCGAATTATACAGGTATTGTCAAGGTTTTTCAAATTTTTTTCTGTCAGTTCTTAAAGGAAAGGCAGGCCTATGGAAACTTGAATATTGGGGAGGCCAATTCGGCATCATAACACTTGAAAAATGTCAACCTTTTTGGATTTTCCCTTGATCGGGGTGGGTGGCAGCTGTTTAACGGGAATATCCTTATCTATCCCGGCTAATGTCTGCCCACTAATGATGATTTCGGTGTTAAACTGTTTATTGAGGCCCTGTAGGCGTGAGGCCAGGTTGACGGTATCGCCCACAAGCGAGTAACTTACACGGTCCCCGCCCCCAATGTTTGCTGCCAACACCTCTCCCGTGTGGATGCCGATGCCGTGACTGAGGGGAGCGTACCCTTGCCGGATCAAGCGTTGGTTTACTATCTTCAGCTTCCTGCGCATGTTGATAGCCGCCCTGACGGCGAGCTGCCTGTGATCCAGAACCGGAATAGGAGCTCCAAAGACAGCTTCAATCTCATCTCCTATGTATTGGAGCACAAGCCCCTTTTGTTCCCGAATAGCAGTAGCCATCTCTGTAAAATAACTATTCATAATCTTGACCACTTCCTTTGGGGGGATTGCCTCAACCATGGGAGTGAAATTTCTGAGGTCAGCAAAGAGCACGGTCACTTCTTTTATTTCACCATCCAAAGGAATCCGGCCGGACAGGATTTCGTCTCTCACTTCCCGGCTCACATACCGGCCAAATGTGTCCTTCACGCTTAAATACCCCTGAAAAAACCTGGGTAAACAGGCGGCTATCACACCTACCATTGCAGCCGAAGGCCTGAGAACAATCCCCCCGGCCAGGCAACCGATCATGAGAGCCGTCAGACTTGCTAATGCTACTATTCCCGAGACTAGCACTCTCAACAGAGAGGCCTTTCGTGTCAGGAACAATGTCAGAAATACCATAAGAACAACGGGCGCCAGAAGGGAATAGGGCCAGGGTGGTGCAAAGAAGAGCCGGCCGCTTCTTAAAGCCTCCACGACGCGAGCCTGGAAAATCACTCCTGGCTCATCTTTTACGGAGGCAGGGGTGGGATGATGATCTTCAAAGTCGAAGTCAGCCCCAATGATGACGACTTTGTTTGTAAAGGTGGATGGATCAGCCTTGAGGGCCTGTTGGAAGGTCAACGTGGGGATACGAGCCGGATTACGCCAATCAGGGACTGCCTCTACGGGGGGGATGCCTTTAGCCCCTGCAAGAAACCAGGAAAATGAGTATAGCTTTTTGTCTCCTTTATCACCCAAAAAGGTCAAACCCTGTTTACGGCATACACCGTCCGGATCAGGAGTAAGATTGAGGTATCCGTAACCATTTGGCCCCAAAATCCTCTGATAAAGCAGGAAGGGTTCTTTTATCCGCCCGTTCCCGGCGATACCATAGCCGGAAATCAGACGACACTGTTTCGAGATCCTATTGAGTGTCTTAAATACCTTCTCGTCATGATTCTTGCTGATTCGGTTCAAAGGGAACTGGGGAAGGATCATATCTACCCCGATTGCCTCCGGCCTTCCGAGTTCGATCCTTTTTAATAGAGGCACAAGGTGGGCACCCCATAATGCCAGCGGTATGCCGGCACTCGAATAATCGTTCTCTCCGATTAGAATAACCAGTGGGCCTTGGACCTCCCGGGGAGTCCCAAGAAGAGGGGCTATCTTATCAATGAACAGGCCATCTATACCTTTCCCAAAATCGGTGGAGGAAAAGATAAGCCCTGATACCACAGCGAAAAGCATGAACACCATGAACCAATACGCTGTTTTGGCTTTCTCTCCTTCCAATCTCATTCTGTTTCCAATCCTTCTGTCTCCTACAGTTCAACTCGGGTTCATGTCATGATTTATACCATGCGGGGGGATAATATCCGCATCATCAGCCTGCACAAGGCAAACGGAAGGGAGATGGATTATTATGGAAACAGGTAGAAATGTTTCCAGGGAGGATCGGGATGCGATCGAATCACCGCTTTTGTTTCGGATGCGGCCTGTATTGAATAGAAGGAAGAGGGGACAGGTGATTATATTCCCGAGAGTCAACAGTCGATGACCGTCAAATCAGGTCGAAACGCCGGCAATCCTTATAGTACGAAAAAGGCCATCATGTTTCGCGCGCTATTTTTCCTTGGGCCGAAGAATCTGAATCGTTTCTGAGATCTCACTGGCCGTCACGCCCTTCCTGAGCGTCTCCATTCGATTCATCACCTCTGCAAAACGGATTCCTTCTGCAGCGCTGATCCATTCAAGCTGGAGCCTCTCGGGGCGTATGCCAAGTTTGGACATCCTTTTATGCACCTTCTTGATCCGTTTTTCCGTCCAGTGGTTGGCATCTATATAATGACAGTCACCGATATGGCAGCCGCTTACAAGGATAACGGGAGCGCCCATCCTGAAACCTTCCCAGATAAACTTTTCATCAACCCGGCCTGAGCACATGGTTCTTATGAGACGAACATTGGGGGGGTATTGCAAACGGGATACCCCTGCGTAATCCGCTCCGGCATAAGAACACCAGTTACAGGCAAAGGCCAGTATTTTTTCGCCGGAATTTTCTTCCAACAGGGCACGTTCCTGGTTCAGGATCTGGCCATCGGTGAAGTGGTTCATAATAATGGCCCCAAAAGCACATTCCGCAGCACAGGTCCCGCACCCGGCACAGGCAGCCGTGTTCACCTCCGCTGGGATTTTCCTCTTCACGTCCACGGTAATAGCATTGTAAGGGCAAACCTCTGCACACTTTCCACATGCCTTGCATTTCTCCACCACAACCATGGAGGTAATCGGTTCGGTGGTTATCACCCCTTTATGCATCAAACGGATCGCCCTTGCTGCAGCAGCAGAGGCTTGGGTGACGCTTTCTTTGATATCCTTCGGGGCCTCGGCACATCCTGCATAGAACACCCCTGCGGTGGCCGCATCCACAGGTTGAAGCTTGGGGTGAGCCTCCAGGAAAAATCCGTCCGGGGTCAACTGAAGCCCCAGCATCTCCTGAAGTCTCTGAGTACTTGAAGCAGGTTTGATACCAAGAGCCAGCACCAGCATATCAAGGTCGTGGATTTCCACACGACCGCTGACCGTATTTTCAACAGCAACGTGCAGCCCTCCATCCGAATCTTCCTCTACCGTGCCTGGCAGCCCCCGCACATACTGGACACCCAGTCTTCGACTACGGACGTACAGTTCCTCAAATCCTTTTCCAAAAGCCCTCATATCAATATAGAAGACTTTCACTTCCATGTCAGGGTAATGTTCTTTGAGTACCAGAGTACTCTTGACCGTGTTCATGCAGCAGATATTGGAGCAATAACGACCCCCTTTCCTGGAGGAACGGGAACCGACGCACTGGACAAATCCCACGGATTTCGGATGCTTTCTATCTCCCGGCCGTATCAATTCTCCTTTGGAAGGTCCTCCGGCATTGACGAGACGTTCAAATTCCAGACTGGTAAGAACATTTTCAAAGCGGGTATACGCATATTCATCCATTTCTTTGGGATCATATACTTCCAGGCCGGTAGCCACAATAATAGAACCCACCTGCTCTACGATCTCTTCATCAGACATGTGAAAATCGATGCATTTCTTATCACAGGCATCCACACATTTGGCGCAGACAACAGGGTTGTGCCCCAGACATTCGTTGATATTAATGGCGTAAGCAGAGGGAACAGCTTGAGGGAACGAAGAAAAAATGGCCCTTCGCGAAGACAACCCCAGATTGAATTCGTCGGGTCTCACAACCGGGCAAACACTTGCGCAATCACCGCACGCCGTACATTCCTTTTCATTCACATACCGGGCTTTTTTGAGGATGCTCACCTCGAAG
>Ga0075112_1000171_pt1 | contig 32385 bp, 28 predicted proteins | sample AntAceMetag02UKF_FD_69783 | JGI IMG/M metagenome (GOLD analysis project Ga0075112, IMG submission 69783) | Saline lake microbial communities from Ace Lake, Antarctica - Antarctic Ace Lake Metagenome 02UKF | ecosystem: Environmental > Aquatic > Non-marine Saline and Alkaline > Saline | place... | reverse complement strand
ATATTCAACTCAACCTTACGATTGAACTGCGTTTCCTTCATAATGTCAGACCTGTGCCCAGCGATCTGAATTTCCAGTTTGTGGCAGACCACAAGTTGTTTTTGCCGGACTTGCCGGTTGGCTGCTGTGGATTCGAGATGATATTCGCCGGTCAATCCGGCACAATCCAAAGCAATAAGCCGATCCGTGAAGGCCGAGTAAAATGCAAAGAAATGCATGTGAGGCAATTCTGATACGGCCAGGCTGTCAACGAATGCTTGTTGCACAGGGTTTGAGGCCAAAAGATCAATCCAACCGGTGATGAGAAATTTCTCAGCAACGATGCCCCCCTTTTCCGCCTGGCTGAACCGCTTGTGGGCAAGACTCAGTGCACACGTTGTCTCATGGGTGAACACAACAATCAAGGGGTATGGAATCGCGCGGTGGATGACTTCTGCAATCCGACTGGTGCGATTGAGCGTCTTAAGGTCCACCTGCAGGATGGCAACCTCGTGGTACTCCCGCTGATTGTCCTCGAAAGCCTGGATCGGAATCGTACTCGGTTTGAGCGTGTATTGCCAGGTAATGACATCGATGTCTTCGCGAAACGCTTTCTTGTCGGTCACGCCAAGCTTTGCGTTCTCGTAAAACAGCTTTTTGAAGACGCGCTTTCCAAGATAACAGGCATCAGGGATGGCCATTTTTCCGTAAAGATTCTCGATCATGGCCCCTCTTCGCGATTTCCAAGAATAACAAGATAGGACACAACCTCAAAGTCGTCGATGCCTTGGAAAGAATCCTTCGTCAATACGGTTCCTCCGAGCTGGAACAGGCTTTCAACGCCTTTCTCTTCGGCCTTGCCGGTGATGGCCACAACAGCTTTGGCCAAGAGTTCCTGGTATTTGCTCATGTCTTTGGCGTCACGGGTCGTGGCATTGAATCGGGCCACAGCGCTTTCGTCGGGCTGGGACCGTCCGAGAGACAGCTTTTTGAACAGATCCAGAATCTTTTTAGCCTGCGTGAAGTTCATCTGTACCTTGCCGGATTCGGAAACCCAGACCAGGTAATGAGGCGCGAGCGCGTAGGTGCTGTCTGTATTCACCTTGCCCGACTCCCTGCGGAGACAGAAAATAACGCCGGGTTCCAGGCCATCCTCTATGATCAAATCGTCTATGTGGGTGACGGAAAAGGCCCCGGGCGGCATATGCTCAAGGAGATCCGCGTGTTCCTTTAAATAGTCGGTAAGGTCCATTCGAAAGTCATTGAGCGTCATATCCGTAATAGAGATGCCGCTTCCAAGGTCTTCCAAATCCACCACTTCATTCTGGAGTCGTTCGAGCTGTCGACGGCGATACTCCAGGTCGTTCATTTTGCCGGCGTCAGGAAACTCGATGATGTTCTCTTCGCCGGTTGCGGAGATATCCAAAAGAACCATACGGCCGGAGACACGGGCCTCAAGGTTGATGTATTCGTCCAATTCCATATTCGGCCAGAAATTGACAAGCTGAATGACCCGGTTTTTTGAACCAAGCCGGTCGATGCGCCCAAAACGCTGAATAATTCGAACCGGATTCCAATGAATATCGTAGTTCACGACATAGTCACAATCCTGAAGGTTCTGGCCTTCAGAAAGGCAGTCGGTAGAAATCAAAATATCTATCTCATTCGTAAGAGACGCATCAATCTTGGCACGTTCTTTTGACAGCGGAGAAAAGGAGGTGATAATGGTGGCGATATCTTTGTGAAGTTTCGGCATCGTGGTCTTGTTGCCGCTGTTGCCCCCAGTTACCAAAGCCGAATGAAGACCGTGTCTGTCTTTTGCCCATGGAGCGATGTTCTCATAAAGATACTTGGCCGTGTCCGCAAAGGCTGTAAAAATAAGGACCTTCTTGTTGGCGGAATTGATAGGGTTTTCGCATTTAGAGGTGATATGTTCCTTGAGACGACGGAGTTTCTCATCTCGCGAAACATCAATCTCCCGCGCTTCCCGCAACAACTTGACCAGGAGCACCTCATCTTCCTCAAGCTCCTGCCTCCACCGCACACGATCAACATCCTGAAGGAGCACCTTGATTTTGTTGCCAATCAAATAGGGTACAAAATCATCATCGTCGATTTCGATCTCCTCTATGCTCAGCCCTTCGATATCAGATTCGTCATGGGAGTCGATCCGGCTGATGATGTCACGGACCTTATCGAGAAGCCTTTCCAGTGTAAGCGCGAAGGAATGGATCGAACTCTCCATCCGCTTGAGGAGATTCACCCGCATCAGGTGAATCAGACTTTCCTCTCGATCAATTTGCTTAAACACCGATCCGCCAGACACCTCCATGTCATATTTCCGGCTGTATTCATCAAGTTTATTGGGGAGGACATATTTCAACGGGGCATATGAACTGAGATTGATACGACGTATATCCCGATTGATCTCCCTTAGTTCTGGAAACAAGTCCTTGGTGTCTATGTCGGATTTGATATTTATCGGTTTGGCTCTCTCGGGAAACTCACCGATTTCATCAAGATCATAGTATTTTTCAATATGTTTTCTGGAACGGGCGATGGTAAGCAGGTCAAGTAGCTTGAAATAATTGAAATTCAGAGTTTCAAGAAGCCCCTCGGTAGTCCGGTCGGCAGCATCAAGTCGTAGCCACCGGTTGAAACGTGTCTGCACCTGGCGAAGTGCTTGTTCAATACTGAATATCCCGTGGTTATAGAGGGCATCGTCTATGCCTTCCGTTATGAACGCCACTTGATTTTTCAGGTCATTCATGCGGCTGTTGACAGGCGTGGCTGAGAGCATGAGGACCTTGGTTTTTACACCCGATTTGATGATGTTTCGCATCAATCTGGAGTACCTTGTCATCCCATCCTTACGTGGCGGGTTGTTCCTGAAATTGTGGGACTCATCGATAACAACGAGATCGTAGTTGTCCCAATTGAGAGTCTCTAAATTAATCTCGCCGGAATGTCCGCGTTCGCGGGTGAGGTCGGTGTGATTAAGCACATCAAAATTAAATCGATCAGCCGCGAAAAGGTTTCGCTTATCGTTTACGGTGTATAACGTCCAATTTTCACGTATTTTCTTGGGGCAAAGAACCAGAACGCGGTCATTCCGCAATTCATAATACTTGATGATTGCCAGGGCTTCGAACGTTTTCCCAAGGCCAACGCTATCGGCGATGATACAGCCGTTATACTTTTCCATCTTATCGATGGCCCCCAACACACCATCATGTTGAAATCTATATAGTTTGCTCCAAACGAGCGTATCTTTGATGCCGGTTCTGGTCTTAATGATCTTGTCTTCTTCGAGCTCGCCAAGGGATTCACGAAAAACATTGTATAATGTAAGGAAGTATATCTGCTCCGGGGGTTTGTTGGCGAAAATGGTTTCAAGCTGTTCCAGTACAAGCGATTTAACGTCTTCAGTTGCCTCCGAGTTTGACCATATCGCATCAAACCATTTTATAAGGCTTTCGGTTTCCGCCGGCGTTGTGAAACAAGTATTCATCTCATATCCGTCCGACGGCACAGTACCTAGCCCAACAGATGTGAAGGACGAGCTGCCGTGAACAGCCGTGGCGCTGCCGTCAGGATTCTTGATATGGAATAGATTTTGAAGGACAGGCAGTGAGACCGCTCTAATTTCGGATTTTTGCTGCAACCATTGTGAACATCCTCTGGCAAGTGCTGTCATATTCAAGGTGTTGCGAAAACGTCTGTCTGCTTCGCTTCCCGTGAGGCCTTTCACCCGAAATGGCTTCGCGTTCCCGGACGCGACAGAGGTATCATTCAACGGAATTAGGAATCGCAAGACATCAGCACGCTCAAGTTGCTTCTTCAAGGCAGAGTAGCCATAGATTGAAAAAAGACTGGAAAGAATGGAAATGTAAGCATTTGACTGAATACCCTCCGCAAGAGCATCGGCAACCTTTCCTTGTGTTTTGTTATCCAACAGCGAAGTCATTTTTTTAATAGCTTCCTTTAATACTTCTTGTGCATCTTAACGACCTGTTTGCGAAAGAGATGTGAATGCAAGCTTAATAGCCCAGCAACTAACAAAAAGTGCTAGCCCAATAATCACAAGGATGAATAGAGAACTGAGCGCCTGGGGGGCAACTTGTGGATCACGGCTAAAAAGGCGCTGATAAGCTATCCATGGATTCCAAGTGGAGTGTAGTAATAACGACCAGTCCATAGATTGTTTATTCCAATATTTTTTATTGAACTTGAGAATGGGATCAAATCCACCCTTGCCTTAATGGTATTTCGGCAATGAGCGAATATGACCCCTATCTATTTGTCGAATCCCCAAAAAAACCGGATGGGGGGATATAAAACATAAAAACCCCATACACGCCTACCGGTTTCCCTTGCCGCCCGAACCATCTTTTTTCCCGGACCCGCCACCGGGACCACTCCCGGATCCCGCGCCGTAACCGGAACCGTCCTGGGGACGTTCTCCGGTGCCGGTCCCGTCTTTGGCGCCATAGCCTTTGCCCTTGCCCTGACCGGAGCCGCTGCCGTCGCACTGCCCGGAACCCTGACCCTTGCCCTTTCCTCCGCCTCTTGCCTGACCACCACCTCCACCGCCACGGGCCATAAGGATATTCATGCCGTCATTCTGGAGATCAGCAGCCATCTGGTGTGTGGATTGGGTTTGGTGGCTAAACCAACCAATGGTATCACCCGGGCGGGTATCCGCGCTGAGGGGTGTTCCCCAGGCAATCACGATCATCCCCAGTCCCATGCCGATTGCTTTTACCCATCCTGTACGCTTTCGAAATTTTCCGGGTATCTGTTTCATTTTTGAACTCCTTTCTGTGATCCCTGCGGCCACTAAATGGACGCGGAGCGTCCCCTGCGCCTTCCCACGCGGGGGCGTGGGAACGAGAGGAACACCGGACCTTGGGCATAGACGTCGGACAAGCGAAACCTCACTCATGTTTGATTCACGCCCTGATCTCCAAACAAAGAACCCCGTTCTTCCGGTGTAGAAGAAACGGGGTTTTATTTATCCGTGAACATTTACTTTCCTCATCTTATAGGAAAAAGATCGTTTCTCTGTCACGTTTACAGATTGTACTATTCTATAGCACAAGACGATGAGGAAATCAAACCATATAAATCATTGTTAATACCAGTTATGACTGATACTTTTTTTCATCTGGTGAATTGCGCTAAGGCGGCGAAGCCGCAACCAAAATGTCTCGCGCAAAGACGCAAAGGCGCAAAGATTTTTTTGTTTTTTGTGACAGAAAACTAGGTGATAAGGTGCTAACCAAGGGAATCCACCACGGATTGGACATCCTTCAATGAAGCCGGAAAGTAGTTTACACTTTATTGTTTTCGCTTTTATCCCTCCAGGAGAGAATACACATTTGATGCTTTATCGTTTGAGAAATCCAGTGGCCTGTTCACCGGTTTCCTGATGCCATGCGTGTGGCTTCGGGCATGCGGCGGAGCTGGAACATGCTCCATATGCCGAATAAAGGTCCGGGGGCGAGGGCCGCAAAGGCCCATTCCCAGCCAATGAGATCAACCAGGGGCGGTATGATGCGGATCGAAACCAGGGTCAATAGAAATCCAAGGGTGGTTTGAACAGTGAGCGCCGTACCCACATAGCGAGGGTCGGTAAGCTCGCTGACAGCCGCGCTGAATTGGGCGCTGTCGGATACGACAGTGACCCCCCACAGGATGCAGAGGACTGTCAGGAGCCCGGGAGTGGAGAAGAAAATCCCTGCGCACAGCGTGCATGCGCCCGACAGGACCAGGCTGACCATCGTCACACGCGTTCGACCGAAACGATCGGCGAGAAAACCGGCCACCAGGCTGCCTAAAGCACCCGCTGCAATAACTGCAAATCCCGCCAGACGCGCCGACACGATGCTCCAACCGGCTGCATTATAACTGACAAGCAGGAACATAGGGACCCATGTCCACATTCCGTATAATTCCCACATGTGCCCCAAATACCCAAAATTAGCAAGCCGCGTGGGCCTGTGGGCAAGCACCCTCCCCGCAAAACGCCAGTTGAAGGGCGCCGTTCCTGTCAGGAAGGGACCCCTGGACACCCCTGCCCACACAATAAACGCACCAAGGCCAGCCAGGGCGGAGGTCACCAGAAGTACCGTGCGCCACGGGGGCATGCCCTCGCCCCCAAGAAGCGGGAGCGCATTGAGGAGATGGGGAATCGACTTCCCCAGAACAATTCCACCCACCAGCAAACCGATACCCAGTCCACGGTCTTCCTTACACCATGTTGCAGCTAATTTCATGCCGGGTGGATAGGTGCCGGCAAGGCCCATACCGGTAAGAAAACGTAACAGGAGGGCAAGAGAGGGAGCATAGTCGAGAAGTGCAATCCCCCCGTTGGCGGCCGCACCTCCTAAAGCACAAACAGCGATCAGACGACTGGGAGAAATGCGGTCGGCCAGGTTCAAAAGGGCAATAAGGAGAGCTCCAGCCACAAAGCCGATCTGGACACTCATGGTCATCCATGATTGCTCCGCTCCCGTAAGCTGCAATTCTTCCGTCATTTGCGGCAGGATCGCCGAGGCAGAAAACCAGAGGCCAAAAATAAAGACTTCCGCCACCGTCAGTAGGGCGAGGTTGCGCCATTTCTCAGTGGCGGAGATAACCATTTCTATTTCCCAAGAATAGCATTCAACTGATCCAGGTAGCTCTGGAACGCAGGGCGTAATTGGAAATGGGTCGTACCCGCTTTTTCCTCAAGGGATTTAAGGAAATTATATGGAATGGCCTTTTGCTTCATGTTGACCAGCCAGGCGGGAATATATCCCCTGGGATCCAGGTAGAACATAAACAATATTTCAGTGCGTCGTTTGCCGACCGGTCGCATACAGGTTTGCCCTGTAAACATGAACGCCCTGACATTGCCTTTTTTAACCGGATAGGATGGATCCTCTACCGAAAAGATATCAATTACCAGGTACTTTTTCTCCCGGTCCAGCCGGAGCGTATTGCGCAGCAGCAACTCCCTTCCCGAAAAAGGCCAGGGCATTCTATTGACGCTGTAGGTGATGCCGTCGAGGTCGGAGAACTCTTTTACGAGATACTTGAATTCGATATCCGGCATCCATTCTTTGGATATTTCGACCTTACGAAGGATTTCCATAATCTGGTCAATGGGGGCATTCAGGGTACCGGTCGCTTTGAAAGCCAGGAGACCGGAATCCGGTGCTTCCTGGGAATAAACATCTATCCCGTCCTGGCTGAATATCTGCTTCCAGGCGCCATCGAAAGAAAGAGTCGGTGTTTCGGAATTGAAGGCTGCAAAACCCTTTAGGGTAAAAACCAAGAAAAGCAACAGGCATAAAAAAAATAATAAACGGGTTTTCATTTTGTCTTTCCGTGAAATATATCAGCCTTGATCATCGTTTCGGCCATATTTATTGAGTTATCCCTTTGATGGCATAGTCTCATCGGGCTAAGCATTAAGAGGCTATACTCGTTATTTTTAGCGCCAACGACGCGTGACAGAATTGCTAATCTTCCAAATTAACCATATATGGGGTAATTTCAAGAAAACCACCAAGAACTTGAGGGATTGAAAGAGAAAAGTGGACCGTTTGCTGGATTTAACACGAAAAATCCCCCTGCCTCTCTTTACAAAGAGAGGGCCAGGGGGATTTGGAGGGAAAATTGGGATTCAATATTTGAATTAGTACCTTATTTCCTGGTTTTCTGTCATAAAAAGCAAGAAAATCTTTCTCTCTTTGCGCCTTTGCGTCTTTGCGCGAGACCTTTTGGTTGCGGCTATCCGCCTTAGATCTACACCTATCCCATGAATTTCTCAATTTTAACAGCGCTTACCTTGAATTCCGGGATCTTGGCAACCGGATCAAAAGCCTCTGCATCGGTCAACACATTGGTGGGGGTTTCCCCAAAATGAATGGGAAGAAAGACGGTACCCGACTTCACCGAGTCCGTTAACCTTGCGGGCGCCTCTACCCGGCCCCTCCGAGACGAAAGAACGACTACGTCGCCATTCTTTACTGCCAACCCTGCCGCATCTTTGGGATGGATATCCACGTACCCCGTTTTCTGCTCCACATCGAGGTGTGGAGAAGTCCTTGTCATTGTGCCGGTGTGAAAATGGGCGAACATCCGCCCGGTGGTCAGGAAAAACGGATATTCTTCGTCCGGCATTTCGGCAGGATCCTTGTAGTCGACGGCAAAGAACTTGCCTTTACCACGGGCAAATTGGTCCTTGTGCAGGTATGGGGTTCCCGGATGTTCCGTATCCGGACAAGGCCATTGAAGGCCGTCCAGACCGATTCGTTCATAGGTCATTCCGGAATAGCTCTTTGGCGTCAACGAGGCCATTTCATTGAAAATTTGTTCCGGGGACTCATAGTTCATCTCATATCCCATCGCGGTTGAAAGCCTGCTGACAATTTCCCAATCGGCCAATGTATTCCCAATGGGCTCAATCGCTTTTCGGATTTGCATGCAACGACGTTCCGTATTGGTAACTGTACCTTCTTTTTCGGCCACCGATGCCGCAGAAAAAACCACATCCGCCACCTGGGCGGTTTCTGATAGGAAGAGTTCCTGAACCACCAGGAATTCCAACTCTTTCATGGCATGATCCAGGTGGTTCCAGTCCGGATCGCTCAGTTTCGGGTTTTCGCCGATTACATATAGACCTTTTAACTTGCCTGACAACATAGCCGGGATCATGTCGGTAATGGTCAAACCCGGCTTGTCTGAAAGCGGTCTTCCCCATGCCTTGGAAAATTTCTCCCGTACGTCGATATTAGCAACCGGCTGATAGCCTGTCATGACGTTGGGTAATCCACCCATATCGCAGGCGCCCTGGACATTGTTCTGCCCCCTCAATGGATTCACACCCCCTCCGTGCACTCCCACATTCCCGCATAGCATCGCCAGGTTACAACAAGACTTGACGTTGTCCACACCGGTAGTGTGCTGGGTTATGCCCATGGCGTACAGCAGACTCGCTGGTGGATGGGTGGCGTAGAGTTCCGTCATCTCCTCCAGATCATCGGGACTGATCCCGGTAATGGCCTGGACCTTCTCAGGGGTATACTCATAAACCTTCTTTTCAAGGGCTTCGTAGTCTTCGGTTCGTTGTGCGATATATTCCTTTGCATGCCAGCCATTTTTGATAATGATGTGCATCATACCATTCAGCAAGGCCACATCACTTCCCAATCGTTGATTGACTGCCACGTCTGCAAAGCGGGAGAGCTGTATATTTCTTGGGTCCGCCACAATCAGTTTCGCTCCCCTTTCCTTAGCCCTCATAATACGCCTTGCGATTAAAGGGTGACAGGCCGTTGTATTGGAACCGATGACAAAAATACAGCCCGAATCCTCGATTTCCGCAATAGAGTTGGTCATTGCCCCACTCCCGAACGCGGCGGCCAGCCCGGCCACCGTGGAAGAGTGTCAGAGACGGGCGCAGTGATCCACGTTATTGGTGCCAATCACTGCACGGGCAAATTTCTGGGCCAGGTAATTCTCTTCATTGGTGATCTTGGCAGAGACCAGAACACCAATACTGTCAGGACCATATTTCTCGATAATTTCCCGGAATCGATCCGCGGTGAGCCCAATTGCCTCGTCCCAGTCGGTTTTGATGAATCTGCCGAAGGTTTTGACCAAAGGTTGCTTCAATCGCATAAAACTGTTCACATGTTCATGAAGATTCCAGCCCTTGATGCACAGCTTTCCCTCATTTACCGGATGGGTTTTCATCGGTAATGTGCCGGCGATTTTTCCATTGATCACTTCAAAAAGAACTCCACAGCCTGTTCCACAATATGAACAGACCGATGGCACTAATTTACACTCCATTTCCGACTCCTTACTATTATACCTAAAAGCTGCAGTTAGCGCTTAGCGGTTACATAGCCCTATAAAATAAATCGTTTACGGAAAAACGGCGCAGCATCAAAAAGTGAAAGTTGAAATACAGAAAAGACTAATCTAAACTGTTTACATCATTAAGCTAACGGCTAATTGCTCAAAAGCTAATTGCTGCGTCTAGGTTATAGGGACGAGTCCGCCGATGCTACTCCAATAGGCTTAGGTTCCAGCGTTACGCTATCACCCAATATACTGAAAGGAGGTTGCTCAACACTGGTCCCGGTCTCATAGTCGAACAGATCCACAACAAGGTCATTGACTTTCTGGTAAAGCAATCGCAACGGGATATCCATCGGGCAGGCATCCTCGCACAACCCGCAATCGATACAACGCCCGGCCATATGCACGGCCCGCACCATATGAAAGATAGGCACGTCAGGAACAAGCGGCCCGGTTCTAACGAGCTCATCATGTTCAAGACTGCACTCCTTGCAAAAGCAAACCGGGCAGATATTCCGGCAACCGTAACACTTGATGCATTTTTGAAATTCGTACATCCATCTGTCGAGACGCTCTGTCCCGCCATAAGCTTCCACATCTTCGAGAGGCATATTGTTGTCTACACCCACTTGCTTTTTGTAGGCGCCCACGCTTTCAGGCTCCAGATAGGAGCAATCCCCGTGTTCCTTAAGCCGGGAAGGGCAACAATTTACATCCAGGGTGGTTATATTGTCCGGATTGAGCTGATTCCAGAGATACAAAACATTCAGTGCCCGACCGTTGCAGTCACGGGCAAGCATTCCGATTTTAATGCCCGGTTCCTCTGCAGCCATATGCGTGGCAATTTTTTCCAGAGAGTAGCGCACCGGACTGAGCACAAGATCCGCCACCTCGTCAAGACGTTCTTTCACGAAACAATAGGGCAACGGATGATGATCTATTTCCTTATATCCCAGAAAGACATCAATAGTGCCGTCTTCAAGCCAGGTTTTGACTTTGTTGTTCATAAACAGTCTCCTTCAAATCCAATCCCAGCAGCCCTGCAGCTGCCGCCTTGCTCTTATCGGAAAACGTCGAAATCGGATTCGGCCCCAATGATTTTATTTTATCCGTAAAATCCGTAACTACTTGAACGAATCTCTGGGCTTCCGCCGAAGAAATCCATGCCAGATCCAACCGCTCTCCAAGACCCAACATCCCTAACAGTCCCTGCAAGAACGTAATCCTTTTAACCGTCATGTAATTACCATACAGGTAATGGCAGTCGCCAACGTGTCAGCCCCCGACCAGCACACCGTCGGCGCCATCTTGAAAAGCTCTCAAAATATGATGAGGCGATACAGTGGCCGAACACATAACGCGCACAGGCCTAATATTGGGGGGATAGGTCAATCGGCTGACACCGGCCAGATCGGCCGCCCCGTAGGCACACCAATTGCACATAAAAGCAATTATTTTTGGTTCAAATCCGTCTTCTTTCACAACGCTCTCCTCATAATCTTTCATTAAAATAATCAGGCAACCAACGCTGCCTTGATCTGAGCATAGAGTTCTTTATTACTAAATCCCATTAAAACCGGGGCCTCGGAAGGACAGGTGGCCGCACAAGCGCCACAGCCTTTGCATAAAGCCTCGTTTACTTCAGCAACCTTGCTGCCGTCGTTGAAAGATATTGCCCCGTAAGGACATACATTGATGCATGCAAGGCACCCGGAACAGAGTTCCGCATCAATAGAGCAGACAATACCGCCTACTTTGATGGTGTCCATGGAAAGGACGGTTAATGCCCTTGATGCAGCGGCCTGGGCCTGTGCAATACTTTCATCGATTGGCTTCGGGTAGTGGGCCATACCACAGAGGAAAACGCCATCATTGGCAAAATCAACCGGTTTCAATTTCTGATGGGCTTCCAGGAACCATCCATCAGCATCTATGGGAACCTTAAAAAACTGGGCCATGGCATGGTCCTTGTGGGAAACAATGGCCGTGGCAAGGCAAAGGATATCTGCACGGGCAATGAGTTTCCGATCAAGAATCGGATCCCTGAATTCAATGGCCACCCCGTCGCCATCCGCGGTTACCACAGGCTTTTCGTCTTTGGAATAGCGGATAAAAAGAACTCCTTCGGACCTTGCCTTTCTGTAAAGATCTTCCCGGGCCCCATAGGTTCTCATGTCCCGGTAAAAGACATAGATCTCCGCATCCGGATTCCTGCGCTTGATTTCCAACGCGCTTTCAACGGTATGTGTGCAGCAAACCTTTGAGCAATAGGGATGTTCTTCATTCCTCGACCCAACACATTGAATAAATGCCACATTTTGAGTCTTAACCAGCCGGGGATCGTCATTCTGGAAAAGCTGATCCATTTCCGAATGCGTCAAAACCGCCTTATGTTTTCCGTACAGGTATTCGTCAGGTTTATATTCTTTGGCGCCGGTTGCAAAAACAGCTACGCCGTGCTCGATCGTCTCTTTGGAGGTTCCCTTCGTCACTTCGGTTTTAAAATTACCGATAAATCCATCCACACCGGTAATAGAGGAATTCTCATGAATGGTTATTAAATTTTCCGAGGTGAATTCGTCGACAAGTTCCTTTACAAAGGTTACTACCTTCTCACCCTTGTGTGTGCTGTAAAGCGTCAAGGCATTCCCACCAAACGAATCGGTCTTTTCTACAAGATCGACAGGATAACCCTGGCGGGCCAACGAAAGGGCCGCCGTCATACCGGAGACGCCCCCGCCAACCACGAGAGCGGACTGTGTGATGGATAGATCCGTTTGTTGCAAAGGGCTCAATAGATCAGTCTTGGCCACGGCCATGCGCACGAGGTCCTTCGCCTTTTCCGTGGCTGCATCCGGATCGTCAGCATGGACCCAGGAATCGTGGTTCCTGATATTGGCCATCTCAAAGAGATATTTATTCAGGCCTGCATTGATGAGAGTTTCCTGGAATAACTCCTCGTGGGTCCTGGGCGTACACGCGGCAACGACCACGCGGTTCAAGCCCTTTTCCTTGATGACATCCGTCATCTTATCCTGTGTATCCTGCGAACAGGTAAAGAGGTTCTCCTCCACATAAACCACGTGGGGCAGCGTCTTTGCAAATTCCGCCACCTCCGGGACCCTTACCACTCCTCCGATATTTATCCCGCAATTGCAGATAAAAACCCCTATCCTCGAAGCCTCCCGTGCTATGTTTCTCTCTTGCGGCGTAACAACTTCTCTTGTCTCGGTGTTACGCGCAGGGGCCAAATGCTCTGTCGCCGCACAGGCAGCGGCGCTGGCCTCCATAACCGATTGAGGGATATCCTTTGGACCGGTGAAGGCACCGCAGGCATAAATTCCCGACACGGATGTGGCTACAGGGTGAAAACTATCTGACTGGGTGAAATGGTATTGATCTAGATCAATGCCGAGGCGCTTTGAAAGGTCGATAACATGTTCATCGATTTCCATCCCTGTAGAAAGGACAACCATATCAAATGTCTCTTTCTGCAGACATCCCTCTTCATCCACATAACGCACCACAAGGTCATCCGTCCCCTCCAGGGGTTCCACGGAATGAACGCGGGACCGGATAAAATTCACCCCGTTTTCCTTGGCATTTTCATAGTAGCGATCAAAATCCTTCCCGTGGGTCCGCATATCCATGAAAAATACGGAGCAATCCAAGGGGACCTTGCTATGTTCCTTTGCAATAACCGTCTGTTTGACCGCGTACATACAGCATACTGAAGAACAATAGCCATTGTCGCAAAGGTTCATATCCCTGGAACCCACGCATTGAAACCAGGCGATTCTTCCGGGTTTTTTTTCATCGGAAGGCCTTGCAAGATGGCCCATGAAAGGACCGGTCGCGGAGAGAATACGCTCAAATTCCAAAGACGTAACGACATTCGGAAGGGTGCTGTATGAGTAGGTATCATACCGGCTTGGATCAAAAGACTTAAATCCGGGGGCCATAATCACAGAGCCTACATGGTATGTCATTTCCTCTTCTTGCTGATCAAAATCAATCGCCCCTGCCTCGCAGAATTTCTCACATGCCCTGCATTTCCCATTCTTGAAAAAGATGCAGTTATCTTTATCAATGGCGTATTTCAAGGGAACGGTCTGTGAATAGGGCACATAAATGGCCTTGCGTTTGATTAAACGCTCGTTATAGACGTCATCCACCTTTTTCGGGCATTTTTCCGCACAGGTTCCACAGGCAATACATTTATCCGTATCCACATATCGGGGATGGTGTATAACATTCACGCTGAAATCGCCCTCTTTCCCCGAGATTTCTTTTATTTCACTCAGCGTTAACAATTTTATATTGACGTGCCGGCCGACCTCGACCAGTTTAGGCGCCAGGATTCACATGGAACAATCATTGGTTGGAAAAGTCTTGTCCAACTGGGCCATGACTCCACCAATGCCCGGGGTTTTCTCAACCATGTAGACATAAAAGCCCGAGTTCGCCATATCCAGGGCAGCCTGCATTCCTGCAATTCCCCCGCCGACTACCATGACGGCGCCCAGAACGTTTTGGACTTTTTTTTCTTTCATTTTTGACTCCTCATTGATAAAATTTTCTTTTCTTACTTTATCCTTTGCTCCGATTTAGGAGCCTCGGGCGGTTTTGCAACCAAAAAGCAGGGAATTTTTCGAAAACGTAGAACCTTGTGCAACACTGTCATTAATACGGGAGGATGTGAAAAAAGTCACATAGTCGGTCCATACTAGACATGTCAGTTTTTTGTCAAATGGAACAACCCAGGGTTTTTCAACATTGCGTCCAGGGCGGATAAACAGCAACGACAGCGTATTGGATATTGAGTGCCCGCGATCACAATAAGATATGCAGCCACTATTTTGAAACGCTAATAACTTTGCCGCTCCAACCTTTTGTAAATAAACTTCAGTTGCTTTTGGTTCAATTCCCCCACGTTTTCATTGATCCATCTTAGATCACCCGAAGTGATAGCTGCTTTGGCATCGCTTATCAACTGGGCATTTTCTAACGCTTCAGAACCTAATTCCATTAAATCGGTCCAAAATTTTTCGTCATCAGCCGCACGACTTAATACGCTGAGAACTTCACGTTTTTGAATTAGTGAAAAGAGATGAAAAGGGCCGGCATCATGATGTTGAAGGGCTTCGTTAATAGCCGTCTTGATCTGATCATCCGTAAATGGCTTCGGCAGAAAATCATGCGCTCCCAATCCCAGGGCTTCCGCTGCAATGGGTTGCGTCCCAACACCCGTTATGACAACGACTTCCATTTCCGGCTTTTTTTCTTTAATTCGTTTTATCACTTCCATGCCGCCCATACCGGGTAATTTCAAGTCTGCTATAATCAAGTCAAAGTTTTTTTCCTCGAAAAGCTCAAGGGCAGCCTCACCTGTTTCAGCCAGCTCAATATCATAGCCAGCCTCCGTTAAAATCATATCCAATGCCGCAGAGATGGCAATATCATCTTCCATTACTAAAATATGTGTTTTTTCCATAATATTTCTCCTCAAAACCAGATGAGTCTTCAAAAAACCAGTGAAAATGTTTCTCCAAATTATCAGAGGTAATATTGATTGTCAATGCTAGCGTTGGTTATATCAGGGGCTCTGTTTTGACACTTTGGCATCTGGAGCCGGGACCTCGTCGTATAAAGCGCGCAAAAACAGACTCGCATCATTTTTCTTCGTATGTCACCGATCGCCATAGGAGTCTTCGATGGCTTGCAACAGCTCGTCTTCGGTAAACGGCTTGCCCAGATAGTTATCAGCCCCCTTTCTCATTGCATCAACAGCATTTTGGATACTGGAGTATCCGGTCATGACAATTGTGCACAATTCGGGTTTTTCTTCTCGGACGACCTTCAAGATATCCATGCCGTCGATATCGGGCAACTTCATGTCCAACAGAAGAATATCATAAGCGCCCTCACGAATGGCATCCAATCCGGCCTTCCCGTCGTTCATCGAGATTACCGTGTGGCCCTTTTCCGACAAAACCAACTCACAGGCATCGCAAATAACATTTTCATCATCAATGACCAGTATCCTAAGCGGTTTCATTATGCGCCCTCCCTTCCGTTGGGATTTTCAGTCAGGATGGGGAATTCAATCGTAAAACGAGTCCCTTTACCCAGTTCACTGAAAACCTGGATGTTACCTTCATGATTCTCAATAATGCCGTAACTGACGGATAATCCGAGCCCGGTTCCACTGGAGCGGGTTGTATAGAAAGGCTCAAAGATTTTTTTTAAGTTCTCTGCGGAAATGCCGCAGCCGTTGTCAGCAATTTCGACCGTGATTTTGTTTTGCTGCGATTCCAAGGCGCTGCGAACAGTAACCTGGCCATGGTCTTCGACGGCGTGCAAGCCATTGAGCAGGAGATTGATAAATACCTGCTCGATCTGATTTTTATCTAAGAACGTCTTTTCCATGTTCTGAGCCAGCTCTGTTTCAACAACAACGTGCCGTAAGTAAAACTCGTTTGCCACAACGCCCAGAGCGGTTTTGATAACATCGTTGATGTCGACGAAGATTTTTTGAGGCTTTTCATCCCGTGAAAATTCGAGTAGCCCCTGGATGATGGTTTTGCACCGCTGAGTTTCCCTGATGATAATTTTTAAGCCTTTTTCAAGGGGACCTCCCGCCGGAACTTTTTTGCTCATGTTGGAGCTGAAAAGCAGGATGCCGCCCAGGGGGTTGTTGATTTCGTGAGCAATTCCAGCGGCCATACGCCCCAACGATGACAATTTTTCCATATGGGCCGCCAGGTGCGTGAAGTGTTCCCGCTGGTTTTCCATAAGTCGGACCCGCTCAATGATACAGGCGCATTGCTCAGTCACCGTGACAATAAAATCCAGTTCGTCTTCGGAAAACGCCCTTTGTTCGCTCAAATAGATGCGAATCATCCCTATCACCTTCTGCTGGATGGCCAAAGGGACGTCGAGCATCATGCGAATGCCTTCACCCCACGTTTGCTGCGGATATTCAACACGGGGGGCATTCCAGATATCCGTAATGATCTGAACTTTGTGCAGTTCGAATGTCTCATTTAAAATTTTTTCGGTGGTAACAGGACCTTTGGAAAGATAGCGCTCACCTAAACCATAGGCTGCACCCACCTCGAACAGATCGGTTTCTCTATCAAGAATCCTGAGCAGGGCGCCTTTGGCATTCAGCGCTTCGGTAGCTTTCCTGACCACCTTATCGAGTACCTCTTGGAGGCTGAGGTCACCCTGCATAGAATGAATGATATCACGAAAGGTTTTGAAATAGTTCTCAAATTTAGCTGAATCTGTGATCATAATCCCCCCATTTGAACATCATACCGAAACACCCGGTCATTAATGCAACCAACAAGGCTTCGCGGCGTAGGATATAGACTCAATTGGAAGATTTTGTCAATGATTTTTTAAATGGACTTGGTGTCGTGTCTGCGTTTCAGCTTTCAGGAGCAGGGACAATTCCCTGTTTCTTTTTTTCAGCTTTGCCCCACTGAACTTTATCGATATAGTTTTATTAGACAACATGTTTCCGGTTGATCCTTTAGTCACGAATTGCAGAGTGCTTTAAGTCCGCTTTTAATTCATATTGCCCTTCACCAGGCACCCTGGAGATAGCAAATCCCAATTTCCGGGCCAGGGCAATCATATGGGTATTTTCCGCAAGGACAATTCCCCAGATAGATTCCAACCCTCTCTCTTTTGAAACTTTAATCAGATGTTCCATCAAGGCCGCACCGACCCCCTTCCCCTGCCACGGATCACTCACAACTACGGCGAACTCCGGTTCTATCCCTCCCGCCTTCGTCATGAGACGTGCCACCCCTAATATTTCTCCTTCGGGTTGGGATTGTTCCATGGCCACCAAGGCCATATCGCGATCATAGTCAAGCTGGGTGAGACGGACCATCATCTTCTTGGAAAACGATTTCATTGGGCTGAAAAACCGGGAATAGATGCTCTCGCGCGATAAACCCTGCAAAAATTTCAGCAGGAGAGGTGTGTCTTCAGGCTTAATGGGCCGGATAAAAAGATCCTCTCCACCTGCGATCTGCCTGATCACCTCATACTGGTCCGGGTAAGGGCTGATAACAAGGTGAAGCGGAGAGGCAATTTCCGAAGGCCTGATAATCACACGGGCATCCACGGCGCATGGGCTATCTCCCATCAGGATCAAGGGGTTGATATCCAATTCGGCAATTTCTGGAAAATCAATAACCAGTTGCGATAAACCGATCAGGATCTCTTCCAGTCTTCCTAAATCCGCAGGGGGCCGGTTGCGATAGCCTTTAAGCAGGTTATACACCCGGGTGCCCTCCATGAGCCTACGAGCCAACAGCCTGTTTAAGGGCGGGAAAGCGATGGCCTGATCTTTAAGGATTTCGGTCATGATCCCACCCATCCCAAACAGGATAACCGGACCAAAAAGCGGGTCCTTTTTACTGCCTAGGATCAGTTCGTAATCCGTCCGGTCCACCATTGATTGAATAGTCACCCCGGTAAGTTCAGCATCCGCGTCATAGGCATGGGCATCTACCAGAATTTTCGCAAAGGTTTCCCTGATATTTTTGTCGCCGCGCAGATTGAGCTGCACTCCATTGGCGTCAGACTTATGAGAAATATCCTTGGAACAGATTTTCATTGCCACGGGATATCCAATCTCCCGGGCCATATGTACCGCTTCGTCCTCAGAAACAGCCAGTCTGGTTTGATTGACAGGTATACCATATGCTGATAACACTTCCTTGGATTCTATCTCCGTAAGAAAGGATTGTTTCTTCCGGAGTGCCCCGGTCACAATCGCCGCAGCCCCGCCTTTATCAAATTCCAGTTTGCGGTGGAGTTTCGGCGGTGTTTGCTGGAGCAATTCAAGATTCTGCGCATAGGAATTCATATACATAAACGATTGAATAGCCCGCTCAGGGGTCTCATAGGTCGGAATTCCCGCCCTGCTGAAGATTTCCCGTCCCTTCTCCACACTTTCCCCTCCCATCCAGACCGCAAAGACCGGATAGGACTTCCCCCGCAAGACCTCCGACAGGATTTCCGCCACATCAGCGGCATCGCTGACGGCCTGCGGTACAAAAACGATCACCAATCCGTTGATCTCCGGCGCTGAAGCACATACATCAACTGCACGCCGGTATCTTTCAGGGGTGGCATCTCCTAAAATGTCAATGGGATTTCCTCTGCTCCAGAACGAGGGAAGAAATTCATCCAATTGTTTTTTGGTTTCCGGCCGCAGGGAAACCGGTTCCAACCCGTACTTGGCAAGGGCATCTGCAGCCATAACCCCGGGCCCCCCGGCATTGGTGATAACCGCCAGTCCGGAACCCTTGGGAACCGGTTGTTTGGCCACCAGTTCGGCACAGTCAAAAAGCTCTTCAATGGTGTCGACACGAACAATTCCGGCTCGCATGAAGGCCGCATCATAGATAGCGCCTTCCCCTGCCATAGATCCGGTATGGGACGCGGCAGCCTTCGCGCCTGCCGCGCTTCTTCCTGACTTGAGTACAATAATCGGTTTGACACGGGAAACGGCCCTGGCCGCGCTCATGAATTTGCGAGGATAGGTCACCCCTTCCATGTAGAGAACGATACTGCTCACATCAGGATCGTTGCCCAGATAGTCTATCAAGTCTCCAAAATCCGCATCTATCATGGAACCGACACTTACAAAATGGCTGAAACCAATCTGCTTCTTTAAAGAGAGATCGAGTATAGCCCCGATAAGCGCCCCACTTTGCGAGATAAAGGCCATTTTCCCGGGCAGGGGCATCTGGCTCGCGAATGTGGCATAAAGATTTGCTTCGGCGGAAATAATCCCGACGCAGTTTGGGCCTATAATGCGAATGCCCCCTTTCTCTGCCTCTTTTTTGATATCCGCCTCTATTTCACGGCCCTTCTCTCCTGTCTCTTTTCCGCCGGCGGAAATGATAATGGCGCCTCCAACCCCTGCCCTTACACATTCACCGATGATGGAAGGCACCGTTTTCATAGGAGTGGCGATAACGGCAAGATCAACCGATTCTCCCACATCCCCAATCGAAGGATAAGCAGAGAGGCCGCTTATCACCGGGTGTTTGGCGTTAATCGGAAAGATTTTTCCCTTATACCCACCCTTTTGAATATTCCGGATCAGGGCACGGCCGATACTGCCTTTTTTATCACTCGCGCCAATCACTCCTACGGATTCTGGCCTGAAAACCTTATCTAGATTATAAATGGTCATAGAGATTACCTTTCAAACCTCAGGAAATTTAGTTTTTCAATCTTCCAGAAAATCCTTTTCTTTCTTATGCCATTCGGTTCCAAACCGCTCCTCAAAAAAGGCGCCAAATCGTTCACGCCAACGCCACCATAAATGCATCCCATTTTTCCTGGCCTCTAATACATCATTCAGATAGGTCGCAATTTCGGCCATTTTATCTTTGGGAACAAAAGAAGCAGCGCCTTTCCTGTACGAGGTTACCGTATCTTCAGCACTCAATGCGTGACCGGTCAGCATAACGGGTACGATTTTCTTCTGTTTGGCAATTTCTAAAAGTTTATACCCATCAACGCCCATGATATCTAAAATAGCTATATCAAAGTCTTGGGTTTCTAAAAGCGATTTAGCCTTATCGAAACTCGAGGCTTTCACTATTTCGCACATGGTTAGCATCTCTTCTAATGTTTCCAAAACATCCGGTTCATCATCTACAATGAGGATCTTTTTATCATCCAACAGCTTTTTTCTTACAATGACGCATGTTGCATCAGCCGAATTGACAACCTTCGCAGCAACGTTTCCAAGGCCTGTCTTGTTATTGCCCAACCCTCGGTTGCCGATTACAATCATATCCACATTATTGTATCCGGCATAATCAAGAATCTCTGCAGCAGGATCTCCACTAATTATGCTTTTTACGATATGCTTGATACCCCTCGATTTCAGTTCATTTTCGGCTTTGTCTAATATCCTTTGCCCTAAAATCTCTAAATACACTGCATCCGGAGCCTCTTTAATTTTTTCGCCATAAATATAATCCATGACCCCTTTGGGGACTTCCGTATTCTCCACAACATGAACCAGATGAACAGCGGCGCCTTCTTGCCTCGCTGTTTTTGAGGCGAACTCAATAATTCTAACTGCATGCCGCGCTCCATCCAATGGAACAAGAATCTTTTTCACCATTTTTGTCTCTCCTCCTTTATGCCTCGATGTCAGGTCCCCTTAAGTAAATCACCATATTCGCGACCCCGACGGGGAATTCGTTCTCGGTTTCAAAAATATCACTTTATTCTTGTGCGCCCTTTTCGCGCCGTGTGTAATTTTACTCATTTCCTACAAAAGCATAAAGTATGCCATAAAAATCGGATCTCGTATGAAACAGTTGGGTTCGGGGTTCAAAGGTTTCCCGCTTTCGCTTCGCTTTAGACGGGATCTTCGACAAGGCTTGGGCCGCCGCCGTTCTCCTCATTCCCATGCTCTGCGTGGGAATGCGTAAAACAGGAAATTTAAAACTGGATGCCTACGATCGGTGAAACCCGAATACTGACATCCGACGAGAAAAACTTCTTTCTCGATCTGATCTCCCTGATCATTTCTAAAGCTACAATTCGAAAAACTCCGAAATTCTTTTCGCAAAACTCCGAAATCATAGAAGTCGAAGTATTCCGTTCAAAAAATCATAAGAGATCCCCGTGCGGGGCAATGACCGTACAGGGATCTTTTAGTATTAAGAACAGATAGATAGGGACTAGCGCTCTATATTGCTCCTTTGCGGGGGAAGTAGACGCTGACTCTTGGGTAACCAAGGGTCCTGAGGGCATAATAGGTCATTGCCGCATCTTTAATGGAATCGGAATAGCATACGATCTCGGCGTACTTGGGAACGCCTGCCCCTTCGTACACTTTAATAAGCTCTTCTGCGCTTTTGAGATTTCCGTTCTCATCAAGGTTCTGGTTCCATGGAATGTGCTTGTACTCATTGGCGGGCACCCCGGTTGGGTGAGCATCCTTTGAAGAGACGACCCACAACCTTGGAAAACCGAAGAAGTCCGGTTTCACTTCGGGGTCAACAAGGCGTTTGTCCTTCTGGGTCGTCGCCACAAAGTTCTCCGGGCTGATGGCCACGTCGAATTTGGTCTTGGGATAGGCCATGATCGGCTCATCTTTCGTGAGTTTGAGATTCCAGTCATTCCATCCGGTCACCCCGCCCTTCATGATAGAAACATTGGGCTGGCCAAGGTATTCCAGGAGCCAGAACATGAGGCTCGCGGCATCCCCCTTATGCTCATCATAAATAACCACCTCTTTCTGTCTACCGATCCCCTTCTGTCCCAAAAAGGTCTCCCAGTCCTTCAGGCTCATATTCCTGCTCATGAGATCAAGGACAGGAATGTTGACGGCATAGGCAATATGGCCCGTATTATATTGCTCTTCGGGCCGCACATCCACCACGATGGTTCCGGGATCCCTCAACAGGTACTGGATCCGCTTCCCTGCCCACCAGTGAACCCAGAGGGGATCTCTGATGAGATGCTCGTTCTGGTAGAGATGCATGGGCAGGTCTCTTGGATCCCGAAGCCACCCCATGGTGGCATCGTAGTAGACTTTAACATTGGGGTAACCCAGCACATGACGCAGGGTAAAATAGGCTGATGTGGAAGCCGGATTACCGCCGCAGTAAACAATGATTTCCTTTTCAGGAAGCACTCCCTGGGCTAAGTACTGCCTCTTCAGGACATCATAGGGTTTCCAGGTTTTGTCCTTCTGAAACTGATCAGGATACGGGGCCAGCACGGAACTGGGAATATGCCCCGGCCTGTTATAGGCCAGATACCCACCATAGAACCACTTTGAGGTCACTGCATAAACTACGATGGTGTCTTTTTTGAACAGCCTTGTCAGCACATGGTCCGTATCCACGATCATGGAAGGGTCTGCAATCCTTGCAACAAAATCACCCTGCTTTACTTTGGGGGCCTCCTTTGTGCTCGGATAGCCGTCACTAACCCATTTTGCCAATCCACCGTCGAGGATATAGGCATGCTTATGACCATGGTAAGTTAATGAGAAATGGAACATGGCGGCGTGGAAATGGGATCCTTCGTCATAGACAACCACGGTGGAATCATTATTGATACCAAGGTTCCGCATCACGGTTTGTACGTAATCAGGCGGCCCTGCATGCCATGCAAGAGAGGCATTGGGATCCACAAGAAGATCATCCCCGCCGTAAGATGTGTCAATCCCGTAAGAAATATAGTCCTCCCCACTGAATGAGCCATTTACCGCACCGGGAATGTGGTTTTTCAGATAATATTTGGTCTTGCTGACATCAATGATCACCAAGTTCGGATCATCCTTGTGATCCTCAAGCCATTTGGTATTCACCAGATGGCCCGTTCCCTGGGCCGTGGCGGTCCCTGCGATCAATAGCGCCACCCAGAAAAACGCCATCCCCAAAAGAATGGTTACTTTGCCCTTTGAGCTTTTACACCTATTCAACATAATTTTATTCTCCTTTTTTCGTATTTTTATTTTCCAGTTTTTAACTAAAACACCTTCCTCTTTTTTTATATTAAAACGTCTTCCTCCTTTTTTATCATGTAGGGGATTGTCCCTCTCGTTTTTTATTGAGCATAAAGCATGCCATCTACTTACGGCAGCAGCATTCTCTAAATATACCGTGTATAATCAGATTGTTAAGTTTACCGTCCTCATCACTCAATCACTTCACCTTCTTTCGCAAGAAACGCGTCAGGAAACCGTTTCCGGCATTCCTTTTCCATGTTGTAAAGAAAGCCGTCACTATGTTCCGGATCGTGATGAAAAAGAGCTGGTTTTTTCACTGCAGCCTGTTCAGCTATCTCCACGGCTTGCTCCCAACTGCAGTGTCCCCAACCCCTTTTATCTTTCAATTCATCCTGAGTGTATTGGGCATCGTGCATGAGAAGATCGGCATTTTTTGAAAGAGTCACTACATTACGATCTACTTCATCCACATATTCCACATCTGTGCAATAAACCAGCGTTTTCCCTTCTTCTACGATACGGTAGCCATATGCTCCTGCTGGATGATTGTGTTTGGAGGCTACAATCTCCAGCATAAACTATGCCATCAACGTTTTCATTTTGACGGATCTCCCTGTTTCCCTATATAGTGCATCCTAAACAAGCAACGCTGAAAAAAATACCACTGAGTGAATTGACGATATCACAACCTAAGAGAGGGCGATCCGTGCTTCAGAACTATCCCAAAAAGATGGTCTTAGCAAATAGCAAACAGGTTGAATGGACTACCCGACAAGGAAAGGTTATCCTAAGTTCTTTCTGCGAACCTGATGAAATCGCATCCTTAACGTTTATAGATGCTTACACAAGATACGCCGGATACAGGTCCATCGTTTCCAAGAAAGAAACCCTGGTCACAGCAGCTTCAAAGCCGGATGCGAATGTGACCCTGGTATTTACACCCGATGGAAAAATCATCGGATTTGGTATTTTGGAATACCCCCATCCCGGGGAACGCTGGGAAAGGGTAGGAAATGGGATCATGATGGAAATCTCGGTCATCGAGATCGGCAGGCCTTGGCGATCCCTCGGTATATCCAAAAAGCTTCTCCATTCCCTTATCGACCACCCGCTAAGAGAAGAGAAGATCTTCTACATGGTGGGGTACTCATGGACATGGGATTTGGAAGGAATATCTGCCATGGACTATCGGAATATGCTGATCAGTATATTTTCTCAGCAGGAATTTAAAACGTTCCGGACAAACGAACCGAATATCATGATGCGTCCTGAAAACCTGTTCATGGCCCGAATCGGCGCCAATATATCAGAGCCAATCCAGAGGAACTTCAAACAAGTACGGTTTGATTTTGACCTGTATCTTTGAAACCAAACGTTTGTCGTCGACAATAAAATCATTAGAGGTTTCATTATCCCGGTTTCCGTTTTGCTGAATAGAAGACGGGGGGAAGCAAAAATTTAGAAAAACCGCGAGATTTTTTTCGCAAAATATCGAAATAATATGGTGGGTGCGCCAATGCTTTTAGAATCAATCAGCGGATTTGTGAAATCTAAGAAAACATTTTTTCCGGCCTTCATGATTTGTTGGTTCATTCAATACCTTTTCATTTTCACCGCCATGGCGGGAAATCCGCCGGATGGATTCGTGTATGCGGATGAAACCATTTCCGGCGTGACCGTCGAATTACGTTACCGTACAGATGATAATTTTGTGGGCCGACCCATTGATGGGTATGAGGCAAACCGCTGTATTATAAGTAGAGAAACCGCACAAGCCCTTTCTAACGTTCAGAGAGAGTTGAAACCGTTCGGTTTTGCACTCAAAATTTTTGACGCCTATCGCCCTCAGAGAGCGGTTAATCATTTCGTTCGTTGGGCGAAAGATGTCGAAGATACGGAAATGAAGGTGAAGTACTATCCGGATGTGGAGAAAAGGGACCTTTTCAAAAAAGGGTATATCGCAGAAAAATCGAGTCACTCCCGGGGCAGCGCAGTAGATGTGACCATTGTTGCCATGGATCCGGAAGGCAATTTCAAGGAATTGGATATGGGATCGGGATTTGATTTTTTCAGCCCTAAATCATGGCCCTCAAATAGGTCTATCGGGCCTGCTCAAAGGGCACATCGCATGCTTCTCCAGTCCCTCATGGTTACAAATGGTTTTGTGCCCTATCCGGAAGAATGGTGGCATTTCACCTTGAAAAATGAGCCTTTCCCTGAAACGTATTTTGATTTTCCCATTCAATAATAACAACTTAACCGTTCCTCTACTCAACCGATTAACGAGGTCTAACCTAATATCGAGTCCTTGTTTTCTGTCTTCCCACAAAGACAATTCCGATTCCAATCACGGAAATCCACATGAAAATTGGCCACATAGACATTTTTTCGCAGCCGTAGTCTTCAAGGGTCCAAAGGAGGAAGTATAGAAAAAAATTAATTACTCCTATGATAATCAAAATTGTTCCAAAAGGTTTCATCGGAATCCCTCCCGTGCCCTTAGAGCAGACAAATGAGGGAATGTATCGTCCTCTTCAACTCGTCCAGGCTTCATTGCGCATCGAGTATGATCATGAGTCATTGATCATATTTTCGAGCACCACCGAGTGTTCATCAAGAAAATCTATGCTTTTTATCCTGCCTCTGACAAACTCCTGTTCTCCGAAGAGATTTATCAGCACAAAACCATCATCCTGCGCCTCTATTTTGGCAACGTCCCGCATGGTTTCTTCTTGCCCTTCCCCTGAATCAGTATATACGATGCTCAAACACATATTTCCTCCAGATAATGTATTAATGATACCTAAAAACTGCAATTAGCGCTTAGTGGTTACTTAGCCCTATAAAATAAATCGTTTACGGAAAAACAGCGCAGCATCAAAAAGTTAAAATTTAAATACGTAAAAAACTGACCTAAACTTTTTATATCATTAAGCTAACGGCTAATAGCTCAAAAGCTAATTGCTGCTTTTAGGTGATACGTTTTTCATTCCTTGGAAAAGATAATCACAAGGGCCACCAAAATGCCCGCGCCCAAAGCAAACAGGCTGTATTTTTTGTGTTCTGTTTCCGCCTGGGGCAAGAGATGGGTAGCTCCAACATAAACCAAGGCGCCTGCTGAAAACGCCAAGAGGGCGCCCAAGACAGGTTTGTCAATCCGAGTGATTAAAGGATACGACACGAGCATGCCCAGGGGTGTAGTCAGAGCCGCAGCTAAAAAGGCAAGGAGAAGCGATGTTTTCTCCTTAAAGCCGCCACGTATTAACAACAGGTAGGTAATGATTCCTTCAGGAAATTCGTGGAGAACCATACCTGCAGCTGCTAATACCCCAGTAAAGATACTCACGCTAAACGTGATAGAATAGATAAAACCGTCAATAAATGAGTGCAATCCTATTCCAAACATCGGCACAAGGCCGATACCGTAATGGGTATCCGGGGCCTTATCGCAAACAAACGCGTTGATAAACCGATTAAACAAGTGCAAACCAAGATACCCTCCTAACAGATAGAAGGGAGCATTTCCATTCATGGAAAATGCCTTGGGAATAATGTGTAAGAAGGACACTGAAATCAATACGCCCGCTGCGAAACAAACGAAATAGATGGTATGTTCTCGGCCCCATCGCTCAAAACGGCGTATGACATAGATGCCTATGGAGGTTACAAAAGCGGCCACTAGGCTTGCTCCAAAAGCCGTCCAGAATGTGTTTTCCATATTTACCGTACCAAGCTTACAAGTAAATCATCGATTGAAAAGCCTTTGACTTCTTGAAGGTTAGCCTCATTATGCTCTTTTTTTGTCTTCTGAAAGGTCAATAGCAGCCATTACTCTTTTGATCGTTTTCATATGCCTCCTCCTTTTCGCAGCAGCCCATCCCAGTAAATAGATGGGCATTCGACGCCACTACATCACAGCCCAAAGTCTGGACATCAGGACCAATCAACTGACCACGCAAACAATAAAAGCCCGGGCGGTATGAAGCAGTTTGTTTGCCTTGCTGCCGATTCCAAACTCCCTGATATCCTTGGAACCCTTTCGGCCTATTACCAAAATGCCGTTGTTGCCCGATTCCAGTTCCACAAGGATATCCCTGGCAATACCCTTTTCTTGCCGTTGAAACTTGAAAGCCACGTTCTGTTCAGGGACTCCGGCACTTACAAGTCTCTCTTTTGCCTCATTCGCAATTTCTTTGATTCTGTCTGTATACTCCTTTAGCCAGCCAACTATTTTTTCCTGATATTCTTCAGGTCCTTCTTTGTCTATAACACCCCCAGAGTTCCAACACTGAAGGGGTTCTGAGGGGATAACATGGAAAAGTGTAAATTTACTCTCTTTAAGATGAGCAAAATATCGCGCTGCATGGTCTACAACCCGGTAGGTAATAGGTGCATCTACCAGACCTACCAGCACGTTATGAACCCAGATTCGAGGCTCTATTACCCACAACGCCAAATTATCTGCCATCTGGGAAAGCCGATAAGTAACAGATCCCATCACCTGACGCGATATGGTTGTTTTTCCCCATCGGCCCACCGCGACTGTTTCGATTCCTTCAGAACCGGCCAACTTCAACATGGAACCGGCAGGATCATTACATTTTTTTTCGGAAACAGTTGACATCATGTCCGGATTAAATCCAGACTCCGTCAAAGAATCCTTTGCCCGTTCCAAAACCTTTTGAGCTTCTAAACTCCAAAGCTTCTGATGCTTTTCAGCCGCCTCGGGACTTAGGCTGAGCACCTTTGACAATAAAGGCAAGTTGGGGTCAGTGGCACCGTGGAATATTGTCATTTTGAGGTCTCTGCTATTTTTTAACAAGCCCCCTATCCCTGCCAATGCCTGCCTGGCAAAATCGGAGTCATCTATGCCAAATAATACGTTCTTCGTTATCTTCATGTGGTTATTCCTCCAGTAATTAGACGCACCGTTCCGAAGCCGCGATCACTAGCCTACAACGTTGAGTATAGATCCCGGGGTGCCGTCTGATAATACCATACCAATGCCGTCGATTCAGCCCCCGCGCTGAGAGCAGTAACTGTTCTCCAACCCATTCTGGAATTGGCGAAACCCGTAGCGCTCCTATGCGCAAGCACCCCGAGTTATATTTAGGATAAGCATAAAGTATGCCACCTATCAATATCCATAACATAACCAATAACGACAAATAGTTAGTGACTATCGACAGTGCAGGCTCCTTTTACCTTGAAGCAAAATATTGAAAAATTGAGAAACCACCTTTCGCAGAATATCGAAGAGTGGATGTTCGTTTTCCTTCGTTCCGATGGAGCATGGTAACTACCATCCATAAATGGCCCTTTTCTCTCCGATAGGCTCTACGGAGCCGGAGGCCGCAATCTCGGCGTCAAACTGCGGGTTTCCTTGTGCGACGTACTAAATTATTTTGAGGACTTCGCGATTGAGTGACGAGCGAAAATGGGCCGAAGCTGAGATGGGAAAATGTGAAGTCATTTTTGAGCGAGCCCTAAGAGCCTTGAATGTTTATTTTTTCGTCCTTTTCCCCTTCATCAGCCATTTTCAACGCTTTCATTCGCTCCCTGGCGGATTTACCAACCATTCCGTAGCGATCGCGTACACTGGCGCCGTTGACGCTTTTAAGCAGGCTTTTCTGGTATTTTTCAATGGCATCTTTAATGGATTCCGTTTGGCAAAGCACCACCTCGACGCCGGCTGCGGAAAGGGCACGTATTGCATTCGGTCCAATGTGCCCGGTGATGACCACTTGAGCTCCTTTGGAGACTACAAATTGTGCCGATTGAACACCCGCCCCTTGGGTCAAATCTCCGCTGTCATTGTCAAATACTTCAAAGCTCATATCAATTGTATTGACAATCACAAAATAATCACACCGACCGAAGCGGGGATCAATCGGTGAATCCAGGAATATTCCACATGAACTTACCGCTATTTTCATTTCGTTCACCTCCCTTCTCCCACATCTTTCTCTCGGATAGGTTTTCGATGATATTGCAGAGGACGTTTTCTGATTGGAACTATCTGGGGCCCAAGCTGTCTCCCTTGGCGGAGAGGGTGCATTTCGTAAAATCGATCTGCTTACCGCATTTCGAGCAAAAGCGCTGTCTGTCAAATTCATCCGAGAAGATCTCATTCTCATTCCCGCATTCCGGGCATTTACATGTAAAAGATTCCAGTTCTCTGAATTTCTCAAATCCGGGGCAATGTTTCGGTGTTGTCATGGTTTCCTCCTTAATTTTGATTTAATTACTTCAATGGTTTCACTTTTCATTATGCATTTCTATGTCGAGGCGCCGGATCGGCGCATCAACGTTAGCAATTCATTATGGATAAGGTTATTCGTGGCCAGAAACCCGGGCAAATTCAAACAATATGGTTTCCCCTCCGGGGTGCTGCATCGTCCGCCAGCTTCGCTAATAATAAGCATGCCGGACGCTGTATCCCAGGGCTTCAACCCCACGTGAAAATAGGCATCGAGCCACCCCACAGCTACATAAGACATCGCCAATGCCGCTGATCCCAAAACACGTAACGTTCCACAGTGAGGAGCGATCTGATGCACGTAGGATAGAATTTGCTCGCGCACCTCATTGCTATGCCCCCAATCGAGTCCCAACATCGCGTTACCGAAATTTGCGACGCGGCTAACGTGAATCGGTACGTCATTGAGCCTCGCCCCACCTCCCCTGTGAGCCACAAATGTTTGATTGCGCAACGGGTCGTGGATCACCCCCATGAGAGGGATTCCATCTTTTAATATCGCTATGGATACGGCGAAAACAGGGTGATGATGAACGTAATTCGTCGTCCCGTCCAGTGGATCCACCACCCATGTATAGCCACTGGAAATCCCGCTACCCCCTGCCTCTTCGGACAATATGGCATGATCAGGAAAACGGGCCTGGATCAGGTCAATGATGATCTCTTCAGCAGCGATATCCGCATCGGTGACCAGATCACGGTGCCCTTTTATTGTGAGCTCCATTTTGCCGGGGTATCGCGCTACAATACTTCGACCGGCCTCCACTGCGGCCTCTATGGCAGTTTGTAACATGGTTCTCCCTTCTTGTTTCACGTTCCTTCCGCCCACCTCGATTTGACATACCCCATAATCCTTTTTGCGGATTCATGGGGAGACAACAGATCTGATGCAACCAAAACATCAGGGCTTCGAGACTCTTCGTAGGGTTCTGAAATACCGGGTAGTTTTCCTTGTAATGTTCCTTCTGACGCGCGTTTATAAAGATCTTTTTCAACGAGTTGACTCCGCCGTGATGTCTCACGAACCTGACATGTTTTCAGTGGACATTTCACGTAGACTTCAGCAAATTCACAGATCAACCTCCTCGCCAGGTCTCTGAACTCTCTTCGATGGCCGGTTGCATCGATGATCACGTTTTTCCCGCCCTGCTCGACCAGGAGCTGAGCCATCATGACGAGTGATCGGTAAACAATGGCGCGTTCTTCATCCGTATATTTTGGTTCCGGTGTTATAACGGTCCTTATACGATCCAGACTGAGTGTAATCGCTTCAATCCCCGATTCTGATAATATCCGGGAGAGTTCATGATGGATTGTACTTTTCCCGGAACCCGGCAGTCCGGTAAGCCATAAGCAAAAACTCATTTCCTCTCCATATATTCTGAAATTTGTTCGATATCGAATCTCTCTGTTTCGAGGACTGAAAACCCGAAGTCGATTAGCCTTCTCTTGGTCTCAGTCGTATCGTCCGGATAAAATTTGGGGTTGGCTATGACCAGTACCCTGAAGGCGAAAAAGGGCTGTGCAACTTCAAAGAAACCGTCATCCTTTGTCTTTTCAAGATAAGCTTCTAAGAAGAGCCGGAACAGTTCGGCAAAGGGACCTGCAAAGGTCCCGCGATCTTTAATTGCGTAGTGAATATAATTTACACTTAGACAGGATACATCGTCGGCCGGTTCACCCCAGCTGCCTCTTGAGCGGTCCAACAGGACAAAATCGTCTCTCTGCAATCGAATGTTGCCCGGATGATAGTCGCCATGGACACTACGCAACCGTTCACATTTATCCCTTATCTTCCCCCACCAGTTCAGACATTTCCCGGCATAAACAACAAGCTCCCCGTCTGTTATGAAATCAACGGAATCATAGGAGTCGATAATCCCCATAACACACTCTCCGTGCCCTATCAGATCGCGAATACGCCTTCGGTAAAGGATCTTAGCATCCTGTCCTGAATATCTGAGCGAGTGGATATCAGCGAGGAACTGGGCGAGCATTTTGGCCCTCTCTTTATCCAATTCGTCGAGATATCCACGCTTCAGAATCGTATCCAGATCCTTGAAGTAAGATTCTCCCCTGGCCTCCTCCATAAAAATGTAAAATTCTTTGGCATCCTTCACTGATATAAATCTGTCAGGAGACTCCCCAACCACATCTACTGCCTTTATATGCTTGGGCATCTCATTATAGTTGGCATTGGCAAGGAGTAAGACCTGCGCCCTGTCCGAGTAGTGATCATGGCCGAATCTGGAAGGAAAAAGGGCCTTCATTATCAAACGCTTTTCCCCATGCGACGTAGTGAATTTCACCAGATACGCGGCACCATGGACCCCCTCCCCAAGCGGTTCTATTCCCAGGAGTCTGGTATCGTTTCCATAGCTTTTCCTTAAGTAGTTTTGAACCTTCGCATCCATATGCATGATTAATTTTCCACTATTTATTTTTTTTGACCGCCTGCTACCGAGAACATTACCCCCAATGAGATTAATGTTGGATCCATCAGTTTTCATACCTTCTCAGAAAATGGGTGTGCCCGAAAAAGCCCATAAGGCCACTACAGGGAAGAGAGGTCAAAACAGCTTTGATGAATTCGTAAAAAGTCAAACTCCATCCTTTTTTGTCATTCCCGCGAAGGCGGGAATCCACTATCAGATGCTTCCGGAGTCTCGCATGCTCGCTTACCCGGAGTCTCGCATGCTCGCTTACCCGGAGTCTCGCATGCTCGCTTACCCGGAGTCTCGCATGCTCGCTTACCTGGACCGCCGCCTTC
>Ga0075112_1000166_pt1 | contig 32715 bp, 28 predicted proteins | sample AntAceMetag02UKF_FD_69783 | JGI IMG/M metagenome (GOLD analysis project Ga0075112, IMG submission 69783) | Saline lake microbial communities from Ace Lake, Antarctica - Antarctic Ace Lake Metagenome 02UKF | ecosystem: Environmental > Aquatic > Non-marine Saline and Alkaline > Saline | place... | reverse complement strand
GGATACTAAAGTAATTGTGATTATGGGTTTTCTGCCTCTAAGGCCGTGGGGGAAAAAACCATTGACCTTGACCGTTGAAACCAATATTTAATAAAGGGAATGGAAGCTCGAATCCCGGAAAGAAGAATCTATAGAAGGAGAAACGGATGAAGAACCTGGTCCTTAAGCGATTATCCGGTTATACGGAATTCCCAGGTCCGGTAGTGACCGTGATCATGGACGGTATGGGAATCGGCCCCCAGGACGATAGCAATGGCATATACCTGGCATATACCCCCACCCTCGACAGCCTTTCCAAAGGACCTCTCAATACGCAGTTGAAAGCCCACGGTAAGGCCGTCGGTATGCCTTCGGACGACGATATGGGCAATTCCGAGGTAGGGCACAACGCCCTTGGCGCCGGAAGAATTTTTTCCCAGGGCGCCAAACTGGTAAGGGAAGCCCTTGCCTCCGGAGCGATATTTCAAAGCAGTGCATGGAAACGGGTACAGGAGTACACCCTGAAGGGCGGGACCCTGCATCTTATGGGGATGATCTCCGATGGAAACGTCCACAGCCATATTGATCATCTCTATGCACTCCTGGATCGTGCCGTTGCGGAAGGAATAAAAAAAGTTCGCGTTCATGGGCTTCTTGACGGACGTGACGTGGGGGAAAAAAGCGCCCTTACCTTTTTTGAACCTCTGGAAGAGAGGTTAAAAAAACTGTCCGTTGAAGGCAGGGATTACAGGATCGCTTCAGGCGGAGGAAGAATGGTCACAACCATGGACCGATACAACGCCGACTGGAGCGTAGTCAAGAATGGATGGGATGCCCACGTACTGGGTAAAGGGAGGGAGTTCTCCTCGGCCACGGAAGCGATAAAAACCTATTACGCGGAAGACCCCGAAATGACGGACCAGTATATGGCCAGTTTCGTAATCGCGGAACAGGGAAAACCTGTAGGCATCATGGAAGACGGGGATGCGGTCATTCTCTTCAACTTTCGGGGGGACCGCGCTATTGAAATATCCCGGGCATTTGATGAGCCTGATTTTACAGAATTCAACCGTGAACGCGTTCCAGATCTCTTTTTTGCCGGAATAATGGAATACGACGGGGATGCCCACATCCCGAAAAACTATCTTGTTGAACCACCTGCCATCGACAGGACCCTCGGTCAATATCTCTGTGCAGCGGGCATACCCTCCTTTGCCATTTCAGAAACCCAGAAATTCGGCCATGTAACCTACTTCTGGAACGGAAACAATTCAGGATACATTGATGACAAACTGGAAAAATATGTGGAAATCCCTTCAGACAGGATCACCTTTGACCTCAAACCGTGGATGAAAGCCGCGGAAATCACTGACGCGGTAATCGATGCCATTAAAAGCGGACGATACAAATTCATCCGTCTCAACTACGCCAACGGCGACATGGTGGGACACACGGGAATTCCCGCTGCCATTCGTATTGCCGTGGAAACAGTGGATCTCTGTCTTGGCAGGGTCATGAAAGCGGTCAGGAAGGCCGGTGGCATAGCAATGGTTACAGCGGATCACGGCAACGCCGACTGCATGTGGACCGAAAAAAAAGGGACCCGAGCTCCTATGGTCGCCCACACGAAAAACCCCGTGCCGTTCATCATCAACGATTGCTCCGGAACAAATAATTTTGTTTTGAACCATGTTGAAACCCGTGGTCTGAGTAACGTAGCGGCTACAATCTGCAATCTTTTAGGCTACGAAGCTCCTGAAGATTACGAACCGTCCCTGATCAGACTCGCATGACAGGAGAAAACCATGACAGTAAATAAACTGGCCGGAAAACCGGCAACAAGATCGCTTTTGGCCAATATACCAAGACTAGTATCCACCTACTACACCCACAGGCCGGAGCCGGCTGTCGAAAGCCAGAAAGTGGCCTTCGGAACTTCGGGGCACAGGGGTTCATCCCTCAAAAAAAGTTTCAATGAGGATCATATCCTGGCCATTTCCCAGGCCATCTGCGAATACAGACATCGCAAGGGAATCACCGGCCCACTATTTATGGGAATCGATACCCATGCCCTGTCCGAGGCCGCACTTGCCACAGCAATCCAGGTTTTTGCTGCCAATCAGGTAAACCTAATGGTCCAAAAGGGTTTCGGATATACGCCTACCCCCGTCATTTCCCATGCCATCCTGACCTACAATCGGGGTAGAAAGGAAGGATTTTCCGATGGGGTGGTCATCACGCCATCCCATAACCCACCTGAAGACGGAGGATTCAAATATAATCCCCCCGAAGGAGGTCCGGCCGGCACGGAGGCGACCGACATCATACAGGATCGGGCCAATCTCCTCATTGAACAGAAGCTGAAAGGTATCCGTCGAATCCCGTTTGAAAAGGCCATGAAAACCGATTTTGTTCGACAATACGATTACATCTCTCCCTATGTGAAAGACCTTGCAAACATCATAGATATGGAGGCGATTTCAAAAGCCGGTCTGAAAATCGGTGTAGATCCCCTGGGTGGTGCAGCCATCAATTACTGGGATCCCATTGCCGATCGCTACAAGCTTTCCATCGATGTGGTCAACCGCTCTGTTGACCCTACTTTTTCTTTCATGACGGTCGACAAGGATGGGAAAATCCGGATGGACTGTTCCTCCCCTTATGCCATGGCGGGGCTGATTCAAATGAAAGACGGGTTTGACATCGCCTTTGGAAATGATCCGGACGCGGACCGGCACGGCATCGTTACGAAAGAAATGGGGCTCATGAATCCCAACTATTTTCTTTCGGCATCCGTATGGTACCTGTTTCAGAACAGGCCCGGCTGGAGCAGTGGTGCCGCAGTAGGGAAAACCCTTGTCTCCAGTTCCATGATCGACCGTGTTGCAGCACATCTGCAGAGAAAATTGTGTGAAGTGCCAGTGGGTTTCAAATGGTTTGTCGATGGTCTGATGAACGGGTCTTACGGCTTTGGGGGCGAAGAAAGCGCCGGTGCTTCTTTTTTGAGGCATGATGGAACGGTCTGGACTACGGACAAGGACGGAATCATCATGAATCTTCTGGCCTGTGAAATGACTGCCGTAACCGGAAAGGATCCCTCTGCGACCTACACCGACCTCACGGAGATGTTTGGCGTACCATTTTATGAAAGGATTGACGCCCCTGCCACCACAGAGCAGAAGGCGGTTTTGAAAAACCTGTCCCCGGAGATGGTGCATTCGAAAGATCTGGCGGGAGAACCAATAATTGGAAAACTTACCGCAGCCCCTGCAAATGGCGCCTCTATCGGTGGCCTGAAAGTTATTTCTGAAAACGGATGGTTTGCGGCTCGCCCATCGGGTACGGAACAGATCTATAAAATTTACGCGGAAAGCTTCAAAGGAAAAGGTCATCTTCGCTGGATACTGGAAGAAGCACAAGCCATAGTCAAAGCCGTCTTTGAAGCCAAGGGGGCAAACTGACCGGGAATAGAATGCCTCACGGTTTTTCCCTGACACCTGACACCTGACACCTAAAAAAGTCTACGTGAAATCAAACCGGCGAATCATCCAAATCCATGATGGGCCCACTATTTTTTACCAGGTCCCTTATCTTCGGTTTGTTTCGCACGTATGGACTGGGCCGTGTGGATTGCAACCAGCCGCGCCACCAGGGTAGCGATATAAATCTGCCCCATAACCGCCTCAATGGAAGAAAAGGCCTTTGCCGGTGGCGTCAACGGAACAATATCGCCATACCCAAGGGTAGTCAGCGTCACGAAGCTGAAATAGGTGAAATCCTGAAATGCCTTTCCTGTATGATTAGAGATCTGAAATGATCCGGGCTGGAAATATTCAAGCACGGAAAAAGCCGAAGACCAGAAAAAGGCCATGAGGAGATATACGCATATGGCAGCCATGATCACATCCATGGACACTTCGGTTTCTTCGATGAGGGATGCCAGGAGAATGATCGCCACATATACAAGAAAAGCCCCTGCGAACAAATCGCCTAGCATCGAATTTACCGCGCTGCTCTTGAAATAGGTCATCCAATGGAAAACCGTAGCCGGAACAAGCAGGAAAAGGGAAAAGATAAAAACCCCCGTTTTCTGGCTGACAGCGTAGGCCCCTGAAGCCAGAAGCAATGTAAACAGAATCTCCAAAACGAACTGGAGTCTCACAAAATCCTCAATAAAAGGATTCACAAGCAGAATCAAGGAAATGGATATGAGCAAAAAAAGGAACCTACGGGGGCGGGGACGGATAAGGACATCTAAATAGCTCATGGGTATTTTTCTCCTTTGAACCCCGATGCTTTTATACGAGCCGCATCCTCCGATGGTATCCATCCCCTTTTCCGGTCAGGGAGGTGAATCAACATCCATCCATCATCCACCCGCTCTTCGTGTACCATGGCCCCTTCATGGAGTTTAAACAAGACCGTATCACCCTGGTGAGGGCCGGCGAGAACCCCTACCTCTTTTTCGAGAATCACTGCCCGGTCATCGTACTCCACCTGGTACCATTTTGCCCCAAAAGAAATGCCTGAAATAAACCAACAGACCAGAACCAGAACGAACAGATAATAAAACCACTCGGACCTGTAAAAAAGCCTTACGAACAGAGCCGTCCAGAAAAGGACATTCAGGGCAGCGAATGACCAGAGCAACTCGCTGCAATTGAAGGAATCCAGCCAGAACAGGGTATGGCCAATAAACCCCTTCGATGCTGGAATGGCATCTTGGGTAAGGTTCCTGGCATATTCAAGGTTAAATTGAAGGTCGGCATCCCTCGGGATCAGGGCTCGCGCCCTTTCGTACTGAAGGATTGCCATACCAAGCTGGTTCAACCTTATATGGGCGTTTCCCAGATTGTACAGGACATGTCCTCCCACATACCCGGACTGTAGCAGGTTTCCATACCCTTCAGCAGCTTTCTCAAACTGCCCTTCCTTCTGGGCCTGGGTTGCCTTGAAAAAAATCTCTTCCGGTCCTTCACCCGCGGCCTGAATGGTCGTCCCGGAAAAGATTGCCAGCGCTACCGCAATAGCAGCTGCCCAGAGGCATAAAAGAACCCTCACCTGATTTCCCCTTCAATCTGCTTTATACACGCAGCGATTTCCGTGCCAATCGGCTTCCGAACCCGTTCTTGGCCGGTGTAAACAGCGCCTTCAAGCTGTTTCAGCAAGGAACTGAGTTTCAAAGTCCTATCAGGATGAACGCCCTTTGCCTTCAAAAGGGCAGTCACATCATCGGGAGTAACCGCCGCCATCTCCAATCCGAACCGATCATTAAAATAGTCCCTGACAGCCATAATGAGGCAGTTTCCATCAGCCCCTTCCAGCCGACATTCCCGGATGGCTTTTCCCGCAGCCTTTTTCGCTTTCTGGGCAGGAACCGATCGAATCGACATCTTTTTCATTCTTAAAATAACGAGAGCAAACCCATAGAAAAAAGCGGGCAACAGCAGGATAATCGAAGAGAAAAGAAATCCTCTTTGCCCATTTTGCCCTCCCTGCATAGAACCGAGGCTTCTCAGAGAATCGTGCAGGGGAAGAATATCGTGGCCGAGTTCCTTTACATCCTGCTTCACGGGGGGAGCACCTGACCGGGTCAATTCCCCCAATGGAATTCCCGTGGGACGGGTCTTTTTTCCCGCAAGAACAGTCAGATCGAAAGACCTTGTCTCCATCACGTTATACCGGCTCTTCTTTGTATCAAAAAAAGGAACGGACAGGGAAGGAATCCTGTAAGTCCCCTCTTTTTCCGGAACCAGCGCCCATTTCATGGTTTTCGATCCGCGGATACCGGAGGCATTCATTTCCCGATTCAGGGCCGGTTCATCCGCATAGATCTTGATCTGTTTCAAATCCGGCATCTTGATACTGGGAATACGGTCCACATTACCCCTGCCTTCCACCGTTACCGTCAGGGTGGCAGACTCACCGGCTTTCAAACGTAAAGGTTCGATGCGGGCGCCTATTTTAAAATCTCCAACAAGTCCGCTAAAATTCTCGGGTCTGTCCTGGAGGGGAAGCGGGTCCACCATCAGTTCCAGACCTTTACTTGTAACACTCAGGGGTCGGTTACCCGACCCTGGTCTATTGCTGAAAAACGGGTCATCAAACAGGCCTCTGCCCGATCTTCGCCCAGGTTCACTCACGGTCATGCTCATGCGAGCAGGGTCGATAACATACCGACCCTCCTTGGACGGCACAAGCGCGTAAGGGATCTCTATGACATGATATTGCAAGCCATCATGAACTCCCTCATACTGCCTTGCTTCTTCCAGTTGGGTAAAAGTGACGTTCTCCAGCTCAGGAAGCTGGAGGGAAATATTAGACGCATGCCTCCGCAAATATAACCTCAGGGTATAGATCGGTTGTTCATCCTCAAACACCTTGGCTTTTGAAAGGGACGCAGACAGAAACACGGTCTTCGGTTGGGCGTCTCCCTGCGTTTTCTGTGACCTCACATGCAGTTTCTGAGAATTGCTCTTGTATGTTTTACCATCAATCAGAATTTCCGCGGGGCCTATTTGAAACGTACCCGTCTTTGAGGGAGTCAGAAAAAAAGTATAATCTATCCCTGATCGGTATGTCCCATTAATGATTTCAACACGGCTGGAGCTGCCTCCCTGGGTGACATGAAAACCCTTGAGCCCACGGATAACGGGAGGGGAATCGCTACTGCGAACACCGGAGACTTGTATGCCCATCCGAATGGTGTCTTCCATCGTGGCTTCTGTCCTGTCGAGAGAGAGCTTCACGGAAATGGGGGCGCCAGCCAGGCAGAGCGCCGGCAGGCATAGAAAAAAAAGGATAGAAACCAGGGTTGCCAGTTTCATCTCACCAGTCCTTTCCCGATGCCGGGCGTGCTGCACCTCGTTCCTGGAGCTGAAGCTCCATGAGCCGGGTTCTATCTTCTTTTACATTATCCAACATGGCTTCGGCCTTTGACCTGGAAATAGAGACGGGTTCCGCATTCGCCTCTTCGTCTTCCTTTTTTGATTCAGAAGGGGCATTTTTCGCCTGAAGGTCACCGGAAAGATCCTTTTTATCTTCTTTCTTTTCTTCCCCACGGCCTTGTTGGTCATTCTTTCCCTTTTCCGACGAACCTTCTTTTTTATCCTGTTCTCCGGAAGGGTCCTTTTTCTTCTCCTTCTCTTTTTCAGGGCCTCCTTTTTTTTCTCCGTCCTTTCCTTTTTTTTCTTCTTTGCTTGATTCCTGTCCCTTGTTCTCCTGCTCTTTGGAAGAATCGTCCCCGGCTTGTTTCTCCTGTTCCTTTTGCTTCGCTATCTCCCGCAACGCCAATTCCAGGTTGAACTTTGCATTTTCGCTATCGGGCTTCAACCGAATAGCCTGTTTGAAATATTCTGTGGCCGTACCAAAATCGCCCTGTTTAAAGGCCGTGTTGGCTGCATTAAAAACCGCCTTGTATTGCATCTCTTTGTTCTGGGCCCTTCTGTAGACACTGGAAAAGGCCGCCATAGCCCCTTTGTAATCTGAACCCTGGTACCCGGCACATCCCCGGTTGTACCGAAAACGCAGATCCTTCGGGTTGTCCATGTCGGATTTCCCATAAAGCTTTTCGGCCTCTTTGAACCTCCCTTCACGGTACAGTTCATCGGGATCCTCCGATCCAAAAACGGGGGCAGACCATCCTGCCATAATGAGCGGGATGAAAACAGGCGCCAGAAAATAAACGGAAAAGAGAAAAAAACGCCTGCCTTTTCTGGAAAGGGGAGATTTTTTTCCCATGATCTGAATAAACCCTTCAAGGAGCAGGCTCACGAAAGCCACCAGCACAAAGAGATAAAACCGCTCTTCAAATACCTTGATTTTTCCACTTTTGAGTGTAGTGGCCTCCGTACTCAATTTGACTCCATCAAAATAGAGGAGGTCCAGGTCCAGATCTCCGGAGACGGCCCGGACATAACGCCCACCCGTGATGGAGGCAATTTCCTGGAGATCTTGTTCATCCAGTTTTGAAAGAATCATATTCCCATCCTTGTCCTTTCTGAATCCGCCCTTCCCCTCCTGTTGCGGTATGGGACCGCCGGATGGATCTCCAATACCGAACACAAAGATCTTGATCCCTTTTGCAGCAGCTTCCCTTGCAGCCTGAACCCCTCCAGCTTCGTTGTCTTCTCCATCGGTAATCAGGATAATAACCTTATCTGTCTCCGCTTCGGGATCGAAAGCCGACATTCCCGTCTCTATGGCAGCGCCCAGATCCGTCCCCGGCGCCGGGATCAATCCTGGACTGAGGGCATTTAAAAACAGGTTGAGCGCACCGTAATCCAGCGTCAAGGGGCACTGTACAAACGCGGCGCCCGAAAAAGCCACCAGACCCACCCTGTCCCCTTGAACAACCTTGATGAAGTCTGAAATTTCCCTTCTGGCCCTCTCTAATCGGTCCGGTTTCACGTCTTGAACCAGCATGCTTGGAGAAACATCCACAAGGAGCATAATGTCAACCCCCTTCTGGACAACTTCCTGGTAATGACTGCCCCATCTGGGGCCGGCAAGTGCAATCAGCATAAATCCAAGTGCAGTGATCCATAAAACCGGCTTTATGGCCCGCATACCCCCGGATCCTTCCCCGATCAATCGGTTGAGGAGTTCGGGGTCGGCAAACCTTTCAAGGGATTGCCTGACTTTGCGTCCACGAACCACAAAGGCCAGGACAGCCAGCGGCAGAAGCCAGAGAAAATGAAGCATCCATGGATGGGATAAATTCATGGGAGTACCCTCAGGATAAGGGTTTCAAGCAATATTTTCATGGCAAAAAGGAAAATAGCCGGAACAAGAAAATAGAGATACAGCTCCCTGAAGTGAAAAAATTCTTTCACTTTCACATCTCTCTTTTCCGCCTGATCAATGATTTCATATACTTCTGACAACTCTTTGCTGTCGGAGGCGCGAAAATATCTCCCTCCTCCTGTTACCGCCGCTTTTCTCAAGGTCTTTTCATCCAGGTCCACTCTTTCGTAGACCGTTCGCTCCCCGAAAAGGGTCTTGACCTTGAAAGGGGCTGGACCTTCACCCCCCACACCAATCGTATAGATCTTGACCCCCAGCGCCCTGACCGCCTGCGCCGCTGCCTCTGGAGAAATATTCCCAGCGTTTTGCCGGCCATCCGTAAGAAGAATCAATATCTTTGACTTGGCTTCGATATCCTTGAGTCTCTTGCCCCCGATAGCAATGGCCGTACCTATAGCCGTACGGTCGCCTGCCATTCCTATGGTCATCTTGTCCACAAGTCCTAAAAGGAGCCCCTTGTCCACGGTCAGGGGGGCTTGCGTAAACGCAGCTTCCCCGAATACCACAAGCCCGATGCGATCCGTTTCCCTCTTCTTAATGAAATCACTGACTACTTTCTTCACCGCAGTCAGCCTGGATACAGGGTCCCCGTCCAGGGTAAAATCCAGGGCCTGCATGGACCCGGAAGTATCGAGGCAGAGAACGATATCCACACCCGGAGATAGGACATCCCTTGAAACATTATACAGTTGCGGTCTGGCGGCGGTGATCGCAAGCAGGACGAGGATGCACGCCTTGAGTATTATGGGAAGTCTCATGAGAAGCCCGGCCCTGCCCCCTGCCATTGGGACCATAAGGGATGTCATGGAATGGGTAAGACCCAAAGGTTTCTTCCTGAGGGCAAAGACCAGCCATCCGGCAACAGGCAGCAAAAGAAAAAGCAGGAGAGGATAGGCAAACTGGAACATCATCTGAATCGCCTCCCTCCCCGGGCTCTCTGCCGGATGGTCGTATTAGGAATCTGTCTCTTTTCCGAATGCTGGTCCATTTCCGTTTCAAACAATACACAGGTATCATCGATATACCCTAAAGCCTGTTTCACTCCCTCTTCTTTTCTAGCCTGTGTGGGCCTGAAATCCGCAAATTTCACAAGATCCGCCTGCTTGAGCAGCGGAAGCAAATCCCTGTCTTTGGGGTCCTTCATGGCAAGGGAGATCTCCTGGGTGGTGTATTCCGCCGCTGGAAAGCCTCGCAGCTCTTCAAGATATTTTCTCATTATCTCAGAAAATCGAAAGTAGAAGGCCTTTAACTGGCCCTGTTCAAAAAGTTTTTCTCCCTCAAGCACTTGAATACTTTCTCTGGCCGTCACATGGGGAACGATTCGAGGGATCTCCTGCTGTCCCCCAAACCTGCGTTTTTTACGCCACCATAGAAAGCCTCCTGCCAGCAGGCACAAGAGCAGAACCGCCCCCGCCCACAAGGTTTCTGTCTTCCACTCGAAACCTGTGGGGAGAATATCGTAGATCGGCTTGAGCACGGCTTCTTCCGGCTTTTCTCCCAGGTTCGAAAGAACACTCAGGGATACCGGCGCCGCAGACAGGAGAGCTTCCCCACCTTCTTTATCCTTGAACGTGACGGACAGAGGGCCTGTAGTGAACGCCCCCAACGTATCTATGAGAAGCTTGACCCTGATTTCCCCTGAAAGATTTTCTTCCCCGGCAGGGGTTTCCTTACCCTCTGAAGGAATGTATTCCAAATCCAGAACAGTAAGCCCTTCTAACCCTTTTATCCCTGCTTTTTCGGGAAGGACTGCACCTTCTGGAAGAACGTATTGCAGGGTCAGCGTGGCAATGCTCCCTATTTGGGCAGACTGGGGAAGAATAGAAACGGTAAGGCCATTTTGAAACCGGTCGTCATTCGCCTTTGCCATTGACACTGTAATCATCAACAACAGGTAGGAAAGGAGCAGGGTAAAAGAAAGAACCCGGTTTTTCATAACCTCCTTCTCCTTTTGTCAAAAAGCCTGGTCAACGGCTCCACCAGAGGTCCGTCCGTGAACAGGGCAACCTGATCCACACCAGCTTTGTTGAACAATTGATCCAGCTCCAATTCCCTCTTCTGCCTGTATGTGCGCCATTTTTTCCTGAATTTTTTATTGTGGCTGTTGATGCATGCGACTTCACCCGTCTCAGGGTCCTGTAGCCTGATGAGCCCTACCCGGGGCAGTTTCTCTTCAGCCGGATCTGAAATCCTGATCACGGTAAGGTCGTGTTTCTTCGCTGTCAGGCGAAGAGGCTTTTCAAAATCGGCATCCACGCAGTCCGAGATGAGGAAGACAATGGCATGACGTTTTACAACCCTGTTCAGATAGGTCAGGGCATCTCCGATGCTGGTGTTCATATTCTCCGGTTCAAAAGCAAATATTTCCTTGATCAGGCGCCATACGTGGGATGCCCCTTTTTTTGGAGGAATATATTTTTCCACTTGCGAACTGAACAGGATTGCTCCCACTTTATCATTGGTCCGGATAGCCAGAAATGCAAGCATACCCGCAACCTCTGCCATGAGCTCCCGTTTAAACTTTTTTCTTGTACCAAAAAGATGCGAACCTGAAAGATCCAGAAGGAGCATAACCGTCAGTTCCCGCTCCTCGTGAAAAACCTTGACAAATGGATGCCCGAAACGGGCCGATACATTCCAGTCAATGGTCCGGATGTCGTCCCCGATCTGGTATTCCCTGACTTCGGCAAACTCCATGCCTCTTCCCCTGAACGCGCTTTCGTACTGTCCGGCGTACAGGTTGCTGGCCATCCGCCTGGTGGAAAAGTGGAACCGTTGAATTTTCTTGAACAGTTCGACGGAAATCATCTCATGGGACCTCAATCTGTTCCAGCAACCGGCCTATCAGGTCGTCAGTGCTCTTTTCCTCCGCCTCTGCTTCGTAGCTCAGAATGATCCGGTGTCTCAATATGTCGGGCGCCATTGATTTCACATCCTGTGGCGTCACATAACCCCTGCCGTTGAGAAATGCGTGAGCACGGGATGCCAATCCCAACCAGATAGACGCCCTGGGAGAAGCACCGTAACTGATCATAGAGGCCATTTCCCCACCCAATTTCCCGGGGCTTCTGGTAGCCCTGACAATTTCGACAATATAATCCAGAATCCTTTCCTCCATATGAATCGATTTCATCACTTCGGAAGCCTTATGAATATGGTGAACATCCACAATGCCTGCGATGGCATCCCCACCGCCCAGATAGACCCTCTCCATGATCTGCTTTTCTTCCTGGGCGGAAGGGTAATCCACGGTTATCTTCATCATAAATCGATCGATCTGGGCTTCGGGAAGGGGATAAGTTCCCTCCTGTTCGATAGGGTTCTGTGTTGCCAGCACGAGGAAGGGGTTCCCTAACGGGAAAGTCGTCTCTCCAATGGTGATCTGCCGTTCCTGCATCGCCTCCAGCAGGGCGCTCTGCACCTTGGCCGGGGCCCGGTTGATTTCGTCTGCAAGAATAATGTTATTGAATATGGGTCCTTTCTTGATCTCAAAAGTAACCGTGTCGGGTCTATAAAACTGGGTCCCCAGAATATCCGCGGGGAGCAGATCGGGTGTAAACTGAATCCGCTGAAAAGAAGTATTGATGGCAGCTGCAAGGGCCTTGACGGCTGTCGTCTTTGCCAATCCGGGAAGACCTTCCAGAAGGATATGTCCATCACACAAAAGGCCAATCAGCATCCTCTCTATAAGTCGTCTCTGGCCTACAATAATCTTTTCAATCTCAGCCATAATCTGTCGAAGCACCATGCTTTGCTTTTCTACCTGTTCCGTGATTTCACCGATATCCATAGTAGCGTATTTTTCCTCCCTGAAATCGAGTTTATAGGCTGTTTTCAAATATCACCTAAAAACTGCAATTAGCTTTTGGCTATTAGCCGTTAGCTTAAAGGTCTCAAGCATTTACATAGATTCTACCTATATTCGAGGCATCACTTTTTGATGCTGATCTATTTCACCGTAAATTGTTGAAATTGTATTCCTAATAGCTAAAGGCTAACAGCTAATTGCATCTTTTAAGTATCACAAAACATCGGAAATTGCCGAGAGGTTTTCAGAGGAAAAAGAGAGAAACACGGGGGGAGGGCATGAAAACGGGGGGAAACGCTTTGGCTTCAGCTATGCGGGGAAAGCTGAAGATACACATTCTGGAAACCTGCAGCAAGTGTTTCATAAAATTAAGTGGTCGGGACGACTGGATTTGAACCAGCGGCCCCCGCGTCCCGAACGCGGTGCTCTACCAGACTGAGCCACGTCCCGACATGGGATAAACCCAATAAGTTTTCACTTCAAACGACGAGTATACCTTATTCTTCTTTGTAATGCAAGCAAAAATTACAGCTGCCCTATGATAATATTGATAAAATTATCCATCATCCGTGCAGTGGCTCCCCAGATAAGGTCGCCCCTGTATTTAAAGCCCAACGAATTGATGGTCATACCATCATATTCCACCAGATGCATTTTCTCTTTCACATTTTCAGGAAAAAACCTGCTGAGAGGTACTTTGATAATGGAATCGACTTCGGCACTGCAGATACTCAAATTATCTGGATACGGTACAAGGCCCACAAAAGGATGGATAAGAAAGTTGGACACGATCGTGAGGGTATCATCGATTCTGCCCAGAATTTCTATTTGCTCCCTGTCCACACCAATTTCTTCAAAAGTCTCTCGAAGAGCGGTTTCCTCAACGGATCGGTCTTCGTCGTCAACCTTGCCCCCAGGAAACGATATCTGACTTTTATGGTGCTCTACGGTATCCGTTCTCTTGGTAAAAAGAACATGACACACCCCATGGTCATCAAACAACGGAATAAGGACGCCCGCATGACTATACATCGACTTGTCGTCAGGGATGAGTTTTGGTTTTCTTTCCCCCAGGATCTCGCCAATTTGTTCTGTTAAACACAGTTCCGGCATATTTTTCAATCCAGCTCTATACGGAGATTAGTTTGTACCGTAACCATTCAAATACTCGTCAAATTCGGCCTTTGTTCCGTCACCCATGGGCATAGAGACCCCGTTGATCAATACCGGCTCCTTCTTCTTATGGAGATAGTCCACAACCTCTCTTATGCCGGCCACCGCAAATACCGGAACGCCGCTTTTCGACACGAAATCCTTGACCGCATCCTCCCCTTTCCGGTTGAGAACAACGTCCCCCCTTGCGTCATAAACAGCTGTCGTCTGCTGCCTGTCGATGCATATTCCGATTCCCGAAATATGAGATTTCCTATTCATGCCACCATCGGATTCAATCTTTCCAAGGAGATCATATTTGGTTTTCATTGAAGTTGCAACATCATCCACAATAAAAATACGACATCCGTCAAATAACGTTCCATTTACAAACATGCTCTTGGTTTTGCTTCCTTCTCCGTGGGTCTTGGCCTCTTTTCGATCGTATTCAAAATTAAGATCGATTGCATACTCCTGCCACAGGGCAATGGACGTCGCCAGCGCAATGGAGCTCCCTTTATAGGAAGGCCCGAGAATGATATCCGTTTCTTTCACAAGTCCTTCAGAAACCATCATGGCCGCAAAAAAAGACCCCATTTCAATGCTGAGGCGGCCACTCCTGAACATGGCCATGTTCACAAAATACGGGGTCGGACGTCCATCTTTCAACACAAGCCCCTTATCAAAAAAAAGCGCCCCTGTTCTGGCAAGCATCAAAGACAGTTTTTCCTTGTAATCTTCCATTATGTCCCCTTCCTAACCCGGATAAACCGGAACAAAAAAAGAGGCCCATGGTACCACCTCGGACCTCGTCTACATAAGAGCTTAGAGCTCATTTATGCATGGAAACCGATCAACCATCCATTTCCTCCAATTGCTTCGATAGAAAATTAACCTGGTACCGCATTTTACGATCTGTTTTGATCTTTCGCGCAACAACCTCGGAAGCATAAACAACCGTGGAATGGCTGCGGTTTATTCCTTTACCGATCTCTTCAAGTGTTTCTTCTGAGTGTTTCCTGCAGAGATACGAATAGATATTGCGCGGGTCTCCATAGATTTTTTTCCTCGATCTCGAGCTAAGCATCTCGGTATCTATCTTATAATAGGTGCACACCAGCAGCTTGATGCGTTCGGAAGCCATGGAAGAGCCTGGCGCAACGAGGGTGTTGACAACCTCCCGGGCCGAATCCATATCGGGTTTCGCCCCCACAAGTTCAGCTTTAGCCCTGAGGCATTTCAGCGCACTTTCCATCTGACGAACATCAAGCTTCAAACGAGACGCAAGAAAGGCTATGACATCTTTGGACAAGGAGATGTTGAGTGCAGATGCCTTCTCTGTCAATATTTTGACCCTGGTTTCATAATCCGGTCCCGCAATCGTAGTGACAAGCCCGGAAGTCAAACGCGAGGACAAATCCCTGGACAGTTTTGGGATATCCTTTGGAGGCAGCGCACTCGTGAATATAAGTTTTTTCATATTCTCTTTAAGAGCATCCAGGGTATACCCCAGTTCTGCCTGTATTTTTTCCTTTCCACCAAGAAAATGGATATCCTCAAGCAGAAGAACATCACAGGAACGGCGGTATCTGTCCTTGAAGGCTTCAATTTTTTTCTGTTTCAAAGACAGAATCATTTCATTGGTAAAATCTTCTGCGGTCATGTAAAAGATTCGGGTTTCAGGACCATTGCTCAGAATAGTATGACCTATGGCCTGGGAGAGGTGTGTCTTGCCCAACCCGGTATTTGAAAGCATCAACAGAGAATTGTAATCTTTCACATTTCCCATGGCGATACTTTTCGAGGCGGAATACGCAAATTCGTTGGACTGTCCCACAATAAACCGATCGAATGTGAATTGGCTGTTAAGCCACAGATTCTTACGGGGACTCTTTTTTCCCATACTGGGAAGCATCAATTGCGCATGTCCTGGAACATCATAATCAGGCGGATTTTTTTTCTTGGAAGTTTCCACTTTAAGGACAAGATCCATGTCTTTGTAGCCTGATTTTCTAAACTTATCCTTCATAATATCGATATAATTTTCGCTGATCCAATCCCTGGAAAACTTATTAGGGCAGCCAAGGACGATCGCCTGATCCGTTTGTTCCAGAAAAGAGACCGGATTGATCCAGAGAGAAAAGCTGTTCTTTGGAAGTTCCGACTTGATTTGACATTTTAATTTTTCCCAGACTGAATTCAATGGCGGCTCCTGATGGGTAGATTTTCAGACATTGGTCCCTGAGAGACCGTATCAATAACATAAGAAAAAATTGGCTATAGCACAATGCAAGAGGGTTAGAGGGTAAGTTCAAATTTAGGAGACCCGACTCTAAAAAAAAACTGGTTTTTTGTCAAAGGCTCTTGCCGTTGATAAAAACTTAGGGGACCTGTTCTTTGTTGACAGAGGCTAACATGGTTCATTTGTTGGCAAAAACCAGTTCATTCCCGTAAGGTATCGAGAAAAAAGAACATTTTTCAATCTGAATAGTTGCCTATATTTCATATGCATACATCATTTCTTAAGTTTTGTGTATTTATTTTGAACAATTCTTATCTACGTTTTCCTTCTGTTTTCATCATTTATCGAAGAAATTCATTTTTTTTAGATCAATTTTTTGGCATCCATTCTTTATGATAAACTGATTGCCGATCTGGGGTCGGAATTGCACATACTCCTGAATGTCCCTATTAGAAACGCTGAAAACAGTCGGCGGTTCCCTTGTTTCTGAAGCAGTGAATCGTGTGCGGAAAAAGCAGGTAATCTGTACGGGAGGGTATGACGGGCAGTACGGTACCGTAAAGATTTTCAGTGAATCTGAAAGAAAGGCTTTTCAATAGCGTTCAAGATAATAGTTTTGAGGACGCAGATTTCCGCAGATAATTGTTAAGAATAAAAGATCACCTATAATCTGCGTTTATCAGCGTCCAAATCTTTTTTTTCAAGCCGATCTTTTTTCCGCATGCTTCTATGTCTTTTGTTATCTCTGCGTCTTTGCGTCTCTGCGCGAGAACCCGTGTGCAAACTTGCTATCTATTTGAGAACCATGCAGACACGGTTAATGCAACTCATGGCTTCAAAACTGACATCGATTCTTGCGAAAAAGGTCACACACATTGAAATAACGGGAGGAGATTTGGAGAAGATGCTGGGAGAAGCCAATAATCCGGTTCAGGCGCAATTCTCACTGTTTTGATCAAACAACAAACTGAATACAAAAAAAAGGAGGGGTCGGTTTGACCCCTCCCGAAAACCAAAAGATATCATTTTTAGGCGGTTTTGGAAGGCAACTCAATAAAACTAATTTCCATAAAGTAAAGTAAAAGCACCTTCTTCCCCCTCCGGAAGATTTATCCGCCTCTGGCGGGTTGTGTGCACTAATGATTCAGGTAACTAAATTTTAGTGCAACAACAAAATACCCAAACCGTGGAATCCGCCTGTCGAAGATGCCGCTAAGCGGTGCCCCGTTAAATCTGCTTTTGCTCTCATTTAACTGGGGTGCCAAAAAAATCGTGAAGATCCTGGAAATCCTGTCTGCCCCGTGAAACCGTTGTTTCTGTTGTTTCACTGGGGTCTAAAAAAACTCACTGGTTAACGCATTGATTCACCATCTCTTCATCCGGATATGAATTCCAAACATACTCCCGAATCTCCTTCTTCATCCTCTTCAACTCCTTACTCTCCGGCCTTTGCTTTTTCTGTTCTTTCCCCTGTTCACTGACCTCTGCCCTCCGCCCTCCGCCTTCTATCTTTATCGCCTTTTTGTAATGCCAACACGCCTTCGCCCACGCCTCATGATGCAGCGGGTTATTGGGTAAGACGGACTTGGATCGCATAATCCAGTAATTCCCCAATTCCTGAAGCAGGTGCGGGTTCTTCACCCCCGCAAAGTACCCCGCCCGATCCATGGAGATATCCGCAGCAGGCAACCACCTGGTATGGTAATCCTTCTCCTTCCACTGGTGTGCATACTCCCACCCCAACTGAAGATGATATTGCGCATCGAAGGGATTGAGCTCCACTGCCCGCTCAAAGGCTCCGATAATTTCTTTTTGATCCTGTTTCTTTTTTTCTGCGTAATCTGCGTAATCTGTGGATGTCTTTTCAACATTCCGCAATCCGAAATCCGCATTCCGCAATCCAATGCCTAACTTGTAATAATATTTGGCATTGGACGGGTCCCACCAAATCGCCTTCACCAACTCTTCCACCGGCGGATTCTCATCCCGATTCAGGGTGCTATTGGGTACGGTATGGCAATACACCTCCCCCATAAAATGCCGGATGGACCACCAACCGGACCACCCGATCAGGCCCAGAATCAACACCAACACCACACCGCCTCGGTACTTCATCGGCAGATTGTAGTATCGGTAATTCATCTTCTCTCGCCGATGATGCCGCTCCAGATGCAACGCCGCATACCCTATGGCCATGATGGCCACAAGAACCAGAAAATTAGCCGGGACATGGAGATTAAAATCGGAATAGGAGTGAACCGCTATATATGCCAGAACCACAACGGGCATCACACCGAGGCATACCGCATAGGGCTCGGTTCTGCGTGCCCAGAGCCTCATGACTCTAAAAATGAAATAAGCGATTCCCGCAACCAGCAAGCCCATCCCCACAATTCCTCCTTCAGCCAGGTATTGAGCCCAGTCGTTGTGGGCAAATCGGACATACTGTCCTTTGTATTCCTCCGCCTGAAATCTGGGATAGGCATATTGGAAATTTCCAACCCCAACGCCTGCTATCTTGTAATCCTCAAACAATTCAAGGGTCTTTACCGTCATTTTTTCTCTTTGCCCCAAATCGGAATGAAAACCTCTAAAACGTTCAAGGGGATGTTCAACTCCAATTATAACGGCATAGGCAAAAATCGACATAAACAAAAAGAGCATGATAAAACCATTTCTGCGATATCCTTGCCTGAAGACGCATAGCAACCCCATCAAAAACATGGCGCCAGCGGCAGCGATCATCCCCCCCCTGGAAGCGGAAAAGATCAGTCCTATGCCCAATACAATCCCTGAAAACAGGATCAAAATCCTTTTAGAAGACTGCTCTTCCCAGGATAGGGCCAAAGAAATCCTTGATCTCAGGCTACGCTTCTTCCCTGAACCTGCTTCCCTTTTCTTCTTCCGTGGAGACAGCGCAGTTGCAAAGGCCGCGGCCAACAACACACCCATGGCCATGAACCCTGCAAAATGATTTCGGTTGATATACGTCCCCGTAACATCACTGCGATAGTTCATTTTTGTATACCACCAGATCTTGTACGATCCTGAATAGGTTTGAGACATCCCGTAAAGAACCTCGAAACAGCCCACTGCCACGAGGAGGAATATGGCGAAATCAATTCTTTTCTTTGAGTTCAAGACTTGGACGAGACCAAGAAAAAAAAGTCCATAGACCCCAAATCTGACAAGGGACATGCTAACCGGATAAACATAGGGAGCCATTGTGATCCAGGAGTCCGTACTCATATCCCCACCCGTTAGGGTCGAAGCAGGAAGTGATTTGGAGGCAAGCACAACCGACTCTGGCGATAGAAACCTCACAATGAAATCCGGCAGCGGAATAATCTGGATAAGGAGAAAGGCCCATACGGAAAAAAGGAGAGGAGTCATGCCGGTGCTAAGAAAAAGAAATCGGTAGTGGCCGGTTTTGTAATCTTTCCTGATACTTCTTAAAAACACAAGCGAGGTCGCAGTCAATATACCCAACGACATGATCGTATATACATAGGTGTGCATGGCCCCAAAAAGGCAAACACTCAGGACAACGACAATCATGTAAATTACGAAGGCAGCTCTTTCCATAATGCAAACCGTTACTTGTTATGCGTTATTTGTTATTGGTCTTCTGCCGCGCAAGATAGCTGATATATCCATTTAAGTTCGCTATTTGTTCAGAGTTATTTGTTATTCGTTCTGCTCTGACTGAGATAACGGATATATCCATTCAACAACGGGAGAGCCTTGGCAATCAATGCTCGGCCTTTCTCGTAATCTTCCGTAGTAATGTGGCCTTCATCCAGAGATGCAATCAGCTGATCAATGAGCTCATAGAGCGATCCTCTGCTTATCCGGCAGAATTGTACATTCTCCTGGAAATGAAACCTACCGAATCCCTCCGCAATATTGTGTGTTGTCGAACGGGCTGCCCGCTTCATATCGTCAACCAGAGAATATTTCTCTTCTTTCGGATACTTCTTCACCAACTGAGTAATGAATCTCCTCATCTCAGTACAAGCCTTCCAGCACTCGAGGTCTTCAAAGCTCCTGAAACTTCCATTTCCCATCGGCAGTTCCTAATAACTTGTAACGATTAACAATTAACGATCTTTTCACCCTAATAACGAATAACGATTAACTAATAACATCCCTTCCTTCAAAGGCACGAATAACCAATAACCATTAAATCCGAACCTCTACGCAGAGTTCGGGCAAAACAAAAGCCTTGCATATAAATACGCAATCATTTCCCCTATAACCACCCGGAATCCCTGACTGGTTGTCCACCATTTTTCCCCATCATAACTGTCATCCTCCCCGGCAATAACACCAATGGCAATCCCGTCTCCAAACGCCTTTTCAAAAAGCATTCGCGTCCTTCGCGAATGTGGCCCTTGAGAATAAACATCCATAGCTGTCACAGATAGATCTGAGCGAGCCAGCCATTTCTTTAACGTCAAGGCCGATGCATAGGTCCGGTTCATCTTCACGGGAAGGCTCGGGACGGCCACGACCAACTGTTTATCAAATCCCAGTTTTTCGAGCGTTGCAGCAGTCAGTTCCGCAGAGTTTTTATATTCGGACAGGTAGTACCCTTTGCTCAAAGGCCCACCGGTGGTCACCAGAAGACGATAGCCGCCGGACTTGAACACCGACATGGCATCCTTGACGTTCTGGTCCGGCGGCCAGCCCTCCAAAACCAGCAGTTCTCCGCGAACGGGTTCGTTTACCGCCAGGAAAGGATAAATCATAAATAGTACCATAACCAATACAACCATTACTGAAAGGATCGAGACGATCCACCCAACACGCGAAAGGCCCCAGCGCTCCCGCCTGTTAATCAATCGGAAAACCGGTATCATCATTATCTCCCCTGGCCCCAAAAAACAACACTGACTGTGCGAAAGAGAATTTTCAGATCCAGCCAGAGGGACCAACAGTCGATATATTTCAGATCCAGTTTCATCCATTCCTCAAACTCGATATCGTTTCGCCGTTCTGTACACTGCCAGAGGCAGGTGAGCCCCGGTTTCATGGAGAGACGCCGACGTTGCCAGATCTCGTATTTCTCAACCTCCCCAGGGATCGGCGGCCGAGGTCCCACCAGGCTCATCTCCCCTCGCAGCACGTTAATCAACTGGGGCAATTCATCCAGACCACTTTTACGAAGCACTGTACCTATATATGGAATAATCCGTGGGTCTTTTTTAATCTTGAAGACCGGCCCGTCCACCTCGTTCTGGCTTTTGAGTTTTTCAAAAATCGCCTCCGCATCAGGCGCCATGGTCCTGAATTTTAAAAGAGTGAACTTTCTACCGTTCAGGCCGCAGCGTTCCTGTCTGAAGATGACAGGCCCCGGAGAAACCATCTTAATGCCCAAGGCGATCAAGGCCATAACGGGAGAAAAAACGATCAGGGCCAATCCTCCGAAAATCAGGTCAATGGTTCCTTTGACAAAAAGGGGAAACTCGGCCTGGGGAACGCTTGTGAGGGACATGGTGGGTATCCCCAGGAAATCCTGAAACCCCATGGTGGTATCCTTCATGACAGGTATTAAATTATGGATTTGCCAATCCGGAACGATCCTTACGGAAACCCCCATCTTCTCTGCCAGAAAAATGTATTGGTCCGCATTTTCGATCTCCTTTAGCGGTCTGGCAAAGATCAGTTCATCAACGACTTCTTTTGAGAGGAGTGCTTCAATGTTTTCAAAAGTACCAATGACCTTAACGCCGTTTTTGACGGAACTTCCCACCAGTTCTCTATCCGAGTCCAGGCACCCCAGGATCCTGAAACCGGCGTTCAGTCGAGGCCCGATGGTGTCAATGACATCTTTTGCCGCTCCCCTGCTCCCCACGATTAACACACTACGGAAGTTAAGCCCCTGCTTTCGAATCCGTTCAAGGGTCTTGTACACAATGCCTTTGCTGGCAGCGAGCAATCCAACGTTCAAAAGAAAAAAAACAGCCAGAAGCATGCGGCTTACATTCGATATTTTGAAAACATAGATGAAAAAAAGAAGTATCAATACTGCAACAAATACGGCCTTCACCATATCCCGCAAAACCGCCCAGACTGTTCGTGTTCTATAGGAAACATACATACCGGAAAAATTGAAGCAAATATACCAGATGATAATAATCAGGAGCAGCACAATGTAGTAGTTGGGCGTAACGGTTAACCCGCGAAAAGGGTCCGGCAGCAGGTAAAGCTTAATAAGATATGCGAGGATAAAAGCCCCGGCCGAAACACCGACGTCCAGAACCCTGTGGGCTCGTGTGAAGAATGTACTTTTTTCTCTTAACATGACAAGACCATCCGTTTTTAGGGTTCAACGTTCAGGGTTCAACGTTCAGGGTTAATATCTTTCAGCCTCTGACTTCTTACCTTTTATCTCTGACTACCGACCCTATCTTCTCTGTTCTTCCGCTGTCCCCGGGTCGAGTGAAGTCAAACCCCCGGACCCCTTTCGTGTATTTCGCGTATTTCGTAGTTTACAGTCTGTTTTCCCTTTAATCTATACCCAGAGATCCCCTTAAAGCCTTCAACTCCCCATAAAAAATTTTCAGGATCATATCCCTTGACAAATGCATCTCCGAGTAATTCCGTGCCTTGATCCGGATCTCTGACTGCAGCAATCGGTCGGATGCAATGCCTTTGATTTCCTCTGCCATTCTGTCACTGTCCCCAGGTTCACAAATGATTCCCCCTGCCTCTTGAACCACTTCCTCAAGCTCCGTCCCCATTCGTGAGGTGGCGATCACGATCCCGCCACATGCCAGGATTCCCGTCAATTTGGAAGGCATCACGATATCCGCCGCATCATCCCGCTGAGGCAGAAGATGAATGTCCGCCGTATTGAGGAGCCGATTTAATCGGTCCAAGGGTTGAAGCGGTATGAACCGGATATTCTTCATCCCCCGGGCCGCATGGATAAGCCTGTCCCTGACCGCCCCGGCACCGCAAATAACAAACAGGATATCCGCATCATCGGACAGGTGCCTGGCCACTTCAATGATGATTTCGAGGCCCTGTTTTTCCCCCATATTTCCGGAGTAGAGAACGACCAAAGTATCTTCATCAACACCCCATTCCTTTCTGAAAAACTCACATTCGGACAGCGGGCAGATATTTTCAAGATCCACCCAATTTGGAAACCGGATCAACTTTTCAGAGGGATCTCCCTCTTCAAAAACCTTTTTAAGCATTTTTGCTGAGAGCGTGGAAACCCGATCAAACCGTTTCATGATGGCTCTTTCGATTTTCTTGGCGACCTGAAAAAGAGGCCCGAAAGAAACAAACCCCATCTTAAAACAGGCATCCACTTCAAAATCCTGAATATGGAGCCATGATTTTGCCCCGCATAGTTTCGCGGCAACAAGTGCAAATGGAACACAGAAAAAGGTGGGCTCCACCACCATGAGGATATCCGGTTTCCAGAAGATGTGTTTAAACAGAACAGGGAGGCTGCTCAAAGCAAAACTGAGCAGATGCAGGATTCTCCGGATACCGCTTTTGTGGGAGGGGATCCAGATCGGGCACCGCCACACCTCGACACCATTCCTCTTCTCCCGCATGTATCTCGACGCACGATACCCATCCCCTACCCGCCATTCAGGATAATAAGGATGAGCGGTGATAACCTTCACATCAACGCCTTTGGCAGAAAGCCACTCACCCATTTCGCCGGTGTACTTGCCAATCCCTGCAAGTTCCGGCGCGTAGTTGATGCCGAGTATAAGGATACGCATTATGTCTGATCATTCATCCATTTTACAGTCATGTTCACGCCTTGCTCAAGGCTGAAAGGCAAAGAACCGCAAATAGACTCAAGGAGGATTGTATCGTAAACCATGTCGGTCACAAGATTATTCAGCCTGAAAGTGGTAATGGGAAATCTGTCAAATCCCAAAATAGATAAAAAATCACCCAAAAAAGCGCCCAATTTCAAAAGATACCATAGAACGGTGTGGATTGGAGGAAGGTTCATGCGCCTTCGAATGAGATCTGCCCAGTGGTTCACTTCAAGAGGCGGGTAATCGCATAGATAAAGCGTTTTTTCATCGACAACATCAGAGGGCGCCTGGAATAATTTATCGATCTGATCCATGGTGTTCAAAACAAAACCAAACGATTTTAACGGATTAAATCCACTGATTTTGAAATACATCCGTCTTGCGATGGTCGTGAAAAAGGTCTTGTAGGGGATATCAAACCACGGCCCCCAAATGGATGTGGGGCGAACGATAACCCATTCGCTCTTGATGGAGGCGCTTCGGATGATTTGTTCGGTGAGGACCTTGCTTTCGCCATAAAGATTAGGAGGGCAGACATCCGTCTCGTTTTTCGGTTGATAATCGATTCGACACACCATGCGGCTGGAAGCAAACAAAATCCTTTTTAACCTTTCTGTGGCATTTGCGGCAGCAATCACATTCCGTACGCCATCGATATTTGCGGCATAACCTTGCAACCGTTTTTTCTCTTTCAAGTCTGTTCTCGCTGCCAGATGAAGCAGGAGATCAGGCTGAAAATTCTGGAAGATCCTTTTCAGTGATGCGGCATCCAAAATATCGCATTTTTTCCAGAATGGCCGGTGATTTTTGTCTCGAGGTGGCTTTATATCAATACTCAGGACTCCGTATCCCTTGTTTTTAAAGTATTCAACCGCATTGGTCCCCATAAACCCCGAACCACCAGTAATAATCATCCTCATCTAAAAAACCCCTGAACCCTTGAACCCCTGAACCTTTGAACCCCTAAACCCGTTTATACAACACATCCAACTCAATCACCTTTTCATGCAACCCCTCATTAAAACCCAATGGGGCCACAAACCCGTATCCAATTTCTTTCATAAACGTATGCATCTCATCGAAAAGCGGTTGATTTTCGTATAAAGAAACCAGGGACACTTCAAAAAGAACAAACTCGACTGAATTTAAGAACTTTTCAGCCCCCAGCAAAACCTCCTTCTCCAGGCCCTGCACATCCATTTTCAATAATACCGGTTCCTCAATGGCGATATGGCTCGAAAAATCATCGAGCCTTGCCGCATCTACCTCAATAACAGACGTCTTCTTCTCGGCATAATATGGGTTGTCGTTGTTTTCATCGATTTTCAGGCAGGAACTGATCTGGCAGAATTCATTCTGGTGGAACGCCACTTTTCCATTATGGTTTCCAAGGGCCAGATTGAAACACTTAAAACGCCTGTTCCTTATGAAATTTTTCTGCAATTGATTAAATACATCCGGTGCGGGTTCAAAGGAATAGATGGATGCTTCAGGGAAGCGGCAGGACGCGGCATAAGCAAATTGGCCGATGTTTGCGCCCACATCCAAGATAGTCTTGAATGAAGGCTGGTATTTTGAAAGACCTTCAGTGATTTGAAAGGATGACAACGAAGCAACAGTAGGTTTCTTTATAAAGGCCTTCAACAACCCCCGTGTGCTAACAATCTGAATGAATTTGGTTAGGTTTGTCATATATCGCAATTTCTCTTGACCCATCGCTTCAAAATCTGTATGATTTTGTCATACTATCTTGGAGGTGTCCCATGAAAATGAAGAAAAAACGCGCAGCCATAACGATCTCCATGCCGCAAGACATGGCTAAAGAATATGATCAGCTAGCCAAGAGGCTCACAAAAAACAGGAGCGTTCTTTTCAGGGAAATGTTTCTAGTTTACAAGAGACAAAACCTTAAAGAGGCGTTTCGAGAACTTCAAACATACGGAACTGCTTTGGCTCAACAAAAAGGAGTATTTACAGAATCTGATGTTGAAGAACTTGTTTTCAAAGGATGCTGATTTTGAAGGTCGTCTTTGATACTAACATCTACATCTCTGCATTCGTCATCCCTGGTGGGAATGCTGAAAAAGCGTACATTCACGCCATCGATGGCGATTTCCAACTTTGCACCTCTGTTGCAATCCTTGCAGAATTGGCCCTAAAATTGAACGTGAAGTTCGGTTGGGAAAGGCACAAAATTGCCCAGTTGATTACGTCCATCAGCCGTCTTGCAACCGTTCTAAAAACTACGCCATGGCTAAAGGTCGTATCGGATGACCCGGATAACCGTATTTTAGAATGCGCTTTGAAGGCTACCGCGGATTTCGTCGTTACCGGAGACAAGCATTTGCTCAAATTGAAGACCTATGAAAACCTTGAAATCATTAAATTATCGACTTTCCTATTGATGCTTCATCAACTCCAAACTGAATAATGCGATATTTCCGTCTTCCGCCCTCTGTCCCCAGTCATCTGCTCTCCATCCTTAAAAATCATGATGGGTCACGGGGTGGTACCCAGTCAGCCCATCTATCATCATATGCTCATGAACAATCTGTTTTTCGCATCTTGCTTTCCCAAACCTGAACATAGGTTCAGAGTTTCAGGGTTGCTTTTTTTGTCGGTTTTGCTCATAGGACAGCAGGTACTTTATGAAACCACGAATGGCGGCACGGGTACGCCCGGCATGATCATATACGTCCTGAAATTCATCTTTCACTATGTATTCTTGATCCATTGCTACGTAAAGCTCACTCTGAACTTCGGTACAAGACCGCTTTGCATACCGAAGAAAACGAACAAACTCGCGATTTGACTCTGAGTCGAACCCTTCCGCTATATTGTGCATGGAAGAACCTGCTGCATCCTGAATTTGGTTTCTCAAACCGAAGTCACGAGCAAATTTAGCCTTTTTTGTCAGACGATAAACCTTGCAAGTCAGCTCTCGGGCCAACTGCCATGCTTCAATGTTCTCGAATTGCGCTATTCTCATGCCCTTCCCACCGATAACCAATGAACCTTAAACCTTAAACCCCGAACCCTGAACCTCTGAACCCCCAAACCCTGAACTCTAAACCTCTGAACCCCTAACCCTTAACCCTTAACCCGCCTCTCAAACAATTTCGCATCAACCAGAAAACGGAACCAAAAGGCCAGCAGCACGTGAAAAATAAGGCCTTCTTTGCCGTCCAGAAAACCCAGGCGGAAAACATACCGATATAGAAACAGCATAAGAGGACGAATAAAAAGAGGCATCCTGTCATAAAAACCGCGCAGCGCGCGTTTCTTTTCGACGGGGTTGCCCTGCATCCGCCCCGCAATCACGCCATCTTTCCCGGGATTCAACAATTCGTCCACTTCGGCATCTGCCCAACGGTTATGCCGTTCAACCCATTCACCCAGACTCATGCGATGGTCATCGATCATGGGCTGCATCAAACGGCTCGTCTCCCCGTTGACGTAGAAATGCTGGTCGTAAAGTCGGTTTTCACATCTCCCCTTTCCATTTCGAAAAAGGCGCATATGCCAAATGGGAAACATGCCACCATAGCGTATAGGGCGGCCCAAAAAATGGACAAGGCGTGGGATGTAGTACCCATCAAAACGGTTGGAACGGGATAAGTTGAGGCTCTTTAATTCTTCTACAAGGCCTTCCGAAATCCATTCGTCCGCATCCAGATGAAGTTGCCAATCATATTTCAGAGGAAGGGTGTCCATTGCCCAGTTGCGCTGCGCACCATAATTTTCAAACCCGTGCTGTACAACTTTTTGAGTATAACGGCCGACGATCTCCAGGGTACTATCAGTACTGAAGGAATCTACGATATGAATATCGTCGGAAATCCTGCAGGCGCTTTCAATAGTCGTCGCAATTATCCCATCGGAATTAAAGGTTAGAATGATTACGGATATATTCATGGGTAGCCTTTCAGGAGTTCAGAGGTTTAGGGTTCAGAGGTTGAGAGGTTCAAAGGTTCAGAGGTTCAGAGGTTTAGGGTTCAGAAGTTCGGATTTTGCTCCATGCAATTTGCTCAATAGAATCAACAAGTAAAAAAGTGTCGATCGATTAACCTTGAACGGGGAACCCTGAACCTCTGAACGGCTGCCGTTCAGGGTCTCCTTGCCCAGCAGACCATGGACTTCCAAAGCCAGGGAAAGCGACCAGCATTGTGGAAGATTAGATGATCAAAGCCACAGTTATTCAGCATACGGTTTAGGGTTTTTTCTGAAAAGAGTTTTATGTGTCCGCCCGCCCAGTCAACGCTCTGATGCCGATCCCAGCCATAAAATAGGCTCAAAGCGAAGTTCTTTCAGCTACTGCTCCCCCAATCTTTGTTCATTTGCTCGCCTGTTATTGTAAAGCCGTCTTTCGCAACACTATCGACCGATAGACTTCTTCCAAGGCCAACCCCACTTTCGACCAATCATATTTTTCTTTTACCAAGGTTTTGCCCTTCTCACCCATCTGCCTGCCTAAATCCGGGTTATCAAGGAGTTCCAGCATGATCTCTGCAAAACGGTCCGCATCACAGGGAGCAACCCTGCCTGCTCCGCCGGCTGCCACCTCCCGCCAGATGTTCACCTTATCGGAAATCACCACCGGCAGTCCGCAGGCCATGGCCTCAACAACGGAAATGCCGAAGTTTTCTGAATATGATGGCAACACAAACAGGTCTGCATCGCGCAATACGGCCAGCTTATCATCCCCTAACAGCATACCGGTAAATGTGGCACGATCAAGAATACCTTCCTCTTTCAGCCATGTTTTTATCTTGTCTCCATATCCCTCATTGTCCGGACCCGCAAACACCAAATGTACATCATTACGCGCCCGAGCCACCTCTGCAGATGCCCGCACGAGGATATCAAGTCCTTTCTTGAAATTGAGCCTTCCAAAAAAAAGAAGGATCCTTTTATCATCGATCTCGGGATACCGCGACCTGAATGCGCCTCGATTCGGAAGTTTCTCATATTCGGAAAGGTCAAGTCCCAACGGCACCACAATGCCGGGAGTCTGAAAAACATACCGTGAAGCAAGTGTTCTTTCCTCTTCAGCAGTGAAATGGATCGCATCTGCATTTTTGATGTTCCTGCGATCAAATAATAGCTCCATGACGCTTTTTCGAAGTCGATGTCTGTTGTATAGGAATGGATCCAATGTGCCATGTGGACGGATCAGGTATGGAACACTATATTTCCGGCAGTAGTGACCCGCTACCATGTTATGAAACAGGTACAAAGAGCTAATGTGAGCGATATCAAACCTGTGTATGTCCCTGCGAAGCGCCCGGGCCAACGGCATGGAACATCCCCAGAAACGGGGCTGCTGTATGGGAAAATACCGTATCTCAACTCCGTCTTTAATAACAGGTTTGTCCAGAGGAGCATCCAGTTCACCCGGACCATCCTGGTTCGTGGTGTAGATAGAGACTGCATGGCCCTGATCCGCCATAGCGCGCGCCATCTCAAAACAGGCCTTTGCCGGTCCGCCATAGCGTGGGGCAAGGTTAGCGATGACGTGTAGGATTTTCAAAGGGTTATCTGTCACTATCAGATACCGTGAGCCTTCTGATTTTCCGGCTCTTCAGGGGGCTTTTCGAGGTACGGCAATCTTGTCATGATACCGACGAAAACCCAAAAATAAACATTGATTGGATCCCAGTCCAGTGGCTGTGCCTTGACGCACTCGATCATCATAATCGTAACAAAGACAAGCAGCGCAGCCATGAAATTCTTCAATGGAACAGATCTAATCCGTTGTAAGCTTCTATATCCTCTGATAAGAATATGAGCGAAAAGCGCCATTAACACGATTAAACCGGGAATCCCCAATTCATGGATGGCTTTCGCATAGGTGGTTTCAGATAGCCAATGCATCTTGTGTTGGCCGCGATAGGCATAACGAGAAGCATTTGAGGACATGCCTGTCCCAAGCCCCATTGGATTGCTCTTTAATGCCTCAATGATGTCTTCTTTCGCTTCGCTTTCATACGCTATTTTTGTTCTCCCGACAATATGATTAAATAAATGCGAATAGTCATAAAAGCTCACGACGATAATGACCGATATTCCTATGACAAGACCCAGTCGGCCGATCTTCATGGCTTTTCTCTGCAGAAAGAAAAAAAGCAGGAAAAATAAGGGGACGGTAACGAAAGCTCGCCTTTCACCACACAAAACACAGCTTATGCTAATAATCACAAATAGATACAAATAGATTTCTTTCGCCTTGCCGGTTGCCTTCTCCGTTATGAGAAACATCGTCCCGCAGCCTATGGCAATCATCGAAAAAAGAAATTGATAGTTCTGGGTCACAAATTGAAAGATGCCGGGAACGCGAACGAGGATACTGTCACCAATATGAAATCGATGAAACCCCTGCGTAGCAGCGGAAGCTCCCGGGCCAAGAGCCGAATATACCAGGTCGTTATAACCAAAAAAAAGTAGACAAAATTCTATGATTGTAACGATCACAGGTATAAACGCAAGGACCACCATCCAACTTAGCAATTGCTTAAGACGCTCCATAGAATCAATAAGGTGGTAGGTGAGCACAGTGAGCGGCATATAGAACAACCAGATCTTTACTCCGATAACCCCAACAAGCAGATTTGCAAGCGAGGGATTAAAGAGCTGTGCAACCACCACAAACCCTAAACAAATCATAAGGCCAAGGAGGAGCCTGTCCGGGAATGATCTGTCTTCCCCCCTGAAGATTCCGCCAACAAAAAAACCCATATAGGCAGGTATGACAAAGAGAAAGTCCTTTAATAATATGGGGAATTTGGCCGGATAAAAGGCTAAGATGGGAATTCCCAAGAATGGAATATAAAATAACAGTCCATAAAGGCTCCAGCGCCAGTTGTGAATACCTATGAACAGAAACCCGGCAAATACAAGGAGGCCTATAAGCAGAAACGGTCTCTGGACAAGTATTAACCCTGTTCCAACAGATATTACAGAAAGTCCAAGAAATGAAAGAAAAGGTCTCGTCAAGGAATTCCTGAAGGATGAATGGTGGTTCAAGTTTTTATTCCCATTTTTAACTACGAAATACGCTGAATACGCGAAGGGGCTGGTTTGCAAATCTTTCCTGACCAACACATAAATCTGTTATGTTTTTTTCGCGTCTTTCGCGTGCGTCGTAGTTCCGTTTTGAAACACCTAAAAACCCATCGGGTGAAAAAAGAAGAACCTGGCATAAAAGTAGGCAATGGTTTCTTCAATGACAGTCCGAGACGAGAGCTTTGCATAACCCCTTGACTTTTACTATTCCCTTTTGCGAGAAATCGAAGGTTGCTTCAAAAAACCACTTGTTAAGATCGTCGACTGGCCTGAGACATACGTCCCAATTCCGTTTCGATGCATCTTAACATACATGACATCACGTCAGTCTGCCTGTATGCCGGAGGGGATGTTATGATTAAAGTAAATCGCTTCTGTTTTCCGAACCATTTTGTCATGTGCAAATCTCTTTTTTAATGTTAAATAACCCGATCTTCCCATTCTTTCCGCATCCTTCTGATGAGTTAACAGATATTTTATCTTTCCGGATAACTCATAATAACTCCCAGGTTCGAATAGAAGACCATTACTTCCATTAGTGACAACTTCGGGCACACCACCTGTTCTCGGTGCTACAATAGGCTTTTGGGCATGCCACCCATCTAACACAGCCAAACAAAATGTTTCGATTAGCGAAGGAACGACCAACATATCAGCGTGCACAATCCATGGAGATACTCTTTTTACGAATCCAGCGAAATAGAATTGTTCTTCAATACCGTATCGGTTTAACATATTCGTAATCCGTGCCATATATGTATCACTGCTGCATTCACCTAAGACTACAACAGCAACTTTGATAGCATTTTCCTTCAGAATATTAACGGCCTCTATCAGTACGTGCAATCCCTTTTCCGGAGAAATCCGACCGACGTAGGCAATAGTTGCGAAGGTAGATAGTTGCTCTGGCAATTCAATTGGAGGACCTGAATAGAATTTTGGTTCGTAGCCGTGGTATATGACAAAAACTTTCTTGCTGCTTATAAGCGGATTGACTGCCAGGCTTTTTCTTGCAGCGTTGGAAACACAGATCAGATCAGTATTTAGTATATATGCAATCTGTAGTAGCGCCAAATATAGTAGAGAGTGCAGTCGCGGAGATTTCCTGAGAACTAACTCTTGAGCGAAAATTGCATGGATAGTGCTCACCCGAACCGGCACCCTTGCCAAAAAAGCGGCAAAAGAGCCTATAACGTCCGCTTTTGAAGTATGGGTGTGAACTATGTCGAATTTTTTTCTCTTAAAAAATTTATAAAGATATAATATCCCTTTCAAATTGTAGGACCCGGCAAGAGGCATAAGAATTATTGACACATTGTTTAAATGGAATATTTCTGAATTAGAGATATATTCTGCTTGTTTCTTGTCAAGTATCAAGGTGATATCAAAACTCTCACGGTTTAAGGATTTCAACACCAAAGTAAGATGTTCTTGGGCACCTCCAAGAGCTGCCATAAGGATATAGCAAATTTTATACCGTTTGCCCTTCTTGCCCCGGTCCATTTTTCGCAAATTCCCTATTCTTTTATTTTTCCACTTTTTCACATAATTATGAGGTAGATAACATAACAGGAGGTTAAACCAAGCATTCCAAAGTAATGGCTTTCCCTTGATAGCCATAAAAAGATACTAAAGAGGCAAGACAAGCCCCTGTCAACTATATTGATGAAACGTCACATCGCAAAAACGGGAAACTGGAATGGCTCTGGGTGATGGCCAATACGGCAGTTGCCTTCTTCATGATCCATCCGAAAAGATCTAAAAAAGCCTTTGAAGCGCTCATAGAGGACTGGATGGGCATCCTGGTCACTGACGGTTACAGGGTTTATCAAAAATGGGTGGGAGAAAGGCAAACCTGCCTTGCCCATCTC
>Ga0075112_1000158_pt1 | contig 33297 bp, 44 predicted proteins | sample AntAceMetag02UKF_FD_69783 | JGI IMG/M metagenome (GOLD analysis project Ga0075112, IMG submission 69783) | Saline lake microbial communities from Ace Lake, Antarctica - Antarctic Ace Lake Metagenome 02UKF | ecosystem: Environmental > Aquatic > Non-marine Saline and Alkaline > Saline | place... | reverse complement strand
GTGAATCGTGCCTGAAATTAGCACATGATGAACTTATCCGGGCAAGTGGACAGGAACCATACCCGGCTATTACAACTGAGAGCAGTGCAGTAGAGGCATTATCAGAAGCCATTACTGCAGGGAAGAGTTCAGGATCGATCAGGATGGAACTGAGGTATTCTATTTTGACGGGATCCCCCTGGTAGTATTCTACCGGATGAAGCATACCATTGAAACAAGCGGTATCGGAATAGATATGAAAACATTGCAGCAGTATAGATTGCTGTATGAAAAGAAAGTGAGGATAGATTGAAGTTTTTTAAAAACACCAAACGGAAGGTACTCATGCGGATAGCTGATCATCTTTTAGGTGCTGGTAAGAATAGCATTGTAGGAATTGAAGCCCTAAGTGGGATCAGAGATCTATTGTCAGGATGGATCACAAAAGAATTCGGATTCTGCTGGAATTGCCAGTGGTTCGATATGACAAAACCCAATGCAGATGTTATGGAACGCTTGGGAAAATGTAGAGTGAATCCCCCGGTAGTAAATACAGCGAAGTTCCCAGCTATTAAAGGTGGTGATTGGTGTGGATCCTTTTCGTTCAGGAAGATCGATATGAGGAAAAATCTACCAAGCAAAATACCACGGGAACCTCTTTTGCCATCAAAAGAAACTGCAGTGGAAGGCGGTCTAAACTAATGAAAAAGATGTATTCGATTTTAATGATAATGATCCTGCTGATAGTGGTAGGATGTGAGATCCCAAATCCAGTAGCTCCATTGCTGCCAGATACGGTTACGATTTATGATACTGTAGAGGTAGAAATCAATGATCAATTTTTCGATGATATGGTGCTCTATGTAAATGTGGAAGTGTTGAATTGGAGTTATGACAGCACAGCCCAGATCCTAACCGGGATACTTGAAGCAGATCCAGTGGTAACAGAAGAGATCATGATTTTTACGAAGAGGGCTCAGGTAGGATATGATATCTCAGGTGGTATAACCAGATTGGAACCTGATCAGTGGTGGATGCACCCAGATTGGAACGGTTTGATTCAGTTCGAAATGGATATCCATTACAAGCCAATAGAGACTCCTGTGGCATGGGTAGATCCCCAGAGAACGATAGGTGATTAGATGATCCCTATACTATTAGCAGTCGTGATGATCCTTGCAGCGATGGCAGGGGCAGTGTTACACCAGATTCAAATCTATTTTGGAACGGATATGGGATATTACCAAGTATGGATCTGGGCAGCGGTAGGCATGGCTGGTATCGGTATGCTCACAGTTATTGTGGCGCATTTCATGGATATTGCCAAGCTGAAGATGAAGGTGAAGCTGGAAGAGCTCATAATGATCCGGAATAATCCAGATATACCTATGGATCAAAAGGTAGAGTTAGCAGCTAAGGCATATTGTGAGATCTACTTCCCACCTAAGAAAAATACACCGGAGCACATAGCTGATATGGCAAAGGTATTTAAGGCAGGATGTATCTGGCTGGCTAACCCCCAGCGTGAAACCCTACCAGAGTAAAGCATTAGCCAAAAACGGACATACGATAGGCTAAGGGGGATGGCAAGGTGGTTATCCCCCAAACTTTAGCAGGATAGCAGTTACACGGCGCACAAGTGTAACAGATAAGCAGGACAGGGATCAGGGAGCTTTCGGGCTCCCTTTTTTTTTATTGCAAAACGTAAAACGGGCAGTGCATATTGACACATAGGATGCCTAAGCCTAAAGAAAACAAAAGTCTCATTACTATCAAGGCTAAGAAAAAGAAGCCAGTAGCTAAGGCTACAAAATATGATCCAGCGATGCTTCAAGTCGTTGAAAAACACGTATTTAATACAGGTAAAATGGATGGTGTGTGGGATAATTTGGATATCTCAAAGGCTACATTCTTTAGGTGGTTACGAGACAAACGAGACTTAAAAGAGGTGGTTTCCCGGGCACAGGCGGAACGTACAAGGCTGGTGCAGCATGAGTTCAATGGTGAAATGAAGGAAGCTGTGGATTCCCTCTTCAATCTCATGAGGGGATATTTTAAATCTGAGAAGAAAACATACGTGACAGCATCCAGAAATGATCAGGTGGATGAGCATGGTGGTGTGGTAAAGGTAGGGGAAGAGATTTACCGGACAGTGGATATCAGGCATGAGATCGTAGAGAAGTGGTATCCTGCAGATCTGAGAGCCATTGAGAAAGTTCTGGGAAGGGAACCCCTGATGGAGATCCTATTCATGGATCAGCTAACCCAGTATCTGCCAAAGGTAGATGAAGAGCTATACCAGCAGCTTTTTGGGATAGGGGATACCGGATGGGATATGCCAAAGTTTACCGGGATGAGTATTCTAAACCCACAGGTGGATCTGATTAAGCTCCGGTTCATGGAGATCGTAATCCAGAACAGGTTTGATCGTGGATCCCTGTCAATGGATAAATGGATAGAGTATAACGCAAAGCTGAAGCAGCTACAGGGGCAGATCTCAGACAGGATCGAAACCAGAGCCCAGAGGCTGATGAATGGCAGATCCTATTCAGAGATCGTGGAGCAATATGTAGAACGCTGGAAAAAGATGCTCAGTGTGCTCAGGTTCGCATTAGAGGAAGAGCTACCCCAGACTAAAAAGAATGCTCTAATGATTGAGAAGATCATGGTGAGCGTGGTGGATACCATGAATGAAAGGGGTAAGAGCGATGCCGATCTGCAACCCCTCAAGTCCTAAAGCAGACACTACCAATCCATTCAAGGTAACGAATCAGGCATACGATGCTGCCCACTATGAACGGGAAGCAATAGAGCGTAAAGAAATCTCCCAGAAACCAAAGAAAAAAGGATCTATATGGCGCATTGAGCCCGTGGATCCGATCACCTTTATAGAACGCTACATTGGAACCAGAAGCCTCTCAGAGAAGCAGATAGCTGTTACCCGGGATATGTTCGGGGATAACCCTACCAAGCACTTTTTCGAAGTAGAAATGGCGATCCTGAAAAACGGGCAGGGATCTGGTAAGAATTTCCTTATGGTTCGTCTGGTGGTATATCTGCTGTATCTCTGGTGCTGCTTGGAAGATCCGCATAAGTATTTTGGACTGGCTCACAATGAGCACTTTGATATCCTGAACTTCTCACAGGTAAATGCACAGCAGGCAAAGAATGTATTTTTCCGGGCACTGGCTGATATCATCCAGCTAACAAAGGATCCAGTGACTGGGAATAATTGGTTTGTTCAGCACCAAGATTTTAGGATAGCAGCGTTCTCCAGGGGAAACATAAAGGAAAAAGAATTATCAATCCCAAATAGGAATCTGGGCTTTGGTGGGATCCGGGTTTATTGTCTGGATACTACAGCCAAATCAGTAGAGGGTTATACGATCTGGGTAACTATTCTGGATGAACCTTCAAGGGCTAATTCAGCAGCCACGTATGCAGTAGCAAAGCACCAGTACATGACAGCATACACAAATCAGAAAACACGCTTCACGAACCCCCATCACAGGATCACGATCGTATTCAGCTATCCAGAGCAGGAAGTGAATGATCTGCTGGTGGAGCTCTTCGATCTATACAGTAAAAACCCCAAAGAAAACTCACATGAGATCATAGATGGGATCCTAACAGCTTGGTATGCTACTTATGTATTCAATGCAAAAGATCAGCTACTGAAAAAGGAGCAATACTTGAAGGATCATAAGAACGATCCGGTAGATGCAGATCGTAGATGGCGGGCAATCGTTCCACCAAATATTTATGGCTTTTTCATGCCTCACTTTGGGAAGGTGAATGATTGTGCCAATCCAAATCTGATCAGCCCGGTTCAGTACAAAGAAACCGTGAACGTGAGATCTGAAACGGTGAAGGGAGTTCTGCAGGAAGTCAATTATGCTGCTCTGGAGCTCACAGGGGTAAAGGGTGACAATCTGGATCGCTACTGGGGTGCTGACTTCGCTACGAACAAAGATAGGCTGGTGATCGTAGGTGGTTATGCTGCTAAGACTGATCGCCCGGTGGATGAGTTCGCTTATTCATTCAGGGATGGCACTGGGCAGGAAGTATTCAAATCCAAAGTTATAGACTGCAGACCAGTTATTGATATCATCCTTGTATGGGAATCTCCAAAGCCCGGATGGGTGATCGATTACCAGAATGTAGAGAACATTATTCTGGATCTATTCAAAAACTATTATCCCCACAGTAGAGCTCTCCATTTTGATCAGTGGAATACTGAGAGCATAAGGCAGAAAGTGCTGGATGCTGGGGTATCGAACTGTGAGAAATTATCGTTCTCAAATCCTATGCAGTTACTGTATGGGAAGCTGGTAAGGCATCTTGTGTGGAATAATGCCATAGAGTATTTGGATAATGCCATCCTGCAGCGTGAAATGAGCCAGTTAAGCCTCTTGAATAACATTAAGCTGGATCACCAAAAAGATGGATCCAAAGATATCTGGGATGCCATGATGATTGCCACGAACCTGATCATGGAGCATGGTTTCATGGGCAAGCGGATGGATTTTGACTCTGGGGAAGATCATGATGTAGATGCTGAAATGGATGAAATGCTGGTGATCTTTGACAAGGCATATACAAACTTTGTAGATACCCACAGCAGGAAGCCAAAGGATACTCAGGAAATGCAGCAGTGGCTTAAAACAGCCTACAAGCAGGAATGGGCATTGGCTGAAGTGGATATGATGCACCATAGCTGGAGTGCATGGGCATCTACCCTGAATGCTAAGATGGCGAAGCTGGGGATCCGCACTACCGGGAAAGTATCTCCAATGGCTCAGAGGCATGATCAGGATGGACTGATGGACGATATAGCAGCACAGGGATCCACAATGGAAGAGGATTTGGAGCAGATGGAAGATGGCGGGAATCTCATTTACTAATGGTCTATATCAGCAAACAGGATCAGAAATATTACCGATACAAAATGAGTATGATGATCGCAGATACCCTGCAGGAGCTTATGGATATGGCTACTCTGGTGGGTGTGGATCACAAGTGGATCAAGGATCATAACGGGATCCCTTTATTCTGGATCTGTAAAGAAATGAAGGCTAAGGCTATTACAGCCGGGGCAGATGAAGTAAACCTTAGATGGATAATTAGCAGAATAGGGGAAATGGGTAAATGAAAAAGGTGCTCCAGCGCGTGGTAAGTGCTTCCAAAGGGGATTGTGCCCGGGCAGTTCTGGCAAGTTTATTCGAAGTGGATCTGGAGCAGATAGATCCAGAGACAGCAACCCCAGCAACCCCAGCAAAACAGGTGAAGGCTATCCGGAAGGTGTTTGAAGGTCATGGCTATGCAGGCTGGTTCCCCAGCGGGCGGTGGCAGTATCGCAAAAACCTCAGAACAATCATGAAGATGGATGGCGGTGTAAATGGGTACTTCTATGGGGTAGTGCCTTCCCAGACTCTGGAAGGGGTATCTCATGCGGTGGTGATAGATAAGCACGGGAATATTGTACACGATCCAAACCCTAACCAGAAAGCTCTGAAGCTAACATGGCGGGATCTCACCATGATTTATACTACCCAGCGGATCATTTTCACGAAGGAAGGTGAGTTTATGTATCTGGCTGACTATGAGAAGCAGAGGGATGCAGAATGATTGAGTCAACACAATACATGCACACCGATGAGCCAGACGGATACTTGAAGATTGGTGTTATGAACGATGGCAAAGTCGTGCGGATCGACTGGGCGGATGTCTGGGCAATAATCCAGCTTGAGAAAACCACAGTGAAGGACATACTGGTAGGCGCTCAGAAAATGGCGAACGTTGCAGTACCGGAATTCAAGGGCGACGAATACGATTATGTTATTGAGATATTGGAAGACTTCAAGAAAGACAGTGACCACTCGGAAATCTACTCAGAAACCGAAGTAATGCACCTGATGCGCAGGGTCGTAACGAGGATGCTCACCCGTGGCTGAGACAGTCCACATCCCAAAGGTCAATGATGATGCCACTAACTTCCCCTGCTGGATGCCTCTGGTAACTGGGAAGGGTGAGGATAAGAAGAGACTCAAGCCCACCATAGGATGCCAATGTGGGAGCTTTTGCGGTATAGGGCTGCATCATGTTCATGCAGATGGAAGGGTAACAGCTTCATTTTATCACAGTAACAAAGATTTCACCCACAAGGGGAGACAGTACAAGGGAGATCCCCGGGGCTGTGGATGGCATGTATATCTGGTTCTGGAAAATTATGACTGGGGAGAGTATCCCCCGGAAGAGGAAGATGCATGAGTACCTACGCTGAAGCAAAAGAACATGGAGATTTAAGGATTGGTAAGATGTGGCTGGATGCGATGCCAGCAATAATATTTGGGAAGGAAGCGGTGAATTATATGGCTCTGGGAGTAACAAAGGATACAGCGGTATCAGGTGGACGTGTAATCGATATCAGAAGAAAGCGTGATGCTGCTTCAGCACATGAGCAGCCCAAAGTGGGCAAAGCTAAAGATCAGCAGGCAGCAGAAGATATCCTGAAGGGCTTTCTCGATAATGATGAAGCGATGGATGCAGAGGTAGGTAGGGAAACCGTCTATCTGAGTGAGCAGGACTGTATTACACTTCTCAGGCGTGGGATAGCTGCAGGCAGAATATTTGCCCGGGAAGAGCGTTTAAGATGATCCAGCCCGTAAAACTTTCCCCAGAGCATGAAGAAAAATTTAACGATATCCCCATCACAAGGAAATATCTATCCCCCAACATTACGGGGGATCCTTCCCCAGAGCAAACACTGGAAGCATATCAGAACCTGTGGGGATGGCTGCATGAGATCTTTGAACTGCTGCATGAGGGATCGCCATTTAGCTTTTCCGGGCAAACAAAAGGTGAGATTGAGCGGGCGGTTAGGGGATACAAAAACTCAATGGAAATCATATCCGACTACCATGCTTCCCTCACTCACAGATCTGTCATGAAGAGGCTGCTGGCAATGTTCACCGATAAGGGGGAGATCCAGAAGCTGATGGACGAATTACAGTCACAGGGAATTGAGATCCCCCAGAGCATGAGATCAAATGAATTCTGGGAGAAGTTCTAATGAGCCCTTTACAGATAGCTATTGCAGTTCTGGGGTATGTAATAGTAGGGATTATCGTGAACCTGTATTCGGAAATATGGTTCTATCCCCCCCGGAATCCAGATGCCTCATTTTACACATGGGATAAGAGCCTTACCCGGATCCTGCTCTGGTGGTTCGGTATCTTCAGAATGCTATGGCTTAAATGAAAGCACTCTCAGTAGTTCAGCCATATCCATCATGGATAGCTGCAGGCATTAAGACAATCGAAACCAGAACATGGAAAACAGATTTCAGGGGCAGGATCCTGATATGTGCCAGCATGACAAAGCAGATCATCCCCTCACCATTCTGGCAGGCTGTGCTGCAGGGGCATGAATTCCCCAAAGGTGTAGCATTATGTACTGCAGAGATCTTAGACTGCAGACCAATGACAACACTGGATCAGGCATTAGCTTGCTGTGAGTATTATGAGGGTGCATTCTCATGGGTACTGGGGAACGTCCGGAGAGTTAATCAATTTCACGTAAAGGGTGCTTTGGGGCTTTTTAACGTGGATTGGGAAGAGGGGGATCTTATGGCAGATCTCCTTCCCCCACAATTATCATTATTCAAATAGGGAATACTATGCAAACACCATTCAGAATCAAAAGAGCATTAGATGATCCATTCAGCTTGCACAAAAAAGAATCAAAAGGGAAGCCGGGCAAAATGCCAGATAACGGGTTCAGGGATATCCACCAGATCCTTCAAGAGCTCAGGAAGGCTGTAGGATCCAATATCACAATAGCAGCTATACTGGAAGATAACGGGCTGCTGCTATCCTTCAGCTTCCACAAGATCCCCAAGTATAAAGAGCTCCCAATGTTTCATGCAGCTATGGAACCTGAAGATTGGTACGAACCTACATCCAGCACTATTACAGTGGTGTCAGATGGAATAAAGGAATATTTGAAAAAGGCTCCGGAGCATATCAGAGAAGCCCGGATCCAGAAACGCAAAAAATAATATATCTGGGAACTCATAAATGATCAGTTTAAGTTCGCGGCAGGCAGGAGTTCCGAAGGGCGGTAAACCACGTTCCCCGGAACTTTTTTCTATTTTAGGAGATTTACATGGCTAAACCAGACGATCTAAACCCCTCTAAAAACGATAGCTGGCAAGACAATCAGGCTCTTGAAGAGAGGCAGATGGCTGAAAAGTATCTTGCTAAGTCCGGGGGCTCTTCGCTTCAGGATCTGGCTGAACAGGTTTCCCGGGATATCAGCCCAATCATGAAGGCTATTCTGGATCAAAACGGACTTGCAGACGATGGAACTCCATTAGCTGAGATCCTCACCAATGATCCGAAGGCTATGAAGTCATTTGAAAAAATGATGAAGGGCAAGAGTGTTGAATCTCTGATGAAAACCCATATAGATAGCCTCACTGATATGGTTACGACAATGCAGATCGATCCTGATATCACCCGGGACAGTATCGATAACTATGATTTCATCCATGAACGGGTGAAGCCTGTGGTGCTCAGGAGAGCAGGAAACAGCATCCCAGCCCGGATGATCAAACAGTATAGATTCCACCAGCTAACAGAATTCGCAAAAAACAGTGATGGAAAACGTCCCGGCTTCAAGCTGGTGTTCTCAGATTCAGACTACAAACCCACCAAAGCAGAGCAGAAAACTCTCCGGAAGTTCGAAGAGGTCTTTGCCAATAAATTCTTTTTCGTTCCAAATGAGAACAAACCCAATCTGGGTAAATGGCTCAGTTACGCCTTCAGTGATTTCTTTGATATGGATAAGATCGCTATTGAGGTAGTGAGAACAACTGCTTCCACAAATAAGAAAGCAAACTACAAAGGGGAACCGCTGGGCTTAATGCTCGTAGATGCTGGATCCATCATGCACGTAGTTCCCAAGCAAAAGGGAGCCCAGTTAGATCAGTGGCGATGGGATAGGCATGATTTCGAAGGCAAGCTGGAAGAGGCTGGAATAGAATTCGAATATGTGGACGATTACAGATATCTCCAAGTAGATCGCAATGGTGTCAGGCAGATGGCTTATACGGAAGCCAATATGATTCTATCTCATGCATTTGGATCCTCAGATATGAATGAGCAGTTTCAAGGGTTCAGTATTATTGAGCAAAGCCTGCAGATAATCCGATATATCATTGACTCAATTATTTATAACTACACTCGCAGATCCAGCGGTACAATGCCGAAGGGTATGATCAATGTAGTGGGTGCTACTGAGGACGGTTTTTCCCGGCAGGAAATGGAAACATTCAGGAAGATCATCTGGGGTATAGCATCCGGGCGTAAAGACAAATGGAAGTACCCGGTTCTGGGAACTCCCAAAGGCGTGAAAACTGAGTTCATAAAGTTCCACGAATCATCCCGTGAAATGGAGGATTTTACGTGGTTATCTACTCTCTTCAGTGTGATGTGCTCATTAGCTGGTATGGATCCAGAGAACATAGCAATGGCATCCCAGAAAAATGTAATAGGCAAATCATCCATGTTCGGAAGATCTGAGGAAGAGGGAGCTAATTACAGATCTCAGGATGAAGGGTTACGCTTTTATCTCACCTATACTGCAGGCATTATCAATGGATCTGGCATCATCGAACAGCTTACCGGGCTGGAAGGTGTTGTGTGGGAGTTCGTAGGTCTGGATGTAGAAGATGAAACTAAAAAACGTGCTCTGGAAAAATCTGCTCTGGAAACCTCTGCATCTATCAATGATCTGCTGACTGCTCAGGACAAGGAAACGAAGGAACTGATATTCGGTGGAGAGAACATATTTGATATCCCGGGAATAGGGAATACCACTGTTATTCAGTTAATCCTTCAAGCACTGCAGGCGAAAGCTCAGAAAGAAATGGGTGATCAGTTCGGTTTCTTTGGTGGTGAAGATGGCGGGGCAGAACCCCCACCTTTTGAACCCCAGATGCCTAATGCAGCGGAGCCAGATGAAGCAGGGAAGCCAGAGATCCCCGGGGCTCCAAAACCAGCAGCTAAACCCAAAAAAGAAGTAGAGGCTCCAGATAGATCCAAAGCCTCTGATGCTGCCCCCATTAAGAAGAGCATCCCCCATGTGATGATAAGGGTAGTTCATGACTAAGCACAAAGCTCTGGATTTTGGTATTGATCAGGAACTGATGAAGAGCTCCCCCGGGCAGCGTATTTCTGCTGTGAAGGATCTGGCTCATGTGCTGGATGTAGGTAATCTGATAGAGATCTCCCAGATGCATAAAGCATCTAAATCAGAATCTATCGATGAACCCCATGAGAACCCTGTGATCTGGGAACTGGAAAAGCAGTTTTTTGCTCTCTGGGATCCCAAAACGATCATAAAGGAAATCCTCACAGGGATTGGAATTGGATCCAAATACTTCAAATCACTCCATTTCGATTTACTCAAAGCTAAGAAGTACCAGCTATATAAGGCTGATGGACAGCCCCTGAACGATGCTGAAGTAGAGCGGTTAGAGAAGATCATCCAGAAAGCATTGAAGGTGGATATGGCTACTGTCAGGAAGCTGATAGTGCGATCTGCTGCAGCAGGGAAGCTGGCTGAAGGAACTCTGATGGGTACTGGACTGCCTATCAATCTCTCCAAACTCCCCAAGACTCTGAAGGATGCGATTAAAACGCTGAAGCTCACCCAGAGAGAAGTGAGATCTATCCAGTGGGCTTTTGAACACGCTGCTACAAATATCACAGCGGTAACTGAGAGAGCCCGGCTAAAAATCAAGAGAACAGTTCTGGAAGGGATCCAAACACGGACTTCCCCAAAGGTACTTGCAAATAAATTGTACAATGAAGTAGCTTTGGATCCCAGATCTGTAATGAACCGGGATTGGGAGCGGGTAGCCATAACAGAAATGAACAGATCTTCAAATGATGCTTTTCTCTCTGCTATGGATGAAGGGGAATATGTGCTGGGGAATTCCCATGACGATGCCTGTCCCCACTGCAAAAGATTGATTGATCTGAAGATCTATAAAGTCACTCATGATCCACCATCGTTCTATGGGGATCTTGATCCCAAGAGCAAGGAATACAAGGATCTGGCAGAACGCTGGGAAAATGAGGTATGGATAGGTAAAACGAACGTAGGACGATCTACCAGCCCCCGGAAGCAGACTGAAGGCGGATTAGTGGATAGGGAGCACAGTGAGCTCAGTATGCCCGTGCTGCCCCTACATCCTCACTGCAGATGCAGATGGAGCAGATGGATCCCAGATCTATACTATTTGAAAGCTGGCAGGGTAGCATACGCTACTGATGCAGAAACAAAATTGGAGCAGGCGGATTGGCTGAAACGCAATCCCCTGTATAACATAGGGAAAGCAGCATAGGGAGTAACATGAAGGAAGCCACAATAATCAATGAGTTTAAGCAGACTCATGGGCGTATCGATGAACTTGCTGATGGGATGAATATTATGACAGATCATGTATCCGGGCTTTTGCTCAGATGCCGGGCACATGATAACCTGATAAACCGTAGCTGGATCCTCTCCAGATTCATATCCCATAGGCGGGTAGTGAAGGAAATGGTAAGGATCAATGAGGATGAGATTTACATCCGGAAGGAAGAGGCTCGGATCAAAGCCCGGAATGCCCGTGAAGCTGATTTGGCACGTAAGCAGCAGGAAATGGCAGATGCCAAAGAAGAGGAAATCGATAACCGGGAAAAGAAATTGAACCGCCAGATCCGGAAGGGGAAAAAATAATGAAAGCCAAATCACAATTTTATAAAGAATACACTCAAATATGGCTCCCAGATCCACTGAGATCTCCACTAACCCTGAAGATCTTTTGGTATCGCAGAATCTGGAATGCTACACTGGGTAGATTGATTAGTGCAATCGCAGCAAAATTCAAAAAAGATGAAGAGCCTGAAGAGGTCATATCTTTAGCTTCGCAGAGTGAAGTGGAAGCCCCCCCAAAGTTAGAAGTGGTGGTAAATACTGATGGATAAAGACAGCATAATTATAACTGATGAGCATCTAAGCTCTCTGGGAATTACACCAGAGGGCATTTTGCTTTTGAAGGTTCCTATCGATACTTCAAACGCTGCCCTTAGAATGGCAATGGAAGAGGTCAAAAAGGTAGTATTCGGATCCGTGGGTTATTACCCCGGATTACTTATTATCCCAGCGGATGTAGAACTCACATCGATGCGGATAGATCAGTTAGAAAATATGCGGAATGAGATCGATGGGATCCTTCAGTGGAAACTTTCAGCAGAACACGGGGTAGGGGACAAAAATTGATATCCTACGATAAACGAAAGGTGATATAGCCATGAAACCGATTTTACTACCAGCCAAAATGCTCAAAGGCGGATCCGCCCGGATCCGTGGACGTGTAAAGCAGCACCAGAGACAAACCAAATCTGGGAAAACCGTAATCGTTCAGGAGCATAAAAGGGATGTAGGTGCTGAAGCTGAAGCCCTCATGGGCAAGTTCAAAGCTGCCTTATCTCAGGGTGATATCTCTGGAGCTACAGCGATCCAGCTTAAACTGCAGGCACTGGTGGATGGGATTGGTGGTGGTGCGATCGAACCCCGGGAAAAGAAAGCTGCTCCCCAGAAAAAGGATACTGATTTTGCTGCAAACAGACTTCCCCCCTCAAGCGAAGCTCAGGTGAAAAAGCTGGCTAATGAACCAGATGATCCCCGGGATGAGCGTGAAGGCATCATGCAGCGTGAAGAGCGGATAGAGCGTGAGCGCATGGCTACCAAGCTCTCCCCAGAGCAGGAAGCCACTGAGATCAAAAATAAAGAGATCCAATCTGCTACGCTGGAAGCTGAAGGGCAGTTTCATCGCCAATGGAATTCCGATAACAAGCTCAGGGACTTCAATGCTGAACGGCAAAAAGAGCGTGATGCTCAGGAACCATTTAATGCCCCCCGTGAGGAAGCCCGGACTATCAGGGAGAGTATCCAATCGCTCAGGGGTAAGATGGCTATGAATATGGAATCCTATGATGCTGAAGCTGAAGCACTGATCTTGAAGCTGGAATCCCATAAGGATCAGTTCAAGTGGGAACTGGATGCCTTTATAGAATTACACGAAGATAAAAAGCGTGAAGTGAAGTTTGATACAGTCAAATTTGATCGCCAAGATTATGTAGTAGTTCGCAGGAAGCTACACAATATGAGCGGAAGAGGTGGGAACCAGATGGAATACACTCTGGCAAAACCACGAACCACTGGCAAAACATACATTGCATGGCGAAACGAAAAGCATGGCACATGGTCACGGGTAGCCTCACTGGGTATGCTCGGAAAGCTGGACAAGGAAGGTGCTGCTTCAGTTCGTGCAAAGGCAGTAGAAGCCGGGCTGATCGGTAAGAAAAAGAAATCTATCTATGGCGAACCCAATACGGGCGAATACACTGCAGCACCAGTTCCCAAAAAAGCTGAAGATGCTATCATAGAATTCAGCATACCTCACTCCGGACGTGGGATGTTTGTTCATACAAATCTGGAGCTCAAAGGTCGTGGTGTTCACGTACTCGGGGATGGAACGTCTCACCCCAGAGGATTACGTGATTACAAAATCACTGATAACATGGTAGCAAAGCTGGAGAGTGGACAGTACAAGGATCAGGTGAGATTCAGGAAGGGCATAGAGCATGATTTCGATATGCCTAAGCCCAGCATACTATTAATGCTGAAGGGTAGAGTATCCCAGCACATGCGGAGAAACAAATCTGGGAAGATCTCTCTGGTGAAGGAACATAGTAATAGCCGGATGAAGGCACTCATGGAGAACAAAACTCCCCCAAAGGCATCCCCTAAAAATGGATCCATCATGCCATATTCACAATTCAGGGAAAACTATCTGGATAAGCTGAAGGCTCAGTATCCCGGCGATACCAATGCGGTGAAGGCGGGGATCCACAAATTCGATTTAGATATAGCTGAAGGAAAAGAACGGGCAAGAGCTCTATCTACCAAGCTGGTTAAGAAAACTGAGAGTATTACTGCAGTGGAATTAGCAGAGCGGATCCGGAACAGTTCAGATTATGATGGGCTGGCTTACAATTTCCTCACAATGAATACAGATGCAGTCCCTGTATCTATCTCTGGTGGTAAGGGTGAAGATGCTCCAGAATTACCCCCACTGGGAACCAAGTACCAGAACCTGAAGAGTGGACGAACTTCTGTAGTCGTGGATCATTACGATCTGGGGGATGGGGAATTCTCAGTAACGCTCAATAGTGAGAGCGGATCCATGAATGAGTTTATTCCCAATCTGAAAAAGTTTTACAAAGAAGTCCCCTATGATACTCCATTCAAGGGGAAAAAATCACCAGCAGTTCCAGCAGACAGCGGTGTAACAAAGCTATCTCCCAAGTTCAAAAATATTGTCCAGAATATTGAATCTGATGTAAAACGGAATAGCCCGGATGCAGATGCCAAGTTACTATCGATGAAGGTTATCAATAAGATGAAGGAAAAGCGAAACTCTGCTGCTCCTGCTGCAAAGGATGGCTGGATAGAAGCAATCGATGTGATGGAAATAGCCCACAAAACTCTGGATCCGAAGCATACAACTGCAAAGGAAATGCACTCTGGGGATAAGCCAGATCCCAAAACCCGGGATGAAGATGCCTCTGCTGCAGTACCTAAAAAGAAATCATCCAAACCCCATCCTGATTACATGGATCATGCGAAAGCAATCCAGCAGCAAATAGGTGGAAAAGCCTTGTACATGATTGGAGCCAAAAACGTAGCTGGTGGAGCAGATCCCCAGACCGGGCTCGGATATCTCTCATTCAGGATCGGTAAAAATACAAAGGGCGTGAACTACATTAAGGTTCAGCTTAACGGCATGGATACCTATGATGTGGAATATGGAAAAGTTCGTGGTGGTATGAACCCATCCTACAAAGTGATCTCCACTGATGAAGGCATGTACAATGATATGCTCCGTGGATCCATAGAGCGGAATACAGAATTATATACTTCTCTGGGCACTATGGGCAAAAGCATCGATGCAGATCCTAAGCTGGAAAAATACCCCCTGATGAAGAGCACGGTGAAGCAGCACCAGCGTAAAACCAAAACAGGCAAGGTGGTTCAAGTAAAACAGCATGAGGATTCCAGATCTAAAGGCATGAAGCCATCCCCAAAATCTGTTCAGCTTGTAAACTCGATTAAGGCTGATGAGAAAGTTACCGGGGCTGAACTGGTGGTAGGAACTGAGCGGGGTAAGAAAGTGGCTTTTGTTCATGTGTACGTGAAGGGAGCCAAGAAACCCAATTCATGGGGATTGGATGTAGGTCATGATGAAAAGGGTAGGGATTTCTATATGATCCCCCAGACGTTCATTGAGAACCCTGAAAAGGGTGGCAAGGATTCTGGTGCAAGCAAATGGGATAATGCCTCTGAAAAAGAAATTCTGGCAGCTATGGGTGATCCTAAAGCAAACATCCCTGATTCCGTACTGGCAAAGCACGGAATCAAACCGATGGCTTCTGATAGCCCGTTCTCTACAAAAGACAAAAACAAAAGGGCATCTGGTAAAGTTATCCCTACTCCAAAATCTACAAATACTGAGATCAATGTTACTGTAGGAATGATAGATATCAGACAGTACAAAAACCCTGCAGATGGCAGCACAAAAACTGAGTTCATGAAGGTAGCCAATGATCTCAAAACAGTTTCAGATATCGATCCTAAATCAGCAGAAGCTGTGAAAGCAGGCAAGCTGTTTGATAAATGGAAATCTGATAACAAAATTGAACTGAAGGGTTCGGGATCCAAAAGCTCTGATGAAGATGTGGATCTCTTCGAACAGTATGAAACGCTCCCCCAAAAGGTTCAGGATGTTCTGGCTGAATTCGGTGAAATGGATGAAACCTATCCAGTCATGAAAAAGCTGGAAGCAGCACTGAAGCCTCTGGGCTATACTTTTGAATGGGGATTAGATGCAGTTCCCCACAGCCTCAAAAAGATTGAAAAGGGCATGGAGATCATCATAGATGCTGTGAAGTACCCAATGATGATTAAAGCTCTCCAGATCGATTATGTGGACAGTGCTGGGCTCTCCAAGAGCTTAGACTTCACCAAGTCCGGGCGTGAGCTTAAAACAGCCATTATGCAGAAGATAGGTACATGCCAATCTGAACTGCTGACAATGATTGCAGAACATGCAGCCGGGCAGCAGATCACAGATAGAGCCAGATCTGAGGTGTATGCCTATGAAGCCCCCCAGTCAGATACACCGGAACCACGTCCCCCACAGGTTCCCTATCAGGTGAAATCCAAGAGACGTGAGATTGATAAGCTGCTCCGGATCCACCGGAATCTGGAAGATAAAAAACGCTATAAATTGAGTGAATACGATTTAGCGGAATACGAATTATGAAAAAGCCTGTAGATCCAACATTTGAACTGGTCGGAGATCAGATCATGTACAAGGGAATGAATGTTACCCGTGAATTGGTTTCCGGGGATCTACACAAGGCAATGAATTCCACGGGCAAGCAGGGCGGGGTATCGGACGGGGCTCGGGACAGTTCCCAGATGATTACCCCCCCTGTAAATTTTGAGAAGAGCCTAACCTATTCCGGGCATCCGATCCGGAAGAAATATAAGTTTCAGGCACTACCCATATCGATTGAGAATCCAGCAGGATCCTTCAGGGAAGGGACTGATTCAGATGGGCATCCGTGGAGATCTCTTATCTATTTTGATTATGGATACATCCGGGGCACGATCGGAAACGATAAAGATCATGTGGATTGCTTCATAGGTCACGATCGGAACGCTACAATGGCATATATCATCCATCAAAGGGATGTGAAAACCGGGGCTTTCGATGAAGATAAGATCATGCTGGGCTGGCATTCTAAAGCTGAAGCAATCAGGGATTACAAACTTAATTATGATCGTACTGATCAGGTTATGGGATGCACTGCCATGACTATGAAGGAACTCAAAAAGAAGCTGAAGGAAACGAAGCTGAAGCCCGGGATGATAAAAGCCATAGTGAGGGCTCACATCCGGACGAACAAAAAAACCGGGAAGAGATTTCAGGTTCGTGAACATACTGATGGCAGAACTAAGAAGCAGGATGATCCCAGACAGCCCAGACGGGCAGCACAGCCTGATCAAAAGAAAATGAGGGTAAGGGCACAGGTAGATCCTACAAAGGGCAGGAAACAGGCAAAACCGGACGAAAAGAACCCAAAAGCAGCCCCTGCAGGAGAGATCAAAGTTACCAGACTATCTGAGGGTGCTGGGCATACCAAAGGCGTATTTGAAGATGCAGCCGGGAACGTGTATAAGCATTCCATGACATTAGGGCAAAAAGTTATGACTGGTGGGAAGTTTTCACGGGAAGATCCAGCGAAAACTGATGAGCACAAGATCCTATCATCACTGCAGGATCTGAGGGGAGTTCCCCGGGTAGGTGAAATGGTAGAAACCTCTGAGGGATCTGCCTTCCAGATTGAACGATTGAGGGATATTGAACCCGGTACAATGTCATACGATGACTACAAAGCCATTGAGAGCGTTCTGGAGCAAGTGAACAGGCGTGGTATCCGATATGGTGATATTGGTGCTCCTATGCGCCGTGATAATGGGGAACTGGTGCTGGCTGACTTCTCTGCTGCTCACTCTCCCACTGATGGGAAGCCTCTGGGATCCTATGATAAGGATCTGGTTCAGAATGTAATCTCCAGCGATATGCTCTCTCCGGAAGCCAAAAAGGGAATGGATATAGCCCGGGAAGATCGGATAGCTGAACTATTGGGCAAGATGGGGAAAAAGGGCAGGACGGTGGCAGATCTAAAAGCAGCCCAAAAAGAAGCCCGGGAGAAAAAGGCTGCAGTAAAACCAGTTAATCAGACTGAAACTAAAGAATTCAAAAAGTGGTTTAAGAAGTCCAAAGTGGTAAATGAAGATGGATCCCCAAAAGAAGTATTCCACGAATCCCCAGATAAGTTCACTGCCTTCGATGAGAGCCATTTAGGTGAGGGGAATGATCAGTATGGATCCGGGCACTACTTCACAAATGTAGAGAAGCAGGCAAAAGGATATGGTGAGAATGTTACATCTGCATTCCTGAGTATCCAGAACCCAATGGATTACCTGAGTAAAGAAAAAGTAACCAAAGCCCAGATCCAGAAGCTGATTGAACTATCCCCGGATCAGGATGCTTTGTGGAACTTTGGTGATATCTCCTATGAGGGACGTGATAAAGTATTAGCTAATGCAGTTTCCCTGTATGGTGAGAGAACCTACACGATCCAGAACCTGAATGAGATCTCAAATGATTTCTATCAGGATCTATCAGCAGACTTCCTGAAAAACGTAAAAGAAGTTCTGGGGTATGATGGGGTAGTGGTAGATTTCGAAGATATGGAAAATACTTTCTATGTGGCTTTTGATGGCGGGCAGATCAAACACTCCAAAGACAATGCTGGCACATTTGATCCGGAAGATGCGGATTTCATGAAGAGCATGAACTAAAAAAGGGATTATGATATGAAATTACATCGATTAATAGAGAGCATGAAAAAGCATGAAGGTTATGTGCCTACAGTCTATGATGATTCAGTAGGTGTAGCTACGATCGGATATGGGTTCGCCATTAAGGATCTGAGCCTATCTGAAACCGTTTGCAATGTTATCCTTCAGGAAAAGCTATTGAAGCTGGTGGTGGATGTGAATGCCCGGTTCAGTAGTTGGTTCCCCAAGATGCCTGCTGAAGTTCAGGAGACTGTAATAGAGCTCTGCTATCAGATCGGTGTAGCTGGTTTCTCAAAGTTCCGGAAGTCCATTCAGCATCTATCTGCAGAGAAGTGGGAAGCTGCAGCAAATGAAATGCTGGATTCCAAGTGGGCAAAGCAGACTCCCAGACGTGCCAAAGAAATGACTGACATAATCAGGAACCTGAAATAGTGTTTACTGAGGTGAAGAGCTCCCCAGCGGATGAACAAGCCCTGAACACTACTAAATCAGAAACGGGTAAGATGCCCGTGCAACCTGAGAAAAAGAGGGAAGTACACCCCGGGGATCTCTCCACTTTAGATTTAAGCCTATGAGACTACTGGTTAAAAAAGAATCCTTCATTAGAGCCCGGGCAGCAATCCGGGCTAAATCTATTTCTGAAGGGTATGATTTCCATAGCAGCAGTGCTGCCAAGTGTAACAAGGATGAAGCCCGGGCAAAACTTGCTCAGGCGATCGCAAATAAAAGGCAGATGGGTTCCACGTTTATCTGGCTGCAGGCGGATCTGAGGATGATTCGCCATCCTATGGAGCAATGGGAACTATATGATATTAAAGATTCACCAGACTGGGCTCGGGAAGAGCATAGGACATTCTGGACAAAAGTAGAAGAGATCTATCAATCTCGATTAAACACTTTGAACGGAAACAAGCCACAGCCCGGGAAGAGGGATAATGCCACGGAAGCCCTCGGCAAATCACATAGCCACAAATCACCTAAGCGAATCCTGATCCCGGGCAGAATATTATTGAGGAAGTAATGGAAGATCTGACAAAAAATATGAGCGATACCATGAACAAGCAGATCTCTGTAGAGCCATTAAGGAAGCCCGTGGATCCAGATATGAAAAAGGGTAAGGATCCAAAGAAAAAGAAAAAGCGGGGGACTGATGCTAAAATCTCTAAGTGATACCGGGCATTGCCCCCAGTGCCATATAAAAGTAGTGAAGCCTGATCGTGATCATCCGAACAGGTTATTTTATGCTGTAAAGTCCATGATGATAGATCGTGATAATGGAACCGTGATTGCCCGCTGCAGTAAATGCAAAACTGAACTGCAGATGCCAGCGGTGCTTTTACCACGAAAACTGAAGATCTGAGGATCCTATTATGCAATTTAGATTATTCACGCTTTTTAAGGGCTCCCAGAGCCAAGTGAAGCAGCACATGAGGCAAGGCAAGGTAGTAGCTGCCCATGCTCGTACAAACACCAGAACAGCCACTGTGGACGATATGAAGTGGATCCAGAAGCAGATCGAAGGCAATACCGGGCTTCTGATAAAAATTGGTAAGGAAGTAGCTGCTTCTCATGGACTCCCCCAGCAGTTTTATCAGGGTAAGCCCACAGGGGATCTGGAAGATGTAGTAGCTGAAGGCAGGCATGGTATGATCATAGGTGCTATGGAAGCCATGAATGCCGGGAAAAAGAAAGATGATATCAAAGCCCAGATGAGATCCAGAGCCCGGCAAAGGATGCGGGATGTAGCCAAAAAGCTCATGGGTGCTGTAGATCTGCCTCACCAAGTAACCCGGGATCTGGCTATTCTGGTTCAGGCAAAAGAACGATTTAGACAAACCCACGATGGACGTGAACCAGCTATCTCAGATCTGAGCAAGATCGTAGTTCTGGATCACAGGGATCGCAATGGGAATAAGAAACGATTGAACCCAGAGCAAACGATTGATAGGATCCACGATCTGGAGCAGTGGGCAAAGTTCCAGCAGCCTGAAGATCTGGATACTGCTGAAGAGCTCAATCCATATTCTGATGAAGCGGATGTAGATTTCTGGAACCGCTGGGATATCAGGCAAAGGGAGCTCAGGGATATTACTCACCAGACTCTGAATAAAATGGTGAAGGATGGAGATCTATCCATAGGTGAAAAGAATGTTATGTTCTGGAGATTTTACGTTGACAAACCAGAAGAGCATCACAATGAACGTACCAGAACCTTTGATCAGATCGCCCGGCTATTCGATGCAAATCAGGGGCTGAAGAAAATTGATCGCAGGAAACAGGTAGGGGATCAATATAGATTTACTCCCACGAAAAAGATCCGGACAGTGGTTCCCGTAAACGATCCCAAAAACCCCCGGAAGAAATCTGAAGTAGTTTACACCTATGAGCCATTCAAGGATCCAGTGACTGCCAAGATATCCAAGATCAATAAGGATAATTTTATAGTTGCCAGAGGTAAGAAATCATGGGAGATTCCCGGCAAGCCCCCAGAGGTATCTGCAGGAACCACAAAGCAGGACGTTCAGAGGCTTTATGAATCCGGTGTAGCGAAGATCCAAAAGGATCCTGATGCACCAGCTATCCTGAAGGAAGCTCTGGATAGACTTGAAAAATCAATGGATCTGGATGAACAGATCTTCAGCGTATTTGAAAAGGGAATGCTGGAGCAGCAGCAGAAACCCAAAAGGATAAGAATTGTGATACCACGTAGGCTTCCCAAGCCTGCAGCCTTCCTCTGATTGGTTAAGGTGTCACTTTCACCCGCCCCGGGACTGGCATCCCCCGGGGCTTTTTTATTGACAGGAAGCATTCCTGTGGTTTAAATTGAATCACTTAGGAAAATGTTAAATCAGAAACAACAGAAAAGGAGAGCAAGATGAAACGAGAATGCCATCTTTGCGCTATCACTATGATCATGATTGCAATGATCAGCTTTGCCTTTGCGGGTCAAACTCCTGTGGTAGCTCAGTCCGATTCTAAGGATGTAATGTTCACATCTTCAGAGTACGGCGCACCCTTCAGCATGGATCAGAGTATCGATTATGTTGTGGTGCAACCCAGCTTCTATGAAATCGAACAAACCAATGTCACGGAGCCAGTAGAGCTTCAAGGTCATGCAGATATAGGGACTGATGGGATCATAACGATCACTGCCATGAGTGTGTCTGAAGGTGTCCCCTGTATGCTGGTGAGCGGAAGCCACAAATATATTATGATAAACAAAAGCGAAAACTCTGATAAATTGATCAGTGATGCTATGACAAGTAACCGATTTCAGCTACCAGAGACTTAGAGCATAACCCAGATCTAACCATAATTAAAAAGCCCTATCTTACCGTAGGGCTTTTTTTGTACCCAGAAACGGAGCTATTACACTTCCCCCAAGTGTAACAATATCCCATCTGGACAAACCCAATCCGTTAAATGTATAGTAAGGGTGAGAGAATAACCAAATAATCAAAGGGGATTATCATGGAAAAAGATATCAGCATCATTCAACATTTTGAAGGCAGCACTCTGGATACTTACCCAGAGCTCACAGAAGTAACAATCTCAATACACGATCCAGACTTTGTAAAAAGGTTCTGGAGCGAATTAGTACCGATCGTGAGAACAGAAACTGAGCAGATCCCTACAGCAGCGATCTGGGAAAAAGGTGACTGGGTAGCACGTAGATTTTCTGGGATCAAATTTCCACTGATTGAAAAGTGGCTCAGAGAAAACGGATACCAGTATGATAATTATAATTATTCAGTAAAGGATTAATCATGAGTTCATGGAGCATTGAAAAGCAGATCGCTTGTTATGGAGTTACGGAAGAAAGTTTGAATGCACAGGTTCTGGATGCAATAAACCCAATGACCTTAAAAAACGGATCCACCTTTATGCTGCAGCTACCGTCTCAGGTAGTTACCAGTATGCTCAGTGATGTTCAGGAACTGATCGAACGTGGTGAGAGTGAACAGGCAAGGCAGCGTTTGAATTGCGCAAAGCATGTTCTGATCCACAAGATCACCATGCCAGAGCGTGATGCTGAACGGGCACTGGTGAACTAATTACACCGGAGAGAAGTGTAATTTTATCCCGTCTGGACAAACCGGGATTGTTAAATGTATAGTAAGGGTGAGAGAATAACCAAATAATCAAAAAAGGGGATTATCATGGGACTTTTTGCAGCAGGATACTGGATCAAACTGAGTGGAACCGCTGGAGTATTAGATAGCGTATTCGTAACACATAAACACATGATCAATCAGAAGATCAGGGAAAAGCTGATCACTGGTGACTGGATGCTGGACGATGGCGATACAATCACGATCGAAGCTGGTGAATCAGAGCAGGGTTAAATGCCATGTAGGACAGGGGAGATCTTCGGATCTCCCCGGGAGTTCGATTCTCCCAGATGGAACTAAGAACTAAAACACGAACTAACAAAAAGGGATTAACATGAACTTTATCAAAAAGAATTTCACCAGAAGAGAATACACTGAGTATGATCGTGAAGATGGCAAATATGGAGCCTTTGTAGCACGTTTTAAATATCTCAAAGGGAAGCACATCACTCACTTTATTAATTTTCTGGTAAACAACTTTACTCAGGAAGAGTATTTTGGACTAATGGAACTCCGCTTCGCTCCCGCTACTATACTGGAAATGAAGGGCTACATTCCGCTGGTTTATTCTCTCCATAACGAACCCAAAAGATGCTGGGAAAAATTCAGCGATGCAGATCTGGTGAAGATCCGCACAATCATCCCTGAGTTCCAGAACGGTGCATTCCTTCCTAAGCAGGAAGGGCGAAAATGGATCAGTAGCAGTGAACATATTTATGTATCAATGACTCCAGTGCAAGAGAAGCAGGATGAAGAGTATCAAGCTAAAAGGGCAGCATTGATAGCAGAAATGGCTTAATAATCCCCCAATGGTTAGGGGAAGGGCATTGGATCCTTCCCCTCAGAGTTCGATTCTCTGGGTGTGGAACTACTTAAACTGAAACCTAAAATAAGGGGATTACCTTATGAAATTGAACTACTGCCAGCCTCTGCTGGTTTCCGCTTCTGATGCAGAGATCCAGATCATGGATGCTCACAAGGATCAGGCTGGATCTGGAGCCTTCACCTATGCTGAACTCAGGCTTACTTTTAACTGGGTTACTGCTTTAGCAGGCATGGAAAACTGGAAGGATCGGATCCACTTTATTGCTTCCAATAACAAGATTAAAGCTGATAATCTCACTGAGGATTTGATTGCAGCAGCTATCTCTTATTTCACTGGATCTGATGCTAAGATCTATCACGATACCCACGATCAGATCAGGGTATCTGCTGATGGCTACTTTGTGGCTGTAGGCGCATAACTTTCTTATTATGGCTAAAGGGGGATCTCAGGATCCCCCGGGGAGTTCAATTCTCTCATAGGGAACTAAGGATGGGGAAGAGTAACGTAAGCTCTCCCAGAATGAACCAGATCGCACTAAAACCCGTATGAGGATGTGATGCTAAAGCGATCCTGTAGGCTGTATGGCTATTGCAGGCGGATCTTGAATCCAGTAGGCTGAAGTCCAATAGATGGCGGTGATAGGCTCCCCCCGGGGAGAGTACCAAAATGATGTTTGAAGGACGTGCAATCTGTATGGTGGCTGAAGATCTCACTTGTGGGATTTCCTTTGATTAGGGCTGTATCCCTGAGATAACCCGGGAGTAAAGCAGAGCAGTATGCCAGAGTAGCAGGAACGGACTGGAGTTCACTGGGGTAGTTGATACCGCACCCCCATCCTTTTAATTTTAAATATAACGAAGGGACAAATATGGCACATGAAGCTAAAAGGCAGCAGTGGATTCGGAAGTACATCGAAGAGCATCTATCTGCCTCAGTAGTGGATGCTGCATTCCATGATGGCTATGATGCAGCTTTCCCCGGGTATGCCCGGAACCTGAAGCTCTGGGGAGCAAGTCCAGTTTATCAGGCTCAGAGAGATCTGGCAATGCTGGAATCATGCGGAATATTAGAACGTAACAGGCAAAGTCTTGGTGGATCCGGTTTAACCGGGCAAGGCTTTCCAAACTGGTTCTGGGATTATTCGATCCCAGCCATAAAGTAAATATGAATGATATTAACAGCAAAAGTGAGGATGAAGATGCCAAGATCTAAACAGAATAATGATGGAACGATCACTGTCATGGATGGCGATCGTAATAGGGACTTCCATTATCTCCATATCATCCCAGATGAAAACGGATTCGATGTAAAGGGCTATGATGAATATCCAAAGGGATCTGTTCTGGAAGGTCAAACCCGGATCAATTTTCTGGATCATTTTGATACCTTAGAAGAGGCTGAAGCAATCTACCCTCATGCTGCTATGAGTAATCAGATGCTGGAGCCTGTGAACACTTTTGATCACCTACCAGATACCCCAGACGATGGGTATTATTGTAAGAGCCCAGACGATTATTAATGGATGGGCGAAGGCTTATATGGGATCCACAGTCTGAAGAGTATTACACTGCTGCAGAAGTCAAGCGGATTCTGGTTTACTACCAGAGCAGATGCTTGGAACGGGGTATTCCCCCACTGGCAGGAACTACGAAGGACGTGGATCCAAAGAATATCAGTGAGATCGTAGAGGAAGCCCGGATCTTTTCCGGAACTTCAGTTATGTAATTTCGGAGCGAATGCACAAATAGGGTGCATATCCCTTTTCCTGCACCCCCCCCAGCGGGACAGGATAGCCCGGGTTCGATCCCCGGGATTCGCACTATTTAACGGAAGGAAAATCATGAAGGATGAAATCAGGATCCAGCGGATCCGTGAAAAGCTCAGTAAGTCAGAGAAGATCTTTTTAGATGATATACTGCAGCAGATGGATAGGCTCAGATCTCAGGTAGAAACCCAGCAGGATCTGAAAGCACCGATCAAAGCACTGGCTGAAAAAGCAGGATTCATTGTAAAACACCATTAGCCCGGTTAGCTTATTACAATCCTCACAACTGTAATAATATCCCATCTGGACAAATGGGATCTGTTAAATGTATAGTAGGGGTGAGAGAACGAACAATTAATTAACCGGAAGGGATTTACTTATGAGTTTATTTGGTGGTGGAAACGCAACATTAGCACAGATCAATGAAGTACCTATGCCAGTCCAGACTGATACATATCAGCCTGTTAGTCATTTAAAGCTGGTTCAGACAGTTCAGGAAATCACTCAGGACGTGCTTCCTGTAGAGCTCCAGAAAGCAGAATACAAGCTGGCATCTGATGGGCAGCATCTTTTTGCTCACATGCGCTTTAAAGCCCTTATGGGCTTCTCTGATGCAGCGGGAATGGGAATGAGTGTAGGTATCGTGAACAGCTATAACAAACGTCTGAAAGTTCAGATCGCTTCAGGTGCTGAAGTAATGGTATGCTCAAATCTTATGGTAACTGGAGATATCCACTTCATGCGGAAACATACTGGAACGGTATGGGAAGATATCGCTGCTGCAGTAGCAGCTAACATTGCCACTTCTGAAGAGCGTTTCGATGCTGCAGTGATCGCCCGGAATACTCTATCTGATCGTGAGCTCAGTGATGCTGAAGCCCATTCAATCGTGGGCAGGCTGTATGGTGAGCACATGCTTACAAACCCCATGATCAGCAAGGTTCGTGATCAGTGGATCACTCCAGATCATGAAGAGTTCCAGCCCCGTACCCAGTGGAGCCTTTACAATGCTGTCACTGAAGCCTACAAACTTGCACAGCCCGGCGATGCCCTTCAGCGGTATCAGAGGCTTCACAATTTCTTCATGGATACTGCAGAGGATGGATTCAATCTGAGTAACATGAACTAAACCCTGAAACGGGGGGAGACTATGAGGATGCCAGTCTCCCCCTTTATTTGATTGTACCAAATGGGAGAACATTTTATGAAACATTTTATTTTTGTATTTACGATCGGAACCAATCTGGAATGGTCTGGGGATAAGCCCGGTGCATTGATTGATCGTGGAGTTAATCCAGATGAACGTGCTAAGATCCGGAACTGGATGGAAGCAGCACAGCCCGGTAGTTTTTTGAAGTGTATCGGTGGCATGGCTGTTTGCTCTGGGGACGATGGGAAGGAAGATGGAGTACCCAAGCAGATCCTGCTGAACATTGAGGACGGGAACCACAAATCCACAGCAAAATCGATCGCATTTTTCAGAGGGAACCGGAAGCTGGTTTCCCCCGTGAATTCCGTGGAAATCATCTGGGATGGCAATGGCGATTTTAAGACAGTCGTAACTGCTCAGGAAGGCTCTACAATGTCACTATCAGGCTTTGCTATTGATGGCAATGGCGATGCCTGTGAAGGTCTGGGATGGCTTCTCAATTATTTGGGGATCCGCTTCCATGAGGATACGATCCTGAAGGCTAATCCAGATGCTGCAGGATCCTTTGCATGGCTTACCCCCAGAATGACAGCAGATGCCATTGAGATCTACCCAGACAACTATTCGCTGGAAGCAGGCAGATGGCGTGGGATCGTGAATATCCAGCGTATAAGGGGAACTATTCTGATCAGAAGCTATCCAGATCCCTCTGGGCAAAGTTTCTTTGATGATCCCGGTGAACTCTGTGAGGCTATCCTGAACGATTGCAAACTGCTCGGAGTAGAGTGGAGTGCGGATCCCCGGATCCAGATTGCTCAGGCTGCAGATCCAAGAGAGCATGATGCTGTGAGAATTAATTGCTCAGAACGGATTGGATGGAATTATGAATAAAGGGCGGGATGTAAATAGGAGTAGAGATCTGGATAAATACCAGAAGTATCATCGCCCAGATCTGCTGAAGTCGGTGGGATCCATGACAGCTACTGAAGTAGTGGTAGCTGAACATGAGATCCGGATGAAGGCTCCAGTGAGGCATTGCTGGTGGTGTGGTAAGGTTCTAAAGAAGAGATCCTACCGGGTGAACTCAGAGAATGAATTGAAGCTCAGTCTGGTAGCTTATGGCTGGAGAGATTCAGGCTTCTGGTGCTCCCCCGTGTGCATTGCCAATCATGCCCCCCAGCTTGGATCCACAATGGCGAAGATCTCCAGATCCAGCATATTTACAAATGATGGATATGATCTCTCCAAAAGATCCATAAATTATAAACGTGAAGTATTCCCGGCTTAGTTCCCCGGGAAGTTAATCCCCCTAAGCCCTTCAGGATTTTTCTGAGGGGCTTTTTTTTATCCCCCTGTTACATCCCCCCAAGCTGCATTCCTGCAGCACTTTCCCCAACATGCTATGCCAAATATGGCGTATCGCCATATTTGTCCCTTCACCCTTGTTTTACTATTCCCCCAGATTTAACTTTGTTTCGATTGCTGTTAGGCATTAGACGGAATTCAAAGAATTCAGGAGGTCAAAGCCCAGCCCGTTAAGGCTGGGCTTTTTCTATTTTATGGACAATGAACAAAAAGTAAAACCAGATTTTATTCTCTTAGGGCAAGTTAGCTTGTCCAAATCCATTGAATCTGCAGCAGCAGTTTCAGAGGGAAAAGCACCACGTAGATTGCTGTATGGTGAGATCACAAATACATCCCCAGATGAAGAGGGTGAAACCCTATTATCAAAATCTCTGGACTGGAGTTATTTCGATACTAATGGCTGGATCAAATATGAGCACGTAGCTGCAGATCCAGAATACATCATTGGATGCCCCCACGATCGCAAATCTACCCCCGGTGGTGGAATGCTTGTGAAGGGTGCTTTATTTAACAATAAAAAATATTCTGATAAAACTTGGGAACTGATCACTGCTCTGGAAGAGCATAACCGTGAATTCCCTGAGAACCAGAGAACGCTGGGCTGGAGCATTGAAGGTCATTACACTGATGGCAAGGCAGGACGTGGTGGAATACGGAAAGCTAAAGTTATTAATGTTGTGATCACTCCAAACCCCGTGAATAAATCTACCTATCTCCAGAAGATGGAAGAGAACAATGCCATCTTTGCTAAATCCATCATGGGTATCGATATAGATGCCCGGGAAGCCGAATTAATAAAGGCAATGGAAGTGGGTGATCCTGCTACCAACATCCCAGATAAAACTGGAGTGGATGCGATCGCAGGAGATAACATCGATACCAAAATCAAGCAGACTGCTGAAGAGATTGAGCAGACTGAAGATGATAAGAAAAAAAAGCGGAAAAAGAAAACCGCTGTTTCAAAATCACAGGAGATTGAAATGAAAGTATTTGAAAATGAAGCTGCAGCTTTAGCTCACTTCAAAAATCAGGGTGTTACTGATGAAGATCAGGCAAAAAACCTGATTAAGTCTCTGGGCATCACGTATGAGCCAGAGGCTGAACCAGATCCAGAACCTGTAGTAGTGGAAAAATCCATGCTAAAAGGTCTTGGTGAGAAAATTGATGCTCTAAAAAAAGCAATTACTCCAGCAGCCAAGCCTGCTGATGAACCTGAAGCTCTCCCTGTAGTAGAGGGCGAAGAGGGTGATTATATCGATGCTGCTCCCATGCTGCTCAATATTGAGAAGAGCGTGAACGGTCTTGCTCAGGCAATTCAGGAAAAGATCGGTTATGATTACGAACGTGATGCTGAATTCGCAAAAGCCTTTGGTGAGGTGGATGGTATTCGCACTGAACTGGGTGCTCTATTGAAGAGCGTTCAATCTGCAGTCACTGTAGGCGAAGGGGAGAAAGCTATCTCCCTATCTAAAGCTGTTACGATCCTCATGAAATCCCGTCCGGGTGCTCAGGTAGATCTTGAGGCTTTGACGGTCGCTGGTGAAGGCGGTAGTGACGGTGGTGGCAAACCTGAATTCAAAAAGAACTGGGCTGAACTTCAGACTACTCTTCAGAAGGGTATCGATGCTAAAAAGATCGATAACCGGGAGAGATCAATAGCTGAAAATCACTTCAGAACTGGTGAGTTTGAGACTGTCCAGACCGTTCTGGACAAGTGCGAATAGTCCTTTTTAACTATTCCTATTTTTAATAAACACTCTATTCATTAGGAGAAAACAATGAATTTTCTGCTCGACAAATCGTTTGATCAGATTGTAGAGATGAACAAATCCATGATGGATTCAGGCGCAATGCGAATTACCCCCAATGGTATTAGCAAAGCCTTTTCCGCTGGTGAAGGTACTGGATCAGATATGACCGATCTGGATACTCTAACTGGTGGACGTGCCATCACGATTGAGAACATCGATACAGATCTTAAAACAACTGCTGAATCCCGCAATAACTTGGTATGGTTCAACTTGCTCCGCAAGAAACCCATCCATGCTGTTCTGGATCAGTGGATGGTACTTTCCGATCACGGAACTAATGCTGCACAACGTCACTCATTTGGTAAATTCCGAACTGAGGGAGCATTTCCAAAGGCTTCTGATGTGACTTTGGAACGCAAAGTGGACTCCACAAAGTTCATCCGTGATATGCGTGATTTAACCCACGTAGCTGAGACTGTCAGAACAATGGCAGAGAAGCACCAGATTATCAATAACGCTGCTGCCATTACAATTCTGGAAGCAATGGAATTGGCTACCGTTTTCGGTAACAGTGATCTGATGCCTACTCAGTATGATGGACTCTACAAACAGATTCTGGATGCATATAACGCTGGCTTTACTGATGCCATCGTGGATTGCCGTGCCACTGGATCTGCCTCTTATTCTCAGGGTGATCAAATCTCTGAAGAAAAATTGGACGTGGGTGCTGAACGAATCTTGAATAACTATGGTGTAGCTACAGATATGGTTATGCCCACGAAGATCAAATCAGATCTGAATAAGATCTTACCTGTATCTCGCCGTGTAAACCTTCCTGCTGCTCAGGCTGCTGGAGCCCAGAACATGCTGCTTGGTCAACCTGCAGCCGGGTTCTATAGTGACTTTGCATACCAGTGGGGCGGTGGTGATCCTCACTTCAAATTCCGTTCATCTATTGATACCTTTTTCCCATCCGGTGAATCTGCTGGAATGTTAGCCCCCGCTGCTGACTTCCCAAGTGCAACTGATGCACCAGCCCAGCCTACAACTGCACCTACTGCAGTCGTGGCTGTGGATGCTGCCAGCAAATTCGGTGCTGGTGATGCTGGAGATTATTGGTACAAGGTTTCCGCTGTAGATGCTGATGGAATCTCAGTTTCTGTAGCTACCGCTGCTGCTGTTTCAGTAGCTGCTGGTGAAAAGGTTACTCTTACTGTTACCTGTAATGATTCAACTATTTCCGGGTTATCAATTTATCGTAGTGCCATGAATGCTGCTACCGCTGCTGATTGCAGATGGATCGCTGATGTAGCAATCACGAACGCTGTGAGCACGAACGCTGTGGTAGATCTTAACCTTATCCTTCCCGGGACTTCAGTGGCTATCCTGATCTCTAATGCAGCAGAGACTGATGCACTTGATTATCGCCAGCTTATGCCCTTCCTGAGAATGGAACTCCCCTTTGGTCTTAATGGCATCGTGGGATATCCATACTTGTATATGCTTTATGCATATTTGAGGATCCAAAAGCTCAGAAATACCCGTGTTGGTGGTACATATCATGTCATGTACACAAATGTACGATGGAGTGAATCCACTTTTAACGGCGCAGCAGCCTAAGAAAGCTGATTCAATCTCTTGAAAATGTTGGTGGGATCTCTCGGGATCCCACCAACCTTTTACGGAAACTTTGAATTTTTACATAGGGAACGGTAATCATGAAAATCTTAAAAGCACCTAACAAAAACACAGTGGATCGCCAAAGTTCAGCAGGAATAGTATCTTTTGTTGAAGGTATTGCTACCAAGTTCACAGCAGGACAGGAAGAACATTTTACGCTAAATATGCCCGGATACTCTGTAGAAGAGATCCCTGATCCCCCCAAACCTACCAATGCAGCCTCTAAAGCTGCCTCAGTCAAATCTGAGACGGTTCAAGCACCTAACCCAGATGCAGATACCAGTGAAACCCCTGAAGGCGGATCTGATGGATCTGAGAGCTCTGGAACTGGTACTGAAGAATCTGGTACTACTGGTGGATCTGGTGAGGGCAATAATAAAGATCTCGGAGAGCACTTTGAAAATGCTCCTGATGGATCCCTGAAAGTAGAACTACCTGTGAGCAAGTCCGGTAAGGAAAAGGATATCGTACCCTTTTGTAAAACATACGGTATCGATCCTGAAGGGACAGCAAAAGAACTTTTATTACGGATTTATGCGGATCCCCGCTTTGAAAAGTAGAACAAAATGCAAAAATTGTTTCTCGGGAGAACTAATCGGGTCTATCTGGATACCGAAGAGACGATCGATGCTGCAACTTTCTCACTTGTCACTACAACCGGATCCTATGTAAAGGATTCCAGTGAAGCTGATGTACAAGAGAAAACTTGCATACTCGATAGCTCCAATGGGAAGTATTACTACGATTTAATCCTCAGTAGTAGTGCCGTTCCAGATGATTGTTTCATTTATTGGGCTGCTACGCAGTCCACTATTGCTGTTAGTCTGGAACCCAAATATTCACCAGAAGATGCAGTAATTACAGAAGCGATCCAAACGGATCGCTTGCTGGTTTCAGTTACTTATGTCATGGATCAATACCTACGTGGTATCTCTGAGGCTGAAATAGAAGCCACGTTCTCCGGATTATCTTATCGTGATACGATCAGGGAGCAGATCCAATCTGCTACCCAGCATTTGGAAACAAAAACAAAACTATTCTTTTCCCCCACTACAGTCGTGGAAACCCATGATTATCTCATGGATCCTATTCCAGAAAAATTCTGGACTCAGTACCTTCATGAATTCCCGGTAGTATCAATCACAACTATGGAATTAAAGCTAAACCAAACACTGGTAGCTACTATTCCCGCTGAATGGATCGTGATTGGAAATGCTAAGGAAGGGCTGCTGAAGGTAGTTCCATACGCTGGGGGGATCTCTGGATTCGCATTCCGGATGATCGCTCAGGGCGGAATGGGGATAGCTTTGGTTCTGGGTGAAGCAAATCACATCCCAGACTTTTTCCATATAACGTATGAAGCCGGGCTGGACTGGGACAATCTCCCAGCAAACTTGAAAAGGAACTTCCGGACAGCCATTGCCCGGCGGGTAGCATTACAAATGCTTCCTAATCTGGACGTTCATAGAGGTATTTCATCTGAAACTCGATCTGTAGATGGAGCAAGCACTTCCAAGAGCTATACTTCCTCTGCTACGTTCGGTGAGCATTCTGCTGCTTTGGAAGAGTATAAGAAGCAGGAAACTGACTGGATCGATGCGACAAAGGGAAAATACTTAAAGAGATTAACCGTAGATGGTTTTCATTAAAAGGAGACGATACCATGTCACAAAACCAAGTCTATCAGCTTAACCATGCCATGCCGATCTTTGGTAAGATCCGGTTCGGTAGAATTCTATTGCAGATTATCTCACTGATAAATGCGTTTAGAAGTTATTTCGTAGGAGAAACCAAACTGCTTTCAGGTGTCCCCGGGATGCAGGAAGGAACTGGCACTACAACTAAATCCCGCATGAATGCAGCTATTCGCTTCATGATTGGCGGGCAACACTATTATGCCCCTGCTGCAGAATCAGTATTGGCAAGTGCTGCAAACGATATCACAGCAACCAAGTTCGGAGCGTGGAGATTCCAGATTAGTAAACTGGGTGTAATCACCAATGATGCTGCAGATGAGACTGGTGATATGGCTTATGAATCAGCAGAACTCGCTTTGCTGGCTCTATGCAATCAGCCACTGACTGCAAACACTCTGGTAATCGGATATCTGGTTATTG
>Ga0075112_1000157_pt1 | contig 33342 bp, 31 predicted proteins | sample AntAceMetag02UKF_FD_69783 | JGI IMG/M metagenome (GOLD analysis project Ga0075112, IMG submission 69783) | Saline lake microbial communities from Ace Lake, Antarctica - Antarctic Ace Lake Metagenome 02UKF | ecosystem: Environmental > Aquatic > Non-marine Saline and Alkaline > Saline | place... | reverse complement strand
TGTCACATCAAAAGTGGATGCAGATTTGAGAAAAAAATAAGTGGTATTTCTAAACACTTAAGGAAGGGGGGACTCTTCGTAACCGCCATAGGGGGGTCCTGTGGCGACCGGCGGTGACAAATAAAATGATATTTTGTTGTGGCTACATAAATATAAGAGAAATTAACACTTTCCATATTAGTTTTAGATTGTTGTGACTTTTTTTTCTTCTTAACTGGGGGGAAGATCCGTTAAAACCGCCTAACTTTGATAAAAAGTTTCCTGTAAAGAATTATTTCAACTTTTAATGCAACGTATTACGCTGAGATCCAACCTTTTTGTCGAAAAAGAAGTTTCTTAACCAAACCCCGAACGAATATCGCCAGGATTAAAAGTAAAGTAACGATCGTTACTGCAATGCCCAATTTAATGGAAAGTGGCTCAAAAACCAGTGTCACCGAATGCGTCCCCTTTGGAACTTTGACCACTCTGAAAATGTAATTCCCCCGAAGCAATGGAACCGAACGCTCGTCCACATAGGCCTTCCACCCAGGATAATAGATCTCGCTGAAAAACAGGTACTTTGCTACCGGAGTATACACCGCAGTCACGATTTTATCTGGAGCATAGGAGAGAATTTCAGCGCTGGATTCGGATAAAGGGGCAGCAATCGAGGATTCCCGATTTGGATCGAGCGCAGGGAAATCTTCCAATTCAAATAGGACTTTTTGTTTCGGGTCAAAGCCCGGTTTGACTAGACTATCCAGGATTTCAGAACGTCTCAAGACTTCATAGTCGGGCACGAAGAACGTACGGGGAAGATAGGATTCCCGTAAGGAAAACATAGCGTTTGAATGGGAAATTTCACGTTTTACGTTCAACAGATCCATCAGGACGGTTTTACCATTAGGGGTGTAAAAGAACCAGACACCACCCGGACTCAGCAAAGACGGATTGTATTTGCGTATATACTCGTAATACCGATAAAGATAAAGCGGATTGTACCCAGAAACAGTCTGATACCCCAGATACATTTCAAAGTTGGGCCCCATGGAATTAGGGGAACTTCCTACCCTGAAAATACTTTTATCTGTCCCAAGACTTTGCGCAAGACTATGCTTAACTTTTCTACTCCATAGATACCCTTCGTCGCCATACCGGATTGCACCCCAATTCATGTAAGCCAAGTCGAAGAGGATCACCATACACAGTAAAACGGAAGTAAGCCTTTTATTCAGAATGCCCCTCACCCGAATGAGAATAATAATGAGAATTACAGTGCACAGCAATGTAGTAACGTGAAATTCGTCGACAATGGTTTTTGCGGCATATGCAGCCTTCCCGAGTATCATTTCATCCAGAACAAACACAGAGAAGAATGAAAAAACAAGAGATCTGTCCCAATGAAAAATTCCATCCAGCATCACCAAACACAAAATTGGAATAAAAACAATCGATATGCGTTTTTGGGTGGACGAACTTGAAAGACTGTCCATTCCCTTTCCCGCCAAGAGGCTCAAAGCAAAGACGTACAAAAAAATAATTTTGGCAGGAGCCCTTATTCTATCGAATCCAGGTAACAGATAGATTAGTTTATAGACAGGCGTGTTTCCCCCCAAAGCCAGAAAAAAAGTTCCAACGGCCAGGGCACCGGCAAAAAAAACAATTTTTCGGTCCATTTTATTTCGGAAAGAGATAAAAAACAAAAGGATCAAAGGGAGGAAACCCACGTAAATGTTGTAAAGGGGAACGCTCCATGGAACGCTAGAAACCCAGAAATCACCTTTAGCGTATCTCCCAAAAAAATCAGGAATAACGGCGGTAATGAGTCCTTCAGGGGGGTAGGATCCCAGGGTGACCAACTCGTAGGAATCGAAAACAGAACGGACGGAAAGCCTTATGAATTCAATGGCGGGAATCGCCTGTATAGCGGCTGTTCCCAATCCAAAAGCGACGAAAAGAAGAAGCGTGCGGAGCAATTTTCCAATCGCGCCTATTTTGGAACCGCCATAGGAATTTGCAAACAAGCAAAAGAGGATTGCCGCCATCAAAGTGTACAGAGCGTCTTGAGGGGAACCAGAGAGGATCTGGAAACCCCAGAATAGGCCTGCCATGACCGCGTTGAGATACTTCCCAGGCTTTAATGCCTGATTCAGCAAAAAAATAATCAGTGGCAGCCATATGTAGGCCTGCACTCTGAACATCTGGCCATCGTAAAGTGTGGCCATAATAAAACCGTTACAGGTAAAAACTACCGCACCAACAAAACTGCCGGCATAACATATGTTCAAAGACCGAAGGAGGGCATACATGAAAAGGGCGGCCAGAACCATATGCATAAACATGGTATATCCGAAAGCTCTCTCAGGCGGCATCATCCAAAAAAGGAAATCGAGGGGATAGAAGATGGTGGATTCTATATGTGCCCAAAAGGGCATCCCACCAAAAATATAGGGGTTCCAGAACGGGATGGAATGGTGGTTGTGTATTTCGTCAAAAAGGAACTGTTTCATTCCCTGGTAAAAGCCCACGAAATCAGAACCAAAGAGCAGATGTCCACCGAAGATTACTCCCCTGAAGATAAAAGCACAGAAGATACACAGCAAAACAGTGAGGGCTATATCAATCCTGCTGAACCTTGCACCGATTCCGGTATCTTTTCCGAGGACAGCCTCAATTTCTTGACTCAGTTCAGATTTTGAGCTAAAAATAGTCATCTTCTCTGGTATACATGGAATAGAAAATGATGGTTGCTCTATTGTACAATTCAGGCATATTTAGGTGCCTCAAAATACTTTCCTTTATAATGGCAGTTATAGCTATCCTTCTAATTATGGTATGGGCAAGGGTGTTTTACGGTTCAATGCAAGCCTGCCAGGAGGGTGAGATCTATCTTAAAGCAGGCCAGCATATAAAAGCAATCACCTTTTTTGACCGTTCGATTCACTGGTATACTCCATTCAATCCTTATGTTCACAAATCAGCTGAACGTCTTTGGGAGATAAGTAATGGTGCTCAGAAAAGAGGGGATATTCGACTGACGTTGATTGCGGTTAGGACAATCCGACGGGGATTTATTGCTGCAAGGAGTTTTTATACGCCGGGCAGGGATTGGATCGAAAAATGCAATTTGAGAATTTATGAGCTATTAAAAATTGAACAGGATGGGAAAAACAACCTGAAAGGAGAAAAGATAGAGGAAGGCTCTGTTCTTGACAATCCACAGGTAAAAGGTCCTGACATCCTATGGAGCATCATTTTGCTTGCTGGTCTTTTGGGATGGATCGGCTCTGTAATCGGTTTTATTCTATCCGGATTTAGACACTCTCACGAGAGAAACCTGTTGAACGTTTCAAATCTTAAATGGATAATTCTCTGGGCCGCATTTTTTACGATCTGGATTATCGGTATGATCAGAGCTTAAAAGACTTTACGTCTATGCTCAAATCCGATGGAGATAAAACGAAAAACCTTTGGGTTTCAGGAGAGCAACCAGTGAACCGGAATATTCCAGATCCGTTCCTCAAGTTTTTTGATGGTATTTGACATATTCAGTAATAATCCGACATTACGTTCATCGAAGGCGACAAATTTCCGGAGATGTCGAATATCTGCTCGGTGTGAAATATCTCGCTGCTTGATTTCACAATAAAACGTCAACTTGCTCTCTATATTTTTAAAAACAGCATCTGCTTCTACCCCGGTCGATGTCCTGGCAAAATAGATATCCTCACGCAGCGTTTCCTGATAAATTCCTTTCCGCAATTCTGAAACAACTGAGTTTTCAAAACAGCTCCCATCTTCCATCCTGAAGTTGTTCGTCAACGACCTTAAGATTCCGGTATCCATGAAATACCATTTTGGCATTTTTTTCATACGCTTGCCAATGTTCTCAAAAAATGGCAGACTGGGCCACGCAACAAAAAGCTGGCGATAGTAGTTCATGAATCTGCGGATTGTATCGGCTGAAAGGGCGCAATCTCTTGCAAGTTCACTAATGTTCATCAATGATCCGACACGGGTAACAAAGAGCTGCTCAAATCGTTCAAATGATTCCGGATTTCTCAAATCAACGATTTCTCTCAAATCCGTATCAAGGTAGGTCTGGCGATAATTATTGAGCCATTGCCTGCGGTCCGCTTGATTTGTTCGTGTCAGGAATTCCGGATAACCGCCATACAGGGTAAATTCTCGAAATGATTCCGACAACAGGTTTGCTTCTCTTGCAGGAAGATAGAATTCCGACAGTTCTGTTTCGATGTCCCTGGCCGATGGCGCATGTAACAGTTTTTTCAGCAGGGACTGTCCGGTGTGGCTGTTAAGCTCTCTAAATGACATGGGGAAAAGGGTATATATAGAAACCCTTCCCGCCAGGGATTCCTTGATTCGCCGGTTCAGCAGCAGGTGATTTGAACCGGTGATGAGAAACCGGCCCTTTTTTTCTGGTTGGATGTCCACCTGAAGTTGAATTAACTCTATCAGACTCGGCATCTGCTGTACTTCATCCAGGACGATCAGGTGTTTCCCGAAATGCTCAAATTCCTTTCGAGCGTTTTCCGCCAATGCGCGCCGGGTGTCCGGATCCTTGAGATTATAGTACTGAATGTCAAGATCACTCTTGATGAGGTGCTGTGCCAGGGTGGTTTTTCCGGCCTGGCGGGGACCCATAATTGCAATGACACGGTCAATTTTCAGCGAATGCTGGATATGTCGCGTTAAATCTCTGGGAATTAGATTCACTGATCGCTCCTCCTAAGTATCATTTTGATCCAAATGATGTGTAGATTAACGATAGTATCGTCGAATTGCAATTATTTTCTACGATTTAATCGGCTTTTTTTGATTTGTGGTTACCAAATAGTAACCCAAATTCCACTTTCTCATCAGGATTTGCATTTAAAGCTTTCCAATAATATACATATTATACACGTATAAATGGGTTATAGTCGAAGGGTTTAGGGGGGCTACCTGTCCATTAAAGGGGATTTGGCTGCAAGATACAGGGGATAGCGATGGGATTGATTTTTTGCGTCGATGCTGATATTTCCGGCACTCATAATTGTGCGGTACGGAGGTCTGTACTTATCTGAAAAAACCTTGAGGCTTTTGGCTTGCGTAACCCACCCGGATTTCACTTCTATCGGGTATACGTTTCCATTTTCCTCTTTCAAAAATTCAACTTCAGCCCGCCTTTCCCTCCAGGAACATATGTTTTCACCGCCACTGAATTTTAACTCCTGAGCTACAAAATTCTCTGCAAAATATCCCTTATAGGTGCCGTAATCGTAGTCGATAATGTTCTTCGGAGGGAGCATACTCAAGACCCCAAGGATACCCACGTCAAAACAGAACAGCTTAAATGTGTTCTCCTTTCATGTCAGACCTCGTTATTTCGCATCATTTTGAGACACAAAAAATGGACATTTTATGACTCATAACGGTCCAAAATGAACTTATTACAGGTATAAGCAGTTGATATTTCAATCATTCGAAAAACAATAAATGTCCAATTTTGCTTTTCCGGAGCTTTTGTTTCCGATGTGTTACGACAAGATTTGTTTGATTTCAGTTAGTTATAGTTTTTTCTCTTATCCCGTTAATCCCGCTGGAAGCGGGATTGATCCTGTCAAAATATTGAGGTCTATATATTTGTAGACTTCCAGCAAATAACGTTCTTCCTGAACCAGGCAAGATTTATAACGGCCTTCCCACAGCGTTCCGCTTCGCCGATATTCAAAATTGAAATATCGTGATATTAGCGCAATGTTTAATTTTACTCTGACCCCAATTTATCATTTTAATCCCGAAAGTACGTCCCTGGGAGTGATGATGTGGTACTCGCCATTATTAGATTCTAAATTTTTACACCATATCGCCAAAATTATATCTTTATCAGCCTGCCTGGGAAAATTGGCGGCAGCTTCTTTTAACTTGTGCATTGTTCTATTAATGTGTGTCTTCTCCTCCCACTTTGCTTCTCCGAATAACAAAAACTTGTGGTTAAAGGACTCGGCTATGACATCAATCTCCATGCGCTTTCCATCACGACCATGACCCCACCAGCGTTGTGCCGGTTTCCAGCGAATGTTTGCGATATTAAGATGGGCGGTGGATTTTCGCGCCATTTCCTCCCATATTTCAGCCGCCTGAGCTTTAAAACGATTTTGGGATTCAGCATAAACTGCTTCAACAAGGTCTCGCTCAAGAAGTGAGTGGTTGGGCAGGACAACCCGATACCAGAACAATAAAAAAGGATCTTCGAGTCTGTAAACGGTTTTTTTTGATGATCTTGGACTTTCTCCAAAAGGATGGTCCCGTTTAACGTAGCCAAGTTCGATTAAATTGGCCAAAGGTCGGGTCAGACTGGTTGCCGGTTTCCCCAAACGACCTGCGATTTCTGATAATCGGTTTGAACCGTTTGCAATTAGTGAAAGAATTGAATGGGGCTGGCTTGCACCGCGCATATCATCAAGCAGCAGGCGCATGGGCTCGCTGTGAAGAACGCCATCTCTGTTCAGAACCAGCTCTTTACAGGCTTCTTCCTGGTTTGGATAAGCGTTTGCGAGTTCCCAATATCTGGGTACGCCTCCCCAAACGGAATACGCTTCAATGGCTTCAATGCTGTTGAGGGACAAAGCCTCTTTTATCCATCCCGGTTCAAGAGGTCTAATTTTGATGATTTCTGAAGCCCTTCCGTATAACGGTGCAGAACCGTCAAGAACCAGGCCTTGCATCATTCTTTGTGATGAACCGCAAATTATAATGTTTGTTTTATTTTGTTGATTATCAATTAGTTTCTGGATGATGCTCGGCAATTCCGGGGATTTCTGAACCAGATAAGGAAATTCATCTAAAATTAAGGTCGTACCTTTTTTGGCCTGACGTTGCAGGGATGATAATATGACTTCCCACGAAGGATAGTTTGCTTGCTCAAAACCGCGAATTGTTCTGCCGATTTCTACGGAAAGGCCTTGTATTTGCAGGGGTGATTCTTGTTGATCGGCAAGGAAATAAATGTCTGTTTTCTTTGCTACATGTTGCAGTAACGTTGATTTGCCACATCGTCGTCGTCCATAAACCACAACCAATGAGGGGTCTGAAGAACCTAATGCTCCTGTGAGCTTAGCGGCTTCCCGTGTTCTGTCCATGAAATGCAATCTCATGCGATAGCCTCGTCTCTGTAAAATAAATATGTTTGTCGAACATAATGTTTAACAGGCATATTTTTTGATGTCAAGCGGTTGTTGGCGGTTAACCATTCGACTTGACGGATGGGGCTTCGGGACGCACCGCGTCCCTATGTGCATCCTCAGGCTGGTGTGGTACCGGTGGGCATCCCGGGTGAATCGTCAGGACTGGGTTCTGTTTAGGCATCTTAATCGGTGAGTAGCCATTTCCAGGCTGGAATGGCTTTGACGTAAATTCCATCCCTGCGAAAATCCCTTTCCTGATTGTACGTAATGATCAGGTTTTCCTTTATGCCAAAATACTTTGCTGTTGAGATCATCGGTTCCAATTCCCTGCTCAGGGTATTTTCCTGATCTATATCCATGCATACCTGGACAGCCAAACCGGGAAGACCATTGGCATCAACAGCAATGAAATCCACTTCCTGTCGTTTTTTCCTGGTCAGATAATAGTGGACTCTGTGCCACTTTTGATAAAGGTGGATAAAAACCATGTTCTCAAACGCCCTGGAATAGGCGCCATCCCATATAAGGCTGTTTTTATTTGCCAAACCCCAATCAATAGCATAAATCTTTTTGTAATTTCGCTCCTGCTCTTTTAGTGAATCTGAATAGATGGAAACATTCGACAGGAGCCATGAATCTTCAGCCCAACGGACCTGCTCCCTCACTGCATCCCGGCTTGTGTTGAATCCCGCCTGTTTCAGATATCGAAACGTGCTCATCAGGGTGTGGCTTTTGCTGATAATTGTGGAAAATCCTTAGTCATCATATTACGATTTACGACTAATTATTAGTCAACACCGCCTTTTCTGTCAAACGTATAACAGTCTTGATCATCGTTTCGGCCATCCTGAAATTTCATTATGGCTGTTGATTTAACGCGGGATCTGTGTGAGAGGCTTTCAACCTCGATTGTCGCGGCGGGACGCCGCTCACACAGGTTCATCATTCCAACGATTCTGGCCGGAACGATGATCAAAGCCGAAAATCTCTATTTTTCTTACACTCTTTTTCCTCTGTGCCTCTGTGGCAAAACAGAGGCGCGGGTAACCTCACAGGCCGAACTTTTTTGGGGCTACCTGTCTCTTAAAGGGAATTTGCCTGCAAGATAAAGAGGATAGCGATGGACTCGATGATTTGTGTCGATGCTGATATTTCCGGCACTCATAATTGTGCGGTACGGAGATCTGTACTTTTCTGAAAAAACCCTGAGGCTTTTGGCTTGCGTAACCCACCCGGATTTCACTTCTATCGGGTATACGTTTCCATTTTCCTCTTTCAAAAATTCAACTTCGGCCCGCCTTTCCCTCCAGGAACATATATTTTCACCGCCACTGAATTTTAACTCCTGAGCTACAAAATTCTCTGCAAAATATCCTTTATAGGTACCGTAATCGTAGTCGATAATGTTTTTCGGAGGGAGCATACTCAAGGCCCCGAGGATGCCCACGTCAAAACAGAACAGCTTAAATGTGTTCTCTTTCATGTAGGCAGGGAAAGGTAGATACCCACTATTGACGATAGGAATTTTGATAATCAATCCAGCAGACTCAAGCCAGTCGATTGCGCCTGCCAGCCTCGAATAGCCGCCGATGCCTGGCACCACCCCTTTAAATCGAAATTTTGAAGCTGATCCATCCTGCTCACGAGCCAATTGCGATGGGATATTTTTCCAGATTCTTTCTATGTGCATTGCGTTTTGTTTGCCGGAATGCTTAGCGATATCGGCCGAATACTCACGGATGAGTTCCAATTGTCTTTGCCTTACCAATTTCACAGCACTGTATAAGTCTGTTCTGTTGTTGGCGTACAGGCTCACAACCTCCGGCAACCCCCCAACAACAAAATAAATCTTCAGTTGAGCCCAAAGGTGTCTGTGTACAACTTCGGGTATGGTTTCTTCCCCGGTGTAATGGCGGAGATAGTCTGCATAGCGAGACTGCTCGGTTCCTTCTAAAAACTCGAGAAAACCCATCGGATTCATCTTCAGATAATCTACTTTACCAACTGGGAAAGAACTTTGCCCAGGGTGGATTCCCAGAAGCGAACCCGCAGCGCAGATAGCCATTTCAGGCATTAATTCGCAAAAGTATTTGAGACTGGTCAGGGCCCTCGGGCATTCCTGGATTTCATCAAAGATCAGAAGCTCGGTTTTCAAGTTTATAGGCGTATCTAAGTAAAAACTCAATTCCTGTATAATCCGACCAGGTTTCAGGTCCTTCTCAAAAATACCTGAAAGTGTCTCGTCGGTTTCAAAGTTAATATAGTGGCATGATGGAAAGAAGTTCTCTCCGAAATGCTTCAGGGTATAGGTCTTGCCAACCTGTCGGGCGCCGCTTAGGACCATGGGCTTCTTTTCAGATGAATTTTGCCATTTTTTCAGGTTATTAAGTAGATCTCTTTTCATTCAAAATCCAAATTTTGTCTGTAAGTGATATTTGTTTATTATCTTCATTGTCATTTTCTGATATCACTTTTTAATATATACTGCAATTTTTAGCTACAACTTTCTAATTGTCATTTCAGATCGTAGTAGGGGACGTAGTCAATATAGACGTGGGCACTTAGTCACTTTATTGAAAAAGGAGTATCCCACATAGGTATGATCAGAGCTTAAAACGGTTTTTAACCATAAGGAACGCCCAGGCTGAAAAAAGAAAGACTAAAGAAAGTAGTGAAATAAAAAGAAACAGATTAAGGTGTTTGGGGCGAAATTTGAATACGATATCATGGCTTCCTGGCGTTATTTCCACCCCTTGAAATAATAGATCGAGCCACAGACAATCCTTTTCCTCCCCATCCACATAAACGGCCCATCCCGGATAAGACGATTCCGAAACAACGAGGACACCCGGTTTTTCAATTTGCACTTCAATATGAATTTCCCCGTTTTTCTTATAAACAATCCGATCGACATTCCTGAAAAAAGGTAGATTGGGTTGTTGAGCGATCTTCTTTTGCCCCAGCGCTGATTCTGACGGATTAAAAAATCCATTTGTCAATTCGTCTACTGTTCCCTTCTCTACTTTTTTGACGTTGCCCACAATCCATACCCGCGGAAGAAAATTCTTTATTCTATAGAGCAATCCGTTGATCCTCTCTACCTCGTCCTTCAGGGTCGGCATCCTGTCAAGACGATCCTGCGAAATGATGTATTTCACATTTGCCAGTTTGAGAAAATGGATTTTTTCTTTCCACGGTTTTGAGAGGATTTCCGTGATCTGGTGCTGGTACCTCAACTCAAGCGCAGGCACACCACCCGCTTGATAAAGGTTTTGCACCAATCCCAGGTTGGGCAGAAGCATCATCTGCCACTTGATATGATGATTTTCGATGGTATTGGCAAGACCGGGGGGTGTGGGCATGGTATCCGCAAAAACCCTGAAAATCCCAGAATCATCAAGAATTGGTTGAAGAGCCGGGTGGTGATACTCATAGAAATCAGAATCCGTTACAGGATTTAGATTTTGATGATTTAAAAAGAGATCTAACGTCAGTGTCAGAGCGAGAAGACAGAAAACAAGGTTTGGATTAAGCCTCTTGTCTTTCAATATCTTCAACAGCTTATCAAAGCCATAGGCCGCAATGACCAGTATGCTGAAACCGGCTGCAAACATGAATTTCTCAGGAAAACGAAAGATGGGCATAATCTTGTAGAAGAGAGTATGGATCGGTGTGTTGGCGCCCAATGCCAGGAGAACGGATGTAAGAAAAATAACAGACCAGATCCAATTTCTCCTTGAGAAAGAAAATACTGCACCCAGGACTGCCAAAGGGAAGATGATGAAACCCGGATAGATTGTGAGTAACCAGGGGACCTCTCCTTCACCCGGGAAGAAATCCCTGAGAGTTTCCGTACCAGCAGAAAAGCCTTCAGTGAAATGAAGTGGAAAGAGGAGATGTTTCAGCATAGACCAGCTCAGAGAAAACTTACTGGCTTCTCCATAGGAAAGCCCCCCCAGACGGGCAGAGTATTGGTAGTCTAAAAAAGTAGGACCTAATTGCACAATAGTTATAAGAATTGCCCAAATCCCAATGAGAAAAACAATAATACCATAGGTAAGCCTCTTGCTTTTACCTGCGGTCTTTTCCGTGTGACATGTGATGGCATAAAGAAAAAATATACCTCCGATGAAAATGAAGAGTTGGGGCTCTCCGCCCAGAATGGCTATGGAAACCAAAATGACGGTCAGGCAGTATTTTGACTTATTCTCCGTGGCACTTCTGGCTCTGTTGAAAGACCAAAGGATAGCCGGCAGCCAGATAGCGGTCGACAGGTTGTTGAGCGTGTTGATAGTGGCAAACAGGTACCCTCCATAGCAGTAGGAAATGGCTGTCAGCAGAGCCGCTTTTCGAGAAAGACCCAAACTGGTAATGAACAGATAGAAGAAACAAAATGCCAGAAAGAAATGAAAAACAACGTAAATATTCAGCGATAATGGAAACGGAACAAGCAGGAAAATAATCGAAAGCGGATAGAACACTCCCGACTGGATATCACTCATGAAGGGTGACCCGCAAAAATAGTTCGAGCACCAAAAAGGAATTTCACCGGCCTGGAACGTTTTTGCCAGGAAAAACTTCATGGGATAGAACCACCGATGGATGTCTCGAAAAAAGAAGGTTTTATCTGAGAAAATTACGGAATAGAAAAATAGGAGGCACAGAAGAATGGCTACAAAAACAAAACAGTATCTTCTGAATTCTTTGAAGACAGTCATATCGAGAGTTTTCTTTCAGCAGCAGCCCACACTGGTGTTCCTTTGCCTTTGATGGGAAGCAACCGCCGCGAATATGATTTCACTTCGAAACAGGTTCAATAGAGCCTCTTTCCATGGTCATTTTTGGATCCTACCGCCGATTCAGAGGATTTCATGCATCATTTCCGGGTGACAATGAATCCAATCTCTGATGACCGCAGCCGTTTCCGGAATATCCGTTAATTGACAGGAACAGATTTCAAAGAGTTCCTCATCCGATATTTCATTATAAAAGTGTACCATCCTGTTTCTATAACCGGCAAGCGTCTGGAACAAAATACAAATTTCGTCATCAAACACCCCGCCATCCTTCAAAACAGAACCGATCTCTTTGTATTCTGTTATTCCTTTTCCAAAACCTTTTGCTGCCACGTGTATACCCAGATCCATGAGCGCCTCAAGGCCCCGTCTCAGGCACGATTCCGCCGCCCACACATTTCTTCTCTCAGCAGGGAATGACTTGTAATCCTTGAGAGGCAAGGCACTAATTTCTTTCACCATCTTTTCTATCCAGTCCAAACGCTCAGCAACTATCCTCTTTGAAATTCTATTCGGGCTCATGTTTCTTCCCCCATGATCAGCGCGATCCTTTCTCTTTCCAGTGGGATGAGATCTCCTGCGCGCCTGAGGATGTAAAGGTCATATTCATCAGCCAAGTATGAGTCTTTCGAAAAGATTCTCTCTCCCCTGATAATATTGGCAGCAAGAAAAGGATCTGCTTCCGGGAGGCTTACTAGATCGACCCTGTTCACTAAAAAAAGATCTTCCAAAGCTATGGCGAGCCGAGCTTTTTCTTTTACGGAAAGTTTTCTTTTTGGCCCTGGCTTCATGCCGATATCCAAATCCGATGGGGATAGAACTGAAAACTCATATGAATCGTCTTTCAGCCATTTCAGAACGTCATCGGCATGACTCCCAAAAGCATAGACAATATCCAGATCGAAGGCCTTAGCTATTTTGGCCAGTTTGTTTTGTCTGGTCTGGAGCGAATCATTCATGATATCTCTTTCAGGAATTCATTGAAATCGTAGATTCAAAAAGAAAATAAGCGCTTCAATGGTAAGCTCGAACGTGAGCTTTTCTCTGGCAGCATAATGTGTATTCTAACACAAACCATATTATGCAAGCTATCAAAATCAATATCCGCAAAAAGTACAAAACTCACAAAGCCAAGACTCACGAATTGTAAAATAAAAAGTTATAGGCAATAAAACTCTGCCATCAGGCTTTCCACGATACCTTGAAAATTGAAGCAATATCCCGCGGGGCCAGTGATTCTTTCCGGAAGAAACAAGAATGATACGATGAAAGACTTCCCTCGGGATCTGGAATATGAATCTTTAAAAAGCAGAAAAAGCAATCCTTGACCCTTTTATACTTGAATACTACAATACTGACAAATTCGACTTGTTATGATTTCTCATTTTCATTCTATCATGAGCGGCCAATCCATGGAAAAGATCAAAGAATCAAATGTTTCCATCATCATTCCTGCAAACAATGAGGCGCAAAGTATAGGGAGCGTCATCTCCGATATTAGATCTCTTCACCCTGATTTCGAAATCATTGTTGTAGATGACGGTTCGTCCGATGGAACAGGAGAAGAGGCAAAAAACCAAGGGGCATTAGTATACAAGCATCCTTACAACATGGGAAACGGAGCAGCCATAAAAAGCGGCATACGGATTGCTTCCGGAAAAGTCCTGGTATTTATGGATGCGGACGGCCAGCACAACCCGGAAGATCTGGATAGGCTGCTTGAGCACTTCCCTGCATTCGATATGGTCGTGGGGGCCAGGCGTAAAGGGAAGCAGAAGTCATGGATTCGTCCGTTTGGCAACACCGTATATAATCGTCTGGCATCCTATACTACCAAGTTTCCTGTTGAAGATCTCACCTCAGGATATCGAGCTATAAAATCCGATATTGCCCGCAATCTCCTCTACCTCCTTCCAAACACCTATTCCTATCCCACCACTTTGACTCTGGGATTGCTCCGGACAGGACGAAGCGTGAAATATGTCAAGATTGATGTTCAAACAAGAAAAACAGGAAAGAGCGACATCAAAATCATTCGCGATGGTGTCCGGTTTTTCATGATCATCACCAAAATCAGCACCTTTTATTCGCCACTCAGGATATTTCTCCCCATCAGTCTATTCCTGTTTCTTACCGGGCTGGGATATTATCTTTTTACCTTTTTCACTACGGGTCGCTTTACAAATATGAGCGCTTTGTTGTTTACCACTTCCATTCTCATATTCATGCTGGGCCTTATCTCTGAACAGATATCTCAGCTTCGTTTCGAGAAAAGTGAAGGGGATCGATTTGTTTGAATTCAAACCTTCCACCATTGCCGGCTCATGAGTCCATGCCGGTACGTTTGAAACATACGAGGCAAGCGGGTCCGCAGATGACCCAGATGAAACAAAAGAAAAAAAGGTTTCATGGGGCAAGAGCAAATTATGCGAATTGATATAAAGGTTTTTACTACTTTCAATACTCCTGTTTTCATTTGCATCACCGACACTACCCCCCTATAATGAGCATCATTCGCATGAAATTAGCCCTGTCTTCAGCATATAAAGCATAAAAATGGATCGTATTTCAGAAAAAGGACAGCCCTCAATACTTTGACAGGATCAATCCCGCTTCCAGCGGGATTAACGGGATAAGAGAAAAAAGCCATAACTGACTGAAATAAAATAAGTCTTGTCGTAATACGCGGGAAACAAACGCTCCAGAAGAGCAAACTTGGACGTTCATTATTTTTTGGATGATAGAAATATAGCAATATTTGTTCCCGATATTTCAATTGCTTAAGGCACCTATTTAACTGAACCGGTGCAGATTTCCTCCCTTTTTGGAAAACAAGTGTTCCATCCTTCACGAATATTCAGGGAATGAGAAATACGGTGATTGAAGGAAATACGGTTTTTCCGGCCCAGGAGAGAGATCGCGTATTTTGTACCATGTCGCAAAGCAGACCGTTGGGAACGGCATTGCTTCCAAAGAAGAAACGTGCCATCATCATAGACAGTCTATACAGAATTATTGAGGAGGTGGCCCAATATGAGGAAGACATGGCAATTACAGGAAGCGAAAAACCGGCTAAGCGCGGTTGTTGACGAGGCTTTGAACAAGGGGCCGCAAATCATTACACGCAGGGGGCAAGAGATGGTTGTCGTCCTCTCTATGAAAGACTATAGAAAGATGATCCAACCGGATGAGAATCTGGTGGATTTCCTCAGCTCTTCCCCGTTACACGGTGTGCACATCGACCTAAAAAGGAACAAAGATCTGCCCCGAGAGGTTGAGTTTTGAACTATTTGTTAGACACCTGTGTGATTTCAGAATTGATAAAAGCTCGGCCCACCAGAGGCGTTGTTGAATGGATTCGAAGCATTAATGAAACTTCCATGTTTATAAGCGTATTGACCTTGGGTGAAATCCATAAAGGTATCAATAAGCTGCGTGCTTCTAAAAAAAGAAATATCTTGCAGGAGTGGGTCTCCAAAGACTTGTGCCAAAGGTTTGATAGGCGAATAATACCGATTTCCATGAAAATAGCTAGAATTTGGGGGGAAATCCAAGGCAATGCTGAAAAAAAGGGCGAAAAAATGCCAGTCATCGATAGTTTGATTGCTGCATCAGCGATTGCGTATGATTTCACCGTTGTTACCAGAAACGTCGCTGACATGGAAAGGACTGCGGTTCCAATTCATAATCCGTGGGATTCTTAATCATGGCATCCTTGAATAGAGAGTAAACGTGGACTACTTATTTATCTATTCGTACCATTGGTGTTATTCGTGGTTAAAGACCTTGCTGTTTACCTGTCCGGACATCCCGAACTCTCATAAAATGAAAAAGTATTTTCGGGGAATAGGGGCAGGGGAAAAAAGCTATGACTAGTAAAAGAACAGTAAGGCATTTCCCCTTTTTTCTCGCCTTAGCAGTCTTTTTTTTGCTCCTTTGGCTCTTTTCTGGTCCCATTCTCTCCCAGCTTGGTCAATTTCTGATATCTGATCGAAAACCAGTCGTTTCCGATGCCGTGGTTGTATTGTGTACCGGTGTGGAGTACTATCCCCGCCTGGTTGAAGCGGCAGATCTTTTCCGAAAAGGTCTTGCGAAAAAAGTCGTCATTAATGGTAACCGGAAAACAGATGCCCTTCGGGACCTCGAAAAAAGAGGGTTCAGGAGATGCTGCCCATGGTATGAAGAAACAATCAGGATTCTAGAAATTCTGGGCGTGCCGAGGAAGGATATTCTGGCGATTGATGCAGAAGACGCTTATGACACGGTGAGTGAGGCAAGAATCGTGGGCAGCACCCTCATAAAAAAGGGGTTCAAGAGACTCATCATCACAACGAGTAAATCCCACACCCGTCGAGCGAATTATATCTGGAGCAACATGTTCAAAGGGAAAATATCCATATGTACTGTCTCTGCAAAAACAGATCCTTTTGACGTACATGGGTGGTGGAAGCAGGGAAGGCAGATCCGGTGGGTGTTAGCGGAATATGGGGCGTGGGGGTATTACTGGTGGAAGAAATTTATCTAATCGGCGACAAAGAAGAACCTTCCGGACGGACAGACTTGATGAAGCCGCAAAAAGGCGCAAAATTCGTAAGAGGAAAGATCCGAAGTAAACAAAAATAATTGGCTATACCCGGAAAATTAGCTCCAACTGACTTTTTACGAGAGAATCAGGCTTACTGAGTAGAACGAAGAATACGTGGGAAAATGGTATGAAACGAAAAATTCTCTTCATTACCCGAAACTATCCGCCCAAGGTGGGAGGTCTTGAGACATTTAGTTACAACCTGATCCGGGAATTTGAAAACCACGAAATCACTTATAAAATCACCCTTTCAAAGTCGATAAAACATCTCGTGTGGTTCTTCCCCTATGCCTTTCTTAGAGCGCTCTATCTGATCCAAAGATATTCCATCCAATCCATACACCTATGCGATGGCCTTCTAGCTCCATTAGGGGTTCTTCTTAAACAACTGCCAGGCGCTAAAGTCACAGTAACCATACACGGACTCGATATAACCTATAGGCATCCTTTCTATCAGAGGCTCATCCCCTGGTGTTTGTCAAAACTCGATGGGATCGTATGCGTAAGTCATACAACCCGTGACGAATGTATACGCCGCATAACTCCATGCCCTGACTTCACAGTCATTCCTAACGGAATAAGGCCGGATCAGCTATATCTCCAGCAGTCAAATAATGAACTCCACCGCAAGCTTGAAAATCTGATCGGCATGTCTATCGAGAATAAGAAAGTACTTCTTACCATCGGCCATTTGGTAAAAAGAAAAGGCGTGGCATGGTTTGTGGAAAACGTCATGCCACGCCTTGGAAATTCCTATTTGTACGTGGTTGCGGGTGAAGGCCCTGAACGAAAAGTGATTCAAAAAACAGTAAATCGCTTCGGCTTACAAGACCACGTCTTGCTTCTAGGAGAGGTATCAGACGAAAACCAGAAATTAGCTTACAATGGCTCGAATTGTTTTATCATGCCTAACATTACAGTTCCCGATGATGTGGAGGGTTTCGGGATTGTTGCTATCGAGGCCGGAAGCTGTGGGCTTCCCGTTGTTGCAAGCGATATTCAGGGGTTACGGGATGCAGTGATTGATGGAAAGACGGGATGTCTAGTCAAGGAAGGAAACGTGGATGGGTTCGTGGAAAGGATAAAAGGAATGAACCTAAAAAAAGATCAGATCAGGGAGATTGTAGCGTCAACATTTGATTGGGCAAAAATATATGAGCGGTACCGTGATGTTTTTTTTAAGCTAAGGTCAAACTAATCTATCAAGCAGATCGATCCGTTTTCCGCAATAGCCAGATGTAACTTGGACAGATCCAATATGCGTAATTGACGATTAATCGAGCAAATGCGAACTTCATCGTGCCGCGCTTGATCATGTAGTCTGCATAAAACAATTCCGGGGCTTCAACGATCCTTTTTGTATAGTCAATTTGCTCAAAATTGCAAATAAGTCTCTTTAGCCCCCAGTAACTCAGGTGTTTTTCATAATAGGAATCACCTTTCCCTGTAATTCTCATATAGCGATTAGCGAAGTACTTAGGCATAACGGATAGGAAGGGCAAATTGTAATGGGGTTCTTTCACCACCAGCCTATTGCCTGCCGAAAAATAACAAATTCCGCCCGGTTTCAACACTCTATGGATTTCAGCTATCAGTTTATCAGCGGCCGGAACATGTTCATAAACATGGGCACAAACAACGACATCAAAACTATTTTTGGGGTACTTGACATCCATAGCATCCCCAATGTTGAATTCTATGTTATCTTTCGAAAAATTATCCTTTGCATATTCTATAGCTGACTTATCAATGTCAACGCCAATTACCTCACTAAAATAGTCGGAGAAATAGTTCGCGATTATCCCCGTTGAGCAACCCACATCAAGAATAGAAAAAGACCGGAAGTCAGTTTCAAAAAAATCACGCAGAACCGCAAGGATCGTTTTTGCCTTTCTTTCTCTTGCTTCATGATTGTAAACAACCTGAGGATATTTCTCAGAAAAACGGTGTTGATATTGAATATTTGTCATAATGCTAAGTTACCCAATCTGTCTCACCCCAACATTTCTTCGAAAAGAGTCTTATATTCATTCACCATACGTTCAAGGGTAAACATCTTTTCAACTTTGGCCCTGTTATACTCCCCCATTTCGCGTCGCAGACGGGGAGAATCTGCCAGAAAGTTGATTCTCTCCGCAAAGGCATCCACATCTCCTACAGGGCACAAGAACCCGCCTTTTCCGTGATCCACAAGTTCGGGTATGGATGAACAATTACTTGCCACCACTGGAAGACCGCACGCCATCGCCTCAGCAATTGAGAGGCCAAAACCTTCCCTTACCGTTGGGAACAGCAGTATGTCCATTTCCTGATAACGGTTTGCCATTTCCTCAAAGGGGATTATTCCGATGGCTTTAAGACCGTGTGCTGCTTTTAGCGATTTTCGGGTCCTTAGCCCTTGGGTATAATAGATCGTCACATCTTTTTTCAGTCGTTTGCCGATGGCATGCAACCAGTGTGCGCCTTTCCTGCGAGTGAGATTGCCGGAGAAAAAGATACGTAATTCTTTTCGAGAAGTGTTTGAGCGGACCGGGATAAAATGGGCTGTATCGATGCCATTGTAGATGATCCTTATGGGATAATGTATGTTTAAATCCTTTTGTACAAGACCGGCAGTAAAATTGCTAACGGCTGTTATTGTATGGGCGCGGCGCACAGCCATTTTGCTCCATAGTCGCAAATCCGTCCTATAATGAAGTCTTTGGAGGGGAGAACTGTAAGAACGCATCCAGGGATCAAGCACGTAATTGTGAAATGTTAACACAACGGGAATGCCTTTTTGAGAGGAAAAAATCGCGTAGTCCGGGGTGGTATGAATGGCTATCGGTTTTTTTGATCGTCCCATGAAAGAAAGAAGCGGGGGAATCAATGTCAAATAGGGGTTATAACCACAAACGTGGTAGTTTTCAATTTCAGCCTCGATCATCTTATGGAGGACATAGGCACCGTTGCCGGTAGCCATTGGGCTGACGATTGGGCTTCTTCTTGATATCATTTCCAGAACAGTCTTGGCGCCAAGCGTGTTTTGTAAGGGAAATATAGAAGGTAGAATAACTGTTGAGCCATCCGCCAGAATATTTTTCTCTCGTTCATCCGCTGAACCAACATTTCTTCGTGAAGTCGTTTTTCCAACATTATGGGATTACTGCTAATGCCGGCTCCCCCCATAATCGCAACAGGCATTTTTCTAAACTTTACCGTAGCGCCAGAGGAAAAGGCCCTGTAAAAAAAATCGTAATCGAGGGCGATAGTAAGGTTTTCCCTGAATTGACCGACGCGTTCAAAAGCCCTTCGATGAACAAAACACCCTTGGTGTGGCAATATGGTCTTGAAATGATACCACCAACAAAGCCGTATCGGCCGGTAGGGTATCAATTTTCCATTTGGTGCTTCTTTGAGAACGGGACAACTATACATGTCTACGCTCTCATTTCTCAGCGCTTTATAGACTCGCGAAAGCACATTTTCATCCAATAATCGATCATCTCCATGAATCACAAGGATGTATCTGCCTTTGGCAAGCTGAAGTCCTTTATTAAGCGCATGTGCAATACCCCGATCCGGTTCAGATTTCCAATAAACTCTAAAATTGCCAGAGTAATCGCTTAGGATCCTAAGGGAATCATCTTGGGAGCCACCATCAATAATGATGTGTTCAAAATTCTGATAGCGCTGTTTTCTAACAGACGCTAATGTTTTGATTAGAGTTTTTTCAGAATTCAAACATGATGTGAGGATTGTGAAAAAGGGGTCTGAGTTCATGGGTACAGAGAGCTAACCGTGGATTGTCGATATTTTTTCTATTAGAGGAGCGCAATATAGATCAAAAGCAAGCTTTTCTCGAAATAGACTTTTTGATTCCCTGCTGTAGTTATCATAATCGGCCATGATTCGATGCATTGCACCAGGCAGTTGAGAAAACTGTGTTATATCTTCGCCAAAGTTATAATTCTTAGCGAGTCTTTTATAGGTTTTTGACAGTACACTTATCACAGGGAGGCCATACTTTGTATAATAGGCGAACTTTCCCGAGGATAGGCCAATATGTCGTATGTTTTTCTGCAAAAAGGGGTCGCCAACAACCTCCTTGTAGAGACAAAGGCCTATGTCGGCAGAAGAGACCATTTGTTCGTAGACATTTCTTTCTAACGGTGTTGTGGAGAATATAATATTAGAACGCTTGTCCTTATTTAGGATCTTCCTTATGTTCCGTCTTCTTTTTCCGCCTTTTTGTTTGCAATGAATCACCAAGACCACATTGTCGCTCCAATTCTGAGCGCTCTGCAGTAATTCTTCTGCATACGTCCATTTTTCAAAGCTCCCGGAATGCAGGACAATCCGTTTCTCATTCGGGATGTGATAGATCTTTCGAAGGTAATCGGACTTGCCATCAACACCCTCCATTTTAGGTGAAACCGGGAGCCAAAACATCCTTTTTTTGCTGACATTGTTCTCTTGGAAAAGCAGATATCCACGTCGCGGATCTTGCACTATTGTCAAATCAGCAAATTGGCTGGCCTCTATTTCTTCCCGTTTCAGGCGCAGTCTTGCCTTTTCATAAAGCTCATTTTTAAAGAAAATTTCATAGGAAAGATAAACAAAGGGAACCTTCCATTTTTTGTGATAGTCGAACGCGGCCACTACGCCTTCCGCATTCACCCCAAAAACAAGATCATATTTTTCCGATCTGAGCATCCGGTGTGATTTCCTACCGCGGACAAATCTTTCCCAGTTGCCAAGACTCTTTTTGACACCACCATACCACTTCCGGAAACGCACCGGAAATGGATTTATTCTTACATCATACTCAAAAGGAGAGCACTTTCGAGATGTCTCCATAAAGACATCGACTTCGGCACCCAGGGAGAGAAGTGTTTCAATAATGCAAGACAAACTGGGATTTGTTGAGAAGTCCTCTTCGGGTGAAAAAAATGCAATACGGCTTTTTTTGAGCAGACTATTTTCCGTAATATCCGTCGGATCAAACTCTGCAGCCTCGTCATTCAAATGTGACATGAAAAATGGATTCCCTTTGGGTAGAGCTTTTTCCCATTAAACATCCAGCCCGAGACTACGCTCTGGCAGTTTTCCATTCTCTCCAAAATAGTTTTCCCGGAGGACCCATTCTATTAGTTTAGGATCTATCTTGAGCATCCTCTGATGAAATGTGTAGCCAGATTTGTAAGCTAAAGCAAGTTCCTTTCTTATCGCTGCTAAACGAGAATTTTCTCCGTAAGCATTCACATTAATTTTACGCCATATCATATTACGAATTTCAGAAAGTCCTTTTCCCCTGACTATGTTCAACATAGATTTGGTTCGGTAAATAAATCTTGATGCGACTGTATCTTGGTTGAAAACCGGGGCGGTTCCCCGCGTTTTTCGAACTTCAGTATACGAATCGGATATCCCCTGATTATAGGCACGACGACAGAAATATTCGACTGTCATTCGCATTTTCGGTACCCAGTGATAGACTGAAGCTTTGGGATTGTAGATTGTCATTAACTTTCTGGATTGGATATAGTTGGAAACGTGCGATTCCCCATCCCCCCGAAAACGAATGAGTTTTTGAGGAAATGCGTCAGGGTGAAAACCACCTGCTTGGAAAAGGATTGATTTGCGAATAGAAAAATTGCAGCCATAAACATGATATGGATCAATTGTTTTGATTTCATGGCCCAAATCCAAAATGCTCAGGTATCCAAGAGTTCTGTTTCCATTCTGATCTCTTCCCCACATCCTCGAAATCCAGTCCGCTGTTTCTGTTTCGAATTTCGGTAAATTCTTCCCGCCTACAAGCACGACATCTTCATCTTCAAATGTTTCGGAAATGCCTTCCAACCATGTAGGGAAAGCCTCAATATCGTCGTCGGCATAAACCAAGACATCAGATCTAGCCATCTTCATGCCCACATTCCTGCCGACATGCAAACCTGTCGTCGGCTCAAAATAATATCGAATGTTGCCCAAGTGCTGCTGGAACAACGCTAAGACCTGCTTGGTGTTATCCGTCGAGCCATTGTCAATGACCAAGATTTCGAACAAATCTGTCGGTAAAGTTTGTGACTGCAAGGACTGCAGAGCCAACTGCAACAGATCGGCGCGATTGCGAGTGGGAATAATTACCGAAATCATGGGATCTGTCGAATCGTTCCCCACCACATATTTGGTAGAGAATCCGAATGGTTAACCAAGAGCTTAACGTCTTCCTCTATCACTCGCTTCACGCCCTCTGCCCAACCCCAATCATGAAAAACCACAATGGAACCTGCTTTCAGAAACCCTTTATAGGAATCCCAATCGGCTTTGGCCCCATCGTAGGAATGATCACCATCAATAAATAACATATCCACGTGATTTGTTTTGATAGCAATCTGCTTAACCATCTTCGTACTGAAACCGCGGACCGGAATAATGAATTGCTTAAAAGGTTTTGTGTTTTCTAAAAAAGCAGAATGAGTATCGCACCTTTCTTCAGTCATGGCATTATTTTTCCATGTGTCAATACAGAACACCCTTCCGAAACCGGATTTCTTCCTTGCAGCACCAAAGCAGCAAGCTGAGGCACCAAGATAAGACCCGATTTCAAGGATAATTTCTTTACCTGACGCAAGCCTATTCAACTCAACTCGCTCTCCTGTAGTAAGATGTGACTTTATGCGGAAAGCTTGTGATATTTGCGGATTGCTAAATTTTAAAAATTCATCCTTAGCTAATGAACAAAACTGCCTGATCATTCTTCTCCTAAATTCATAAGCAAGACACATAGTGAATTTAAATTTACCGTGGTATCTTCTTGACTCAACTTACCAACATGAGGTGGTCATACTTCATCGTAATTGGGATGAAACTACAATATAAAATCGCTATTTTAAAGACATAAATTTATATGGATTTCGCTCGATAGGAGATATCATAATACAGAAAGAAATACGTTACGTTGTTCATGAGTGGGACCTCTTAGAATACGTTATATATTGTCGTTGGTTTAGGCAAGGATGACCTGTTAACATAAATTATTATAACAATCACTTTTTAATACATTCAACGATTATAATTCCTGATCTTTTTCGCCTCGCTTCCCAATGTCCTTTGAAAACGTTTCTGTCCACCATATTCCCTATAACGCCTATTTTTTTTTGAAATGAACTGATTTTTCGAAAAAACCTCTTTTCCCAACTCACCCCGAACAGCCTTTGCAAATAATAGTAACAAGTTCCCATACCTCTCCCATCCCAAAGCCTATCATCGTATGTAGTCCTTAAAATCTTAAGCCCATGTTTCAAAGCATAGTTAGATAGCGACTTTTCTGAAAAGTGATACAGATGCCTCGGGATATCCTCCGCATAAGCCCTTCTCCCATACAAACTCTCTGCATTGGTTACTAAATAGATAAACTTGCCACGCTGTTTTAGGATTCTCGACACCTGTGCAAAATACAAATCAGGACAATGTAAGTGTTCAAATACCGCCCAAGCAGTGATGATATCAAATTCATTTTCTTCAAAACAACAATTCGTCAACTCTTTATTCATAAAATTTATATTATTGTAATTAACGCCATCCGAATAAAGGTCAACGCCATAAGCGTCTATATTAGGATAAAGATTTATTAAAAAATGTAAAAAATCTCCCTTAGCACAACCTATATCAAGAACTTTATCATATCTTAATCGTGGCAAAAAACCAGATTGTATAGAATATCTTTTAAAATGCAATTGTGTATTTCGATTGTCGTGATAATCATTTGGGTAATACTCTTTCATTGATTCTTTTGTCGGCCGAGGATTAACATAAACCAAACCACACTTCACACACTCAACAACCGGAAATTCAAATTGATTTTTCCATAACCAGTTATCAGGTTTTCTGTATCTTAATTTGTACTTCTCTTCACCACAAAAATCACAAGAGACGTGTTCAAATGCTACAGTTTTAGCCATTTACTTTCCAAAGACCCAACACCGAATGATTAGCACATTGTCATAATTTTGTGGAACAAATCAAAACTCCGATTAATATAATAATTTTTAAAGACAAATTATCTAAATAATAGACAGACGCTCTTTTCTATCTACTAACTTTATTGCGAATTAAAATAGAGAAAGAATCATTTTAATGATATCTTTGACGGTCATATTCAAAAATAATTTATTTAGTGGAGTTTTATAATCAATATATTTAAGTTCACGACGGCAAAACTTATACTGCTGGTAAGCTAACCCATATTGCCCCAGCATAAAACGACCGTAAATAAATGAGAAATTCCAATTCAAAAAACTATTAACGGCAGTAGCAGAAACCTTGTAATTATGATTGGGATAGGCAGTTTTTATAGTGTTATTTTTTATTTTCGTAAGATACTGCAACCAGTTGGATTCAAAAGAATAGCATCTTTTGACTCTATCGTTGGCCCGAGCTGCCATCTTCTCCCTAAGATCATTTTTCTCAAGGTAGAATTTGACTTTATCAAATAATTCCTGCGAAGATCTGAATGTATCTATCTCACTGCCAATGTCAAAATAATTACTTAATTCATCGCTATGTTCAGACAAAACGAACCCACCTGCCATAATAATTTCGAACAATCTGCCCTTGAGCTGAAACCGGCCAGAGCCATCAATTGTTTTAACAAAACTGAGACTAATTTTAGATAAATTGAAGGCGGCAAGCATCTCTTCGGTTGTGAGCATACCTGACTTCCAGCCTTTACCATACACGCTGATATTGATATGGTTTTTTCTAAGGTAATCAACAAATATATCCCGGTCCGCTATTTTAGCGCCAACAAAAACAACATCGCTTGCATCCTTAGCCGTTGCTTTGTTCAGACGCTGAATTATTTTATTAAAAAATGAATAACTTGGGAGGAATGGGAAAAACTCAGCATTAATGCCATAAGGTTTGTACTGTGCTTTACTCGTCATGTAGTCGTGCGCCAAATAGTAATCGAACGAATTTAAATAGAAGCGATTCGTGTCATCAAATCGCATTGAATCATCAAAAAATACAACCAATGATTTACACCCGAGTCGCCTCAATTCATTGAGAAATGTCGAGCCAATTTCATAGTATAGATTGGGAACAATAATAAGCTGTATGTGGTTCTTTCGCACCAATTCATAGATATTTTTTTCCATACTGAACGGACCGTCAGACACGAAGCTAGCATAATAGTCAAGGATATGAATGTCAGCATAAAACGACCGAAATCCTTCTTCCCAAGATCTGAAATCATAGGTACGATGTAAATCTGTATATTTGTTCAAAGGGTTATCTTGTTGATCACTAATCGTTAAAAATAGTATTCTCATAAATTCAACGGTTTTTACTAGACAGCAAGAGACTTCCTGACCATGTCCCTCATCTGCAAAACAAACGATTTGTCGAGCAACCAGAGCGAACCGACATAAATAGCCGTACCAATTAAAGTGAAAGCCAAAAGATCAACGATTGGTGGTCTTATAAAATGACTTATTTCCAGTGCCCATTTTAACCCGGAGAGGATTATCACCATAAAAATTGTAGAGATTATCATCGGTTTCCCCGTCTCCCACAAGTACATGTAAGATACGTCTATAAGTTGTACCGCCATCCACACATGGATAGGTAATGCAACAAAAGTTAATCCGAGGCGTGCTAATAAAAACACTTTCAATCCGAGCGGTGCCGCGACAAGATACACAACCAGATAGAGAGGGATACAGATTAATCCGATTTTGGTTTGCACATCTGGTCGCCCAACGGATCTGTATATTTCAGGATTAGCGCCCACCAACCAACCCAACGCCGTTTGTAGGCCCATAATGCTCAGAACAAATTCAATACCCTGCCACTTTTCACCCAAAATAACTGCTACCAATGGTGAGGCAACGCACATTATGCCTGTCCCAATGGGAAGCGTCAGGGATATAATGATTCGATTTGTTTTGTATAGAAAGGACCGTAATGCTTCCTTGTCACCATGCAAGGCCGAAAACGCCGGGTATAGAATTGGATAAATGGAATTCAAGGTAAGACCAAATAAAATGTCTACAATATTCCTGCCGGTGCGATAAATGCCAAGGTCTCTGAGGCCTAAGAATCGCCCAACAACAACGGAATCGCCTTGTGAAATAAACCATCCGATTAGACTATCCAAGACAATCCACGAGCCGAAATGGGCCATTTTTCGCGCTATACCGGCATCAAAACAAAATTGTGGTCGCCAGGGACTCCTTACCCAAAGAATTGACAGGTTTATTAAGGCGCCAACCAGAGAAGATGACACGAGCGCCCATACGCCATACCCCAAATACGCTAAAGGAATAGAGACTAAGGCAGGTATCGCTGCGGTTGCCAGTCTGGCCCAAAAGAGCAATTGGAAATCAAAATTTCGCAGGAAAAGACCTTGCTGAACCGTCGCGAGGGACCCAATGATAATCTGTAACCCCAATACCTGTAAAACGGTTCCTGCCGCAGGGCATTTAAAAAACGCTGCCAATAGAGGAGCGGTTGCAAAAAGAGCGGCATAAATGCTCAAACCCAAGGCAAAATTAATCCAGAAGACGATATTGGCGGCTTCCTCTAACGGCTCCCTTGTTTGGATTAGCGCTTTCTGTAAACCTGCATCCCAGAATAAGTAACAGAAGGAGATGGCGATTTGGGCAATAGCTAAAACACCGAAATCCTGGGGCGTAAGAATTCTTGCCAGAATGACAAAGGTAAGAGGCGTAACGGCGCGTGAAACGACCTCCGTGAGGGCAGACCATTTTATGGAGGCTATGGATTTCTTGGAGATTTTATGATATTCGTTCAAGGCATTTCAGTATGGGCATAAAAACAGCCGAATGCAAATTAAGATTTTCAGCCTGCTCTGAATTGACCCAAATGTAACCGGTGTGTGATTCGTCTATGGTAAGATTATGAAGATTTCGGGCAGATAAGTGGCAACAAATATTCACGGTATGAATGTCGGATATCATATCATCCTGCTGTTCAAATATGGTTTCTTCAATGGAGACAATTTCTTCATATTTGCAGTCGAGATTGACTTCCTCGCGGGCCTTTCTCGTTGCGGTATCGCGGATGAGTTCGTCTTTAAATACCCGCCCTCCTGGAAACCAGTATTGTCCTTTCGCTGGTTCTCTTGATCTTCGCAATAAAAGGCATCGCTTCTGATAAATTATGAGGCAATCAACACATAATATAGGCAAAACCGCTTGAATTCTTGAATACTCTTTTTCAGGGATATACATCACTCGGAATCTCTAAAAAAATCGTTCATTAAAGAGGCGAGGGCCTCAAGGCGATACTCATCCACAAACTGATTATTGCCTATGTAAAAAGCATTGGTATGGATGAAATCTGCATTGGGATAGTCGAAGGCATTGTAGTATTTGCTCAGGAATGGCTGGCGAAGAAGATTTCCGCTGATTAAAGGCCGAGACTCAATGCCGCCATCACGAATGATTGCCTCAAAGGTATCCCTGCGTTTTTTGCTTCTGAAAACAAAAGGCAGAACAAACGAGGAAATGCCTTGAACATCCAAGAGAATCAAGTCGTTCTGGTAATCTTTGCAGATTTCGATAAATCCCTTGTAATTTCCATTGCGCTTTCGTATGAAGTCGTCTATGTGTGCCAACTGGGCCAAGCCCAGTACAGCGCTGAACTCCGTGTTTCGCACATTGAAACCATCTGTCAAAAAGAGGAAATTGAAATCAACACCCTTATAAGCTTCCTTCAATTCAGCATGGTTTTCTGGCGGTAGCTCTCGAGCTAACCCGTGAGAACGTTTCAGCAAAAAAAGTTTATAAAGTTCCTCATTATCAGTACACAGCATTCCTCCTTCCACTGTTGTCATGTGGTGTCCCCAGTAGAAGCTGAAAGTACCCGCAACACCAAGATTACCCACCTTGGTTCCGTTTAACATGGCGCCTTGTGATTCACAGCAGTCTTCCAATATAACAATGTTCCGCCCTGAGATGATCCTCTGTAACCGTTCAATATTTGACGGAAATCCTAACAAATGGGCAACAAAGATGGCCCTCGTTTTTGATGAAATTTTGGAGCCTACCTTGTCATAATCCAAGGAAAAATCAGAAAGGTTTACATCAACAAATACCGGAGTCAGCCCGCATTGCATCACCGGCGTAACCGTTGTTGGCCAGGTCACCGCTGGTACAATCACTTCATCACCCTTGTCCCAGCCGAAATATTCTTTGGCAGAATTGATTAGAACCAGATTAGCAGAACTGCCCGAATTCACGAAAACGCAATGTCGGGCACCCTGCCACTTCGCGAAGGCCGCCTCAAATTCAGCCACTTTGGTGAACTGCGTAAATCGTTTGGTCTTTTTGATAAAGGACACTAGAAGGTCAAGATCAGAATCATTGATCACGTTCTCTTGGAGTTTCCAAAACATAAATCAAGCCTCTATCAATACTTAAATCTTGTATGGATCATTTAGTGAAAAGTGGCTTACGATGCCAAATTTTGAATCTTTATCCATTTTGGAACTGCTATCCCAACCATTCCTTAATGACCTGGCAAACAAATCTTTTCATCTTCGTTCTCGCCGACGCTTACTCATTGCAATACAATTCGCGCTGCCATGACACAGTTCTCTTCAATCCTTCTTCGAGTTCAACGTATTTAGTCTTGCCAAATTCGGTTTCTACCCTAGTTAGATCCAACCGCAATATTTCAGGTGAACCAACCACTTGAACTTCGTTAAATGGAAAAACAACCGGAACATTTGTAATTTTTCCGATCATTTTGGCTAATTCTGCAATGCTGGTATATGAGTGTCCACCCACATTATAGACTGCCTGTTTCCCATAAAACAGTATCTTTATCAGTAATTCCAATGCATCAGAAACGTAACAATATGTCCTCATTGCAGTTCCGGAGTCCAACAAGGCTATCTTTTGCTCAAATAGCGCCTTCTCAATAAATGAATTCAAAGCTCTTTTATCGTGCTTCCGTGTGCCGGGACCAAAAACATCACCCAAACGGGCAGAAATTGCACGAACACCTTGAGAGCGAAAAGCGTTGCAAACGGTCTCTCCACTTCTTTTCCCTTCAATATATGAAGCGCGCGGATGATATGGTGTCGTTGTTCCAATGCGTTCTTCACAAAAATTTGACGTTGCAAGACCACAATACACCTCACTTGAACTAATATAAATGAAACTGCCACGAGGCCTTAAACGCTGGAATAGTGCTATCGTAGCCGATATGTTTATTTGCATTGTTGCTATTGGGTCAGACAGGAATCGTATGGGCTGCGCATAACCCGCCGAATGTATAATCACGTCAGCGTCAGGCAATCGTTTATATTCGTTTATATTTGAGAGATCAACTTGTAAAACCTTGATCTTTCCACAATTGATCAACTCCAACATGTGAGGTGGAGGCTCAGAGAACGTCTGCGCATAAACGTCAATAGGAACGCCTGCTTTAATAAGAGATGTCATATAAGCAAGGATGTATGTGCCAATCAGTCCGGATGATCCCGTAATGAGAACTTTCTTGTTTGTCAAAAAATCATGATCAATTCGACTGCAATTATTTTCTACATCATGACTTATAATTTCACTTAGCATACCAGGACCTCAGCATCGTTATCGTCACTTCTCATTAAAATAATCGCCGTACTCTACTAAAAGGGTGCTTTTGTTGTCATTTCGTTCATACGCTAACTGATATGCGTTGAATATTTCTTCAGGTTCTTTAAGGCGAATGACCTCAACGGTTTTCAACATGAGCCGAAATGCATCTGTGAAATCACCAGTATGTTGTATTTGGGGGTTTATGGGTCGTTCGGAACCAATTGCGGTTCTGATAATCACCTTATGATTGAATTCGCCATGGGAATATATGGGCATTTTGTCCAAATGATTTACAAGTTGATTCGTGGCTAGAAGAAGAAAATTCCACCTGGGAAAAATACTTATAGGGACAGTTCCGTTTATTGCCATCCCTATTGATAATCCCATTTGAAATTCTTCAGCCACAGGCATTTCAAGCAGCTTCGATCTTGCAACATCTTGCAATGTGTTGGTCATGGCAGTTCCTTCGAATTCAACGGCTTGTCCTAAAAACAAGGTGTCTGGCTTCTGAGCTAACCAATCCATTGCCCTTTTCAGCTCATCAAAATATTTCATTTTTGCTCCTAAAATTGTACCCGTTTGCCACCCCCAGCGTGTGGGTACTTATTTAAGTCATATTTATAATAAGTAACATATTCATCTGACAAACCTTCAAAAGATAGTTTTTCACAGCTCCATGCCTTCCGCGTGATAGTGCAAACTGATTTTAAATTGTCCTCAATTATGAAATGGATAGGCAATTTGAAATTCTTTGCATATTTGATACATTCATACGCAATCCCCGTCTCTGAAGTCATGTCACCCATAAAGCAGTAAACTTTATTTGTTTCATTCTTGCGTTTGATATCCATAGCGATACCAACTGCGATCGGCAACACACCGGTTACAATTCCTGAAGATATTAGCCTATATTCCCGATAACAAAGAGAGATTGATCTCCCCGCCAAAATATCAGACTTGAGGCGATCCGCAGGAACCCCCTTCAATAGACATTGGTAGTGACTTCTCCAAGAGCACAACACCCAGTCCGATTCATCGATATCACGAAAAATATCGATCATCTGTTTTTCGTTTCCACAATATAAATGAATTGGAGCACGAATTTCCCCTCGGTTAAAGCATTCAGCAATATCTGTCTCAAACGCAATCAATTCTTCCACGTTCAAAAGGTTTTTCATTTCAATTGCCCTCTCTTATTCCTTTTGCTCCATAAATGACATCCTCGCAATTTTGGCGGGCGCCCATCTCGTTTTATTCAATCGCCATTGCCAATCCCAGCGCATTCCAGGTGGTTTCGTCTGCCGCCTTTTCAAGATTTGGGAAAGCGGTGAGACCGTGCAGTTTGAGTTTGTGGAAGGAAAGCGCCATTTCAAGCTCCATAGGAAAAAAATATCGCATGGTATGACTCTCAGTACTGTCCTTTGTCACACGATCTGCAGATATCTTAAGGAGCCTATAGTCGACTTGGCAGAGGTGCCGAGCGACATCCAGTGTTCCTGATGCCATACGAATCACTTTTCCATCGGAAGTGGCGATTTCTTTAATCTTATCGCCGGGACGTATAGATAGAACCGCCGGGCCGTACCACACGTCGAAAATAAACACTCCGCCAGGTTTGAGGTGTTGGCGGACAGTGCCGAGGGTGCTGGAAAGGTCGGAGTTGGTCAACTGGTAACCGAGAACGGCAAACATCATAATCACGGCATCAAATGATTGTGCCAATTCAAGACAACGGATGTCCCCTTTTATGAATTGAGGGGGCTTTGTAAAATCCATATGTTGAGCCAGTGCTTTGGCCTTCGCATGATTGAGCATTTCAGATGACCTGTCGACGCCCATGACCTGATACCCTCGGTGAGCCAGAGGTATTGCATGGTTCCCTGTACCGCAACCAAGATCCAGGATGGTACTGACGTGGCCGTTCGCATGAGACTCCAACATCTCCTCAATCATATCACACTCGGCTTCGTAGTCCTTATCTTGGTAGAATAAGTCATACGCCTCCGAATACACGCTTCCAAACACCTGATTCTTCACTTCACTTTCCTCAGCGGACTAAAATTTTTGAAATTGCTTGATCATGTCGCAGACATATTTTATCTCGTCCTCGCCAAGACGGCTGCCGCTTGGAAGATAGATTCCATTTTCCGCAAGATTATCGGTTATGGGATAACGGCCCGAACCATCGCATCCAAATTTCAAAAGCGAGGGTTGGCGATGCATCCCCACAAAGAACAGTCTTGTATCCACCCCTTTTCCTTTCAAATGCGCCACCAATTGATCCCGCGTTCGTCCATATTGAGCAAGATCTATCAAAATTCCGTTCATCCAGAATACGTTCTCAGCATTTTTCTGGCCTTCCTGCAGGATAATGCCATTTATGTTTTTCAAATATTCTCTGTAGTGCTTCCCGTTGCGGATCCGCATTTTCTTGTACTCATCGGCTTTTTCGGTTTGGGCCAGACCGATTGCCGCATGCAGATTGGACATTCGATAATTGAAACCGATATCGCCGTGGGTATAGTTGCGGGGAGCATCTAAATCGAAACAAAGATTTTTATAGTACAAGGCCTTTCTATAAAGATTCTCGTTGTCTGTCACAACCATGCCACCTTCACCTGTCGTCACGTTCTTGTTGGCAAAAAAACTGAAAGCGGCAATGTCAGAGAGACTGCCTGTTTTCTTCTCTTGGTACTTTGCGCCATGGGCTTCTGCGGCATCCTCAATGATAGCGAGATTATGCCGAGCTGCAAGCTCCTGTATTGCTTCCATATCGCAGGGATTGCCAAATATATGAACGGCCACAATTGCTTTTGTTCGAGACGTAATCTTCTCTTCAATTTTTCCTACATCAATATTCCAGGTCTTTTCATCCACATCCACAAAAACGGGAACAGCCCCGGTATAACAGACGGAAAAAGCAGATGCGATCATGGTGAAATCGGGAATAATTACCTCGTCGCCCTTTGCAATGTCGAGACATGACAATGCCAAATGAAGCGCAACTGTGCCGTTGCATACGCCCACGGCGTATTTTGCACCGCAATAGTCGGCAAAGGCTTCTTCAAAGGCCTTCACGTACTTTCCGGATGAACTGATCCATCCGGTTCGGACGGCATCATTTACATATTTCAGTTCATTTCCGTTAAGGTATGGCTCGCAGACAGGAATCATAAAGTGATTAATCCGATATG
>Ga0075112_1000149_pt1 | contig 34206 bp, 29 predicted proteins | sample AntAceMetag02UKF_FD_69783 | JGI IMG/M metagenome (GOLD analysis project Ga0075112, IMG submission 69783) | Saline lake microbial communities from Ace Lake, Antarctica - Antarctic Ace Lake Metagenome 02UKF | ecosystem: Environmental > Aquatic > Non-marine Saline and Alkaline > Saline | place... | reverse complement strand
AATCATATATATAATCATAGATGACTTAGAAAAGATAGATTAATTTCTTTTCTAAGTTATTGGTTATATAATCGAAATTATAGAAAATTCTAGCACACATTTTGGTCCTTTACCCCAAAATTTGATAATGATTTGCCATTTTAAATTACATATAAGCTATGAATAAACTAAATTTAGTAGAGAAATTAGATAAAAAAATCTATAGGGCTTACAAAAAAATCTTGGAAGCATATATTTTAGATATAGATTTAAGTCTATCTTTCTCTATTCCTAGAATATCTATGAAATATAATAAACTAGAAATAGATAATGAGTATAGAAAGCTGATAAATATAGAGAAAAATAACAATTGAATAGAAATAATAAAAGAAAAAACTCAAAAATGAACTATAGCAAAAAGTCTAGATTTTAATAGTAGTAATTCTTACATAAGCTATATCTGAAAAATACAAGACTATAAAAAATTTCAAGAAAATATAGACATAATCTTATGAAATTATAAAGAGTTGGAAGAATGGATATTGAAAAATATTTGGCAAATAAATTTTAATGACGGTAAATGGTCTCATTTGATACTAATTGTAGATTATTTTCTGAAAAATCCTAGTAGTAATTTATTTCTTAGAGAATTACCTATCAAAATACATAGTAAATTTATAGAAAGGAATAAAAAAATAATAGATAGTTTGTTGAGTTTTTTATGACCCATAAAAGATCTTAAATTTAGAATAGAATCTAGTGTTTTTGAATTTAAATATGGACTCAAAACAAAACCTAACTTTGTTAGATTTAGATTTCTTGATAAAAATTTACAGAGAGAGTTTTATTCTGTAGATATAGATGATATTTCTTTGAAATTAGAGGATTTTAGTAAATTAAATCTATGAAAAATCCAAGTTTTTATTACAGAAAATGAAATTAATTATCTTACATTACCTAATATAAAAAATAGTATTGTAATATGGGGTGCTGGATTTAAAGTAACTTGATTAAAAAATATAAATTGGCTGAAAAACAATAAAATTTATTATTGGTGAGATATAGATGTACATGGTTTTGAAATTTTGATTAGATGAAAACAAATTTTTCCTTACTTACAATCTATTATGATGGATAAGGAGACTTATGATAGATTCGATAGATATAAAGTAATAGGTGAAGTAGTTACAAGAAATAGGTTAGATAGTTTTATATGAAATTTAGATGAAGAACAGCAGAAATTATGCAAATATTTAAATGATAATTCTTTAAGATTAGAACAAGAAAGTATAGATTTTGATTATGTAAAAAAAATATTATGAAATTTAGTATAAAAGAAAAATTAGAGTTACCTATTATAAGATTATTAAGAGCTGATAATGTAGATTTTATATTGTCTTTTTTTTATCATATTTTTAGAAACAAAGAAAAAGATATAAATACTATAAAACAAACTAAATTAGAAAAGGAGTTGATTTATTTTATAGCGGACTATAACAGACTTTATAATGATGAAAAGAATCCCAATATAGCAAATGTATATATAGAACAATGGGTGAATTCATGATATCTAAAAAGATTTCAAATTAATGAATATGATGATGACTATAATATAGAGTTAACAGAATATAGTTTACAAGCTATGCATTTTTTTGAGAATTTATGAGTAGGAGAAGAAATATATGCCTCTGTAAAGTCAAATTTTGAAGCTATTATTTGAAATTTAAAATCTATAGCTTTAGCTTCTGAAGATTATAAGGAAGAGAATCTAGAAGAAATAGACAGGCAAATAGCAGAACTTCAAAAAAAGCAAGAAAAAGTTAAATTATGAGATCTAAAGGTTTTTGAGGAAGAAATTTTTGATAAATATATATCAGCTAGAGATTTATTAGCTAAAATGCCTATAGATTTTAGAAAGGTAGAAACAGTATTATGAAATTTAGCTTTGGAAATACAAAAGAAATCTAATGAGCTAGACATTAATAAATGAGAGATATTGGGTTATACTTTAGCAGAAATAGAAGAAAAAATAACAAATTCTCCACAATGAAAAAGTTTGCAATGATTCAATAAGTTTTATCAAGAAGATAATAAGTGACTATACGATATATTACAAAAAATATTTTCGCAACATAATAGAATAAAGGAGATGGAAAAACAAAAATGAGTAAGAGATGTAATAGAATTAGATTTATTGAAAGCTAAAAAAAGAGCTTATGAGAAACAAACCTTCATTATTTCTAAGCTTAGAGAAAGATTTGCTGAAGAAGTGATAGAAGAAAGAAGAAAATGAATTATTTTGATAAAAAATATCAAAAAACATTATTCAGATAAATTAGCAAATATAAAATTTAGAGAAAAGTTATGGGATATGAATCAATGAATAGATATAGATTTATTTATGAATAAAATTTTATGGGAACCTAAACAATCCATGAAGTTAGCTGTATACAATGATGTAGAAAAGAAAGATAGAAATATAGATATAGCAAATATATTTCAAGATATATGAGTTAGTGAAAGAAAATTGAAAGAAAATATAAGTAGACTTCTAGAAGATAAAGAAAAAGTTACTTTGAAAGAATTGATTGATATTTTCCCTCCAGATGCAGGACTAGATGAAATAATAGCTTATTATAATATCAATAATATTAATTGAAATATAGAAGGAAGCTTTGATGATTGAAAAGATGTTTTTGAATTTAATTGAGTAAAAAATTATTTAAAAGTAGAATGAGATAAAATGATTTTTAGTAAAAAACTAGATACTTTGGTAGATGATAAAGAAAATACATTAGAAGGTCCGGATGATTCAAAATAAAATTTCTCCTTGATAAAAAAATATAAAATCTTATCTTAAGAAAGTACTTTTTTTAGTAAAAAAAATAATTATCAATATAATATATGCAATATCTTACAGTCAAAAATCTAAGTAAAACCTATATAGGACCGCCTTTGTTCGATTCTATAGATTTTTCTGTATCCAAAGGGGAGAAAATAGCTCTAGTAGCAAAAAACGGAGCAGGAAAGTCTACTTTATTGAAAGTTCTTAGCTGAGAAGAGGAAGCAGAAGGAAGAGTTGAGTTTTCTAAAAGTATCAAAGTATGATTTCTTTCTCAAACTATGAATTTAGGAGAAGATATGATAGTTAGGGATGCATTATACAATGCAGATAACCCTATAGCTCAAACTATCAAATTATACGAACAAATAATAAAGGAATCTGAACCTGATGCAGATAAATTGGATAAAATATTGTCTGATATGGAAGAACAAAATGCACGAGATTATGAAAATAGAATCAAGATAACTATATCTCAACTTAAACTTGAAGAGTTGCTAGAACAGACAATACATTCTTTGAGTGGAGGAGAGTTGAAACGTGTAATGTTAGCTAAAATATTGATAGATGAACCAGATTTTCTTATATTGGATGAGCCGACTAATCACTTGGATTTGGATATGATAGAGCGGTTGGAAAACTATCTTTGAAAGTCAAATATAACCTTGCTTATGGTGACACATGATAGATATTTTTTAGAGAGAGTTTGTGATCATATAATAGAATTGGATAGAGGGAATGTATATAGATATGATGGGAATTATTCATATTTTTTGGAGAAAAAAGCAGAACGTGAAGATATGGAAGCGATAGAATTCAAAAAGTTAAAGAATTATTATAGAAGGGAGTTAGAACGAATGCGTAGAGGACCTAGTGGTAGAGGAACTAAGTTGCTAGATAGAGAGAAAAAATTTGCTAAATTGGAAACAAAACTGACAAAACAGAAAAAAAATCAACAAGAACAGGCAGTGAAATTAGATATTCAGATGGAAGAAAGAAGACTTGGAAACAAAATTTTGAAGATAAAAAACTTGAAAAAAGCTTATGGTGATAAAACAATATTGGAGAATTTTAGTCATGAATTTAGATATAAAGAGCGTGTAGGTATTATAGGAAAAAATGGTGTAGGAAAATCTACTTTATTGAATATCATAATGGAAAAAGAACCTTATGATAGCGGTAGTATTAGAACAGGAGAAACTATAAAGTTTGGCTATTATGCACAGGATGAAATCCAGTTTGAAGAAAGAAAAAGAATAATAGATGTAGTAGAAGATGTGGCTATGTTTATTACTGTAAAATGACCTAAATGAAAAACGGATAAAATATCTGCCAAAAAGATGTTGGAACAGTTTTTATTCCCTGCTTCTATGCAGTATCAAAGAGCTGACACTTTGAGTGGAGGGGAAAAAAGAAGACTGTACTTGCTTACAATTCTTATGACTAGTCCTAATTTTCTTATATTAGATGAACCTACTAATGACTTGGATTTGATTACATTGTCTGTTTTAGAAGATTTTTTGACTAGTTATCAAGGTTGTTTGATAGTGGTGTCTCATGATAGGTTTTTTATGGATAGACTTATGGATCATCTATTTGTATTTGAATGAGATGGAATAATACAAGATTTTTGGTGAAGTTATACAGAATATAGAGCTGAAGTGAATATAGAAAAAAGAGAAAAATGAAAGGAGAAAAGTGAGAAGAGAGAATCTGAAAAGAGTAGTAGTGTTAAGAGAAAATTATCTTATATGGAAAAGCGTGAAATAAGAGATTTGGAAAAAGCTTTGAAGAAATTAGAAAAAAGAAAAGAAGAAATTAATGCTTTATTTTATGATAGTAGTATTCCTCAAGAAGAAATCACTAAATTATCTGAAGAATTAGGTGAGATTATAAGAAATATAGATGTAAAGGAAGAGAGATGGTTAGAATTAAGTGATTAAAAAAGAAGGCTTTCCTATTGATAAATCTTGTAAAATAATTATATTATTTTTACTTATTTTTAATGATAAAAAGGTTTATTATTAACTATAAACATTTCATATAAGGAGGTAAAATATGAATATTCTAAGAAGATTGGTTAACTCTATATGGACTGCTTTATTTGATGCTATAATTTTATGGGTTTGCATAGCGCTCCTTTTCATGGCTATTATGCTCATCCCTCAAATTATATTTGATTTTGAAGTGATTGATGTAGTGAGCGGGCCATATAAGGAATATGGTTTTAAATCCTTGTACTTTTTATGTTTTCTTACTTATCTTACTACATCAAAGCCTTTGACTGAAATTATATCAAATTCCAGTTTAAGTTTCAGGAAAAAACAAATAATAGAGGAGTGATTTTATGTTAAGAAAACTTGGTAAATTTGTATCAGAAAGTTTTTGGTTTATTCTTTTATTGTTTTTTGCTGCTGGTATATATCTTATGTTCCTGCCAGAAACAATTATGAGAAATCGTAAGCCATAGAATTACTTTACGTTTAATTTTTACGACCTAGGGATTCCCCTAGGTTTTTTTCTTGTCAAAAAAAATCTCTAGCGAAAGCTAGAGATTCAATTATATTGTTTTTTTATTCCTCTCAATCATGAAAGAAGTCTTAATGTTTTTTAATTAGACTAATTCTCAATCACTGAACCACGGAGTACTCCGTGGAATCCCGAAAGAAGTCTTGATTAACAATATTATATTTTATCTTTGTCAGAAAGCTTATTTATTATCTAGAAGTGATTATTTCATCTATAAGTCCGTATTCTTTTGCTTTTTCAGCCGATAGGTAGTTATCTCTATCTACGTCCTTTTCTATTTTTTTGATAGATTGTCATGTATGTTTTGCTAATATTCCATTCAATGAATCTTTCAAGTCTAGAATATGTTTTGCATGTATTGCTATATCTGATGCTTGTCATTGTGTTCATCCTAGAGGTTGATGTATCATTACTTCACTATGTGGTAATGCATATCTTTTTCCTTTGGTTCCTGCAGTCAATAATAAAGCACCCATAGAAGCAGCCATTCATAGACAAATAGTAGCCACATCACACTTCAAATATTGGATAGTATCATATATAGCCAAACCAGAAGATACAGATCATCCTGGAGAGTTTACATACATGATTATGTCCTTTTTAGGGTTCTTCATCTCTAGATATAGAAGCTGCGCTATGATAAGTTGAGCCATTTCATCATTTACTTGACCTCATAGAAATATTACTCTATCCTCTAAGAGTCTAGAAAATATATCTGAACTTCTAATTCATAGGCTTGTTTTTTCTACTATACTTGGTATTATTGGCATAAGTGTTTATTTTTATAATTTAAATAAGTTTTTCGGGCAAAGCTAAGAGCTAATTTATTGTTCTGCGTAATTATAAACTCTATAATAAATACTCTACAGTTCTTAAAGTTTTATCTTCAATATTTTTGAAAGTTTAATTTCATATAAAAGATAAATTACTATAATTTATATAATACTTATATTATCAAAATTATCAAATATTTTATGACCTTTATGACCATTATAACTTGACAATATTTTAATAAAAATCATAATCATGGATAATTCCCTTTACTTTCAGACCGGTCTTTGTACTAATATTTAGCTTTCCAAGACCGGTCTGGAAATATAATAAAGTCTGAAAGTAAAACAGATTTACTACTTGCTACGTAGGACCCCATGGTTGTATACACTGTCCCTATTTTGCTATGAGCAGAACGAATTATTTTTTATATTAGAAACTAATATAATTTTACATTCTACACTTTACATTTTTAATTGAAATTAGAAGAATATAACATATTTATATGTTTCATTCAATATTCAAAGTTTTTGCTAGTTCTTCAAAATCAATATTTCATTTATATTGACTATATTCTACTCATGCTACATCTAGAATTCTTCTAGAAGCTACATATACATCTTTATCAGGATTTTTAAGTTCATAGTATATTACTTCTTTTATCTTCTTTTGTGCTATTTTTTTGGCACATTCATTACAAGGGAATTTCTTACAATACATAGTAGTATCATCTAGATAGATATTAGGAGCATGTAATATAGCATTTTCTTCGGCATGAAGTACATATGGATATTTGGTATTCCGATAGCTATCGGCTTTTTTATCCCAACTAAATGCAGATTCATCTATACCGGCTACAAATCAATTGAATCAAGTAGATATAATTCTTTTGTGCTTATCTACTATGATAGCTCCATTTTTGGAATAGGTATCTTTTGATTTGAGCCCCGCTAACAAAGCTATAGACATAAAATAATCTTCCCAAGATAAACTCATTTTATAAAAGTGTAAAAGGTTAAAAATTCAATAGTGAGTTATTTATATAATTTTCAAACTAAAATAGAAGTTACTTCATTTTCATTCTTCTGATTTTAGCTTCAGTGAAGAATTGAATTGTTTTATAAATCTTTGACTCAAAGACAATCCTAATCCTAATCATTCTACTTTACGTTGAATATAAGAATCTACTTGATAGAATTTATCAAAAACTTTCTTAATTTTATCTTTAGGTATTCATATACCAGTATCTACTATTTCTATTAGAAGTTTGTTTTCATTTGTAGAAGCTATAAGTTTTACATTTCCATCTACAGGAGTAAATTTTGATGCATTATTTAATAGGTTTATTATAACTTGTTTAAGTTTATTCTGATCTACATGTACATTTATATTATCTAAATCATTTTTTTCTATTAACTCAAAATTTATATTTTTTTCTTTGAAAATGATTTTCATAGTATTGTATGTATCTTTTAATATGCTTGATATCCCTATTGTTTCCATGTTGTAACGCATTCTACCAGACTGTATTCTTGATAGATCTAACATATCATTAACTAATTCTAACATACGCTCCGAACTTTTGAAAGATTGTTCTACAGATGATTTTAACATTCAATCTATTTCTCACATATCTCAATCAAGTACCATAGACATATATCATTTGATTGCTGTAAGAGGCGTACGTAATTCATGACCTACCAATGATATAAATTCATCTTTTTGTTGGTTTAGTTGTTTCAATTCATTTTTAGCTTCTTGTAATGTTTTAATTTCTCTCAAATCTGTCATAATTCATACGGTTCCTCATCAAGGGATACTAGCTCCACTTAATAAAACAGGTATTAATGTTCAATCTTTTGCTTTCAAAACTCACTCATATTTTGAGGCATCTCATTGTACTCTTATTTTATTATTATTCTTTACAGTTTTGATACTTTCCTCATCCCAAAAGTCATAAGATTCTCTTCCTAGCATTTCTTCTAGAGTATAACCTAATATTTTACGAAATTCAGGGTTTGCATAAACAGTTTTCTCTTCATCATCTCCAATCCAAACACTTTCAGTCATATGTTCTACTATTTGTTCATACATTTTTAGACTTTTTACATATGTTTTTTGACTTTTATGTATATCATCTATAATAAGTTCAGAATAATATCCTAGTATCTTTTTAAGATTATTATCAAATATAATATCTATTTCTACGATAGTTCTATATATATCTTTTTTTTCAATATCTATATTATGAAATATAACAGTTTTTACAGCTCTTCTGAAATCTTTACAGATTATAAATATTTCTTCAGAACTAGTATTTTTTCTTTTGAAAAAAATTAGTTTTTCTTTTATTAGAGGACAACTATTATTTTTATTTGTTCTGATATTTTGAAGCATATTATCAAAAACATTTAATCAAAAATTGGACATAAATGTATCAAAATTTATTTCTTTAGTTTTGAAAAAAGTTACAACATCAGTATAATTAATCCATTTATCTATAACTGTAGTCTTTAGCTTTTCTATTTTTTCAAAATATTTATTTAATATTTTATATTTTATATCATAATTTTTGTGCATTTTTTTTATAAATAATATAAATAGTATCCTTTATTATAATAATTTTATATTATTTGACAATATGTTTTTTAATTAATGTTATACTATCTTACTATAATCCTATTTTCAAAATCTTTTCATTCTAAAAAACTTATAATATATGGATTGATTTCTTTTTCATACTGATATGATACATTATTATGTCAGGCTTTTTCTACACTTATAAAGTATTTTTCTTTAGCTCATGAATTTTGATATATTTTTTCTCACATATAAAATGGAATAAGTTTATCTTGTTTTCAATGAATTACCAGAGTTTCTGCTTTTATGCTTTTGATTTTTTCTTCAGATATAAAACTATTTTCTAAAAATAGCATTTTTTGTAGATTAAATCCTAACATATATTCCCCCATTCAATACCTTGAGGTAAAAGGAGACATTAATATAAGTTTATCTATGTTTTTTTTATAAGCTAAGTCTGTTGCTACAGCTGCTCATATACTATAACCATATATTATAATATCTTCTTTCTTTTCTTTTTTTTCCTCAATTAGATATTTATAAAAGATTTCAGAAGATTCGTATATATTTTTTTCTGTAGGATCCCCTTCTGATTCTCCATATCAAGGGTAGTCATAACATAATACATTATATCATAAATTTCAGATATTTTTTATTCTTTCTTCAAAAATATTTAGACTTCCTCCATTTCAATGGAAATAAAAAATAGTTTTTTCTTTGTTATTATCTAAGTATACTCAGACTAACTTATTATCTCAATTTTTTAGTTCGATTTTTTCTATTCAAATGATGTTAATTTCTTCAAATCAAGTTTGAGGAAATGTAGAAATATTTTGGAATTTATTACCAGAAAAAATAAGTATTATATAAAAACAGATTAGAAATACTACAAAGCTAATTAGATACATTTTCAATTTTTTTATCATAACAAAAATTATTAATTAAATTAGTAATTTAATATTAATGAAAAAATATATAATATCAAGACATATTTAATGTAATTAAATAATAATTAAATTAAATTAATTATATCTAATAAAAAAGTCTCTATGTAATAGAGACTTTTTGTGTATTTTGTAAATAGATTATTATTTTTTATCTATATATGTTTCATAAGCTGCTATATCAGTTTCTTTGATAAATCCTTCAGTATCTAATTTCAAAAGAGTTAATTGTTCTTTATAGGCTAAACTAAATTTTAGATTAGTATTTTCTATAAGAATATTTTCTTTTTTTGATGCTTTGTAGATAAATAATTTTTCAATCTCATTAGTTTTGATATTTACTATTGAGTTAAACCTTATTCCACTCAATGTAAATCATACAAGAGCTCTATTAGTATCTTTTGTTTTTCTATAATCATCAGGCTTTACTTTTAGATATTTGTCAAAATTATATTTTAATTTATTTATAACCTCTATTGATAATTCATCTTTCTTTAAAATATCTAGTACTTTCTTTTCTATAAGTGATTTTATTCTATTTTCTATAACTTTAACATCTCTATAATTAAAATCCTTAGCTTTAATGATTTTATTTAACTGAAGTTCAACAGGCGTTAAATTAATTTCTATATTATATATTTCTTCCTTATCACTTATAGTAAATTCTTTATCTTTTATATCTATTGAATAGAGTTTTCAATCATTAGTTATAGTATAAGCTACTTTTATAGTATAAGATGAAATTTCTGTTTTTCAATTTATAGAACCTTGTATCTGATTATTTTTACATCAACTTATATTAGAACAAGCTGTAACTTCAGTATTTCCATAATTATTATATATGATAGGGTAGACTAATTTTTCAGAATATATATTCTGTATATATTTTAGTGATTTTCAATATACATCTATATTCTGACTCTTTATATATGTTTCTAAATCATCTTCTCTAAGCTTTATTGCAACTACTATGATTTCTGATACTGAATTTCTTTCTAATTTTAAGATACATCTTATATTTTTATTTGTAATTTTTCATTCATCTTCTAGCTCTACTTTCAATACTCATTCTGCTAATGCTATTCTATCATTATCATCTACATCAAATTTAATTTTTTCAAAGTATTTTTCATTACTTCTTAGATATTCTTCAATTTTTTCTTTGAAACTTTGTATAGCATGAGTTTCTTCAGTATAATCTACTATAGCTAATTCACTATCATTACCCCAAGCATTTGTATAAGCCATTAATCACTTCATATCTCCATCTATATCATCTCAATTTAGTATAGTTAATATTAACCTGTCTATTTTTTTAACATTGCTATCAGTATTTTCAATTTTACCCTCTATTACTTTAAGTAATTCTTCTTTTATAAAGAAAACCAATTTATCTGAAAATATTGAATCTTCTTTAAACATAGTATTTCTATGTCTTACAATGCTTTTTATATTTTCTAAATATGCAGTAATATCTTCTATAGCTAAAGTCTCTTTCTTATATATATTTCTTTCCATTTCCATAAAATACATCTTTCTAACATCATCATTAGTTATATTTGAACTAGAGGTGTTGGTATAAGCTAATCTATATACATCTTGAGCCATTTTAAAATTTAATTTTGTATCTTCATCACAATATACATTTATCATTCATTCTATATTATCAAAATTAGTTTGATATTCAGCTATTAATACAGCTTTTTTACATAATGTAGCATTATCTATATTATTTGAAAATGTATTAAATAGTTTTCTATAGTCTTCTTTTTTCATATTATGATTATGTAGACTGTTCATCATATTTTCTATATTTTTATCACAAAAATAATTTGTGACTTTTAGAATAGAATCTTTCATACAATAAGTATTGTATATTTTATATAAAGATTCTAAGCTTTCAGACTCTTTATTTTTTACTTTAAGTTTATCTAATCAATTTAATGAATTATTTACTATCAAGTTATGATATTTTAAATATTTATTCTTTTCTTCAGAAGAATTTATACTATATATATAGTCTATAGGTTGTGATAAATTTATAGGAAGTACTATATTATCTTTTGTTTTTACTAAACCTACATTATAAGATAATTTTTTAATTTTTATTAAATCAGAATTTTTATTTTTTACAAAAATATCTTTATATTCTATATCAGATCAGATAACTTTAAATTCTATACCACTTAACCCTAAACTATCATTTATCATATCAATATTTTCCTTGTCAAATATAATTCACTTTATATTTATATTTTCTCAGTGAATATCTACTAATGCCATTTCTTTAATTTTTTTGCTAGTATAAGCAAATACATCAAAGTCTGTATTATTGAATAGTATATATAAAAAAGATAATGTAAGCATAACAAAAATCTTGCCATATTTATTGATAAGTTTGGATATAGTATAGTATCTTTCTATTTCTTTTTCTATCCTTTGATCTTTAAATGTCATTACAACTATTTCTTATCTATAATAAAAAATTCTCTCATTTTCTTCATTATATATTTTTTTTCCTTTTTGGCAAATGATTTTTGCTATTTCTTGATAACTTTTGTATATATCTACTTATATGTATTTTTTTTATTTTGGCAATAGTTTTTTATAGTTTTATATCTTCCCAAGATTTCCCAAATTCTTCTCCTGTATATATAAAGAATTCTACGTCTTGAAATCTTTTTGAAAACATATTAGGATGAAGTCAAGTTTTATATATTAGATGAGTAAGAAATTCTTCTGCTGAAGATAATTCATTCCATACTGAAGGGAGAAAAGTTGCTTGATGGTTATCTAATTTAATTACTAATCAAGGTTTATTCTTTTCTAAATAATTTAAAACTTCTTTCATATTATAGAATTTCTTTTCTTCCATAGGTGAAAGAATAGTAATTTCAATAAAAAGTTTCAAATCTTTTATATCATCATACTCCAGAGAATCAAATCTAGTATCTTGAAATGCAGCAGCTTTTGCATTATGGATTATATCTATATATAAATCATTGGTAGAAGTTAAACTACCTATACATCATCTAAGTTTTGTTCAAAATGATTTTAATGTAACAAAACAGGATTTTTTCTCCATAAGTTCAGGGTTTTTGAGTGTATATGTTGATAAAAAATCATCTCACCAGTGTTCTAGGATAGATTTTTTTGCAAGTAATAAAGCTTCTTGTTGATATGTCATTATAGAAACAATAAATAATAAATAATAAATGATATAGTTATTTCTCTAGTTAATTTTTAGTGTTTTCCTTTCTATTCTAATTCCTTATTAGGATTATTTCTTTAATAAGCAAGGATATAACCAACTTTATTTGTATACTCTGATTCTATTATTTCCATATTTATATAATTTTTCCTCAATTTTTCAACCAAAATATTGAATTTATCTTGAAAACTATTTTCTAATATATGGTATTCGAGACATAAAGTCTTGATATTTTTAAATTCCTTATCTTCCATTGACAATAAAACTTCAAATTCGGCTCACTCTATATCTATTTTCATTAAATCTACGGTTTTTATATTATTATCTTTTATAAATTCCTTTATTGTAGTGAATTTACATTTTATTTTATCTTCAGATTTATTTAAAAAATTATCATTATATATACTAGACTGCATAGTTTTTTCACTATTTCTATATATATAAGATTCTCCTACTTCTGAGCTAACTCATAGTTTATAAAGTTTGACATTAGGGTATTTATTTAGATTTTCTATAGCTTTATTGTAAAATATAGGTTCTAGAGCATAAATATTCAAATTATTATTTATATCTAACGCATAAAGTGAAAAATATCCATAATGGGCTCATATATCTATTATAGTTTTAGCATTTTTTATAAAATCATCCAAAAACTTATATTCTTTTTTTTCAAATATTTCATATTTTAATGCATTATCGTATTTCTTCATGATTTAATCAAGATTTTTAATTTAATGTAAAATATATTCTTTTGCTAAGTCAGATAATAGTCTGCGTGAAAATCATAAGTAGCCAGTCCATGACAACTCCTGAAAACAATTCTGATTGAATCCTAATCACCAATTTCAATAACGACCTTGATTAAATATCCCAATCCCGAATCCCGAAAAATCCTTAATTAAAGATACAATTTAATTAACTATTTGAGAGATATACCAAGCTTGCATATCCTACAACTTGTTCTTTTTCTCATGCGGTATCGCCAGAATTCTCATATTTTAGTAACTTTGGGTACCATTTAGAGACGGTAGAGACTTGATTTAATACCAACCAAGGATATATGCCGCAAGCATCAGCATTTTCAGCAATATTTTTTATATCTTGACTTAAAAACCCTCTAAGAGTATCATGATCTATAGGTACTGCATCTTCGTAATGTTTATAATGACTAAGATCAGAACTTACTATAAAAAACAAGTCCTTTTCTTGGGCAAGATTGGAAAGAATATCACCTATCTCTATAGGATTTATATTTCCTACTAATATAGGTAGAATTTTGAAGTTATCTCATCAAGAAATATATTTTAGAAAGGGTAGTTGCGTTTCTATAGAATGTTCTTTTGTATGAGCTTCAGGAGAAAAACTAAAATAGTCTGCATAATTATCCATAAGTTTATTCCCAAGTTCTAAGTCAACTTTTATATTTCCTAATGGAGTTTCATATTCATCAAACATTCCACAAGATGCAAATTCCATATATTCATAATGACTAGGAGCAAGTATTATAAAAGTTTTTGGAATTTTATCCCAATTTTCTTTTATAATTTTGTAAGCATATCCTGCTATAGGACCAGAATATATATATCCTGCATGAGGAACTACTACTCATTTTATAGTCTTATCTTTTATAGAGATATCTGCATTACTAATATAGCTTTTTATCATAGTAGAAAGTTCATCAGGGTTTTGAGGATAGAACATGTCAGCTACAGCTGTCTTTCTTATATTCATTTTCATAGATATAAAATATAAAACATAATATTTCTTATATTACCTACATTTTATATTTTTTATATTAATAATCAAATGAAAATCAAAATCCTTTATTTTAGAGGATTTTACAGCTATATAAACAAAAAATTGCATATAAAACATAAATAATTATAATGAAGTAAGAACTATACTTAAAAATACAATATCAAAAAAGAATACAATTAAACTCTAATAATCCTGCCAGGGATTCTTCTACGACAGAATACAGAACAAAAAAAGAAATCTCAACTGCAAAACAAAAAAACAACAAACTACTGAGTCCTACGTGGCTAACAGTTGAAACCCATTTATAAATAAAACAAAAAAACAAAATGATTAAAGATCTAACGTCGCTGTATAATCAGCTAAAACCTACTTTAAATCAGTTGAATATAGCAATAGATGAAATAGAGTATATCAATGAAAAAAGTAGCAAATCTAGGGTGTTGGAAGCATTATTACATGATATAGATTATCATGACTTTTTGAAGTATAATCTAAAGAACTCTACATATGCTTGTTGTCTTATGATGGGACATAAATCTTTTGCTAGTAAGATTATAGAAATCTGGCAGTTTGTATATTCTAATAGGAAAAAGATTATAGTAAATTTTGGAAGAATATTATCAGAGAAAGAGATGAATTATATAGGTAGTAACTTTCAAAAAACAAGTACTATAAACAATTTTCCGAATGAAGACAAACTTAGACTTACTAAAATATTGCATACTATCAAGGAAATAATACCTAATGAAATAATAGAAAATTTTTTGGATCTAAGTAATGAAGATGTCAAAAAAACATCATTTTCGCAGACTATGTCTATAGTAGAATGAATTAGAAAAATAGGTATGGTTAAAGATAAAGAATTGTATTCTTTGAAAAAACTAAGTAGAGATGAATGGAAACTTTTTTTAAAAAATAGTATAAAACTAGAAAATAGTGTTTTTTATAAGTTTTTTCTCTTACCTGAAAAGTATAAGAATGATTTTACTTCTTTTTATGAAGAAGAATCTAAAATTCTTATAGAACAAATAGATAAAACTAAATCCAAGAAAGAAAAAAATGAATTATTATTCCAATATAATATTCTGAAGACTTATAATGATATAAGACAAACATTTGATATAATAGTTAATTTGAGTCCTTTACAGTTATTTATATTGAAACTTTTTTATGGATTAGATATCAAAAGTTTCTTTGGAAATAATGTAAAATATATAGAGGCGTTATATGTGTTTCATTTTGCGCATAGTTATAAACAAGCTGAAAAAATCATATTTTTATGTGAAAAAAACTATTATCTTCGTTATCTTAGTTATCTTTTGGCTACCTTTTTCTTTGTAATAGTAGGAAATCTTATAAGTATAATAGGTCTTTTGATCGTGATATACGCTAAAAGAATAGCATATTATATAAATACTCAAATTTTAGAAAAAATGAATTTAAAAATAGATTTGCAACTTCCAGTCAAGCTTGGGGTGCATTACTAGCTATTACTTCATTACTTTTTTCTCCTTATTTAAATAATATCAAAAGAGTCTTTACAACCAATCCTTTAGCAGACATGATTGGTGCTCCTGTAGTAGATCAAGAGTTAGAAACTAACAAAGCAGTAGCTAATATTGTCCCTGAACTTTCAAAACAAGATATATCTATAACTTTTACAGGTTTTGATGTAAATATAGTTAATGATATTCAAAAGGATTTAGGAGAATTGAAAGATTATCTGGTAAATATAGAAACTAATAAGGATTTAAGTCAAAAAGAAACTAATGAAGATATAAGTCAGAATCCGTCTAAACCTTATCATGGTAGTGCAGATAAAAGTTTATGAGTTTATGAATTAGAAAAATATTGAACTTTTTATGATATAGTAAATTCTTATATCTCTAATGATATTCAATGATTAGAAAGAGAAATTTTGATTAAACAAATGATAAGAAATTATGTTTCCCAAAATAGAACTTATATCAGACAGCAAGTTTCAGCAAATGGATATGATTCTTGGGGGATGGGAGATCTTTATATGCTTAGATTTCTTCCAAGTGGGTTTGAAATTGATTTAGATCAATTATTGAATTATCCTTCTTCTGATTAAAATTAGTTAATGCTTAGTATTGAGTAATTGTGTTTCCAGAACATTTATCTAATTTTATTAGATTTGTTTCCTTTAATAAGAAAAGGGCCTGGAATGCCAGAGCCCTTACACAATATTTTAATTTTGATTTTGTTTTTCTTTTTTTGTGATTTTGTTTAATTTTTTTTAGATTTTGTTAATTTTCTTCGTTTTTCGTTTTTGTTTGTATATGTATTATAACAAAGTCTAGTTTTTTTTCAATACTTTTTGTTTACAAATTTAGTTTTTAATGTATAATTTATTATGCTTTGTGTATAATCAGTGATTTATGCTGTTGTTTAAAAGGTTTTATAGAATTTAGATTAGTTTTGTTTTATTAAAAAAAACTTGATAGAAATCAAGAATTTTAGATTAGCTCTTTTTTTATAATAGATTTAAATTATAAGAAAATTATATTGGAAATTCTTCTGGAAATATTATAATATCTTCCATGATAAGAATTACAACTATAAAACTATATATGATAGAGTAGTATAAATCTCTAAGAAGCATGTCTTTATTGTATTTTGTGTGTGTTTCTTTTGCTATATATGTAATTCCTTTATGCATAAGTATAAATCAAAGTATATTTGATAGCCAATAACCAAGAACCATAGCAGGGAGAAATAAAGACCTATGAATTAATCAAAAAAGGAATGCAAAAACGTATGCAATAGGAAAATTAATGAAAAGATCATTCCACCAAGACAAAGGAGATAGCATATATCATACAACTCACATGATACTTCACCGTACTTTTCTAATCATATATATATATAGTTTTAAAATTTAATTTAATATTATGTGTATTATAAAAAATATTTTTATTATTTCAATAGTTTTTTGTATTTTTTTGTATTTTTACTAAGAAATAAGCTGTATTTATAGTTGTTTTTTAGATTATTTTATTTATAGTAAGATAGGTTGATAGATTAGATAAAAACAATAGATTCTATAATAGTACTACTAGTATTAGAATTTTTCTAATAACGGGGTATTTCATTATTCTTACTGAATCTAAATAGATATTATGACATTTCTAACTAATCTAATATTTATTTTAAAAATTAAATTTAAATTATGAGATTATCAAAATATTTTGTAAAAACATTGAAAGAAAATCCAAGCGATGAAACATCTAGAAGTTCTACATATTTGGTTAGAGCTGGATTTATTAGAAAAGAGGTAGCAGGAGCTTATACTTATCTTCCTTTTGGTTTGAAAGTTTTGGAAAAAATCAAGATTATAGTAAGAGAAGAAATGGATAAAGCTAGTTTAAATGAAATCCTTATGCCAGGACTTGGAAATAAGGAAAGTCGGTTGAAAACTGGTAGACGGGATACTGTAGATGTTCTATTTCATTTGAAATGATGAGAAAATAGAGAATATGCTTTAAATTCAACTCATGAAGAAGTAGTAACTCCATTAGTAAAGGAGTTTATACATTCATACAAAGATTTGGATGTAGCTGTATATCAAATACAGGATAAATATAGAAATGAAGCAAGAGCTAAATCAGGTCTTCTTAGAGGTAGAGAATTTTGGATGAAAGATGCTTATTCTTTTCATGCTAGTCAAGAAAGTTTTGATGAATATTATGAAAACATGAAAGAAGTTTATATGAATGTATACAAAAGACTTGGACTTGGAAAGGATACGGTAATCGCTGTAGCTGATGGATGAGATTTTACTGAAAAGTTTTCTCATGAATTTCAAACTTTTTTAGAAATAGGTGAAGATATTGTAGTAATGGATAGTCATTGATATAGTGCTAACTTGGAAGTCGCTGAATGAGAAGCTGATGATAAAAATTTGGAAGAAGAAGAGTTAGAGATGGAATATATAGATGCGCCAAATATATTGACTGTAGAAGATATGAGAAATTTTTTCTCTGCACCAGATTGGCAAATGCTAAAGACTGTAGTATTCAAGACAGATAGTGGAAAATTCTTTGGAATTTCTTGTAGATGAGACTTGAAAGTAAATGAAATAAAGGTAAGAAAGTTTATAGCAGCAAAATATGGAGAAAGTTTTGAACAAGCTACAGATGAAGATTTGATTTCTCTTGATACAGCGAGATGATTTGTATCTCCTATAACACAAGATAAATATGAAAATATAGTTTTCTTCGGTGATCCTAGTTTGAAAACTGTAAAGAATTTTATCTGATGAGGAAAAAAGAAAGATTTGGATATCAAAAACATCAATCTAAAGGATATGTGTATAGAAGAATGGAGTGATTTTGTAGAACCTATAGAAGGATTTGTAGCTGTAAAAAGCAAAGAAAAATTACAATTTAGAAAAGCTTCAGAGGTAGGGAATATATTTCCATTGGAAACTAAGTTTACTAAAGCTTTTGATATGACATATATCAATAATAAATGAAAAAAACAAGAAATCATAATGTGATGTTATGGTATAGGAGTATCTCGTTTGATGTGAGTAATGGCAGAATATTTCTCTGATGATAAATGATTGTATTGGCCAGAGCAAGTAGCACCAGCTAAATATATAGTTATCTGAATCAGAGATGAAGGAGAAGCAAAGGCTGAAGAAATATACAAATATCTTCAAGATAAATGAGAAACGGTAATATTGGATGATAGAGATGCTGGTCCAGGATTTAGGATGAAAGATGCAGATTTGGTATGAATCCCATATCAAATAGTAGTATGACCTAAGACTTTGGCTAATGGAGAAAATGTAGTTGAACTGATAGATAGAAAAACTACAGCATCTAGATTTGGAGATTATAAAGAAATGATATAAACTTAAATAAATTCTTCTAAATTTTTGAAATAATAATAAATATCATATATGCTTTTTTATATTGTATATAATAATAAATTGCTTTTTTTTCTTTCTTAGAAAGAAAATTCTCCCTTGATTTTTTATAAAAAAGACTATAATTATATTACTTTAATTTCTAACCTACAACAAAATGAAAAAGAGAATCATTGCATTGTTCTTTGCTTTGGTGGCATTACTAGGATCAGTGTGAGCTTTCGCTATGGCAGATGGAGCACCTAATGCTGTAAAGGCTAATTGTGGAGGAGGATGTCAAATCCAGTTTGGTAAGTAGTTACTTATTTGACTGTTCAAAATAACTCACTTTATAGAAATATAAGGTGGGTTATTTTTTTATTTAATAAATTATTTTAAATCTTAACCTTGGGCTTGAGTTTTTTGATTTTTAAAAAGTTAATAAAAAATATCCTCCCTTTTTTTAATAAAAATGCTTTGTAAGCTTGAATTTAAAGCTATTTATATTGTATTTAAGTATAAATTTTAGCTTGATTTTTTTAATATATCCAGTATTATCAAGTTTATATTTATTTTTATAAAAATCTAATATTTTAGAAAATATAGGGAAATTAAAAATAATTATTCATAAATTTTTATATGCTTATACTTATTTATATAATAATTATACTTATATTAAGTAGATAAAACAAATTAAACAATATTTATTATTAAGTTTGCTAGAAAATCATGATATATACTATGAGGTTAAATAAGTCTCCTTATGATAGAATTAAAGCGTGATCTAAGAGTGTGGAAATTCGCTTGAATGATGAGAAAAGACAGAACTTGAATATTGGAGATGGGATTATTTTTTCCAATAGAGAAGATATGACAGATATTAGCAAGGTAACTATCATAAATATAAGAAAATTTGATAATTTTTCTGATCTTTTTCAAAATTATGATTCAAGTCATCTATGAGTGGATATGCCAAAGGAAGAAAATGTGGATTCTATGTATCATTACTATAAACCAGAGCAAGAAGAAATATATGGAGTTTGTGCTATAGAATTTAGATTAGACTCTATTCATAGTGATAATTACGATGTTTGGAGTAGATTGAATGTTTTGTCTCAATGATTAGCTAGATTTGAGGATGGAAGAATAGATTATACAGAATCAGATAGTTCTGTAGTTATAAATTGTTTTGTAAGAGTTTGAGATGAAATACTTTTGATGAAAAGAAGTGATAAGGTGTCTACTCATCAGGGTAAATGGCATATATTAGCTGGTTATGTAGATGAATTCGTATCTATTGAAGATAAGGTAATGGAGGAATTGAGAGAGGAAGCTGGGATACTGCCTGATAAGGTAAAAGAGTTTAAGATTATAGATTCTTTTTCAGTGACGAATGATGATACTTGAAAAGAACGGATGGTATATAGTACTACAGTAGAATTGAAATGAAAGCCTGAGGTGGAATTGAATTGGGAACATACAGATTATAGATGGATAAAACCTGAAGAAGTTGTAAACTTTGATACAGTTCCTAAGTTGGTAGATAAAATGAAGAGACAAGGTTATTTTTAGAGTTTACAAGCATTAAAGGTAAATTTCTATTTAGAAAAAAGATTGAGGATTATTATTGAATCTTAGTTTTTTTTTATTTCTATTGTATCAATTATGATTTTATATATAATTATTACCGATAGTTATACGAAATCGAGAGATTACAAAACCTTTATATATTATAACAATTAATTATCTATTATGAACAAAAATTTTCACTTTTGGCTGATAAGAATCTATTCAATAATAATACTGGTCGTATTATTTGGAAAATTTCTAGAAGGTGCTGCATTTAACCTTCTTATAAGTTTAGCGGCAGCAGCAATAATTGTTCAGTCATTCTTAATTGAGAAAAAGTAATCTCTCGACTTCTTCGTCGCTTTGCTCCTCTACCACACGCTGCGCTCTCCTCCTTTCAGTCGTCGGGGCGTATAACAAGGGATATACAGTTCAGCCCTCGGCTCGGGCTTCACCCAAATTTTTCTTCCACTTCGTTCCAGAAAAACTTCGTATATCCCAAACGTTAAGAGTGTAAAATTTATTTTATATAATTATACAACACAATGGATTTGATATTTATATATGGACCTCCAGCTTGTGGTAAATTTACAGTAGCCAACGAATTGTGCCAACTCACAGGTTATAAAAATTTCCATAATCATCTTACCTATGATATAGCTAGAACTTTTTATGAATGATGAGAAAATGAAAAGTTTATAGAAATGCTAAGATTTTTGCGTTTATCTGTATTTGAAAAACTTTTGGAACAAGAATATAAAGGTATAGTCTTTACTTATTGTTATGATAGTCAGTGAGACAATCCTTTTGTAGAAAAGGTGCTGAAACTTTTTGAACAATATAACTGAAGTGTGAAATTTGTAAATCTATATTGTGATATGAATACTTTGAAACAGAGAGTTATATGAAAATCTAGGAAGAAATATAATAAAATACAAGATATAAAGACTTTGGAAGAATATTTCCAATGATGGAATCCTTATGATAAAATAGATTATGTAGAAAACCTTTCTATAGATAATACTGATTTGAAACCGATAGATGTGGTGGAAGAGATTATGAGTAGTTATAAGTTATAGATTAATAGTATAATTTATATTTTTTCTATTGTTGTATTGAAAAAAAAGATAATATATGTATATAATATTGGTTAGATGTATTTTTATTGTAATAGAATTATTAATTTTACATTTTAAATCTTACATTTTACATTGATTTATTTTATATAATCATCATATTGAAAATGGAGGAAAGAATAAAAGAATTAGAAATTCAAATAAATAAAATAGAAGAAAGGAATAAAAAAGTAGAGGCTGATAAGGCCTGGGAAACTAGTTGGCATAGAAGATGAAGTATTTTGGTTTTGACTTATACACTAGTTGTAGTGTTTTTTCTTATAGCTAACTTACCAAATCCTTTTGTCAATGCTATAGTGCCTACTTTAGGGTTTTTGTTGTCTACTCTTTCTATCAATTTATTGAAAGAAATACGGGTACAACGTTTTTATGAAAAAAACTAAAAAAAGCTCTTGCTGAATCGAAAAAAATATGTATAATGCCTGTTGATATATGATTTATAAATAAATTTCACTAGATATGGTTACAACCGATAACTTAGAGTATGAAGAAGAGGATTCTGAACTAGCTGAACAATCAACTATCCAACAAACTAAGGATAGTTTAGATTGACTTTGGGGTGGTAGAACTGATGTTTTTCGTGTAGAAACTGAAAAACTAAAGGGTCAGATAAGTTCAGAAAAGTGAGAGATACATGTATCTCCTCAACTTTCGTCAGAAGTTATGTTAGGTATATCTTGATTTGAAAAAAGATCAGATATATATCCAGATTTACAAGATAAAAAAGTAGTAGATATATGAGGCGGATTTGGATGACTTCCATTTGAACTTTCTTCTACTGTAGAAGAATTAGTAGTTATAGATCCATTATTTTCTGCAGAGAATTTAGAAGAGTTTTTGGCTGAGGATATAGGTAAAATGGAGAGACTTATATCTCAAAGTACAGCTACTATGTCAGAAATTAAACAAAAGTTAGCATTATCTTATACAGAATTAGATAAATATATGGATTATATGGTAACTAATCCTTCATCAAGACAAACGGTAACACAGATTTCTTCAAAAATACAAGAATTAGCTGGAAAACAGAAGCTACTTTCAAGAAATATAGAATCTAAAAGGTTAGTTTTGAAACAATTGAAACAATGGAAAAATAATTTTCCTTCTAATGTTATTCTAAATGGATCATCATGAGAAGATATTGGATGAATGAAAAAGTGAGATTCCGATATTGTATTTATGAATAATGTTTTGAGTAAAAAAGGTGTAGATTCTATCAAAGTTTTTTATGAAGCTTTAGATTTAATTTCTATAGATGGACAAATTGTGATTGTAGATCAAGAAATAGATGAAAATTTAAGACTTTTATTAGAAAATAATGGAATAAAGGCTGAGAAAAATGGTAGAAATATGATATTTCATATAAATAAAAGAGATATAAAAGTAAGTTAGATTTGTTGTATATATTATAAGAATAATATATATATATGAAAAATTAGTAAGAGATATTGCATTGCAATATCTTTTTCTTATTTGTAATAAGACGTCCTTAAATAGCTATTGACTTTTTTTAAAAAAAGAATATATAATAGATGTATTAGATGATAATATTTTTATAGCAACAACACCTAAAAGGCGATGCCAAGGAGAAAAAGTTATGGGTAAAACTATGATTAAAAAAATGTTGGTTGTATTGTTACTACTTGTATTTTTATTTACCAGTGGTTGTGCGACTATGAGTCGTAGAGAAGGGGGTGCTATTATTGGTGGTGCTGCTGGTGCTGGTATAGGTCAGTTGATAGCACTAAGTCCAGAAGCGACCTTGATAGGCTTGCTGATAGGAGCAATACTAGGTGCTATTATTGGTAATGAGATGGATGAAATGGATAGGCAAAATGTTAATCATGCCTATGAAGAAAAACCAGATAATCAAACTCATGACTGGATTAATCCTAATAATGGAAATAAATTTTCAGTTACTCCTACCAGTACCGATACTTTACAGGGTCAACCCTGCCGTATGGCTACCATAGAATCTATTATTGATGGTAATCATGAACAAGTATCTTCTCAAGCTTGTCGTAATGCTAAAGGGGTATGGGAATTACGGTAATAGAAAAATACTAACCTTTTATAAACCCTCTGGTTTCCAGAGGGTTTTTCTTTTATTCTTATTGTTTTTTGCTTCTTTTTCCTTATAATCTCACTCGTTTATATTATTTAAATGATTACAAAAATTATGAAAAAAATACTTATATTATTGTTCAGTTTTATACTATTGTCTACGGGTTTTGCTTATGCTACAGACTCGGAAGAAAATAAAACTCAAGAAGAAATAAATTCAGAATTATATGGGACTGAAAAGGAAACGAATTCTGAAATTGAAGAAGAAATTGAAGAAGAAAAAAAACTTGAAAATTCTGAGATTAAAGAAAAAATACAAGTTGATAAATATGTAACTAGGGAAGAAATATTTATAGAATTATTTTCTCAATTAGAAGTATTGAAAAGTTATAAATATATAAATTTATATTACACAGATGTGAAAAAAGGTTCAGCTCTTTATACAGCATTACAAAAAGGTGTTTATTTAGATTTATTTACAAATACAACTATCAAAATATCTCCAGAAAAAAAAATGTCTCAATATCATTTTATGGTAATAGCAGAAAATATATTAGATAAAGATTATGGAACTAATTCAGAATTGAAAAAATTAGAATGAAAATATGTAACCGAAGAACTTCTTGAAGAACTTTTGTCTGTTATAAGAAGAGAGAAAGAAATATCTTCTAAAGATGAAAAGGGTATGGATATGGTAGTAGATATCTATACAACAATATTGGAAGAATATTATTATAGAGGAGATGTAGATAAGGATAAGGTAGTATATGCAGCTATTGCTGGTATGTTAACTAAATTAGATGATAGATTTACTAAATTTTTTCAACCTGATCTTAGTAAAAAGTTTTTGACTCATATAAATTCTAGTTATGAATGAGTAGGTATATACACAAAAATGGATGATGACGGTAATTTTGTAATACAAGAAGTAATCCCTAATTCTCCTGCTGATAAAGAATGATTGAAAAAAGACGATATTATTATAAAAGTTGATTGACAGGAAGTTAAATGATTGACAGATGAAGAAATTCTTAACCTTATCAAAGGGGAGCTTGCAACTAGCGTGAAATTGGAGGTTTTGAGAGGGATTGATTTGTTTAATGTGAAAGTTATGAGAGAGGTAATAGTTATCCCTACTGTAACTTCAAAACTTATAAAATGAAATACTTATTATATAAATATAGATTCATTTGGGGCAAATACATATGTAGAATTTGAAGAACAATTAAATATATTGAAAGAAAAATACACAGTGAAGAAGCTTATATTTGATTTTAGAGATAATCCTGGAGGATATTTAGATCAAGCTACAAAGATGTTAGATACTATTATTCCAAAAGATGAAGACATACTAGTAATAGAATATCAAACTTCAGAATATAAAGTTCAATCAAAATGAACTTGACTATTGGATTTAGATAAGTATGAAGTATATATACTAGTAAATGAATGAAGTGCCTCAGCTTCAGAAGTAATGGTGGGTGTTATGAAGGATTATTATCCAGATATAAAGATATTTGGAAAAACTACATACGGTAAATGATCTGTACAATCTTTCAAGACTTATGAGGATGGTTCATCTTTCAAATTTACAGTAGCAAAATGGCTTATATGAAAGAATAGAATAGGTATAGATAAAATAGGGATAATACCTGATGTAGATGTAGAATTGAATGAAAAATTACTTGAAAATGGAATAGATACACAGTTAGATGCAATTTTAGATTATTAATTTCTAAAATGAAAATATTATTTGTATTAGAATATTTTTACCCATATTTAGGAGGAGCAGAAACTTTATTTTTTTCTATTGTAGAAGGGTTAGTTTCACAATGACATGAAGTAATAGTAGTTACAACTAGATTTGATAGTGATTTACCTGCAGAAGAGAAAATATGAGAAGTTACTATCCATAGGGTATGAAAATCAAGGTATGATTTCCTCTATAAAGCCACTTCTCTTTGTACGGAATTATCCAAAGACGTTGATTTGATACACACTAGTACATATACAGCCTGTATACCTGCAAAAATTGCAGGGATGCGTAATAAGAAAAAAGTAGTGATTACTATTCATGAGATATTTGGAGATATTTGGTATGATTTCAAGGGTTGGAAATGATTTATATATAAAACATATGAAAGTCTATTATTTAAATTAAATTTTCATAAGTATATATGTGTTTCCAATTATGTAAAAAATATGGCTAGAGTAAATTTTGGTTTGAAAGATGGTAAGGCTATCACTATACATAATGGAATAGATTATGCTAAATTTCAAGATGAAAATATAGATTCTAATAAATCTGAAGAAATAAAAGATAAATATAATTTACATGGACAATTTATATGAACTTTTTTATGAAGACCTGGTAGAACAAAAGGTCTAGAATATTATATTCAAGCTATACCTACTATATTGGAACATGTACCAAATTTTAGAGCCTTATTGATAGTATTGGAGTCAGAAAATGAGTGAAAAATCAAATTTATTCAAGATTTGATCAAAGAAAATGGAATAGAAGATAAAGTGAACATATTATACGATATACCATATGCAAATATAGCTCATTATATGGATATATGAGATTTTGTAATAGTCCCATCTATCTCTGAAGGTTTTGGTTATGTTGCAGTAGAAAGTTGTGCTTTGGGTAAGCCAGTCGTGGTTTCAGATGTGGGTTCTTTGCCAGAGGTAGCTAGTTGATTTGTAAATTATGCAAAACCTGCAGATCCAGAATCTATAGCTAATAGTATTATCAATTTACATAATTGATATTATGAAGATATACCAGCTAAGAAATTTGAGTTTACTGAGACTTTGGGTAAGCATATACAGCTTTACAAGACTATATAATATTTTATATTTTACATTTTATATAAGCTATGTCTATAGAGGAAATAGAAAAAATGGATATATGATATAATCCAAATCATCAAAAAGGTGACTTAAATAAGTTACGAAAGAATTTTATTATGGCATCAGAAGCCAAAAATAGTGCTGAAGAAGAGGATGAATTAGAAGAAGCTGAGGAAAAAGATATGTTATTACAAAGATTTGAGACAACAATGGAATTGAAATATACAAAAATAGATTTAAAGAAATTAAAGTTATTACTTCAGAAATGAGTAATTACTCAAGAAAATATAGATTCTATCATACAGGAAGAAATGTTGAAGAGATCAGATATAGATTCTATATTTGACCATATAGATAAAATATCAAAATTTAAAAATAGAGAAAAAAGCCTTCCAGACGAATTGATGATGAAAAAATGAGATTATTTAGAAGCTTTGACAGACTTGAAAGAGAGATTAGCATCTATTGAAAAATTGAGAGAAGCTTTGATTTTTCTTAGAGAAAGTCATAGACATGACCAATGATTTTTATATTTGATATATAATATATATACTATATTTGAAAGAAATTTACAATTAATTCAAGATGATTTTGTAAATACAGATTCTTCATTACAAAAGGATGTAGCTTGATTTCAGAAAAAACATAGGAATGTTTTTTGGGATAAAATTATGTGATTTTTTCAGGGTTAATAATTGAGTTTATTTCAAAAAGAATCATATTCCTACTAAACTAGAAACTATTACTATAAGAGATATTTCTTTTCTGGTAGGTTTTTCTCATAACATAAAATAAGAAAAAAACATAGTCATACCTAATCATAGGAAGGAAAGTAGTATAGTTATGATAATACCGTAAGTACTCATCAGAAATAATGTAATGATATATCATACATTTCATAATAAAGATTCAGTTATTCTACTTTTATAAAATTCTTTGGGAAGGGTAGGCAATACACTAAACTCTTTATTTTTTATATTACTATAAGAAAATACAATAGTAAGTACAATAAGATACATCATAAAGTATATTTTATCTGTAGCTAGTGATACAGTATAAGCGATAACAAGACTATGAACTGATTGTAGTCCTTGCCGTACGATTATATTGTTGAAACTTTTGGGTAGTATCATTTTTTTCCAGTCTACGGTGAATCCTACGATAACACATATTGCTATTAGAGTAACAACGAAAGAGCTAGTAGATACAGGATTGATACTAGATAGAAATAAAAACGATATGATAACTATAAAAATTTTATTCAAATTCTCATAAGGGAGTAGGGCGGATATTTTTTCTTTTTTGTATACATTGAGAATAATAGGGGTTTTGAAGAAAAATAGGGTAGCGGATAATCATAAAAATATGAAAAACTTGTATGATAAAAGGGCAGTGTCCATATATCATAACATGAAAAAAATTACTACTATAGTTAAACCTATTACATTTCCTAGGTTGATATATAGTGGATTTGATATATTTGTTATAGCGAGAGATTTTTTTCTAAAAGGTACCGATAAACTACCTAATAAAGTGCTAAAAACTCCCCAAAGTATTCACATTATTTATTTTTTATTATAAAAGTTTTATATTGGTTTATATAATAGTGAAATCCTAGAAAAACGCAAATTATTCTGTTTTCTTATTCTCGTTTTCTAACTTCAATAAAATATCTATTATATTTCAAGGATATCTTATGTTTTCATGTGCATATATACTTTCTTCTTCTTCCCTTTTTCCTATTATTTTTTCATTAAAATTTTGCCAAGTTATATTTGTATCTTTTCATTCATTTTCTCTCATATATTTTATAATTATTTGCATTAGTTTGATAGTTACAGCTCATCTTCCAGTAGAATCGTAGGTTATCAATTGATTTTCTACTCCATGGCTTCTATAGATTTCAATATGACTTGAATTGTTACAACCTCCATCTATGGTAAAGGCATCTTTGTTGTCATCTAGGAATTTTTTACTACTTTTTATCATGCTTCTTGTATCACTATTGTGTCCTCTATATGATATTCATAAGGGTTTGATATCTTCTTCTGTTATTATTTTATTTAATTTATTATTTTTTTCATAATTTATAAAAGTAACACTTATTCAATCTTTTTCTAAAATTATATAGCTAGAATCAGCAATATTTTCTTTTTTCATATCTTTAGGACCAGTAATATTGTATCCTTCATATTTATTTAGATAAATATCTATATCTCTTTCATAAAATTCTATTCATCCACCTGATGTATTTCATCCATATATATATACAAAATCTTTTCTTGTTCACTCTTCAAATAATTTAGGATTCAATATAGAGGCTTCTTTTATTCATAAAATTTCTTGATATAAATTATATTCTTTATAATTTTCTCACAAATATTTTCTTAATAAATTTGTATTATTTTTTATATCAAAGATAACTATAAGTGATTTTTTGAAATTTATATCTGTACTTTCTTCATTAAAATAATTTTCTATTATAGTGCTTATAAATCAACTATTATCTTTTTTTAGTAATTCCTCTATTCATAGTAATAATCCAATATAAGATTCTCTAGAAAATGTATTACTTTTTTTATAATCTAATATGTTTTTGATAACTACTCATATTTTATCTTTATTGGAGTATGTTCATATATATGTAAGTAGTTTGCCAACTTCTCATCTTGCTGATAGTCATATAATAATTTGTCATATACTAAACTCTTTTGTTGTTTGATTTAGATTATCATTATTATCTATATATTCAAATATATTTTCATTTCATAGTCTATTTTCTAATTCTTTTACTATAAGTTTGAAAGTAGTACTATAATTAGTAATTTGATTTCATAGTGATGATATAAGTTCTTCAGTACCATAATGTTTTAGTCATTTTTTTAGTTCTGTTTTTATATTAGGGTATGAATATGAGTTTTCATTATAATAGTCGTATATATCGTTGACAGATTGAGAGATGTTTTTAGTATCTTTTATTAGAATTTCTTTTATAAATTCCTGCCAACTATTTTCATCTTTGAAACATTGTTTTAGGCTTTCATACTCATTTCATAAACTTATAATTCTTCCTTCTCTACCAATTTGAATATTTTTCTCTATTAATTTAAAATATTTGTCTTTAAACTCATTATATTGTTTTGGATTTATATATTCTTCTGTATCTTTTTTTATAAGATGATGTTTTCATAGTTCAAATACAGTTTTTCTTAGTGTAGGATATGGATTTGTATATTCTAACGCCTTCTCGAATGAATATTCATCATTAGAAATTAAATTACTTCCATTTTCAATTATTGTTTCTAAATGATTAGAATTGTCTTTCAAAATTATTAATGCAGAATAAAATGGTCGACTATTAGTAAATGTTAATTGCTCTCCCTTTTTGAAAATTGTTTCTAATAAGTCGGGATTTTTCTTTGAAGTTTCTAAGGTTTTTGCGAAAGCTTCATCATTGGTAAACATTAATTCCTCTCCTTTTTTTAGAATTATTTTTAACAACTCAGGACTATCTATGGAAATTTTCAGAGCAGAAGAGAAAGCTTCATCATCAGTAAATACTAATTCCTCTCCTTTTTTTAGAACTATTTTTAACAACTCAGTATCATATTTAGCGTGTCTTAAAGCAGAAGAAAAAGCTTTATCATTAGTAGAAATTAGCTGATCTCCTTTTTCTAAAATTATTTTCAATAATTCAATATTCTCTCGAGTGTGTCTTAGAGCAGAAGAAAAAGCTTCACTATTAGTAGAAATTAATTGCTCTCCTTTTTCTAGAACTATTTTTAATAACTCAGGATCATCTTTACAATATTCTAAAGCAGAAGAAAAAGCTCCACTATTAGTAGAAATTAATTGATCTCCTTTTTCTAAAATTATTTTTAATAACTCAGGATTATTTTTACCATATCTCATTAGGATAGAATCAAAGATTTTTTCATTTGTAGAGATTAATGGAGTTCCTTTTTCTAGAACTACTTTTAATAATTCAATATCATTTGCTACAGTATCCAAAATTATAGTAAAGATTTCTTCATTAGTAGAGATTAATGGAGTTGCTTTTTCTATAAGAAGTCTTAGTAAATTAGGGTAGTTTTCTACTTTGAAAAAAACAGAAAAAAAAGTTTTTTCATTGCTAGAAACTAATGTAGTTCCTTTTTCTAAAATTATTTTCAATAACTCAGGATTATTCTGACTACTTCTTATGGCAGAAGTAAAAGCTTCACTATTAGTAGAAATTAATTGATCTCCTTTTTTTAGCACTATTTTTAATAATTCAGGATTATTTTTTGAGCTATAGAAAGCAAAAGAAAAAGCTTCTTCATTGCTAGAAATTAATCAATCTTCTTTTTTTATAAGAATTTCTAATAAATCTGGTTTTTCTCTTATACTAAGTAAAATAGAACAAAAAGTTCGGTTATCTCTGAAAATTAATTTACTTCCTTTTTCTAGAACTATTTTTACTAACTCAGGTTCATCTTTAGTTTCTTTTACTATAGTTGAGATAAAATCACTAGTAAAATATTTTTTTGATAATCATTCTAAAAATTTCTCTTTATTTTTAGTCTTCTTTATTTTTTTAAATTTCTTAAGTTTTTTTCTTCTTTTTCTTAGCGATTTTGATAAATGTCAAAATATTTCTTTTGTGTTTTCTTCACTAAAATTTCCTGTTATACGTATGTTTTTATTAATATAAGTTTTCATATACATCTCAACTAATATGATTTTCTCTTCTTTTTTTAAATCTAAAGTTGAAAACATGCTATTAAAAGAATTTATATCATAATCTTCTTTATACATTGAAGATAATAATCTGTTACTTATAGCTTTAACATTGAATTCTTCTCCATCTTCTAATATAAACTCATTAGAAAAAAAATCATCTCATCTCTCTATTTTCAATTTTTCCAAAAGTTGTCTCTCTTCTTGAGAGAGTTCCATTCACTTATCTGCTAAAATATCAATTTGTTTCATTTTGCAAAACTTAGTATAAAAAGTTAATATGACCTATATAATACTGAAATTCTATAAAAGTGCAAATATCAATATATGAAAAAATAATATATATTATATCGAGAGATTTTAAAAAAAATCAGAAATTGATTATTTAAGAAAAAACCCTAATCCCACTAAGCTGGACACAATTACAGTAAGTAATATATCTTTCTTTGCAGGTTTTTCTCATATAATAAAGAAAGAAAATACCATGGTCATACCCATACCTATAAAAGAAAGTAATGTACTTACAATAATACCATATTTACTTATCAAAAATAATCAGATAATAAATCAAGAACTTCAAGTTATAGATGCTGCTATTCTGTTTTTATAAAAGCTTTTTGGTAGAGTGCTTAAAACTTTTAGCTCTTTGTTTTTCATTATTACAAGCATCATCACTATTGTAATAAGGGGAACGTAGGACATAAAATACATCTTATCACTTGTAATACCTATAGCTATTCATACTATCAAAGTATGTATAGACTGTAATCATTGCCGTATTGTAATGTTTCTGAAACTTTTTGGCATAACCATGTTTTTCCAATCTACTGTAAATCCTATTATAACTCATATAGCTATCAATGTTATATAGAAAGTATTAGAAGATACAGGATTGAGTTTCGAAAGAAATAAGAATGAAATAATTACAGTGATTATTTTATTTAGATTTTCATAAGGCATAAGAGCTGATATTTTTTCTTTTTTATATATATTTTGCATAATAGGAACTTTTATCAAAAATATAACAGTTGCTAAACATATAAGTAAGACAAAAGTTCAAGTTAATTTCTCAATATTGTAGAATCACAAAAAAAGGAAGACTATTACTACTAAAACATTAAATAAATTACCAATAGTAGTAAATAAATAATTAGAAATCTCTGTCATATTCAAAGATTTTTTCCAAAAGGGAGCTGATATACTTCCTAATAGAGTTCCTATAATTCCCCAAAGGATTCCCATTCTATATTTTATAGTTTTATTAATAAACAACTGTATTATAATAGTGAATTATCTATAAAAAGCAAATATATGCACTTGAAAAAAGCTAATAAATATGTAAAATCAGTTTATTGAATATTGAGTATAAAAATTTATCTTAATTATAAAAAATTATTTTCATGTCTATAGAATCTACAGAAAAAGAAAATAACAGTATATGAGAAGAATTAGATTCTACTCAAGATGAGCTTAGCCAAATGCAAGAAACTATCAAGGTAGTAGAAAATGATAAAAAGAAAACAGAAGACTTGAAAAGAGAAGAAAAAAAAGAAAAAAATGAATTTATAAAAAGTTATGAAAGGAGAGTAGAACTTGGTCGTGCTAAGATGGACTTAGAGAAGCTAAGATTTTTGGTAGAGAGGGGAGTTCTAACTCAAGATATTTTGAATACAATTTTGAAGGAAGAAATTATTATAACTGATGATATAGAAGAAATATTTCAAAAAATAGATGAAATACTGGAAATGAAAGATATAGATAAATATTTACCGGAAGAATATAGATTGAGTAAGGAAGAGTATGTAAATGCTTTGAAAAATGATAATGCTAGATTAGGAGTAATATGAAAGCTAGATAAGGCATTAGTTCATATATATAATCAATCTCATCCAGATCAATGAGGTTTGGATATGTTTTCTAGTATATATTTGATTTTTGATAAGAATTTGAAATTAGTACAGGAAAATACTATTGATATCAAAGACTCTTTGGAAGAAGATATGGAAGAATCTTTGAAAGAAACATCAAAAGAGACTTTATGGCAACAGGTGACAGGTTTTTTCGGAGGGTCTCAATAATTTAAATTATTTTGACTATTAGGAATAGAATTTTCTATTTCCAGACCGGTCTTAGAAAGAAGAATATTAGTACAAAGACCGGTCTGAATCAAAATTTATTCCTAGAATCTAAAGTAATTTCCTAGGCTTGAATTTAGTTTTGCTTTATAGAATATTACTACTAAAAAAACCGCATTGAGGCTGTCCCAAAAACATCTAAATCCGCATGGATTTAGATGTTTTTTTTAGTAAAGTATAAACAATCATTTACTAATCAGTAAAAAACAATGTTTAAAGAATATAATCAAAATC